>Ga0116152_10002146_pt1 | contig 16104 bp, 4 predicted proteins | sample AD_UKC119_MetaG_FD_89894 | JGI IMG/M metagenome (GOLD analysis project Ga0116152, IMG submission 89894) | Active sludge microbial communities of municipal wastewater-treating anaerobic digesters from Hong Kong - AD_UKC119_MetaG | ecosystem: Engineered > Bioreactor > Anaerobic > Digestate... | reverse complement strand
ATTGTTTAATTGGGTAGTATAAGACCAATCTTCAATAGCTAATTCAAAATCAATCATTCCAATACTAACATTTTTCACCCAATTATAATAATCTCCAAAGGTATAGAAATCATCGTAATCAACTCCTGCTGTTGTATTGTTAATAATAAGATTATCAGTGGTAATATCTCCAATATTGAATAAGGTCTTATCTGCTGTCCAACTAACAAAAGCATCTGCTGTAATGTCTAACCAAAGTACCCAATCTGCTGTATTTAAAGTTGGGTCGCCTTCTCCTGTGGTAGCAGTGATACATTTGTATATTTTACCATCAGAAGCCTTACAAACATCTTTTGCAACATAAGCAGCACCATTATCATAAGCAACTGCATCAACAGCCCAACGTCTAAATTTTACATTACGGAAGTCATAATGTGTTTCTACATTTTGGATAGTGTCTTTGCGATAATAAATCATACCTTTGAAGTTTGCGTTTACAGTATCAACACCATTACCAAAACCAATATCTCTAATATCCAAAATATCCAATGAATAGTAAATAACATCTTGTGGATATACTGTTGAAATAGCTACTTTATACAATTCATTTACTTTTGATGCAGTAACAATAATTGGTTCTGCTGCCCCAATTTGCTCTTCAATAATATTCATTGTGCCACCATCAAAAATATTGTAAGATTGAGCAAAATCTGATATTAAATAGTTCTGACCTATAATAAGTTCAGAAGCATCTCTTAATGCTACTAATTCGCTACGAGTAGTTACAAGACAATTACTAAGTAAATCATCTACATCTGTTAAATCAGAAACATCTATTGCTGCAGGATTGGCTAATAATTCTACAGCTTCTAGTACAGTAGTTTCATCTGTAATACCAAAAGGATTAACTGTTGAAAAACCTTCAAGTTCTCTATCTAAAACTACATCTTTTTCACCAAAATTATACCCTTTTACTTTTAATGCTCCTTCTTTTGCAGCATAATAATTAAAATCTCCTTTTCTAGGTCTTGGAATCTTTCTTCTATTAGTTTCCAAGGTTGATGTTTGTGTGAACTGTGTCATTTTTTTATAATATTAAAGTTTATACTTAAAGTTACTAATTTTTTTTAATTTTTCCAAATTTTTTTTTACTGTTTACCTTGTAATTGATCTATTCTTACTTCTGGTGTAAATATATCTCTTATATTGTCAAAACCTGTAAAATCAATAAAATCTTTTTTAAGTTTTAAAGTACCTGCTTCATAAGGACCTGATTTCTTTTGATAGAATGCATCTTGATACCATTCTTGGTATAATTCAGAATCTATTTCAGGGTCTGGTTCTGCTCCACCATTCCATAATAATACAAGTAATGCTTTTAGAGCATGATCGACCACTTTAGTAGTTTTTGTTAGTTCTGATACCATAGGTAAAGCTGTAGTAAAATTTTTAATATATTCTTGCGAACCAGCGCCTAATGGAAACATTGCCATAGCTTCACCAGAAGTACCCCACAATATTCTAATAGCGTTACCTTCTACCATGCTTAATGGTTCATCATCATCTTTTCTTTTTTTAACCATTGCTAATGCTAACATAGATAAAGATGATAGTATCATCATTGCTAAAGCATCTCTAGCAGCTTGATTTATTTTTCTAGCATACAAATCTCCCATTTGATGTTCTATATGAGTATCATCTGTAGGATTTTCTATATCTGTAATACTGGTTAATCCATTATAACTACTATTTGGGATAGATCCTAACATAAATTGTTTTAAGGTTGCTTTAGTACCAAATGCTCCAAATGCTTGTACTAATGCTCTCCAGTATCCTAAAGAAGCTTCTCCTGTTTCCCATGAAGGTCTTAAAGTACCAAATCTATTTAAGAATAGAGGAATTAAATATTTTCGATAAAAGAATAATAATTTACCTAAAGTCTTAGCTTCCATTCTAGTTTGATCTGATGCTGCATAGTTACCTTGTGCTCTACGCATTTCTGCTATAATAATTCTTTTTAACCTTAACTGATCTTCTTTAGTATAATCAACATCATTTCTTAATTCTAATGTACCATCTTCTCCTTTTATATAACATTCTGTCGCAGAAATCTGTACATTATTCCCATTAACATCTAATACTGGTTGTTTTGTAATAGGGTCTATAACATTAAATTTATAATGGGATAATACAGCATACATTGTAGTAAGTCCAATTAGAGTATCTCCTTTATCTTGCACAAGATAACCTAATTCCATTACATTGGTTAATTTATTGCCTAATCTTCTAGTTCTACCACCTGTTATTTCATCTACATATTTAATCATATCTTTTTGTAAAGGATTAAATATTCTATATAACATGGTAGATTCGTGTATATTACTTATCTTACCCCAATCTGCAAAATAATTGTGCAAAAATCCTCTAGCACCATATACTTGCCTATAAGCCTGTATAGCATCTTTATCTGTATAATGTTTACTTCCATTGCCAGCAGCAATCCAAAATTGTACTGAACCTGCTGTATAATTCTTTACTTGATTGGTAATATCAAATCCAAGTCTCATTAAACTAATATACTGAAACATTAAATTGAGACCTTTTTTTATTTTTCTGTCCTGAGCATCATCAACTTGTCCTTGGACAAATTTTCTCTTTTCATATTCTAAACTATCTACTGCACTTGTCCATTCTTTAATTCTTTTATTAATTTGAGCTTGTATATTAGGATCTGTAGATTTAGAATCTTTCATTATTTTTATTTGCTCATTATAATATTCAATAACACCTTCTACTTGGGGTTGTGCTTCTTGCATTGCTTGATTATAATGAGCTTCTGTTGCAAATTTATAAATAGCACTAATAGAATCTGTAGTTTGTAATTCTTCTCCTAATTGTCTTGTGAATCTACTTCTAATATTACCTCCTAAATCACCAAACATATTTTCAGAAAAATCTTGTTCGCTACTTTGAAATTTAAGATGTTTATCTATTGCAATTGCCATTTCTTTACTTAACCCATCTTTAAATCCCAATCTTTTAAAATTTTCTATTTTACCTGCTGCAAATCCTGGTATTTTATATCCCATTTTTTGCCCTACCATCATTTTTTGTAATCCAAAATAATAAGTAGTGAGAGTATCATAATAATTTTTTAAATCTTTATCGGCAACAATAGTTTTAAATTTAGAATCTATATTTTTATTTGACATACCTTCTGGAGATAAACTATATAGACCATCTCCCATAGATATAACTCCTTTCGGTAAAGGAATATTATCAATTCCTTCTATATAATTAGAATTTTTAGCCTCTTCTTTTAATTTCCATTCAGTAAAATAATCAGGATTTCCTATTGTCTCAATATATTCATCTGATGTTGGTTTAAATATAAAATTAAAAGCTTTTGGTTGTGATAAATTTCTATTAAAAACTCCTACTAATGGATTGATGAAAGGATCTTCATGTCGTTCTTCATACCATTTTTTATATTCTGCCATGTAATTATTATAATCTTTTTCTACTTCTAATAGTTTATTTAGATTTTCTTCATTTTTATTTCTATTATAAACAGATGTTGCTCCAATGTATTTCTCCTTTTTATCAATAAGTAAATCTGTTTTCTTTTTCATTTCTTGTTCGTAGATTGGACTTTTTATTTGTTCTTGTAATTCTGCTAAATCAAATTTTAATTTATTAATCCTATTCCAAGCTTCGTCAGATAATTGTATTTTTTTTCTATTTGGATCATTTAATAATTCTGATATATTATTATTAATACCATCTAATTCAGCTATATCATCAGAAGTCATAATTCTAGGATTAAATACTTTATTAAAAGTAAACCTACCCATTATATCTCTTCTTTGCCTAAATAAATTAGATAGTTCATCATCAGTTGTAGTACCATATATATAAGAAATTTCATTATAAATTTCAGCTCTCTTTTTAAACCATTCTGAATTAGGTCTTGTAATTTGATATTTTTCTTTCCATTTTGCTAATTGCTCAGGATAATCAACAAATTGTATTTCTGCATTTTTAAGCATAGCGTTATATCTAGCTTCATTATAAACAGGCTCATACATATTTTCCATTTGTTCTATAATCCTAGCATATTCTATATTTTCTTCTTTAGCTAATTGTTTAATCCTTCTAATTTCAGCTTTTAAAGTTAATAACATATCAGCATCATCATCTGATTGCATCATCAAATCTTCAGATGATATAATATACATTTGTAAATAAATATCATCTATTTGTTGTTTATAGTTATCAGGTAATCCTGCTTGTAATTTATAATAAGCATCTTTATAAGGAAGATTACAATTTTCTACTATCCAATTAGTCATTGCTTTAGTATGCTCATAAGACTTTTGTTTAGCAGCTTCATATTCTCTTTTTAATGCTGTTATTTCCTCCGCATTTCCTGTTTTGATAGATTGGTTATATTTAGCTCTTATAAGTTTCTCAGACTCTTTAAAAGCTCTTGTATCAGATTGAAACTTTCTATATGTATTTTCATATTCTTCTGACATTGGTTTTACTAAATATAATTGATTAGAAGTTGTTACTTCTCCTGTGTTAATATTATAATAAGTAATATTTCTTCTATCAGAAATTAAATCATTTAATTGTTCTATAGTTAATCCTTTCTTAGATAATATAGAATCTGTAGCATTAGCAAGATTATGTAGTCCTTTATCATTAACTAAATTATCATGCATCATACCTTCTGCATTTTTTAACATAATCATAACAGAAGCAATTCCTAAATCTTGATCAGTAATAGTAGCTTGGAATTTAGAAAAATCTACAATATTAACACCACTACCTTGAGTGTATAATGTTCTATTACCAAGATATAATATTGAAGTAGGATCTTTCATATTATCTACTATAGTAGATAATGCTGTATCATCATATTTTAATCCTGCTAATATTTGATTTAATTGATCTTTTCTTTTTTCTAATCTTGCAATCTCTAATGCAATTTCTGAATTATTATCAGGATTAACATCAGAATATTGTCCTTTTAAGTTTTTATTAATAACTCCTGCTACACGCATTGCCCCTCTTCTGATTAATCCTAGTTGTCCTTGTTTTAATTTTGCAAGTGTTTTATTGATTTTTTTCTGTTCTACCATAAAAGCATCAGTTAAATCTAATCTAATATTTTCAAAAGATTTTTCACCAATACCTTTTAATACATTAACAATCATTGGAATAGTAGCATCTCTAAAATCATTTAGTATAGAAATATATTGTCCATAAGCAGATAATACATTTTTAAAAATAGGACTATCTTCTGATATATTATTTTTAGGATTATTTTTAATATTATTTGCTATTTCATATAAAATACCTAAGGCATCACCAGCAGCTTTATTTTGATTATGTAATTCTAATAATTTAGAATATAATTTTATATACTCTTTTTTATTTCCTTCTGTTGGATTTTTTCCATATTCTGTTAAAGCTTTTGCATATTGTTCATTTATATTAGAAAATTCTGTATTAATTCTTGTTATTTCATCTTTAATGGTAGTTAAAGATTTAGCAAAAATTAATCCTCTAAATAATGATTTATCTTCTTTATCTTTTTGTTCTTCAATATTTTTGACAATTGTTTTTAGATACTTTAATTGTTGTAACTTTAATTCTTTTATATCTTCTGTATAATTTTTAGTATGAATTTCTTTAGAAATAGCTTCTATATTTGCTTTAGTTCTTTCATAAACAGATTTCATTATTTCTTCTGCTTGTTTTTCATCAGGTCTGATATCATATAAATCTTGAATAGATTTAGCAGCTTCTTCAACTTCTTCTTCTTTATATGGAAGAGCCTTGTTTATTATCTTTAAATATTTATTAAATTTATCTTTAGTATGATTTTCATCAGCAAATAAAGGTTTACTATTTTTATATCTATTATCATCTGGTATATGTACTCTTGCTCTTTGATAATATTCATATCCATTAAATACTACCATTTTTTGAGTTTTAAATTTTAAATCTGGAGTTGTTTCATACAACAGACTTATAATATTATTCCTAGTTATATCAACATCTAATCCCATTTGTCTTAACATATTAGAATATAATTCTAATTGAATAAACCATTCATCAAAAGTGCTTCTTTTAGCACCAATAAAATCATTATCGCTTTGACCAGTAGATTCTATTATATATGTATCTTTAGCTAAATTTATTATTGCCTTAGTTATATCAATATGTACATTATTAGTACCTTCATTTACTGTAATTAAATCTTTTACTTTTTTAGTTTTAAAATCTAATACAGAGATTTGTCCAGTAGGAGATATAGCAAGTATATCAGCTCTACCTATAATTTTTAAATTATCTTCTCTATAAGCATCACCTACTAAAGTTACTTCTGGTAATATTTTATACCCCCCATCTATAAGAGTGCTTAATGTTTGAGCCATATCAAATGTAGCTTGATACATTGATTCAACAGTCATATTATCAATATCAAATGCTGTCTGAGGATTGGCTTGAAATTCATTATATATTTTATCAAATAATTCTTTTGTAAACCATTTATGAATACTTTCTGTAGTATTAGAATTAGTGTATTCTTTAGCTTTATCAGGGATGGTTCTCCATGTACTTAATAAATCTAACACATGATGTATAAATGTACCAAAGTGTTTAAAATCAACATATAAATTAACATCCGCATCACCATGTAAACTAGATACACCTTTAAAGTTGGTTACAGATACTTGTTGTACATCATCTTCTACAGCTTTTTTATATTCTCCTAATCTATCTATTAATTTCTGAATAACTTTAGACTGATCTTCAGTTGTAGTAGTAGATAATATTTGAATTAATTTTGTTCTTTCTGCTTCAATAGATGCTAACTTCTTTTCTTTTGTCTTAGCTACAAATAGTTCATCTCCTTCTTTTACAGAGTTTCTTAAAAAATATTCATTAATACTATCTTTATCAATAGTAGCTTCTGGATTTTCTTTAAGCATATCTCTCATAATAGCTTCAACTCCAGTTGTACTTATTTTTAATTGTTTTGCTAATTCTAATTTTTCTTCTTGATTTATTACAGGACAACCATTCATATTATAAGCATTTAATCATTTCTAATATTTCTTCATTTGTTCTACCACTATTTTGCCATATAGCAATCATCTTCTTTAAATCTTTTACAAAGGTAATAAAATCTTTTGATTTAGAAGAATTTTCATATAAATAATTTAATACTTCTTCTGTAAGATTAAGATTAGATATATCTGATTGTAAATTATCGTTAATAATATTATCAAATGCTATTTTATTTTCAAAATAACTAATAAGTTTTGATTTAGAAATATTATTAAATTTTTCTTGTACTTTTTTTAATATGTTTGAATCAACTTTTAAAATAGATAATATATCTGAAACTGCTATAACACCTTCTCCTGAATATTTATTAAAATAATCATTAAACCAATTAATATCAAATTTTAAATTATTTACAAAAGATTCTTTTTTTTGATTTATATCTTTTATAATATTATTATATTCTTCAATATTATCAAATAATGTTATATCTATATAATTTAGTCCTTCTGTTATGTTTTCATATCCCAAACTCATATTATTTAACATAAACAATAATAAAATATTACTTTTTTGTTCATCTGTTAATTGTTTTATAAACTTAGATTTTATTTTATTACGTTGTTCTTCTCGTTTAACAATAGTAAATGGTACTAAAAGATTTTCAGCAAGTTCGCTATTAAGTTCTGTACTATTAATATTATCTTTTAAATTTAACACTTTTTTTAATAATTCTTTAGTAGATATATTATTTATATTTTCTTTATTGTCTATTCTTTCTACTTCTATAATATTAAACAATCCTTTTTTAATGATAATAGGAATATTAGTATTTATTGCTATTTCGTCTGAAGATTCTATAGTATAATTATTTTCTAATGCTGCATTATTTATTTTTATAATAAAATTTCCATCTTTTCTTATCATATAATCTTGAGCAACAGCAGGAACTTGCGTTAAGGAAATAGATTGTGTTTTATTATTAAAATTAAATGAAGGATTTAATATTAGATTTCCTTCTTTAGTTATTTCATATGCATCTGTACCATGATATACATTATATAAATCAGGTTCATATTTATTTTTTATAGTTGGTATATCAATTTCTTTTATTTCCAATCCTTGTAAAGATTTTACATTATTATATAAATTTTTAAAAAAAGAACTATCAAATTCGTTTTCAATTAAAAATTTTTTAATTTTTATATCATTTTGATCAACAAACTCTTTAAATCCCTCTATATCTTGCTTAGAACCTAATATGTGAATTTGAGATTTATCTCTAACAACATATTCAAACACTTCATCAGAGTCCATACCATAATTTATAACACTATCATTATTTGTAGTGTCAGGATAAACTAAATTATTACCTTTTTCTTTTAGTTCTTTATTGTATCTATCTAAATGTTCAGCAATTTGTTTTCTATATGCTATTAGTTCTTGTTCTGTTAAGGCATTAGAATCTTTACTTGTAAACTTTTTTTCTTCTTTTAATAATGTTTCTCTAAGTCGTTTTATCTGACCTTCTATCCTTATTTTATATGTTATATTTTCTGTCTCTCTTCCAAATACATAAGCATTAGTTGGATTAGTAGAAACTTTTGCAGAACTTTTTATTATAAAAGGATTTAGTATATTCAATATAACATATTTAGAAAATTCTCCACCAACACCTGTTATATGATTATTTAAATTGGTAAAATAAAATCCTTTTCCTTGATCTCCTGGGTCATTTTTACCAAAATATTTAATATCAAATTCATCAAAAATACTATCCGTATCATGTCTAACAATATCTTTTACTTTACTGGTTTTGAAGATAGTAGATAAATATTGTAAATATTGAACTTTACTACCAATAGATGCAAGTTCAGGTGATTGGCTAAACACAAAGTCAATTCCTTTCATTTTTCTCTTAAAAGAGTCTATCACATTTTTATTTGAAGCCATAATATGAGAAAACTCCTTTTTATTGTGTGATATATACTCTTTAAATTGCTCTTGAGTATATTTATTTCCTTTATATGTTATTATACAGCTCATACTTCTTTCCAGATTTTATTATTTTTAATTTGATTAATAGTAGCTCTTGAACAATTAAATAGTTCTGAAATCTCTTTATCTGTTTTAGTACCAACTAATAATTTAATTTCTTTTACTTGCTCAATAGTTAATTTAGAATATTTACCCCCATTAGATTTAGCTTCTCTCATTTTTTGTTTCCATTCTTCTGTAATAACTCTACCTTTTAAAGATCGACTTATTTTATTCAAAGTTTCTTCTGAGTGAGTATAATTACTTCTATCTACTTTTTTACCAGTTTTTGCTTTACTTATATTTTGTTTAGCTTCCTCTGACATTTTATAACCTCTTTTTCTATTAATAGGGGGTCTTCCAACTTTTTCTGCTAAATTCAATTCAGGCTTTAATTTGTCTATAAACCACTGCTCCATTTTTAAAAGGTATTCTTGTGGACATTTGGCAAGTATCTCATACTTTATATTTTCAATACCTAATTTTAAACACAGCCTTTGAAAGTATTTATTAAAATGCTTTTGTTTATTTACAGCTCTCACATGTGCTTGCAATCTTTCCTGTAAATCATTTGTAGAACCTATATAAAACCTATCATCATTATCAAAATATAACTTGTATATTCCACAAATATTGGTGTATTGTCCTCTCTTTATACTGTTTACTAACATTTTCTATCAATAATTTTATTAGCTACTAAAAATTCTTCAACCGCTTCGTATGCAAAGTTATTAATATAATCAGGAAATATTGTATCCAAATATTTACTATACTGCTCTTGTGTACCTATATTAGCTAATTCAGGATTAGATTCAAATAGTTTTGATACTCCTTCTTTTATGTTATCATTAGTTCTATCAAATAATATGGTATCTTGCATATCCTCTGTAATAGTTATCTCTCTCCATTGATTACCATATTCATCAGTAATAGTTTTAACATTATCTTTACCAAATTGTTTTTCTAATATATTACCAACTTTAATTTCATAGAAGGCTTCAATAGGTTTAAGTTTTTCTATACCTTGAGATTTAAGATTAGCTTTTTGTTGTTCTAAATTATTTTTAACTCTATTAAATTCTATTTTAGCTTCTTCTAATGTAAGATTTGTAAAATTATCTTTTTTATAGAAAAAAATATCTCCTATATAACCAACATTAATTCCTTCTAATTGTTTATTATAAATAGCAGAAGTTTTAGTATAAGGTTTTATATTAACTTTAGATATATCATTATATTTAAGTAACTCATTATCTATTCTTCTTATTTCATCAGCAATAGTCTCATGTCCTTCAATCTTAGCAGCAGTTTCACCTTTAGGAAATAATACTTTTTCATAACCACGTTTTGCTGAGTCTTGTATAATAGATTTAATAAAGAATGTTACCCAATTGTTATCTTTATTTAATAGTTGTAGAAATTGATTTTCTTTTATTTCCGTTGGTTGTTTTAAAGTATTAAGTTCTTCTTTAATAAAGGTTTCACCATCTTCTTTAGTAAAAACGGGTTTTACAACTGCACCAAATCTTTTATCTATTACTAAATATGGAAAATCTTTAATATCATATTCTTCCCCATTATTTAATACAACTTCTCTATTTTCAATAAATTCTCGCTGTTGTGTAACTAAATTTTCTTTATCTCTACCTTTTTGGAATAAATCAGATTGTATTTCAAGAACGCGGCGAGTTTTAGTTTTATTTCCACCTTCTGTTTTTAAATACGCTTGTGAATCATCTCCATATAAATAAGCAGTATAATCTTTAACTTCTACTTTATTATCACCTTCTAATACTTGTTCATCACTCCTAAACCAACCAATACCTTTATCAGTAGAAAATTGAGCATGACCTTTAATAGAAGGAATAATTAATGGAGTAGATATTTCATTTTCTGTATAATTAATACCTCCTGGAACTGTTAGATTTGAATAATATTGAGTAGGTTTTCCAATTTCATGATATCTACTATCACTAAATTCATTAGGATATCCAAGATCATCACTTATTACAAAATCTCCATTTTTTTTATCTTTAGCAGTTTTAATTTCAACAGTATAACCATATTTACTAACTAAATCTATAATTAATTGTTCTCTATCAGTAATTCCTAAATCTAATAATAATGCTTTTTGTTCTTTGGGTATTGCTAATTCAGTAAGTATTTTATCTAAAGACCACTTATTTTTATTACCTTTATCAAATATTTGTTTAGCTCTATCGGATTGTAAAATATTTACTGCTCTAAATGTATATTGTACATTATTATTAGTTATCATTCTATCAAACATATCAGCAGCTTCATAACCTTGTGCTTCTAAAGCATTTTCAAATTCTAATGTTTCTTGATATTGTTTTTCTATAACTTCTGTTACTAATTTAGCAGCTTCTAAATATACACTTGTACCTTTTACAAATCCTAGAAATTCAAAAAACATTTGTAATATTTGGTCAAATAAACTTATAGAAGTCTTATTAGTAGCAGGTATCTCTTGTAATCTTTTAGCAAATCTTGAATTAGTAAATAAACTAGCTACAAATTCATCAGCGTTGGTTAATCCATAATAATCTTCACCTATATTTAATTGTGTTTTAATATAAGCTATCTTATCATTTATTTTAGTTCTTAATTCAGGATTATTTTGTAAAGCATGATAAGTTTGAGCATGTAATATCTCATGTAAAACAGTACCAATAGCACTTTGCTTTCTATTCAGTGATGTTTCAGAAAGTTTTATTTTATTATCATTAGGGCTATATAAACCATGAGTTATAACACCATCTTTACCAGCAATAAAATCTACCAACTGTATTTCTGTATCATTAGATAAATTTTTTAATAGATATTTTACTAATTTATCATAAACAGGATGATTTTCTTTTACAGTAGTTAGAAACTCTTTTATAGATATTGAAGTTTTACCATTAAACCATTTAGCACGAACATCTCTTATTTCAGGTAATTTAACAAAATCAGCTACTTCTATTCTACTTCTATTAGATAAATATTCTTTAGTATATTCTACACCTGCTCTTTTAGCATCTTCTCTTTGTACTTCTCTGGCTTGTTCTTCTAATATATTTTTTTCATTTAACTCTCTTTCTTGTATTATTCTTTTACTAGCTTCTTGTAATTGTAATTTTACATCATCTGCCACAAATACACGAATTGCTGGAAGAAATTGTCCACTATCATCATCAAATTCCATTCTATGATAATAAATACCACTTTTAAGTTCGGGTATAATCTCCATTAAGTTTTCATTCCATTCTTGAGCGTATCTTTTAGCTACTGTCATTAAATTATTATCATTAATTTTCTCTTTAGGCGATTCTGTTATAAAAATGTAAGTATAATCTTTAGTTTTAAACCAAGGTCTATTACTAATAAATTTTCTAGTTAAGTCTTCTATATCTATTGTACAAGCCATAATCTTATTTTTAATTTTATTTACAACTAATTTCTATATCATTTTGGGTAAGTTTAGTAGGAATGGATTTATTCCAAACACCTAATAAGTGTCCATCAACTGTTACTTCTGAATAGATATAACCTTTCGCATTTAAGTTAGCAGCTAACCTTTTTTCTCCTGTATTATAAGGATTATTTTCTACATAAGTTTTGTTATCGGTTATTAATGTAGCTCCTGCTTCTAAAGCTTTAATAGCTTCTCTAATAGTTCTGTCTTGTTGTATTTTTTGTTGTTCTACTGTACCTCTTCTACCACCAATAGACACAAATATTATATCATTAGAAGAGTAATTCCCTGTATTAGCAAATTGTCCTGCTTGTTTAGCATATAAAGCAGTAGAACTACCTGGAATACCTTCAGCAAATCCTATATATTGAGTTGCTATACTTGCTTTTGATTTAGCTTTTTTATCAACAGTTTGAATTGGAGTTACTGTAAATATATTCTTTTTTTCAAATTTAGTAGTAGGTTGTGTAGTAGTTGTAGTTGTAGTAGTTATTACAGGAGTAAAATCAAATGTAAGTTGTTTATTACCAGTATTAATATTAATACTTAATCTATTTGTGTCTATCCATTCTTTACTAAACACGATATTAGAAGGAATAATACCAGCATTATTAAACATTTCTATCATCTCCAATCCTGTATAACCATTTAAAGACTTTTCAACAGTATTTCTATAGGCTACTTTAAATTGTTTAATGGGATTTTGTCTAGCTACTTCATATAACTTCTTAATACTTTCAATTATTTGATTAGAAGGAATAGATTTAAAACTATTATTTTCTTTAACTCTCAAATCTTTTGTAGGTAAAGCATAAGCATTTCCTTGTAATCCTTCTCCTTGACCATATATAGCACCAAACTTATCTTTAGCTATTTTAGCTGCTCCAGCCCCATGTCTTCCTTCAGGATTGCTACCAAATACAAATATTGTATTAGGTTCTGGTTTGATATTACCTTCATAATATTGTTTATTAACCGTTGATACTAATTGATCAGTATTTACTATAGAAGTACTAATCTTATTAGTAGCAGCATTACGTAAATCTATCATATCTTGTAATGTAAAATGTACAGGATTAGATATGATATTTTTATTAACTGGGATATCAAAGACAGCGTATTCTGCTTTATTACCTTTTAAATCAAATTCTTTTCCTTGTGTGAATGATTCTACTAAATTTTTACCAATAGTAGTAGTTATACCATCTATCTTGCTAATTACAAATACTTGTTTATTAATTTTCATTATAGGTGGAAATATAAATGCTTTTTCTATATTATCATAAACTACATTCATTCTTGATGCTAATAATGAAATTGCACCACTATTCTCTTTCATATAATCAGTAGAAAAATCAAAATTTAATTCTATATTATTTTTATTATAGTTTGATAATGGAATAGATGCAGCATTATCTACAATTTGAATTGAGTTACCAAATATAATACGAGCCATATTTACTATTTGATCTATAGTATAATTTGGGAAAGCTGTTCTTATCTTAATTAAATTAATATCACCTCTATCTTTAAAGTTTACATTATTAGGATTAATACCATTAATCATTTGAGCTACTAAATCTGTAAATAATACCTCTAATTCTTTTTCAGAATTTATATTGTACAATTCTTTCATAGTATTAATAATAGTATCTCTTTTAGTATCAGGATTAATCAAAAGTTCCATTAAACTATCAATTGGTTGTGATACTTTTGATAACATTTCAGGAAAATAATTTAAAAATTGACCTGTAACATTTGGTTGCATACCTGTTCTTACTAACTCTTTAAAGAATAAATTATTCATAAACAATCTTACATCAATACTTTCATTTTTAAATAAAAATTGCATATCATTATTTACTTTACTCAAGTATTCTGAATTTTTTAATTTTGTTGTTGCAAAGATACGAATATTTTGTTGATTTACAATTTTTCCATTTATATAAATTGGATTTCCTGTTTTATCAACATGCAATAAAGATAAAAATTCATTATCTGGATATTTAGCTTTCATTTGTTTTAGTTCTTCTATAAAAGCTGTATCATACATTCCATATATAGAAAATGCTTTTTTAAGATTATCTTGATCTTTACTAATATACTGTTTATAATAATCGTTTATATTAGGATCATTAGCTTCTTTTATCATATAATTATTTAAGTAAGACCTTAATGCTAAAAATCCAATAAATCTGTTTGCCACTTCTTGTCCTGTATCATAAAATCTACTAAAACTTCTAACAAGACTTTTAAACATAGGAGACCTTTCAATAAACATTTTATCTAACTGATTTGATAAATCATCGACTATTTCTGTTAATACATTAAATACTTTATCATCAGCAAATAATCTATCAATTGAATCATCTGTAAATATACTATCTTCTTTTTTGGCTTTTAAATCTTCAATGGTAGTTGTTATCTTATCTAATGTTAATGTATCAGGATTTAACGACTTCATTAATCCAGATGTTGCACCATTAATAGGAAGTATTTTACCTATTTGTTGTACTTGAGCTTTATACATGTTTAATAATATAAACTCTTGCGCTTCAGGGCTTAATACTTTCTCATCATAAGATACAGTATAACCAATATCAGAAGGTAATAATGTATTTTTAAGAATATCTTGTGGAGATATGCCATCTCCCTCAGGAGCTTTCCAATTTATTTGTAATTTATCAGGATCAATATTTTCTATATCATATATAATAATACTTGGATCTTTTAATTTTAATTTTGTTATTTGTTCTTCTAGTATATTGCTAAAATACACAGTTTTTATATTAATATCTTCTGTGATACCATAGCTGGCTGCTTGCATATTTGCTACAGCATTTCTTATTGAACCAATAAAATTAAAACCTAATACAAATTCTAAAGGTAGTCCTAACCCAATCATTGATAATGCTACAGAAGTATTTACTTCATTAAATCCTAAAGCATTTGGGATAGGATCTTTAGCAGCATCTGCAAACATCCCAAGGATATTACCAATAAATTCTATAGATCTTTTATTATTTTCTATTAATTCACCATCTACATAACTATCTACCATTGCACCATAATTATCATATATTTTTTTTACAGCAGATTTATCATCTTTAGCTGTAGTAAAAGCCCATATAATTTGTTCTGGTTTTAATTTAAGATTAAATTGATTTGCTAAAGCAAAAAATTTATTTATAGAAGCAGTTTGTTCAATACCTTTTTTACCACTTGAGTTTATAACTTTAGCTGCCACAACATAAGAAGGATTATACATATTACCATCTGGTACAAAATTTTCTAACTTCATCTGTGTACCAAAATTTAATAATGCATCTTTCATTGCTTGTGTAGATGATCTTTGATTTATATAAAGTTTATTAAAAATTGTTATATTTGATAATATATTTCCTAAAGCTTTTAGACTATTATTTTGATGTACATAACTTATAATATTATAATTAGGATTTTCTAACATTCCTTTATCATGTAATATACTTATAATAGAATTTATTTTTAATACTCTGATAATACTT
>Ga0116152_10002145_pt1 | contig 16107 bp, 16 predicted proteins | sample AD_UKC119_MetaG_FD_89894 | JGI IMG/M metagenome (GOLD analysis project Ga0116152, IMG submission 89894) | Active sludge microbial communities of municipal wastewater-treating anaerobic digesters from Hong Kong - AD_UKC119_MetaG | ecosystem: Engineered > Bioreactor > Anaerobic > Digestate... | reverse complement strand
TGGGATTTCAAAAAAACATGGCAAATAGCCCATTGTTCATCCGTAAGAAAGTAGCGGTTCATTTTAACTCGATGAAATTATTGAGTTTAGCAAACTAACCCGAAGAAATGTCAACAGAGCCTAAGGTTCGGCTGGGTAGTCTGTCCATTGTCAAGCATAACCCTATTAACTATACTAACTCATATAATCATGCTGATTAAGGAAAACCTATGCTACGTGAAGCCCCCGCCATGACCTTGCGCCAGAATCTCGGTGAACTGCTCAACGAGGTGCAATACCGTCATGACCAGATTGTCATCACCAAGGCCGGGAAGCCGGTCGCTGCCCTGATTGACATGGCGTTGTTTGAACGCTTCCGGCAGCTGGACGGTGAATTCGAGCGCCTGCAAACTGAAATGCAGGCTGCTTTTGCTGACTTGGAGCCGGATGAACTGGATGAGCTGCTGGACGAGGCCATTACCCACGCCAGACAATCCGCATGAGGGTCGTGGTTGACACCAATATCCTGCTGTCCGGCCTGATGAAACCCGATGGCGCACCCGGCAGGATTGTCAATGCTTGGAGGAAGCATCAGTTCGAGCTGGTGCTGAGTCGCTTCCAACTGGATGAGATTGGCCGCACGCTGGCCTATCGACGCATCCAGCAGCGCCTGTGCTGGGGCGAGGAGCAGACAGCGCGTTTTTTGCAGCAGCTGTTCCTGCGCTCGGTCTGGCTGGGCGGAATTGAAGCTGTGGTGACTGTGCCTGCGGATGCGAATGACAACCTGATTTTGTCGGCTTATCTGCTGGGGCAGGCGGAGTGTCTGGTAACGGGGGATAAGGGTTTGCTGGCGTTGCGCGGGCAGTATGCGATTGTCACGGCGGCGGAGTTTGTGGAACGGCATGGGTTGTAGGCTGGATGTGCCCACCCGGCGCTGCTGCTGCAAGCCATCGCGCCTGACCAGCAGCACAAAAGCCGCACAACTCTGCTTGATGGATGATTGCAAACTTTGATCTTGCCGGAAGGAAGCCCCTTTTTGAATGCTTTTCTGCCCCGTTCTGCTCACCGGCCCCTGTCCAGACAGCCAAATGATTGCCCAGCATCATTGCTGCTGCCAGGAGCGCGGATGGCGGGTTGCACTCATAAAAAATGACCGAAAGATCAGCATCAGGGGGTGTGTTTTTCCAGAAATAGCCTAAGATGGCCAGACTTCTGAAAAAGTCCGGAAACCGCTATGGAACTGTTACTGCAAGGCTTCATTCTGCTTGCCGCCGGGGTGATTGCCGTCCCGATCGCCAGCCGCCTCGGGCTGGGCTCGGTGCTCGGCTACCTGATCGCCGGTGCCCTGATCGGCCCTTTTTTCCTGAAACTGCTGCATGACCCGGAAACCATCATGCATACCACCGAGTTCGGGGTGGTGATGATGCTGTTCCTGATCGGTCTGGAGCTGCAGCCGCGCCTGTTGTGGCGCATGCGTCGCCAGATTGTGGGACTGGGCGGCATGCAGGTGCTGTTCACTACCGTGCTGATCGGCAATGTGGCCTGGCTGCTGGGTCAGCCCTGGCAGCCGGCCCTGGCCATCGGCCTGATCCTGTCCCTGTCCTCCACCGCCATCGCCCTGCAGATTCTGGCGGAAAAGAACCTGATGAAGACCGAGGGTGGCAAACTGAGCTTTTCCGTACTGCTGTTTCAGGACATTGCCGTCATCCCCATTATCGCCCTCCTGCCCCTGCTGGCCCTGTCCGGGGCAGGTACCCATGTGGCAGACGATGGCCACGGCGGCAGTTTGATCAGCAACCTGCCCGGCTGGCAGCAGGCCCTGTTCGTCATCGGTGCGGTCGGCAGCATTATTCTGGCCGGGCGGTTCCTGACCCGCCCCGTGTTCCGCTTCATTGCCGACAGCGGCCTGCGTGAAATTTTTACCGCCACCGCCCTGCTGCTGGTAATCGGCATTGCGCTGCTGATGCAGACCGTCGGGCTTTCGCCCGCCCTCGGTGCTTTTGTCGCCGGCGTGGTACTGGCAGAAAGCGAATACCGCCATGAGCTGGAAGCCAATATCGACCCCTTCAAGGCCCTGCTGCTGGGCTTTTTCTTCATCTCCGTGGGAGCCAGTATCGATTTCGGGCTGCTGGCTGAAAAGCCGGTGCTGATCGGGCTGCTGGTGGCTGGACTGGTACTGCTGAAGTTTCTGGTTCTCTGGGTGCTGGCCCGGACCTTTGGCCTGCATGCCGGTGAGCGCTACTGGTTCGCCTTTGCCCTGGCCCAGGGGGGTGAGTTCGGTTTTGTACTACTCTCCTTTGCCCTGCAGAACCGGGTGCTGCCGCCGGATATCGTGAATATCCTGACCGTTTCAATCGCGCTGTCCATGGTGCTGACGCCGATCCTGATCCTGCTCAACGAGCGCCTGATCCAGCCCCGCTTTCAGGGCAGTGCCGACGCCGATATGGAAGATGAAACCATCGATCTGCAGGAGAACCCGGTCATTATTGCCGGCTTCGGCCGCTTTGGGCAGATTGTCGGGCGCATGCTGATCAGCAAGGGTGTGCCGGTAACCGTCATGGACCGCAGTCCGGCCCAGATCGAGCAGGTGCGCCAGTTCGGCTTCAAGGTGTTTTACGGGGATGTCAGCCGTGAGGAACTGCTGCATGCCGCCGGGGCGGAAAAGGCCAGGCTGCTGATCATTACCGTGGGCAATCGTGATGATGTCGATCGCATTATCGAAACGGCCCGGCATCATTTCCCGAACCTGCAGATTTACGCCCGTGCCTATGACGTGTTGCATTATCACCAGCTCACAAACCGGGGCGTGGCCCATGTCGAGCGTGAGCTGTTCCATTCCTCACTGAAAATGGGCGAACAGTGCCTGCAGGGACTCGGCATGCGGGCGCATCAGGCACGCCGGGCCCGGATCGAGTTCGAGCGTCATGATGAAAAGGTGACAGCCAAGATCGGTGAGCACATCAGCGGTGACAGGCCGGAAATCTTCACCTCGGCCCAGGCCCGTGCCGAGGTGCTGGAATTGCTGCAGGCCGACCTGCTGGAGCGGCGTCAGCACGATGATCACCATGCCTGGGATGACATCGGACATGGATGATAATGCCAGAATTCGGACAGGCCGCAAGCTGATCCGTCAGCGCGTCCGGGCGGCTGCTTCACGGGCTTTCAGCCCAGCGGCAGCGGCTCCGGCCATTCATTCAGGTACTGACGGCGTCCGATGGCCCCCGGCACCGGAGTCCCCTGCTGCAGGCGTTGCAGCAGGGTGCGGTATCGGGCAGCATAAGCATCAATCTGCTCTCCGCTCAGACGCAGGGTGCCGTGCACGACAAAAGGCGGCAGGTAATGCATGCCGCACAGGCTGGCGGTCTGCTCAAACGGGGCCAGCAGTTCCCGCACCGTGAAATGGTTCTGGCCATCGCGGTGGTAAGCCTCACGGCTGCCGCCGGTGCTGATGACATTGCCCAGGGCCTTGCCATACAGGGCGCGCCCGCTGGAACCGTAGGCAAAACCGTATTCCAGCACCAGATCCTGCCATTCCTTGATCATTGCGGGAGCGCTGTACCAGTAAAACGGATGCTGGAACAGGATCAGGTCATGCTGGTTGAGCAACAGCTGCTCGCGTTCAATATCAATTACCAGATCCGGATAAACCTGATAAAGGTCATGAACCGTTACCCCTTCAAGAGTCCGGGCGGCCTTGATCAGTCGATACTGGACCCTGGATTTTTCCAGCGCGGGATGGGCAAACAGGATCAGGATTTTCCGTAAAGGGTTGTCAGCGTCCATTATTTACAGCTCCCGCGCCAGCGGATTGGGTGTCGCCTCGGCCACACGGGCCAGCAGATTCCTGTCGGTATGGTGAAAAACCTCAGCCTGCCCCTGAATCCGCAGCACGGTGTCCTCTTCATAAGACCAGGTACCATCCGGGTTGAAGGCCACGCTGATCCTGAAGGCTACCGTTTTGAAGGCGTGCACCAGAAACGGTGAGGAACAGATGCCCCAGGTCTCCAACCCCCCGGTCGCATTCAGCTCAAACCGGGTGGCATCGGCAGCAACCTGCCCGGCTGCCATGGCAGTCATGCCGCGGGGAATGGTCAGCGTATGCATGACGGTACCGGTAGCCTTCTCCCAGAGCCAGTAGCCGACCTGTTCATGGTAGGTCTTGACCTGATCGGGCTTGGTAATCAGGGTCTGGTAGCGCAGACCATAAAGCAACTGTGGCCCGTTGGTGACAGGGTCAATCGGCTGCAACTCAATCCTTTCCACAAAAGCCTGCTTTTTGGAGCCTTCCGCCTTGGGTTTGACATCCAGGCCGCGCCGCCCTTCCCAGATGCCGGCCATCTGTTTCAGCGGCCCCAGATTGTTCAGGGTGTTGGCATCAATATTCTGCGGCTCGGTATAAATATCACTCGGAAACTCGCTCAAGGGAAACCCCCTCCTGACCTGTCAATGCTTGCCACGGGCACCGTTTGGGGAAAATGTCCACGCACGGGGTTATGAATGATAAAGAAAAAGCCACGGCAGTACCAGACTGCAACAGGACAGCGGGAGCGGGCAGTTTTCAGGTACACTGCCGGGTGATGCCATCTGCACCGCTGCCGTGTGGATGCCGGGACTGAAGTAGTGATTAAGTGATTAACTGAGGATTGTATTGTGGAAACCATCGGACACCTGATCAACGGCGAACTGTGCACGGATACGGCCCGTACCCAGGATGTTTTCAACCCGTCGACCGGCGCGGTGCAGAAACAGGTGGCGCTGGCCGGCAAGGCCACGGTTGAGGCGGCGATTGCCGCTGCCGAAGCCGCCTTCCCGGCCTGGCGTGATACGCCACCGGCCCGGCGGGCACGGGTCATGTTCAGATTCAAACAGCTGCTGGAGGACAATGCCGACCAGATCAACCGGCTGGTTGGCATGGAACACGGCAAGATTGCCCACGATGCCGGGGGCGAGTTGCAGCGTGGTATCGAGAATGTGGAATTTGCCTGTGGCATCCCGGCACTGCTCAAGGGTGAATATACCCGGAATGTCGGCCCCGGCATTGATTCCTGGAGCGAGTTTCAGCCACTGGGCGTAGTGGCGGGCATCACACCGTTCAATTTTCCGGTGATGGTGCCGCTGTGGATGTATCCGGCTGCGGTTGCCTGCGGCAATACCTTTGTGCTCAAGCCCTCGGAGCGGGATTCCGGCTCCACAATGCGGGTGGCCCAACTGGCGCAGCAGGCCGGGCTGCCGCCGGGGGTGCTGAATGTGGTCAACGGCGATAAGGAAGCGGTGGATACCCTGCTGCATGACCCACGGGTGCAGGCGATAAGCTTTGTCGGTTCCACACCGATTGCCGAATCCATTTATGCCACCGCCAGCGCCCGGGGCAAGCGCTGTCAGGCGTTGGGTGGCGCCAAAAACCACGCCATCGTGATGCCGGATGCAGACCTGGATAATGCCGTCAACCAGTTGCTGGGCGCAGCGTTCGGCTCCTCGGGTGAGCGCTGCATGGCGCTGCCGGTTGTGGTTGCGGTGGGTGCGGATACTGCCAATACGCTGGTCGACAAGCTGGCCACGGCCATGCAGCCGCTGAAAACCGGTCCCTGGTCCGACAGCAGCAATGATTTCGGCCCCCTGATCACCAGAGCACATCAGGAAAAAGTCCGGGGTCATATCAGCAGTGCCGAGGCAGATGGCGCAACGGTGCGGGTGGATGGACGCCATACCGTGGTGCCGGGATATGAGAACGGTTTTTACGTTGGTGCGACCCTGCTTGATCATGTCACGCCTGTGATGCAGAGTTACAGGGAGGAGATTTTCGGCCCGGTATTGCAGGTGTTAAGGGTGAACAGCATGCAGGAAGGCATGGACCTGATCAATGCACATGAATACGGTAACGGTACCTGTATTTTCACCCGTGACGGGGAAGCCGCACGCTATTTCACTGACGCCATCCAGGTCGGGATGGTAGGGGTAAATATTCCGCTGCCGGTACCGGTGGCCTATCACAGCTTTGGCGGCTGGAAACGCTCACTGTTCGGGGATTTGTCGGCCTACGGCCCGGACAGCGTGCGCTTTTATACGCGCCGCAAGACCATTACACAGCGCTGGCCTTCGGCGGGGGTGCGCGAAGGGGTGTCGTTTGCGTTCCCGAGTTGAGCCGGGCCTGACAGCCACCAACAGTACGGGGCTCCGAGCCTGATGGCGGGCCGGCCCGCCTGCAAACCAGTCCCGGACAGGCTCGGGTTCCCGCCTGTTCCGGATGCACGGCCATGTGCCATACTGACTAATGACTGGAGCCTGGCCCGGAAATGGCACGGTCTGTGTGACTGCTGGTCGCACCAGGAATGGCTCCGGGACGGGACACGCTTTAACACACGGCGAATCTGGAGCACCGGCCAATGCCGCATGGTGGCACCGGGCGGGGCCTGGGAGCTGCCGGTGTGGGTAACGCGGGTGCAATAGCCAGCGGCCACCCTGCCCGGCAGCGGAAGCAGCCGATTCTGGCAGAACATTATGAAATCCGGCGTCCCGCGCTTATAATCGGCAGGCTTCATCCGATCCAGCTGCCGACACCAACAATATGCTAAACAGGCAACCTGCCAACATCCTCATTATCCGCCTCAGTGCCATCGGTGACATAGTCATGGCCTCCGGCCTGATTGCCCCGCTCAAGCAGGCTTATCCGGCCAGCCATATCTACTGGCTGGCCCAGCCGGAATGCAAAGCCCTGCTGGAACAGCACCCCGATCTGAGCGGGGTGATTATCTGGCCACGGCAGGAGTGGGCAGCCTGCTGGCGGGCACGCGATTGGCGCGGACTCTGGCAGGCAGTACGCCAGTTCCGGCAGGCCCTGCGCGCCCATCATTTCGATGTGGTACTGGACCTGCAGGGGCTGCTGAAAAGCGGGCTGATGGCCTGGCTGTCCGGAGCCGGGCAGCGCATCGGGCTGGGCTCCCGCGAGGGGGCACAATTCCTGATGCATCAGGTCGTTTCACGTCATGACGGCAACCCGGATCAGATCAGCTCCGAATACCGCTATCTTGGAGCGCAGCTGGGACTGGCCGTGGAGCCCTGGCAGATGTGCATCAGTCTGGATCCGGCCAGCCACCAACAGGCGGACATGTTGATCCGTGCCCATGCGGCGGAAAAAGGCTTTGTTGTTATCTGTCCGTTCACCACCCGTCCGCAAAAGCACTGGTTTAATGCACACTGGATCGAACTGGTAGAAAAAATAAACAGCACTTGGCGGCTGCCGGTACTGATGCTGGGTGGCCCGGCGGATCGGGAAGCCGCGCAGACCATCAGCGCTCACTGTCCTGTCACCGACCTGAGCGGGCAGACCAGCCTGCGGGTGGCGGCGGCCCTGATTGCACACTGTCGGCTGCTGGTCGGTGTGGATACCGGCCTGACTCACATGGGTCATGCCTTTCGGGTGCCGACCGTGGCGCTGTTCGGCTCTACCCGTCCGTATCTGGAACCGGGCAGCCCCCGAAGCCGGGTGATTTACCACGCGCTGAGCTGCTCCCCCTGTAAACGGCATCCCACCTGTGACGGGCGTTTTGACTGCCTGCGTCACATCACTGCGGATGAAGTCATGGAGGTGGCACAACCCCTCATGGAGGAAACCCATCACAATGAAAGTGCTGCATGTTGAGGCCGGTCAGAACCTGTATGGCGGTGCACGTCAGGTCGCTTTCCTGCTGCAGGGTCTGCGTCAGGCCGGTGTTGAAAGTGTGCTGGTCGCTCCTGCCGGCAGCGATATTGCCCGCTTTGCCAGCGAACAGGCCATTCCCTGCCGCACCACCCGCTCGGCAGGTGACCTGGACCTGAGTTTCTTCTGGCAGATGAAGACCATCATGCGCCAGGAGCGCCCCGACATCGTACACCTGCACAGCCGTCGGGGTGCCGATGTGCTGGGCGGGCTGGCTGCAGGCCTCAACCGTCTGCCCACCGTGCTTTCACGCCGGGTGGACAATCCGGAGCCGAAATGGCAGGTCACACTCAAATACCGCCTGTATGACCATATTATCACCATTTCCGAAGGGATCCGCCGTGTGCTGCTGGCGGAAGGTGTCCCGGAGCGGAAGATCACCTGTGTGCCCAGTGCCGTGGACGCCCTTCCGTACCAGCACCCGGCTGACCGGGAGGATTTCCTGCAGACTTTCGGCCTGCCGCCCGGTGCTTTCACCCTCGGCATGGTTGCACAGTTGATCCGGCGCAAGGGCCACCGTTACCTGCTCAATATCCTCCCGGCCCTGACACGCAAATACCCGGACTTGTACCTGCTGATTTTCGGCAAGGGACCGCTGGAGTCGGAGTTGAAACTCATGGTGCATGAAAACGACCTGCAGGAGCGGGTACTGTTCACCGGCTTCCGTGATGATCTGGAGCGCTGGCTCGGCTGTCTGGACCTGGTGGTACATCCGGCCCTGATCGAGGGGCTGGGAGTGGCACTACTGCAGGCTGCCGCCGCCGGAGTGCCGGTTATCGCCAGCCGTACCGGCGGTATTCCGGAGATCGTGGCGCATGAAATTAACGGCCTGCTGGTCGAGCCGGGTGACAGTGCCGGCCTGCAGCAGGCATTGGAACGCCTGATCAATGCCCCCGAGGAACGTCAGCGCATGCAACACGCCGCCCGTCTGCGGGTGGCGGAGCGGTTTTCCCTGAACCACATGATTGGCGGCAATCTGGCCATTTACCACAAGGTGCTGAATTCATGAGCTTTAGTCTTGCATTACAGGAACACCAGACCTACCTCTCCCGTCTGCCGGCCCTGATCCCGGCCATTGAGGCCGCAGGCCGGACCCTGCAGCAGACCTTTGCCCGGGGCAACAAGCTGCTGCTGTGCGGCAATGGCGGCAGTGCCGCAGACTGCCAGCACATTGCTGCCGAATTTGTGGTGCGCTACCGCAAGGTGCGCCCGGCCCTGCCGGCCATTGCCCTGACCACGGATACCTCGATCCTGACCGCACACCCGAATGACTTCAGCTTCGATACCGTGTTCGAGCGTCAGGTAGCGGCACTGGGGCAGCCGGGTGACTGCCTGCTGGCCATTTCCACCTCCGGCAACAGCCCCAACATCATCGCTGCCGTCGGAGAGGCCAAAGCCCGGCACCTCAGCACCCTGGTACTGAGCGGGCACGAAGGAGGCCGGCTGGCCGGTATGGCCGATCATGAGATTATTGTTCCCGGTACCGTCACGGCCCGTATTCAGGAAATGCACATCCTGATCGCACACTGGTGGTGCGAGCAGGTGGAGCAGGCACTGTGAGCAGTCTCCCGGTTATCCGGTCGGAACTGCCGGATTTCAGTAGCGTGCATGTTCTGGCAGTGGGCGACCTGATGCTGGATCAGTACTGGCACGGCCAGAGCCGGCGCATTTCCCCCGAAGCTCCGGTGCCGGTGGTGCATGTGCGTACTGAAGAGCTGCGTCCCGGCGGGGCCGGCAATGTGGCCCTGAACCTTGCCAGTCTGGGGGCCAAGGTGACACTGCTGGGGCTGACCGGGGCGGATGACAATGCCGCGAAACTGCAGACCCTGCTGCAGGACCGGGGCGTGGACTGCCGTTTTCAGGCGGTACCCGGTCATGACACGGCCCTGAAGCTGCGTGTTATTGCCCAGCACCAGCAGATGATCCGGCTGGATTTTGAGGACAGCTTCAGCGGCGTGGACAAAGCCCCCCTGCAGGAACGCTTCACTGCCATGCTGCCACAGGCTGACATTGTGCTGCTGTCGGATTACAACAAGGGCACCCTGAGTGCGGTGGCAGACCTCATCCGTCTGGCCCGTGACCAGGGCAAGGCGGTGGTTGTCGACCCCAAGGGCAATGACTTCACCCGGTATCACGGAGCCAGCCTGATCACGCCCAACCGCAGTGAATTCGAGGCCATTGCCGGCCCCTGTGCCGATGAGCCGCATCTGGAGCAGCAGGGTCAGCGGCTGCGGGAGCAACTGGCGCTGCAGGCCCTGCTGATCACACGCGGGGATGAAGGCATGACCCTGCTGGAACAGGGGCATCCGGCACTGCACCTGCCCACTCACGCCCGAGAGGTTTTCGATGTCACCGGAGCCGGCGATACCGTCATCGCCACCCTGACGGCCATGCTGGGAGCCGGCAGCACGCTGCCGCAGGCAGTGTACCTGGCCAATGTGGCAGCCGGTATTGTGGTGCGCAAGCTCGGTACCGCCACCGCCAGCCCGGCGGAAATCCGTCTGGCCCTGCAGGATCCCGTGGCCGGTAGCCGGGGCGTGGTGGAAGAGGCCCGGCTGACCGGGCTGATACAGGCCGCCCGCCAGCAGGGTGAGCGCATCATCATGACCAATGGCTGCTTTGACCTGCTGCATCCGGGCCACATCCATTACCTGGAGCAGGCCCGGGCACTGGGTGACCGGCTGGTGGTAGCGGTGAATACGGATGCCTCGGTCCGCCGCCTCAAGGGTGCGGAGCGACCGCTCAATCCGCTGGCGGCCCGCATGGCCATGCTGGCGGCCCTGCACTGTGTCGACTGGGTGGTGGCCTTTGCGGAGGATACCCCTGAACGCCTGTACTGTCAGCTGCTGCCGGATGTGATTGTCAAGGGGGGGGATTACCACCCGCACCAGGTGGCCGGTGGTGATTGTGTGCGGGCCAATGGCGGCACGGTAGAAATTCTGGATTTCCTGCCCGGCCACTCCACCACCGCCCTGATCGGAAAAATCCGCCATGGCCAAGACTGAAACAGGGACAGCAGACCGGCACTTCCCCCCCGGCCTTTATCACCCGCGCTACTGGCCGACCTGGCTCGGGCTGGGCTGCCTGTGGCTGCTGGTGCAGCTGCCCTGGCGGCTGCAACAGCGTCTGGGACAGGGGCTGGGTCTGCTGATGTTCCACACCCTGCGTCAGCGCCGGACCATCTGCTGCATCAATCTGGAACTGGCGTTCCCGACGCTGACACCGCAGCAGCGCCAGACCCTGAACCGGCAACATTTCCAGTCGCTGGGACAGGGCTTGCTGGAAACCGCACTGAGCTGGTGGGGCCGTGAAAAACACCTGCGCCCCCTGGCACACTTTGAAGGGCTGGAGCATTTGGAAGCGGCCCGGCAGCAAGGTGGGGTGGTGCTGCTCAGTGCCCACTTCACCAGCCTGGAGCTGGGTGGACGCCTGCTGGCTCCCCGGCTGCCGCTACATGTCGTCTATCGCCCGCACCAGAATCCGGTGATTGAGTGGCTGGTGGCCCGGCTGCGCTCCCGACGCTACGGCCGGGCCATTCCGCGCCACAGTATCCGCACCATGTTGCAGAGCCTGAAACAGCAGCAGGTGGTGTGGTATGCCCAGGACCAGCATTTCAGCAAGAAAAACAGCCTGTTTGCCCCTTTCTTCAATATTCCCGCCGCCACCAATACCGCAACCAGCCGCATTGCCGGGCTGGGACAGGCCAGGGTGGTGCCGTTTTTTACCCTTCGCACCCCGGACGGATATCTGTTACGCTTCCTGCCGGAGCTGGACGCCTTTCCAGGGCCGGACCTGGAACAGGATACCGCCCGCATCAACCAGCTCATCGAACAGCAGGTCCGGGCGTTTCCCGCACAGTACCTGTGGACGCACCGGCGCTTTAAAACGGCACCGGATGGCAGCAATCGCTACACCCGACACCAGCGCGACTACCCCGGCAGCCGCTGCTGATCCCAAGGATCCCAATATGCAAATCCAAGACAATACCGTCGTCAGCCTGCAATACACCCTCACCAATGACCAGGGTGACGTGCTGGATTCCACCGAAGACGGCCCCTTCGACTACCTGCACGGTGCTTCCAGTATCATTGCCGGCCTGGAACAGGCCCTCATCGGTCGCCGTGCCGATGACACCTTTACGGTCGACATTCCCCCCGAGCAGGCTTATGGCGTGCGTGACGAGCGCCTGACCCAGCAGGTCTCCCGCAGCATGTTTGCCGGCGTGGATGACGCGGCACTGATACCCGGTGCCCAGTTTCAGGCCCAGACCAATGCCGGTACCGAAGTCATCACGGTCCAGTCCGTGGATGACCAGTCCGTCACCATTGATGCCAACCATCCACTGGCCGGCCAGACCCTGCACTTTGATGTCAAGGTGCTGGCCGTGCGTCCGGCCACCGCCGAGGAAATTGATCACGGCCACGTGCATGCACCCGGTCAGCATCACCACCACTGAGTCATCACGGCCCCGGATACCCATACCCCAGGGTCCGGATATTGACCCGGCGTCCATTTCCGGGTATCAAGCCCGAACCATTACCATCAGAGAAGGAGTCGACTCATGGCAACCATCACCCTGCAGGGCAACAAGATCGAAACCGTCGGCACACTGCCCGCCGTCGGCAGCAAGGCCCCGGATTTCAAGCTGACCGGAACCGATCTGGGTCAGGTCAGCCTGGCGGATTACGCCGGCAAGACCGTGATCCTGAACATCTATCCCAGCGTGGATACCGGTGTCTGTGCCGCCTCGACCCGCAAGTTCAATGAACTGGCACGGGAAAAGGGGCTGAATGTGCTGTGCATTTCCGCCGATCTGCCCTTCGCCCATGGGCGCTTCTGTACGTCCGAAGGGCTGGAGAATGTCACCAACCTGTCCACCTTCCGCCATCCGGAGTTCGGTCAGGCTTATGGCGTCACCATCACGACCGGTGCGCTGACCGGGCTGTTGTCACGCGCCGTGGTCGTGCTCAAAGACGGCAAGGTGGCCTACACCGAGCAGGTGCCTGAAATTGCCCAGGAGCCTGATTACAAGGCGGCACTGGCTGCCGCCTGAGTACCGATTCGGGACCGGTTCCGCACCGGGTTGCACGGGATTGCCGTGCAACGCCCTGCCCCGGCCTGTCGGCCACCCCATCGACCAATCCTGCCCACCAGCCACATACCCGTTTGATTTCCGCTAAACTTCCCCGCATATTTGCAGTCCTAGGCAATAACACTTTTGAATCCCCAATCGACAACAGGAAAAGGAAACGAGCATGCGTTTCAAGCAATCTTTTTTACCTGCGGCCGGACTGATGGTGGCGGCAAGCCTGCTGTCAGGCAATGCCCTCGCCGCCACCAACTGCAGCATTTCCTATTACTGCTATCAGACCATGACGCCGGACAAGGAAGCCCAGGCCCGGCAGGTTGCCCTTAATCGCCGCATCCTGGCCCGCTCCAGCCAGCCGGTCCAGCGTCAGAACAATCCCCAGCCCACAGCAGCCCGTGTTGCCCGCCAGCAACCGAATCAGGCCCAGACACAGCAGCAACAACAGCAACTGGCCCGTCAGCGTGCCGAACAGCAACGCCAGCAGCAACTGGCCCGTCAGCGTGCCGAACAGCAACGCCAGCAGCAACTGGCCCGTCAGCGTGCCGAACAGCAGCGCCAGCAGCAACTGGCCCGCCAGCGTGCCGCACAGGCTGCCAATCCGTCTGCCGGCACGGTCACACCGGCACAGCGTCAGGTAGCGGCTGAGCGCGAACGCCAGCGTCAGGAACAGCAGCGCCGCCAGCAACAGCGTGCCGCCGCCGCAGCCAACACCCGACCTGCAACCAATCCGGTGGAACGCACCATTCCGACCCGGTTCACACCCGATAATATCGAGCGCACCACCGAGTCCTGTGATGTATTGAAGCGCAAGATTCAGGAACTGAATCGTCAGGCGGTACTGGAATCCCAGAGCCAGTCACGGGATGCTGCCGTGCGCCTGTTCCGGGTGGTGGCACAGCTGACCAGTGAAGGCAAGAAGCAGAACTGTCCCGGTATGTGAAACCACCGGATTCCGGTATTGACGGGCATCAATCTGGTAGATTGATGCCCGTTTTTGTCTCTGACCCAACACATCCTATCTCACATATCCCATCATCCCATCCACATCCATCACCTTGATATAATGGGCCGGGTTTGCTGTGTCTTTTGCGATCTCCTCGAAATGCTTCTCGCCGCATTTGATCTTTGCACCTTCGGCGTGGCGCAAGTCACCCCACCATGTACTGCCCTTGGTCTCGACAACGAAGTATAGTTTTTCTTCGCCCTCATCATCTACAACAACGGCCCAGTCCGGATTGTAGGTTCCGAGCGGTGTCGGCACCTTGAACCACGACGGCAGCTTGGCGTACACCTTGACCTTCTCGTTCTTCTCCAGGTCCTCGGCAAAGGTCTTCTCGATACCGGCAGAGTCATAGACAACATGGGTGTAGACAGACTTCTGCGTTTCCAGCGTGTTCTTCAGGTAGCCTTTCAGCTCTTCCTGCTGGAATAGCTCCTGGGCGTAGAAGTGCTCTTCCCCGATCTTCCGGTACTTGATCCCGTCCACCAGAGCCAAGCGCTTGGTTCGGTTGATGGACTCCGAACAGTAATCGATAAATTGCTGAGGGTTACGTTTGAAATCCTCCAGCCGCATGCTGTCACGAAGGATTTGGACAATGCTCTTACGGGTGAGCTGGGTCTTGTCCTGCAAATCGGTAATGATATCCGGCAGCTCGATATCATCTTCATGGAGCGTGGTGTAACCGGACGCCGAAGTCTCATCGGCTGTCACACCGCCCTTTCCGATGGCTATATCGGCCTTCCGGAACTGCGCCCGCGTCTTCGTGATCGGCGGGCAATCGCGAATGGCCTCGGCACAATCGGCTATCAGCTTGTCGTTGTCGAACTCGACACGATAGGTGGTCTTATACTTGATCCGCTCCCATAGCGCCTTGAACTCTTCACTTTGAAGGACTGCCTCGCGAGTCCGGATTGTGCGCCGATCATCAGCGTTTTTGATGTCCAGCTTACCGGCAAGCTTACGAAGCACGGCCTGCACATCGACAGCAATGGCCTCGGCCTGCTCATCGCCGTGCTGATCGGCAAGCTCCTGCTTGATCTCTTCAGGTAGCGCAAACGAACCGTCTTTGATGGCGGTTCTCAAAGTATCCTGCACCTTCCCCTTGGCATCGACAAAGCCCTCGTCTTTGAGGAACTTCCATATCTTCTCGGATTGCTCGACCCCGAGGTTCGAAACCTGGCCTTTGTCATCCACGGTCTTGATTGTGGCGAACTGGTGCTGCTCGACAATCCCGAAGCGGATGCCGGTATCCTCCTCGATCTCCTTCTGGAGGTTTTCGGCGAATTGTTCGTAGTTTTCCGTGGCAATAACGGTCAATGTATTGATGTCGTTACCGCGAAGGCGCAAGCCTTCCTGATTGACGCACAGACGTAAACCACGTCCCAGTGTTTGTCGTCTTTCGCGCTCGCTGCCCATGTCCCGGAGGGTACAAATCTGGAAGACGTTGGGGTTGTCCCAGCCTTCCTTCAGCGCCGAATGCGAAAAGATGAACTTCAGCTTGGTATCAAAGGACAGGAGCTTTTCCTTGTCCTTCATAATCAGGTTATAGGCACGCTCCGCGTTGTCTCTGTTCGACTGATTGTTTTCAGCGGTATCGACAGACTTGCCTTTCTTATCGATGGAGAAATAGCCTTCATGTACCTCTGCCGCATCCGTATCAAGGTCGATCTCGGCAAAGAGGCTCTGGTAGTCGGCTGACTTAGCCAGCTTCAGGTACTCTTCCTCGAACATTTTGGCGTACTTAGCTTTAACCGGATTGCCGTCTGCATCGTACTGCCGGTAATGCTCGACACTATCGATGAAGAATAGGCTCAGGACCTTGATCGGCTGCTTGTTGGCCGCAAAGGTCAGTTCCTTGTCCAGGTGCTCCTTGATTGTCCGGCGGATCATCATGCGTTTAACCGCATCCGGATCAACGCCGCCAATCGCATCATCCGGCCTCAAGACTTCATCAAATCCATCACCTTTGACCTCGATGGACTCATTGTCTTTGCCGCACGTAATCGTGCCGATCTGCATATTTTCATAGATCGCCCGGTTAGCGATCTGCTCCAGATCGTCACCGTCTTCGACCGTCAGAATGTCACGGCGGATATTCTTGCCGCGCTGGACATCGATCTCGATCTTGGCCGTAATCAATCCCTTCCGGTTATGGGTCGAGACCAAGCGAACATAGGGCTTGTTATGCCCTCCGTCGATCTCCAGAGAGGCGACTTCGATCGTACCCGTTCACGCGCTCTATAGCGGGTTAGGTCAACTTTGGGCGTTCCTGCTCTGGTAGTGGGAAACGAACAGTCACGGTTTTCTTCGCCAGGCCCTGAGTACAAATTTCCCGCATCAGGT
>Ga0116152_10002143_pt1 | contig 16110 bp, 12 predicted proteins | sample AD_UKC119_MetaG_FD_89894 | JGI IMG/M metagenome (GOLD analysis project Ga0116152, IMG submission 89894) | Active sludge microbial communities of municipal wastewater-treating anaerobic digesters from Hong Kong - AD_UKC119_MetaG | ecosystem: Engineered > Bioreactor > Anaerobic > Digestate... | reverse complement strand
TGTAAAGATCATCAAAGCGATGAACCTGATAATGGAGCTACTTTAAGCATCACGGTACCTGATACGCTTACAGCAGTTGGTAATGGAAGACTAAAGCAAAAAACGGAGAACAAAAACAACACGGCCACCTGGACATGGGAAGTAAAAAGTGCTATTAACAACTACAATATCATTCCTTATATAGGCAGCTACACACATTTGTCAGATAATTATATCGGGGAAACAGAAAAAAATCTTTCCATTGACTACTGGGTACTTGATTATAATGCCGATAAGGCTAAAAAACAATTTGACCGGGATGTAAAAAGAATGCTTACTGCATTCGAATATTGGTTTGGGCCCTACCCCTTTTACGAAGATGGTTATAAGCTTGTAGAATCATCACATTTGGGTATGGAACACCAAAGTGCCATTGCCTATGGCAACCATTATATGGATGGCTATATGGGAATGGATCTTTCAGGAAGTGGTTGGGGAAAAAAATGGGACTATATTATTATTCATGAAAGCGGTCATGAATGGTTTGCCAACAATATCACCACCAACGATATTGCGGACATGTGGATACATGAAGGCTTTACCATGTATTCAGAACCTTTGTTTATTGAATATTATTACGGCAAAAAAGCAGCAGATGCTTATGTGCAGGGCATCAGAAGAAATATTGCTAATGACAAACCACTAATAGGACCCTATGGCGTAAACAAGGAAGGCAGCGGTGATATGTACAATAAAGGGGCAAATTTGCTGCATACGATCCGGCAAATAATCAACAACGACACTCTTTTCAGAAATATCCTCAGGGGGTTGAACAAAGATTTTTACCATAAAACAGTCAATTCAAAAGATGTAGAAAATTATTTCTCTAAAAAATCAGGCAAAGACCTCTCAGGGATATTTGACCAATACCTGAGAACAACAAATATTCCTGTGCTGGAATACAAACTGGAAGGAGATAAAATCAGTTATCGTTGGACCAACTGTAATACCGGGTTTGACATGCCCGTTAGATTGAGCGAAAGCGATGAGTGGCTTTACCCAACAACCGAATGGAAAAACCAGGCTGCTACAGCAGATATTGTTAGTAACGGATTGTCTGTCGACAAGAATTTCTATATCAAGGTCAAAAAAGTAGAATAAACCCGCTTGTCACTCCTTACTTCCCTGCTTATCTTTAACGCATGAGCAATATCCGCCGCCAAAGTATTATCTCCTCTGTAATTATTTACATTGGCTTTGGTATTGGACTTTTCAATATTTATCTTTTTACAAAGGATAATCCCAGGGTATTTGATGATACACAGTTTGGGCTTTATAATGCATTTATCGCTATCGCTACTATGATGATGGCTTTTTCAAGCCTGGCAATGCCTACTTATATTTATAAATTCTATCCGTATTATAAAGATCATCTGTCACCCAAAAAAAATGACCAGCTTACCATTGCCATTTTTACCAGTGTTATTGGCTTTTTACTCATTATTGCCGCCGGTTTTATTTTTAAAGACCTTGTAGTTAAGAAGTATGGCACTAACTCACCTGAACTGGTTACTTATTATGAATGGATATTTCCGCTGGGATTCGGGTTACTGATCTATACGATCCTTGAGGCTTATGCATGGCAGCTACACAAATCAGTACTTACCAATTTTCTCCGGGAAGTACTATGGCGATTGTTTACAACTGTCATTATTGTGCTTTTCATGACCGGGATCATCCGAAACTTTGATCTATTCATTAAGCTATTCTCTTTTAGCTATCCATTCATCGCTGCAGTGTTGCTTATCTATCTCATCGTAACGGGTAAGATCCATTTCACTTTTCATATAAGTAAGGTCACCAAACGATTCTCCAGGAATATTCTCCGGCTTTGTTCATTTGTGTACACCGGCTCAATGATATTTACTATTTCCCTGGTATTTGATTCCCTGGTCATCAGTTCTGTATTGGATGATGCGCTTACCAAGCTTGCTGTTTATTCTGTAGCACAGAACTTCGGCTCAATGATACAGGCTCCTCAGCGAAGTATTATATCCGCTTCTATTGCCCATCTGTCCCGGGCATGGAAGGATAAGAATATGGGAAAAATAAAGTCTATCTATCAGCGTTCGTCTATTAACCAACTGATATTTGCCTGCGGACTTTTCTTATTGATCATTCTAAACTTTACAGATGCGGTCGTCGCTTTCAAATTAAAAGGCACCTATCTAGATGCATATTATGTAGTAATACTGCTTGGGCTTACCAAAATTGTGGATATGGGTACAGGTGTCAATTCCCAAATTATTGCTACATCTATACACTGGAAATTTGAAATGATAAGCGGCGTTATTCTTTTGCTGGTAATGATGCCTCTTAGTTATTTTTTCACCAAAGAGTTTGATATTATTGGAACGGCAGCAGCCCAACTCATCTCGATATCTGTTTACAACCTGGTAAGGATCTTGTTCTTGTGGAGAAAATTCAGGCTTAATCCATTTACAGCACAAACTATTTATACAATACTATTGGCTGCGGCCTGTTTTGCCATCTGCTTCTTTATTTTTTCAGGGATACATGGGTTTGGCGGGCTGGTACTAAGAAGCATTGGTTTTATAGCCATCTACCTAACAGGAGTGATCATGTTAAAGTTGTCGCCGGATATTAAACCGGTACTTCAGGCAGCGAGAAAAAGAATCGGGATTTAAACTACTATTTGTGGGCTACGTAAGCCTTATCATCAATTCTTCCGGCACCTACAAATCTTTTTAAATAATAATTCTCAAAAAGATCATTCACCATTACGCCACGGGAAACTGATGCATGTATAAACTTATTATTTCCCAGGTAAACACCTACATGAGAAACACCCCGTCCATTTGTATTAAAGAAAACAAGATCGCCTTCCTGAAGCTCGGTAGTAGATATTTTTCGGCTGGTACGATATTGCTCACGGGAAACACGGGGAATTGATAAACCAAAAGCAGCCGCATAAACTGCTACGGTAAACCCTGAACAATCTACCCCACTTTTTGTATTGCCGCCCCTGCGATATCTTACTCCATACCACTCATCTACAGCTTCCAACAAGGTTTGATCAGGCAGTGACTCTACTTCTGTGTCAAGAAGAACGGCATATTTAAGTTGGGTATTTGTAGCGGTTTCAATTTCCGAAGTGCGGCTTCCCAAAACATCTTCCACATATGTGCTAACGTATGAAGTAGGTTTAACAGCCTGTTTTTTAGTTGTAACAGGTATGTGTTTTTGAGGTGTTGCTTCATGTTTCACCGGGATCACATCCGGTGTTACAGAAATATCATTGATGAATCTTGATTCAGTTGTTGCGGGCTCAACAGTAGCTACCTGCTTATTGCTGGTAAAATTCAACGACTTGAACGTTGAACAACTGCTCAGGAAAAAAACAAAAACGATTGCAGGAAATAGTCGCCTCACCATATGGTTTATCTTTAGGATGATTCAAGGATTTGGATAATTCTTAATTTTTAGTACCTCTTACGAGGCGGACAAAAATATACGATATGCTTCGAAAATTATCGCTTTTCCTTAACGAATTTTATGCCTTAAAAATTGCAATTTTTATAATATGATGCAAATGAATCACTTATTTTTTTTAACAGGTGTGAATATTGATCCGGATTAAACCCATTACTCTTTATAATTAATTGATTATTATTGATAAAACAACGGCTACCATGCATTTATTAATTCCTTCTCTAAGCCTATTTATTCTTTCTTCATCCTGTCAAAGTAATAGAGCGGCAGAACCCGTCTTATCTGACTCATTATCAGCCAAAAAGATAATCATTGATACTCAGCCGCCTATAAAAAAGCCAAAGCCTTACACCCAATTGGAATACCAGAAAAAAGAGGTACTCACTGCAGCTTCAGGCACCAAATCGGTTATTTTCAATTCGTCAGGTACAAAACTGTTCGCCATGAACCTTGAGGGAATGAGTTTGTACGAATTTGATCAAAAATCCCGCAATCTCACAAAGGAATATAAGTTCAAACCCACTCCCGGTATGGGTTGGGACTATAACAGAAGCAGGCCTATTAAATCATACCAGGAAAAACCGGTGGAAGCCTGTTTTAGTCATGATGATGAGATACTATGGGTCTCTCTTCATAATGCCGAAGGTATTGTGCCGATATGGGTTAATGATTTCTCTAAAAACATAAAAACAGATGCCCCGGATCAAAAAACAAAACCTATCACTGTTATTTATCCCGGTCAGAATAAAACCGAAACCTTTTCTGTCCCCCTTATTGAAACTGGTAAAACACCAAAAGTGATTGCCCGGACTGCTGATAGTAAATACTTATTGGTGAGCAACTGGCACTCACATAATACCAGTGTGCTGGAATTAGATAAAGACAAATATCCGTACGGAAAAGTGATCAGCACAGTTCCCGTTTCTGCCATTCCAAGAGGTATTGTAGTGGATGATAAAAATGACCGGAGTTATGTAGCTATTATGGGAGGCGCCAGCCTGGCGGTGATCAACAATAAAACATGGAAAAAAGATAGCAGTATCAGTGTAGCATCAAACCCCCGTCACCTGGTGATGGACACAAGCGGCCATCTTTTTGTTTCATACAACAAACTGGCAACTATCGCCTGCCTTGATGCTGAAACGGGTAAAACACTTTTTACAGCCAAAACCCATGCACAACCCCGTACCATTATTTTGTCTAAAAATCAAAAATTCATTTTTGTAACCTGTTATAATGGCGATTATGTAGATGTGTACAAAATCAATGATGATAACTTTGAGAAAGTGGCATCTTTGCCTTGTAGCGGGCATCCTGTTGGCGTAGATATTTATGAGGATGATGACAAACTGGAAGCCTGGGTATGCAGCTACAGCAACGGACGGATCAATATTTATACATTCAAAAAGAAGTAAGGTTAGTGAGTATGAAATTCTCTCATCTTCATGTACACACACAATATTCTCTATTAGACGGTGCTGCTCCTATTCCAAGCCTTTATAAAAAAGCGCTGGAAGACGGAATGCCGGCATTAGCCATCAGCGACCATGGTAATATGTTTGGCGCTTTTCAATTTGTAGCTGAAGCATATAAGCATAAAGATGAAAACGGAAATTTGAAAGTTAAACCGGTTGTCGGTTGTGAATTTTATATTACTGAGAACCGTCACCAAAAAACATTCACAAAAGAGCAAAGAGACAAGAGATATCACCAGATACTGCTGGCGAAAAATGAAAAGGGCTATAAAAACCTCGTTAAACTGACCTCTCTTGGATTTATCGAAGGTATGTACAGCAAATACCCCCGTATCGACAAGGAACTAATCCTTCGTCATCATGAGGGGCTGATCGCTACCACCTGCTGTCTCGGCGCTTCTGTACCACAGGCCATTTTAAAACATGGAGAAGAAGAAGGAGAAAATGAATTTAAGTGGTGGCTCAACATTTTTCAGAATGATTTTTATGTTGAGTTACAGCGACACGGCATTCCGGAGCAGGATAAAGTGAATGAGGTCCTGATCAAACTGGCAAAAAAATACAATGTCAACATCATTGCCAGTAATGATTCCCATTACGTAGAGCAGGATGACTTTAATGCCCACGATATTTTATTGTGCATCAATACAGGCGAGAAGATATCCACTCCTGCCTTAAGAGATTTTGTAGATGATGATGTGCATGTAAAAGACAAACGCTTTGCATTTCCCAACGACCAGTTCTATTTCAAGACAACACAGGAAATGTCGAAAGTATTTGAGGACTTGCCGGAAGCAATTGATAACACAAATGAAATAGTTGACAAAATAGATGTGCTGGACCTGAAAAGAGATATTTTGTTGCCATTCTTCCAGGTACCCAAAGAATTTTCGTCGCAGGATGAATACCTGGAACATCTTACATGGCAGGGAGCCAAAGAACGATACAACGAGATCACACCGGAAGTGGATGAACGTATCCGCTTTGAATTATTTACGATCAAAACAATGGGTTTTGCCGGTTACTTTTTAATAGTAGGAGATTTTATAAAAGCCGGAAGAGAAAAAGGAGTTTTTATAGGCCCGGGCCGTGGATCAGCTGCAGGAAGTGTGGTAGCTTATTGTATCGGCATTACCAATATTGACCCGATCAAATACAATTTACTTTTTGAAAGATTCCTGAACCCTGACCGTAAATCAATGCCGGATATTGATACTGATTTTGATGATGAGGGAAGGCAGAAAGTGATCGATTATGTGGTGGAGAAATATGGTAAAAAACAGGTAGCCCAGATCATTACCTACGGCACCATGGCTGCCAAAATGAGTATAAAGGATGTGGCCAGGGTAATGGATCTTCCATTGCCTGAGTCAAATGCTTTGGCTAAACTGGTGCCTGACAGACCAGGCATTGTGTTGAAAAGAGTACTCCATGCCCCCCTGAAATCAAAAGATGGTGAAAAATCATTGGAAGAAAAAGATGGTCTGGGGAACGATGATCTTGAATCAGTAAAGCAATTACGGGAAATCTATAAACAGACAGATTCGCCTGCATCCAAAGTTTTGCACGAAGCTGAAAGACTTGAAGGTTCTGTTCGCAATACAGGCATCCATGCTGCAGGAATCATCATTGCGCCTAAAGATCTTACTGAATTGATGCCGGTAGCCACAGCTAAAGATTCCAATTTGTGGGTAACACAGATCGAAGGAAATGTGATCGAAGAAGCCGGTGTTATTAAAATGGATTTCCTGGGGCTGAAGACACTTACCATTATCAAGAATGCATTACAACTCATCAAACAAAATCACGGTGTAGAGATCAATATTGACGAAATTCCCCTCGATGATAAAAAGACATTTGAACTGTATCAGCATGGCGCTACTATCGGAACATTCCAGTTTGAAAGTGGCGGTATGCAGAAATATCTGCGGGAATTAAAACCGGATAAGTTTGACGACCTGATCGCCATGAATGCCTTGTACCGACCGGGTCCATTGGCATACATTCCTAATTTCATTGACAGGAAACATGGGCGGGAGCCGATCACATATGATCTGCCAGAAATGGAAGAATATCTGCAGGAAACTTACGGGATCACAGTATACCAGGAGCAGGTAATGATGCTGGCGCAAAAAATAGCCGGATTCAGTAAAGGTGATGCTGATGTATTGCGAAAAGCCATGGGTAAAAAGCAACGGGCCGTGTTGGATAAAATGAAAGCACAGTTCATTACCGGCGCTTCAGAAAAAGCATTCCCATTGGAAAAATTAGAAAAAATATGGACCGACTGGGAAGCATTTGCACAATATGCATTCAATAAATCTCACTCCACCTGTTACGCTTATGTAGCTTACCAAACCGCTTACTTAAAATCACATTATCCGGCAGAATACATGGCAGCTGTGCTGAATAACGCCGGCAATATTGAAAAGATCACCTTCTTTATGGAGGAATGTAAAAGAATGGGCATTAAAGTGCTTGGTCCGGACATTAATGAATCTTTAAAAGGATTTGCAGTTAATAAAAACGGGGAGATACGTTTTGGCTTAGGAGGTCTTAAAGGTGTGGGTGAAGCAGCTGTAGAAAGCATTATAGCAGAAAAAAAGAAAAATGGTTTTTTCAAAGATGTCTTTGATTTTATAAAAAGGATCAATCAACGGACAGTAAACAAAAAAACCCTGGAAAGCCTCGCTTATGCCGGGGCATTTGATTGTTTTTCCGACGTTCACCGTGCACAATATTTCAATATTCCTGAAGGCGAGACCGTAAACGGACTTGAACGTATCATTAAATTTGGCCAGATCATTGCCAGTCAAAATGCAAATACGGCCAATACGCTGTTTGGTGATCTGCCTATTACCATGGAAATTCCTCCACCCCGGATGCCTGAATGTGCTCCATGGCCACTGACTGTTCAGCTACATCATGAAAAAGAAGTAACGGGTATGTTCCTGAGCGGACATCCACTTGATCATTACCGTTTCGAAATGAGGCATTATGGTGTAACACCCTTAAACATGTTCAATGAATTCAGGGACAACATTCAATCTCAAGCCAATCCCGGAAGGCCTTTCCGGTTAATAGGCCTGGTATCTGATGCTCAGCATAAAATTGCCCGCAGTGGAAACAAATATGGCAATTTTATAATTGAAGATTATTCAGGAAAAACAGATTTTGTATTATTCAGCGAGGATTATCTGCGGCTTTCTCCTTTTTTACAACAAGGAAGTACTGTTTTCATTACAGGCTATTGTAAACAGCGATATAACCGGGATGAATTTGAGTTTAAAGTGATGACCGTTTCATTGGCCGAAACAGTGAAGAAAAACCTGACCCGGCAACTCACTATTGAAGCTCACCCCAAGGATATAAGCCCGGATGTGGTCGCTTTTGTTGAAAAAAACATTAAAAGCTATCCGGGGAAATCGTCTCTCAAATTCAGTATTGCTGAACCCAAAAAGCAGATGAAGATCAGCCTCATCACCATGGGAAGCGGCTTTGAAATGAATGAAGAACTGATCCAGTTCCTGGAAAAGAAACCGGAGTTTGATGTACAGGTGTTAACGGTTTGATAAACACCGCCGTTATAGCAGTTCTGGTATTCCATGACAGGAAAAAATGACAAGTTTTACACAACTTTATGCCAGCTATGCAGTTATTAATAATCGGACTTAAATTTGCAATCTTTTCATCAAACAAATAAAAAAGGATATAATAATGGCAAAAGAGTTTACTGATTCAAATTTTCAAACGGATGTTTTATCGTCCGATAAATTAACAGTGATTGATTTCTGGGCAGAGTGGTGCGGTCCCTGCCGTGCTATCGGACCTGTAATTGAGGAATTAAGCAAGGAATATGATGGCAAGGTAAATGTCGGCAAACTGAATGTTGACAATAATCCTGAAGTTTCCATGAATTATGGTATCACTTCAATCCCGGCTATTCTTTTCATTAAAGGTGGCCAGGTAGTTGATAAATTAGTAGGTGCCCAGCCTAAAGCTAATTTTGTGAAAAAGATCGAAGCGCATATTTAATAATAGCTAAGCACTAAAATACAAATCCCAAATTCTAAGGAGTTTGGGATTTTTTTATAACTCACTCTAACTAATGCTGAATATTAGCGACCTCATCGGGGTTATGTTTATGGCGGAATAGAATAGTGAACAATACTGCTACTACCAAAGCGTATACTGCAAAGCTCAGCCAGATATTATGCCAGTCACGGTCACCTCCTGAACTGGTAAAATACTTATCGATCACAGAACCGCTGATCTTACTTCCTAAAAAAGCGCCAACACCATTTGTCATCATCATAAATAATCCCTGTGCGCTGGAACGAATGGAAGCACTTGTAGTAGTCTCAATGAACAATGATCCTGAAATATTAAAAAAGTCGAATGCCATTCCATAAACGATACATGAAACTATGATCATCCACAAACCATCTGCCGGGTTACCGTAAGCAAATAAACCAAAACGAAGGACCCAGGCTATCATAGAGAAAAGCATTACTTTCTTTATTCCAAACCTCTTCAGGAAAAAAGGAATCGTCAATATGAAAACTGTCTCGGATATCTGGGAGATCGACATTATGATAGTCGAATACTTGACCACAAATGAGTCAGGTCCATACTCGGGGATCTTTCTAAAATCATCCAAAAAAGTATCCCCATACATGTTTGTTAGCTGCAAAGCAGCTCCAAGGAACATTGAGAAAATAAAAAAAAGTGCTGTTTTATATTTAGCAAAAAGTTTAAATGCATTTAACCCAAGCTGCTCAGCAAGCGATGCATCTTTTGCAATGGATTTTTGCGGTGGGCATTTGGGCATCGTAAAAGCATATATTCCCAGCAATATTGCAGCAACTGCGGCAATAACAAACTGGTTCCCGTTGGCCTTGCTACCACTGAGGTTTGTTGTCCACATGGCGGCAATGAAGCCAATAGTGCCCCACACACGGATCGGTGGAAATACTTTCACCACATCATAATTATTCTTCTTTAGAATGGTATAAGAAATAGAATTAGACAGGGAGATCGTAGGCATGTAGCATATCATTGCGGCGAATATGATATAATATAATGTATCAGCATCTTTAACCTGGGGTACATAAAGTAAAATAGCCCCATATAAAATATGCAAAACACCGTACAGTCTTTCAGCATTGATCCATTTATCTGCGATAATACCTGTTAAAGCAGGCATGATGAGTGAAGAAATAGCAAGGGTTGAAAAAATAGCCCCAAACTGTGCCCCGGTCCCCATATTATTTGAAAAGAAATAAGTGGCAATTGTTATAAGCCAGGCGCCCCATACATAGAATTGCAGAAAGCTTAAAATAGTAAGCCGCAGTTTGATCCCCATAGAATTCTTTTCCCGGTAAGATAAGCAATTTACAAATCGGTAACTTTGCAAAACTCATTTGTTTTATAATGATCAGTACCAATTTAATTACCGATAGTTCATTGGCTGGTATCGCCGAAAAAGTGAAGAATAATCAGCGTATTTCTGACGATGAGTGCCTGACCCTGTTTGAAAAAGCAAGCCCTGGATTTGTAGGGTCTTTGGCCAATGAAGTCAGGTTTAGACTAAATGGCAATAAAGTTTTCTTTAACCGCAATTTCCATATTGAACCGACTAATGTTTGTGTATTCAGTTGCAATTTTTGCTCTTATAGCCGCCTGTATGCCAAAAAGGAAGATGGATGGGAACTCAGCATTGAGCAGATGCTGCACATGGTTAAAAAATATGATGGGCAGCCTATTACAGAAGTACATATTGTAGGCGGCGTTCATCCTAAGATGAACCTGCAGTTCTTTGCTGATCTATTAAAAGCTATCAAATCACATCGCCCTGAACTACATATTAAGGCTTTTACTGCGGTAGAATACGACTATATGTTCCGGAAAGCAAAAATGAGTGTAGAAGAAGGACTCAAATTCCTTATTGAAGCGGGGCTTGATTCAATACCAGGTGGTGGCGCCGAGATATTTGACCCGGAAGTAAGAAAACAAATATGTGCCGATAAAGTAGATACAGATGGGTGGCTTGCCATTCATGAAGCAGCCCACAACTTAGGATTACACTCCAATGCAACGATACTTTACGGACATATAGAAAAATATGAGCATCGTATAGATCATATGCGTCGTCTCAGGGAATTGCAGGATAGAACCAATGGCTTCAATACATTTATTCCTCTAAAATTCCGCAACCAGGATAATGACATGAGCTATGTGCCGGAAAGCTCAGTAGTGGAGGATATGAAAATGTATGCCATTGCAAGGATCTACCTGGATAATTTTCCTCATTTAAAGGCCTACTGGCCTATGCTGGGAAGGCAGAATGCACAGCTATCACTTTCTTTCGGAGTAGATGATATTGACGGAACAATTGATGACACTACCAGGATCTATAGTATGGCAGGCGCTGAAGAACAAAATCCTTCTATGACTACGGAGGAACTGGTAGCGTTGATCAAACAGGTAAATCGGGAACCGGTTGAAAGAGATACATTGTATAATGAGATCAGAAATTTTAATGATCAGCCGGACCTATCAGTTACAACCTCCTAATAACTCACATAGCTTTTGCCGCAAAGCGGGGCCCCTTAGATTTTTAGCTATAATTTTCCCTTCGGGATCCACTAACAGATTTTGAGGAATAGAAGAAATATTATAGAGCCTGGCAGCCGCATTGTTCCAGGATTGCAGATCACTGACCTGTGTCCATGTAAGATTATCATCTTTGATCGCTTTGAGCCACTTGTCTTTTTGATTAGGTCCATCCAATGATACGCCAAGAACTGTAAAGTTCTTATCCTTAAAATAATTATAGTTCGCAACCACATTGGGGTTCTCCTGCCTGCAAGGGCCACACCAACTGGCCCAAAAATCCACCAACACATACTTTCCTTTATAAGAAGAAAGTGAAACCAGGTTACCAAGTGTATCGGGTTGTGCAAAATCTAATGCCATTGACCCGATAGACCCAACCTTATTCTGCGCAATGAAAGCTGATAATTGTCTGCCTAATATAGAGTTTCTTACTGAGGCGTCCAGTGAGTTAAATCTTTCATCAAGAATCCCGATGTCTTCATTAAACTGGTAAGTAACATTTAACACAAAAGCTGAAACATGAGATTTTTTTCTTTTGGCAATAAATTCATCAATGCCATCCTGTATTTCTTGCTGAAGGCCGTAATAAATATCCATCAGGCTGTCCCTCGTTCCTCCGGGCATGGTTGCATTAATAGTAGTAGCAGTACTGCTAAGTTGCTGAACAACCGGTACAAATTTTCCGGAGAATTCCTGGAAATCTTTATGTGATGAGGAACCTGATATTTTAAACTTTTCAGGCTCTTCGTTATCCCCCTTGAAAGACATTTTTCCGCTTTCTACAAATATTTCTATGGGCTTTCCTGTTCCTATTATCATAAAACAAAGAACAGGTTCTGCGATCTTTCCCTTCAACATAAACTTACCTTTCCGCAAAGTGTCAGAAGCTATTTCACGGTTTTCACCATTCTTATATAAATGTATAGTCAGGCCTTCCGGAAATTTTTCCAGTTTCCCTTCAATGGTAAAAGATTTGGCAGGTGTCTGGGCCAAAGCAAGCAATGGGCATAACAATATTACGATCAGGATATTCTTCATCAGTGCCTTTAATTAACGTTTTAAAAGATACAGATTGTATGCAAAAATATACAAATAAGGGAGATGAAAGGTTCTGTCAGGCCCCCAGAACAGACGAAAGGAAAACTTTTGTGGATGCATTAACATCCCTGCTGTTTTCCAATGCTTTAATGTAGGCTGACCCGATAATTGCTCCATTAGCCAGTTTGCAAACCCTGTCAAATGAGGCCTTGTCTTTAATACCAAATCCGACCAATATGGGATTTTGGAGTGAGAGACTGTTTACCCATTGCAAATATGATTCGAGAGCATCATTAACAGTGTTACTTCCGGTAGTGGAAGATGAAGAAACAGCGTACAGAAATCCGCTGCTCAGTTTATCAAGCTTTTTTATCCTTTCTTCAGCAGTTTCGGGTGTGATGAGGAATATAAAATCAAGATTATACTTTTTTATTATTGCTCCATATTCTGTTTCAAATTCATGTTCGGGCAGATCGGGTAAGATCAAACCATCTATACCTACATCAGCAGCATCAGCACAAAATTTTTCAAATCCGTATTGTATTACTGGATTCATATATCCCATTAAAATGACCGGAACATGAATTTCTTTTCTGAGATCTTTTAGTTGTTCAAATAATTTTTTGATGGTCATTCCATTTGACAATGCTATGGCGCTGCTTTCCTGAATAACAGGACCATCAGCCAACGGATCACTGTAAGGCATCCCCAGTTCAATGATATCTGCTCCATTCTCCTGTAATGCTTTCATTACTTCTAATGTAGAATCCAGACGGGGATAGCCTGCTGTGCAGTAAACGTTGAGTACATTTTGTTGCTTACTCCTAAATAATGTTTCTAATCTTTTCATCAGAAAATTCAGCTAGATATATTTCATATATGTTCCCAGGTCCTTATCCCCCCTCCCACTCAAACACACAACAACATTATTGCCCGAACTGAAGTTTATCATCTTTAGTGCATGAAGAGCATGAGCAGATTCCAATGCCGGAATAATACCTTCCAGTTTTGCCAGTTCAAATGCAGCTTTCAACGCTTTGTTATCAGTAGCGGATAAAAACTCTACCCGGCCTGTTTTAAATAAATGAGCATGGAGGGGGCCAATACCTGGATAGTCTAAACCCGCTGAAATACTATGTGGTTCTACTACCTGGCCATCTTCAGTCTGCATCAATAAGCTTTGACTGCCATGTAAAATTCCGGGTGTACCCAACATTGTTGTAGCTGCCGTTTTTCCGCTATTGATACCCTCTCCTGCTGCTTCAACAGCAAACAGCTTTACAGAAGGCTCATCCAGGAAATGATAAAATGCCCCGGCTGCATTGCTGCCACCACCTACACAGGCAATAACATAATCTGGTAAATTTTTATTTGTCTTTTGGGGAAGTTGTTCTTTTATCTCTTTACTGATCACACTCTGAAACCTTGCTACCATATCCGGGTAAGGATGTGGGCCTACAACACTGCCAATAATATAATGTGTGTCATTGGGGTTATTGATCCAATCCCTGATAGCTTCATTAGTGGCATCTTTCAGCGTCTTGCTGCCACTGGTTGCAGGAACTACTTTGGCGCCCAGCATTTTCATTCTTGCCACATTCGGCGCCTGCCGTTCAATATCCTTTTCGCCCATGTAAACAATACACTCCACTCCTTTCAGGGCACAGACAGTTGCTGTGGCTACTCCATGTTGCCCGGCGCCTGTTTCAGCAATGATCCTTTTCTTTCCTAAACGTTCAGCCAATAATATTTGCCCGATCGTATTATTGATCTTATGAGCACCTGTATGACAGAGATCTTCTCTCTTTAAGTAGATATTCGTTTTATATAACTCACTTAATCTTTTTGCATGATACAAGGGAGTTGGCCGCCCTGCATAATCGTGTAATAACTCCTGGAACTCCTGCTGAAAACTTTCATCATTCATTATCTCCAGGTACTTTGATCGCAGCTCTTCCACATTACGATGCAGCATTTCGGGGATATAGGCACCCCCAAACTCTCCGTAGTAGCCATGTTCATCCGGTGTAGTATATGTTTCTGATGATGACATGCTATTTCAACCCCATCTTAAACTGTAAAACTTTGCTCATATCTTTTACCCCTGGTTCGGTTTCAAACCTGCTGTTTACATCCACACCAAAAAAGTCCGGATGTTTAAAAGCCTTTAGCCTGCCCGCATCTTCTACCCCAATACCTCCACTAAGAAAGAATGGCTTTTCTATTTTGGCCTTTGTCAGAATATTCCAGTCAAATTGCTTACCAGTTCCGCCCAATGTTTCTTTTAATCCCCCGGTATCAAATAAATAATAATCACAAACAGCATCATAAGGTTCTACCAGTTTGTCAATATCCTCATCACCTGTTATTCTGAAAGCTTTGATCACTTCTACTTCTGCACTCAGGTCATCACACATTTCAGGGCTTTCATCTCCGTGTAATTGCACAGCATCCAGGCCATATTCATCAATTGCATCCAAAACGTCGATCATTTCCGGGTCAACAAATACTCCTGTTTTTTTGAGATCGAAATCAGCCTTCTTCACTTCTTTCTTTGGAAGTTTATCTCCAATATAGCGGGGTGATTCGTTATAAAATATCAATCCCGCAAAATCAATATCCAATCCCTCCAGTTGCTGTAATTGTTTCATTTCCGTAATACCACAAACTTTAATATTCATTTTTCTTCTTTATTTTCTCAGTTCACTAATAAATGTTTTGATTTTACCCATGTCCTTTACTCCTGCAGTGATCTCGAACCGGGGGCCTATATCAGCTGCAAATAGTTTTTCTGCAACAGGATCTTCAGCAAATGTTTTGAGTTTAGATACATCAGTAGCTTCTATTCCCCCGCCTATCAAATAAAGCTTATTGATCTGTTTTCCTTTCAATACATCAATATCAAACTTTTTGCCGGTGCCTCCATAGCCAACCCCTAATGTATCGAACATGAACATATCACAATACTCATTAAAAGGCCGTATCATCCATTCGATCGGTTCATTTTCTCCCAGCCGGAAAGCTTTGATCACTGTTACATAATTGGAAACATTCTCACAATATCTCTCGGACTCATCACCATGTAACTGAACAATATCCAACCGGTAATCTTCCACCGTTTTCATCAGGGTCTCATAATCTTCATTTACAAACACACCCACTTTACCAATACGGCCACCTATCTTTTTCATTTTCTCAGGGGCTATCTTAAATCCTACATACCTTGACGATCCCGGGTAAAAGATAAACCCTGCAAATTCAACACCTATTTCTTCCAATGCGTTGACCTGTTCAGGCAATGTCATGCCACAAACTTTCAGTTTCATGGAACTTTTGCTTTTAAATCTTGAACAAAATCAGCAAAAGCAATCGCAGGATCGGCTTCTTTCATAAAACTCTCACCGATCAGAAAACCCTTATAACCGGCTTTGCGTAAAGTTACAACAGCATCAGCACTACTGATACCACTTTCTGCAATGGCTGGCTT
>Ga0116152_10002137_pt1 | contig 16125 bp, 14 predicted proteins | sample AD_UKC119_MetaG_FD_89894 | JGI IMG/M metagenome (GOLD analysis project Ga0116152, IMG submission 89894) | Active sludge microbial communities of municipal wastewater-treating anaerobic digesters from Hong Kong - AD_UKC119_MetaG | ecosystem: Engineered > Bioreactor > Anaerobic > Digestate... | reverse complement strand
TAGTATAAAGACTGGTCTTATCAGGAGCATCGAACGCATCAAACTCCTCACGGGTCATATCGGTAGGATAAAATTGTGCACCCAACGGTTTTTCGCCATAACCTTCAACAAATGGCTTATTATCATTTAACCGTTCCCATGGTCCGTAGTTTATAAGCGCAAATTCACGCGTAGCAGAATCCGAAATAGATGCTAAAAATTTATCCTTATTGCCAAAGGCTTGTAACCAATATAAATCGTCCATAATTTTAGCGGCTTGAAACAGCAATGGTAGCATTTGCTTTTCATTCCCGGACAAATGATTTATATCCGATTTAAACTCTACAGGAGCATATTCGTTAACTTTCTGCTGCATAGTAATTTCATCCTCGTTTTTTGTTCCATTCTGACAACTCATTAGGATAACTGCTGCTAAAATGGATAATGGTATAGCCTTTTTCATATCGTAGGGATTAATTAGAGATTTCCTTTTTTAACCTAATACTTTTTATTCCAACTTCTGTTTGTTTTCTCCCGACACATCATCGGAATTAAACTTAAAGCCTAACCGTTTGCCTGTTTGCAACTTGGCATTTTCTATTTTATCATTCATCTGCATAACCGATGCAATCTTTACCACATCGTAAGGAGGAACCAATAAATCGAATTCGAGCGAATACATTATTGCCGTTTCGATAATTCCCCTCAATGCTTTTTTATCAATTACTGCCGTTCCAAAATTATTATACAAAAATCCCATTTGGCGTTTTCCTTCAACAAAATAATGAAAATCTTTGTTAACAAATATTCTACCAACCAAGTAGCCTAAATCCTCCAACCTATTGTATTTAAAAGAATCGGTTAAAAAGTTGTAAATATTTATTATTCCACAATACGATGCCAATGCGTCATCCTTGACATAGGACAACTTCCAAATATTGTGATCCCTGTCAAACTCAAAAATGTTTGTGTGCATACTGAATATAAGCAAGTCACCAGCAATTCTAATTTCAACTTCAAATTTGCCCCTATCGTGATACTCCAAATGAACTCGTTTATCTACACTTTTTAAACCCGAATTATAATCCGAAACAATTTCATGTAAAACATCCTTAATCATTCCGAATACCTCAAGAGTATTATCGTATATTTTTTGTTTTATAACCGACTTATCGGAAAGTAAATCTTTAATTTTCTTACTAGTTGTTTGCTCTTCCATAATTATTAAAATTGACGATAGTCAAATATAATGTAGTTCCCCCTACATTCCAAGAAAAGTTTTCTTTTCTTAAATGAATAAAAAGGTAATAAAAAAACGGCTATCGCACTTGACAGCCGCTTATTTTGAATAAAAACATTTTAATATGCCAATGCAAAAATTGCCCGTTGCTTCGATGGCTTACCTGTTATAATACACTTTCCTTCTTCTACTTCTCCATCAAGAGGAATACATCTGATAGTAGCCTTTGTTTCTTCCTTAATAAGCGCTTCGGTCTCAGCAGTTCCATCCCAATGGGCAAGTACAAAACCACCCTTTTCCGACAACACTTTTTTTAATTCTTCGTAAGTGTCAACCTTAACGGTGTTGGCTTTTCTGTAATCCAATGCTCTGTTATATAGATTTTCCTGTATTTCATCAAGTAGTGTTACAACTGTTTCGGCAAGTTGATTTTGAGGCACAAACTGCTTCTGCAAAGTATCGCGACGAGCCACCTCCACGGTTCCCTTTTCAATATCCTTAGGGCCAACGGCAACACGAACAGGAACTCCTTTCATTTCGTACTCGGCAAACTTAAAACCAGGCTTATAATTATCCCTGTCATCATACTTGGTAGAAATTCCCCTTGCGTGAAGTTGCTCCCTAAGAGGAGCAATAACCTGACTTACCTTATCCAACTCTTCCTTGCTTTTATAAATAGGAACAAACACCACCTGTACCGGAGCAAGTTTTGGAGGGAGAACTAAACCGTTATCATCGGAATGTGTCATGACCAATGCCCCCATTAAACGTGTAGAAACACCCCATGAGGTAGCCCAAACATATTCCAAATTACTATCCTTGTTAAGGAACTTAACATCGAATGCTTTTGCAAAATTCTGACCAAGAAAGTGCGAAGTTCCGGCTTGCAACGCCTTCCCATCCTGCATCATTGCTTCAATCGTATAAGTATCAATAGCACCGGCAAACCTTTCTGCTTCCGATTTGCGTCCAATAATTACCGGCATAGCCATCCATTCACGGGCAAAATTAGCATACACATTAATCATGCGTTCGGCTTCCTCAACCGCCTCCTTTTTTGTTTCGTGAGCAGTATGTCCCTCCTGCCAAAGGAATTCGGCCGTACGCAAAAATAACCTAGTTCTCATTTCCCATCTTACCACATTAGCCCATTGGTTAATTAAAATGGGCAAATCGCGATAGGATTGAATCCAAGATTTATAGGTATTCCATATAATAGTCTCGGACGTAGGTCGAACTATTAACTCTTCTTCTAACTTTGCATCATCGTCCACCACTACCCCTTTTCCATTCGGGTCATTTTTTAAACGATAATGTGTAACCACCGCACATTCTTTTGCAAAACCCTCAACATGATCGGCCTCGCGACTAAAAAACGATTTTGGAATAAATAATGGAAAATAAGCATTCTGATGGCCTGTCTCTTTAAACATCCTATCAAGCTGATCCCTCATTTTCTCCCAAATTGCATAGCCATAAGGCTTAATAACCATACAGCCTCGAACGGCTGAATAATCGGCCAATCCAGCTTTAACGACAATGTCATTATACCACTGGGAATAATTTTCGTTTCTACTTGTAATTTCTTTTGCCATAGCAACCTTCTGGAATGATTTTTGTTAGTATTATTTTACTAAACATCAGCAAAAATAGTGATAAAAATTAAATATTTTCTTAAGGAGGTGCAAATGAAAACTAAAACAAACAAACTGCTGCTTATCGGATTAGGATTCTTAACAGCATCCTGCTCTTCGAGTTTACAGGTAAGCAATTCATCGTCATGGGATGATGAAATTTATGGAACTACCACCGTAAAAAAAGTTGAAACACCAGTAGCAACTAATGAGCCAACAAAAACAGAAAATCCTAACTACAAAAAACTAGATGATAAATTTGCCGAGGCTTTAAAGGTTGCCCAAGATACTACTAGCAAAAATGATACCGTAGTATATAAAGCCGAAAATAATAATCCTTACGATAGAATACTATCGGATAGTTATCAGGAATCTTACGAACGTAGATTAAGGGGTTTTGAAGATCCCAGATATGGAATTGAGAACTGGACAACTTACTACTCGGACGATTACTGGTATGCACAAGCTTATGACCCTAGTTTCTATAGAATAGTAGTTATGGGAGGGCAAGTCTGGGTAGAACCTTGGTATATATATAACATGTTTAGTTGGCCAAGAACATCGTTATGGATTGGCTGGAATTGGGGTTATTATAATCCATGGTACTACAATTCTTGGTATCCTAACTACTGGAATCCCTACTATGGATGGGGTGCAAACTATACATACCCTTATTACTATAATACTCCCACAAATTATTATGGTAAAAGAAACAGTATCAGCGGAAATCAAACAGCAACATACAGAACTATAAATCCTGTTGCTACGGCAAATACCAGAAACACGCAAACTGTAGTTTCTCGTAATAGATATTCAACGAATAGTACAAATTCTATAAGAACAACTCGAGATGCTCAAACCCGTATAACCCCCACATACAAAAACAGGCAAACTACAGAAGACCGTAATACTGTAATAAATAATCGTACAACAAGACCTTCGAGAAATATTGGCATAAGCGAACCAACAAGAAGAAGTGGCACAACAACATATACCAGAACCAGAACTATTTCTTCTACCGACTTTAATAACACTCGACGAACTACAAATCCTACTTATAATACTACAAGTACTAGAACAAACAATTCTGTTACACGCCCTAGAAGTACAACTACCCCAATATACAACCGCCCCAATAGAAGTAGTACAACCTCTCAAACAAGAGGAACAGAGTCCAATCGAAATGAATCATATACAAGATCATCTTCTCGCACCTCAACATCTTCATCCTCTAGAAGTTCCTCTAGTGCATCAAGAAGTACCTCCTCTTCAAGCAACACTAGTAGCAGCAATAGAAGAAAATAACAAAGATAATCGCACCTCTTGGAGAGGGTATAAACCCTCTCCTTTTATTATAAACTAATAATCAGAATTATGAATATTCTAAAGAAAATTTCGATAGTAGGTATCATAACATTAATAACCGCCCCATCCTATGCCCAAAACGTTGCGGATGGCTTACGATTTAGTCAAACACTAACCAATGGAACCGCCCGTTTTGTTTCAATGGGTGGCGCTTTTGGTTCTTTAGGCGCCGATTTTTCCTCCATTTCCATAAATCCTGCCGGATTAGGGGTATATAAATCTGGAGAATTTACATTCACACCATCGTTTAAAAGACAATCTTTTGATTCTGACTTTTTAGGAATAAGTGCTTCGGACAGTAAAAATAAACTGTATATCGACAATCTAGGGATCGTTCTAAATTTCAAACCCTATAAATCTGGCGACGACGGCATACAAGATATTAATTTTGCTTTTGGGTATAATAGAACTAACGACTTTCATTCTAACAGCATTGCTATAGGAAACTACGACCAATATTCCATAATGGATTATTTTGCAAGTATTAGTTCACCATATGAAGATGTAGATCTTCAATATACAAATGATAACAATCCATTTGAAACACAAGGGACTGGCGCATGGGAATCAATTATGGCATGGAACACATGGTTACTCTACGATCATGATAGCACCGGATGGACATCGTCATTGCATCCTGAAGATTTAGTTAGCCATCAGAATGTGGTAAGTACTGAAGGAAGCATGGGTGAATACGAGATGGCAATAGGAGCAAATATTTCCAACAAATTTTATCTAGGTACCACTCTAGGTATTACCAATTTTTCGTACACTTATAACAATACATACAGCGAAGACGCTTATATTAATAATACTCCATTAGATAATAACTATCGCTTTAACTATCTCGATTATAATCAATACATAGAAACTAAGGGAACTGGATTTAACCTAAAAATCGGAGGAATTTACACTCCTACTCCAAGTATTCGTATTGGCGCTGCAGTACATACTCCTACATTTTATTCCTTTAGCGATGATTTTTCATATTCTATAACTACAAACTTTGATACTACAGGTTATCCAACAACTTTTAGCAGTACTAGTCCACTAGGTAAGTATGACTATAAATTTGAAACACCTTTTAAGTTTATCGGAAGTTTTGCTTATGTGTATAAACAATTAGGGTTACTAAGTGCCGATATTGAATATGTGGATTATTCCTCGATGCGTTTTAGAGATGGAGGCGACGGGTACAGTTTCTGGGATGTAAACCAGCAAATAAGCCAAACCTTTAAAAATGTTTTAAATATAAGGGTTGGCGGAGAAGTTAAACTAGACGATTTCTCTATCAGAGCAGGCTATTCTTATTATCCTTCACCGTACAAATCTGGCTATATAAACAGCGGATCGAATATTCAACAATTTTCGGCAGGTTTTGGCTACCGGTCAGGAAACTTTTTTATTGATATGGCCTATCAGCATACCCTACAAAAAGCAAAATACCTGTTCTACGACGATGCCTATTTACCTACCGTAAATACAACATTAAACCAAGGAAAAGTTTTACTAACACTCGGATTCAGATATTAAAAAGTATAATATTAAAACAAAAAGGCTGCAATCGCAGCCTTTTCTATTTAGAAACAGAATACATTCTTTTTAGTAATCCAACAGTTGCCAACCCTTCGTTAAACAGCATATCTATAATACTTAAGTTAGGAACAAAACCTATCTTATGAGCAAATACTTGGTAGTATTGAACTTGAGTAAACTGCATATCCTTTTCTAATTTTACCTTCGGGCTAATTAAACCTCGACAGTCTTCAATGTTCTCAGAATGTTCAAAACTATAATCTGTCGTTAAATTAATTTCAACCTTAAGTTCTAAAAATTTGAGAATAGCCTCTATTAATTCGAAGTTGAAATCGAAAAGATTAATAAATTTTTTAGAATAAAAAGGATACAGCATATCAAATACAAACTCAAAGTACGGCGAAGAACCATATCCGGCTTCTATAGCCCGTAAGTGAATCTTCTGCCACTCGGAACTGTTATCAATTTCTACATTCCTAATGGGAGTATGATTTCCATTGGTTTTTATAACAGGTATTGATAGCGGCAAAACACCATTTGCCGACAGAATGACACACCTGTTTCGGTAAGTTTGCTTTAGGTAATTTTCGCACGCTTCAAGACAGATTGAATTGCCCGAAATCAGCCTGCTAAAAAACTGCAATGGAGGCAAATATGCGGTTGATAAGATTACCCTTGACATTCAACACAAATTTTACAACACGAAAAGTCCTCGAATTACCGAGGACTTCAACTTGAAATTTAATGAATTCCACTAAAAATTCTTTTCCACCGAATATTGAAAGGAAACGATTTGTCTTTATCAAGCGATAGCCATATAAACTCTGCTTTTCCAACAACATGATCTTCCGGAACAAATCCCCAAAAACGACTATCGGCAGAGTTATGCCTATTATCGCCCATCATAAAGTAATAGTTCATTTTAAAGGTGTAATTAGTAGCAACCTTACCGTTAATATAAATCGTGCTATCCTTTACACTTAGATCATTATTTTCGTAAACATCAATAATCCTTTGATATATTGGTAAATTGTGCATGGTCAGGGTTACCGTAGTTCCTTTTTTAGGAACCCATAATGGGCCAAAATTATCTTCAGTCCAAAGGTAAGTAGGATCGTGAGGAAATATTAACTTCCACATTACCAAGGAATCTCTATCTTCCATGCGCGTTATCTTTGTAATATTTCCAAAGGCTTCTATCCGCGATAGCATCTCCTCGGTTAATGGTAATACATACGATGAATCTACAGGATTATACTTTACATCGCTGTTTGCCATTCCCATTTCCTCCAACCTAATTGGATTAATGGTAATTCCATTGGTTTTTATGACGTAATTATACTGACGTTCGCCAATATTAACCTGCTCTTTCCCGTTAATAAAAAGTGTTCCGTGTTTTACCTGTAATGAATCGCCAGGAATAGCCACGCAACGTTTTATGTAGTTTTCACGTCTGTCAATTGGACGATAAATAATATCGAAATTCGATTTTATATAATCGCGACCATAAATCCGCGCAAGCGTGTAATAGCTAGAATTCTGATCCTGCAATACAACAGTATCCCCCTCCGGAAAATTAAATACAACCACATCGTTACGTTTAACATTGCCTAAACCAGCAATTCGCTTGTACGGCCAACTAGGCCACTCGATAAACGACTTGGTATATTTCGTAAAAGGAAGAGTATGATGTACAAAAGGAAAGGCAATTGGCGTATTTGGCATCTTTGGACCATAAGCCGTTTTGCTAACAAAAAGATAATCGCCAACTAGCAACGTTTTTTCCATAGATGACGTTGGAATCGTATAGGCTTCTATAAAAAACATGCGTATTAAGGTTGCCGCAATTACTGCAAATATTATGGCATCAACCCATTCTATAAGCACGGTTTTCTTCTGCCCACGCTTTTTCCAAAATGTCCAGTTTACCTTTTTCGATATGTAAAAATCGAAAATAATGGGCAATCCAAATAGGAGCCAATAATTTCCAATCCAAATTACCCATAGAATAAATATAACGGCTGCGAAACCAAATTTGAAATACTTGTTCCTCAGAAATAATCGAATTTTACTTAGCATGGTCTAATTTTTAAAAAACACGTAATATTAGTAATAATTAACTTTATTCGAAATGAAGTAAATCGTCCATTGTAAAATAGCCCTTTTTCCCTTGTAAAAACTCTCCGGCAATAACAGCTCCCAATGCAAAACCTCTACGACTTTTGGCATAATGAGCAAATTCAATTTTATCCTGCTCCGATTCGTATGTTACAATATGCGTACCCGGAACGCTTCCCTCCCGCACCGCTTCAATAGGAATTTTACCCAACTCGCTTTGAGGCAATAACGTCCACCCATTCAAATTATCAATTTCTTTAGAGATAATATTTGCCAAAGTAATTGCAGTTCCACTAGGTGCGTCAATTTTTTGAGTATGGTGAATTTCACGTATAGAAGCAGAATAACCCGGAACCGCGTTAATATACCTACTTAACAAAGAATTCACTTTAAAAAAAATGTTTACACCCAAACTAAAATTTGAAGAATAAAAAAAAGCTCCTTCACTTTTTTGCGCTAACTCTATTGCCTTGAACAAATTATCATTCCAACCCGTAGTCCCCGATACAATAGCGACGCCTTTATTTAAACACGTAGTAACATTGCTAAACGCCGAATTTGGATTAGAAAATTCTATGGCAACGTCAACCTCCGAAGGAACAATTTTGGCTATATCATCTGCATTATCATTATCCACTTTAACAGCAACCGTGTGGCCTCGCTCAAGGGCCATAGTTTCTATTTCATGTCCCATTCTTCCATATCCAATAATTGCTATACGCATTTGTTCATTTTTTAGGCAAGTTAGCAATTTTTACAAGTTCCTCATTACATGAGGATATGCGTTAACGGAAAATAACAAAAAAGAGGAGCAAAACTCCTCTTTCTAAGTATCTTAAAAATAAATTTATTTTAAAGAATCTACTATTGCTTTAAAAGCTTCAGGATGATTCAAAGCCATATCGGCAAGAACCTTACGGTTTAATGCTATTCCCTGTTTATTTACCTTCCCTATAAATTCGGAATATGTCATTCCATAAGGACGTACAGCTGCATTAATACGTTGAATCCATAAAGCACGAAACTCGATTTTTTTCTTCTTCCTATCGCGATAAGCGTAGGCTAACCCTTTTTCCAAGGTGTTTTTGGCAACGGTGTAAACATTACGGCGAGCCAAAAAGTTACCCTTTGTCTGCTCAAGAACTTTTTTTCTTCTTCTTCTTGACGCTACTGAATTGACTGAACGTGGCATGTGTTAAACAATTTTTGAATGGTTAGCGGTCAAATTCGACTCTTAGCGGCTAATTCATTCTGGTTAATAATTTAAAGTAATTTACTCGAAAAAGTTAATAGGTTACTACTTAAGGTTAAGCATCGACAAAACTTTCTTCTCGTCAACTTTCTCAACAATGGCAACATGAGTTAAGTTACGTTTTTGTTTTGTTTCCTTTTTAGTCAAAATGTGACTTTTGTAAGCATGCTTCCTCTTAACTTTCCCTGTTCCGGTTAAAGAAAACCGTTTCTTTGCACCGGTGTGAGTTTTTGTTTTTGGCATTCTACTGCAATTAATTTTTATTTACTTACTTTTTTCACTCCTTTTGGAGCTATCAACATAATCATTCGTTTTCCTTCTAGTTTAGGTAATTGCTCTACTTTACCTAACTCTTCAAGATCCTGAGCAAACCGAAGTAATAGTATTTCACCTTGCTCCTTGAATAGTATTGACCGTCCTTTAAAAAACACGTACGCTTTAACCTTTGCACCATCGTTAAGAAAATTCTCGGCATGTTTTAACTTGAAGTTGTAATCGTGCTCATCGGTATTCGGTCCAAACCGAATTTCCTTTACTACAATCTTCTGAGCATTTGCCTTGATTTCCTTTTGCTTTTTCTTCTGTTGATAAAGGAACTTTTGATAATCTAAAACCTTGCAAATTGGTGGATCGGCTTTGTCAGAAATCATTACCAAATCCATTTCCATATCAAAGGCCATTTTTCGAGCTTCTTCTACTGGATATATCCCCGGTTTAACAGGATCTTCTCCAACAAGGCGGACAAACTTTGAACGAATCTCTTCGTTTATTAAATACTTATCGTCCATTACCTTTTTGTTATTATATGGTGCAGCTATGGTTAAACCCTCCTTTTTTAGTTAATACTATATTTCTTGCAATTGTTTATCAATGTTAGTTCTGATTAATTCCACAAACTCTTCGAGTTTCATTTGACCTTTATCGCCTTCTCCCTGTACCCTAACAGCAACCATATCAGATTCCTGTTCTTTTTCTCCTACAATCAAAATGTATGGAATTCTTCGTAACTCGTTGTCTCTGATTTTCTTACCAATCTTCTCGTTCCGGTCATCAATCAGCGTGCGAATATCGGAATTATTTAGGAAATTTAAAACTTTTTTTGCGTAATCGTTATATTTTTCGCTTATCGGAAGAATAACTGCCTGATCGGGAGTTAGCCACAGCGGGAATTTTCCACCAGTATGCTCAATAAGCACGGCAACAAACCGCTCCATCGAACCAAAAGGCGCACGGTGAATCATGATTGGGCGGTGACGTTTATCGTCGTTTCCAATGTATTCCAACTCGAATCGTTCAGGCAAATTATAGTCAACCTGAATTGTTCCAAGTTGCCACTTACGACCTATTGCATCCTTTACCATGAAATCCAATTTTGGACCATAGAATGCAGCCTCACCTAATTCGGTTACCGTTTTTAAGCCCCGCTCTGCAGCAGCTTCGGTAATGGCTCTTTCGGCTTTTTCCCAATTTTCGTCGGAACCAATATACTTTTCCTTATCGTTAGGATCGCGAAGCGAAATTTGTGCGGTATAGTCGTTAAAGTTAAGCGTCTTAAATATGTACAATACGATATCGATAACCTTAATAAACTCCTCCTTTAACTGATCGGGACGGCAGAAAATGTGCGCATCGTCCTGAGTAAATCCACGAACCCTAGTCAGCCCATGCAATTCACCACTTTGCTCGTAACGGTAAACCGTACCAAATTCGGCCAACCGTAAAGGCAAATCCTTATACGAACGTGGTTTATATTTGTATATTTCGCAATGATGAGGGCAATTCATCGGTTTTAGTAAAAACTCCTCGCCTTCCTGTGGTGTAGTAATTGGACGGAAACTATCCTTTCCGTACTTAGCCCAGTGCCCGGATGTTATATACAACTCCTTCTGTCCTATGTGCGGGGTAATTACCTGTTCGTAACCATATTTCTTTTGTACCTTCTTTAAGAACATTTCCAAGCGTTCTCTTAACTGAGCTCCTCGTGGCAACCACAACGGCAACCCAGCACCTACACTTTGTGAGAAAGTAAATAGTTCAAGTTCTTTTCCAAGTTTTCTATGGTCGCGCTTCTTAGCCTCTTCCAAAAGAGCCAAGTACTCGTCCAACTGCTTTTTCTGTGGAAATGTTACCCCGTAAATACGAGTAAGCATTTTATTCTTCTCATCCCCACGCCAGTATGCCCCTGCAACACTTAGCAATTTAATTGCTTTGATGTATCCAGTATTGGGTAAATGTGGCCCCCGACACAAATCGGTAAAATCACCTTGCTTATAAAAGGTAATTGTACCATCCTGCAAATCGGTTATGAGTTCAACTTTATACGGATCTCCTTTTTCTTTATATGTTTTTAAAGCCTCGGCCTTAGTAACTTCCATACGAACAATCGGCTGCTTTGCGTGAGCAAATTCCAGCATCTTTTGCTCAACCATAGGTAACTGATCCTCGGTAAAGGTTGTTGATCCAAAATCTACATCATAATAAAAACCATTTTCGATACTTGGTCCTATTCCCAATTTTATACCAGGAAAAAGATTCTCAAGCGCTTCTGCCATTAAGTGAGCCGAAGAATGCCAGAAAGCATGCTTTCCTTTATCGTCGTCCCATTTATGCAACTTAACGGTAGCGTCGTTATTAATTTCGCGTGTTAAATCCCACACCTCACCATTAACCGATACTGCTAACACCTCCTGAGCTAAACGTTCCGAAATGCTTTTTGCAATCTCGAGCCCAGTTACACCTTTAGGATACTCTCGTACCTTACCGTCAGGAAAAGTAATTTTTATCATAATTGCAATTTTGAAAGTTGCAAAATTAATGAATTTTTAAATAAAACCCTTAATTATTAATCGATTTACTTTGTTTCGTCAGATGTTTTCTTTTTACCCGGCTTAAATTTAGATTCCTCCCCTTTTATAAGCCTCTCAATGTTTTTTTGATGAGTAAACAGCATTAAAATTGCTAACGTGAAAGCAAAAATAATTAACGAAGGATTGGTTGTTCTATAAACAAAAATCAACACCAATGGAAAAGAAAATCCGGCAATCATAGAACTTAACGAAACATACCGAGTAATAAGCAACGATATAACCCAAATTCCAAAAACAATTAACGTTGCATAAGGTTGAAGAGCGAATACAACTCCCGATAGAACAGCGACACCCTTTCCTCCTCTAAACTGTGCAAATATCGGGAAAATATGACCTACCAATGCAGCAACACCTAGAATCAACTGAAAGTTGATAAACATTCCTGTTTGTGGAATGTAAAAATCAGTTAGGTACAACAGCCGAACGGCAAAGTAGCCTTTTAACACATCTACTATAAACACAAAAATCCCCGGTAACAAACCCAATACCCTAATTGTGTTTGTTGCTCCAGCATTGCCACTTCCATGTTCCCTTACATCCGTTCCATAAAATATCTTTCCTACCCACACCGAAGTAGGAATCGATCCCATTAAGTAAGCTGCAATAACAATAAGAATTTTAACCAGCAAATCCATGTCCGCAAAGATAATCTTTTTTTTACCAAAATATTGAACTATCCCAAAACGCAAAGGTTGCACCAATTAAGTTTGATGCAACCCTATTGTCAGCTAAAATTTACAAAATCACAATTTTGGACCTGCGGCAACTAACCGTTTTCCCCACTCGTTATCAGTAAAATTATCAAAATTTTTAATAAACTTTTGAGCCAAATCCTTGGCCGCTTTTTCCCAATCCTTAGGATTATCCCAAGCATTTTGAGGATTCAGCAACTTTGAATCAACTCCTTTTAACGATTTCGGGATTTGCAGATTAAAAATCGGGAGTTCTTCTAACTCCTCATTTTCGATAGAACCGTCGAGAATGGCGTTAATTATGGCACGAGTCGAAGGCAAATCGATACGCTTGCCAACACCATAAGCCCCGCCAATCCATCCTGTGTTAACCAAATATGCCTTAGAGCCATTTTGCTCCATTTTCTTTACAAGTTCGCGTGCATACACCGTTGGATGAAGCATAAGGAAAGCCTGTCCAAAACAACTGCTAAAAGTTGGCTGAGGTTCAATAACCCCTACTTCGGTTCCCGCCAATTTAGCGGTAAATCCGCTAAGAAAATGGTACTGCGTTTGATCTGATGTTAACAAAGCAACAGGAGGTAACACGCCAAAAGCGTCGGCAGTTAAAAATATTACCTTTTTAGCATGTCCCGCTTTCGAAATTGGCTTTACAATGTTCTTTATATGGTAAATTGGATATGATACCCTCGTATTTTCAGTTTTAGCCTTTGAGTGAAAATCGATGTTCCCTTCCGAATCCACTACCAAATTTTCCAACAAGGCATCTCGTTTTATAGCAGCATAAATATCTGGTTCTTTCTTTGGGTCTAAATCTATACACTTAGCATAGCAACCTCCTTCGAGGTTAAACACGCCGGAATCGTCCCAACCGTGTTCATCATCGCCAATAAGGGCACGATTCGGGTCGGCCGAAAGAGTGGTTTTTCCCGTTCCCGAAAGGCCAAAGAAAATGGCCACATCACCTTTTTCACCTACATTTGCACTGCAGTGCATAGATGCCATTCCTTTTAGAGGAAGGTAGAAGTTCATTACCGAGAAAATGCCCTTTTTCATCTCGCCACCATACCATGTTCCCCCAATTAACGCCATTCGTTCTGTTAAGTGAAATGCAACGTAAACCTCGCTATTCAAGTTTTCCTCACGCCACTGGTTATTAACTGTCTTGGACGCAACAAGGGCAACAAAGTCGGGCTTAAAGGTTTTCAACTCTTCCTCAGAAGGACGAATAAACATATTCTTAACAAAATGTGCCTGCCAAGCTACCTCCATAATAAAACGCACACTTAAACGTGTATCCTTATTTGCCCCGCAAAACGCATCGACAACATAAAGTTTTTTTCCGCTTAGCCGCTCCGCACTTACTTCCTTTAAATGATTCCAAACCTCCTGAGAAATGGGCTTATTATCGGATGTTTTCTTTCCCTTCTCTGCCCACCAAACATCCTTTTCGGTATTAGGTTCCCTAACAACATACTTATCCTTTGGAGAGCGTCCCGTAAAAATTCCTGTATCGACGCTTACCGCACCTAACTTCGTTACAACGCCCTTTTCATACCCCTTTAGGTTAGGGTTAGTTTCGTGCTCATAAAGCAAATCGTAATCCGGATTGTAAAACACCTCTTCAGGCTTTACTATCCCATAAACTGAAAGATCTATATTAGCCATTTTTTGGTTGATTAAGTGTCTTCTTACAAATTCAACCCTACTACAACAACACAAATATTCGTTAGAGTAGGAAAATTATAAAGTTCTTCTAATTTCCTCTTATTTTAAGCATTATAAAGAAAATAGCAGAACTTTATTGCAAATATATTCCTTTTATTTGTCGAAAACGTTTGAAATGGCATGTTGTAAATCAGCGTTTTTTAACAGGTTTTGATTTACAACTACAAATCCTTAATCGCTATGCTTACATCCCGGGGTTAAATTTTCGGGTTCCATATGAATAGTAGCATCAATATTCAACCGTTTAAGAATTTCCACTTCAACCTCCGATACCACTTTATGAGCCTGTTCTATAGTCCAACTATTAGGCAGCCGAACATGGAAGGTTAACTCTTTGTGCGTTATGTAATTATGAATATGAAAATGATGAGGTTCCATTCTAATTCCTTTAGAGGCAATAATATCGTTAATCTCGTCGATTAAAGTAGCAGGAACCTCTTCGCCAATAATAGACGAAAAAGTATCGGAAATTATTTTATATGCCGAATAAGCAATTAAAATGGCAACTAAAATTCCCAAAATGCCATCAATCCACCAAAAGTAGCGACTTACAAAAATACCCACAATAACAATTACCGATGAAAGGGCATCGCTTCGATGGTGCCAACCATCGGCTTGAACCGATTTCATACCAGTTTTTTTCCCAATGAAAAAAGCATACTGCGCTAATCCCTCCTTCAACAAAATGGACACAACCGTTGCGATAATAGCCAACATCCCATAGTGTGCAGGCTGATGCGACTTTAACCGTTCAAAACCTTCTATACCAAAATATATTGCTACCAACAAAAGCATTATTCCAATGGTAAGAGTTGTTATTAACTCGGTTCTTCCATGTCCAAAAGGATGCTTTTTATCGGCAGGCTTTTGGGAGTACCGAGCCCCCACAATTACAAATATAGAACTTAACGAATCGGATAAGGTGTGCCAGGCATCTGCAATAAGGGCTAACGACCCGCTTACTACACCTGCCCAGTATTTCAGGACAAAAAGAAGCGTGTTTACTATAATTGAAACAACGCCTTCTTTTTGAGCCCCATTAAAATTGGACTCCGTTTTCATTACAATAACTATTTAACAGGAATAACTTCGTATGACGGCAAATAACGAATATAAGTTTGGTTCACATTTTTATACGTCTCAAATTTATTATCGAATTTAAACGTTGATTGTAGCATTTGCTTTTTATAGCACTTTAAACAAGGGGTAAAATCAGCGCCATACTTCTTCATCATACTTATAAAATATATACCCAAATCGTAACCTAAAAACGAAAATTGTGTAGGTTCTAACCTGAATTCCTCGCGATAACGTCCTACAAAACTATTTACATCTGCCCTTGAATAATCCACATAAAACGGGCTGTAAATTCTTATTCCTAGGTTAAACAAATAATCATCGTGAATATTGTGCATCCTCATCCAACGGGAAGGCCCGTAAACTTTTGTTTTGAGGTTATAAAACGATTTAACGGCATATAGCTGTCCCAAAAAATCGGCAATAAATGGCTCGTCGTTCGATGGAATAATTACCACGTTTTCCATATTGGGCAAAAGAACTTTTGAGAGCGAATCCTGAACATCGGCCGATTTCTCTTCCGCAATTCTATGGTCGTAACGGTAAAGTTCAACTCCGGCACTATCGGCTTTTGCGGCCAACTGTTCGTTAAAGTTCTTAATTGCCTCGGAATAAAGTGCATCCTTGTCGTTAATTA
>Ga0116152_10002136_pt1 | contig 16128 bp, 11 predicted proteins | sample AD_UKC119_MetaG_FD_89894 | JGI IMG/M metagenome (GOLD analysis project Ga0116152, IMG submission 89894) | Active sludge microbial communities of municipal wastewater-treating anaerobic digesters from Hong Kong - AD_UKC119_MetaG | ecosystem: Engineered > Bioreactor > Anaerobic > Digestate... | reverse complement strand
GCGCAGCGCATTGCGACGCCTGTCACAGTTCCACTACCGGTTTTCTACGAACTGCGGTCGAATTCCGGACCGCCTGAGGGCCGCTGGCTATTGTCAACGGGCCGGAGTCGCCATAGCCCGTTGAGCCAAATGTATCGAGCACCGCACAAGGACTGTTGTCGAGCGCGACAGGATCGCCGCTGGCGATCGCTCGTCGCCGCAGCCCTACTTTGGCTCAGTTGCTCGATCGCAGTGGCCGCCGACCCCACGCCCGAAATGCTGTTCTCCAGGTTGGGTGGCGATGCCGGACTGTCGCAAGGCAGCATCATGGCGATCGAACACGACAGCAAGGGCTTCATCTGGCTGGGAACGGAAGATGGCCTGACACGCTACGACGGCTTCGAACTGCAGCACATCGTCCGTGATCGCCGTAATCCTGAGGGTCTGCCTAACAACTGGATCACCGCCATCGAGCGGCACGAAGACGGTCGCCTGTTCATCGGCACCGGCGGCGGCGTCGTCTGGCGCGACCCGGAAACCGGCAAGTTCCGTACACCCAGCAACAGCAAGGGCGAGCCGCTGATAGACGCGCAAGCCAACGTACGGGCGCTGTATCTCGATCGAGCCGATCGGCTCTGGGTTGGTCTGCGCACCGCCGGACTGATCATCGTCGATCTGCAAAAGCAGACGAAACGGGAAATACGTCATGTCGCCGGCGCTCGCTCCTTGAGCGACGATTCCGTGTATGCCATCGCAGCCGGTGCCGACGAATCGGTGTGGATCGGCTCGCGCGGCGGCCTCGACCGAATCGATCCGTCGGGCCGCGTGCTGGATCAATTGGGACCACGCCTGCAGAAAGCCTTGGGCAAGCACACGCCGGTCGCCGTCAATACACTGTTGGTCGAAAGACGCGGCCTGCTGTGGATCGGCACCGACGACGGCTTGTTGTCCTTCGATCCTGTGGGTGACGAGCTCACACTGCTGCAAACGACACCTGCAGATCCATCGACACTACCCTCGACTCGGGTCACGGCGCTGCTCGAGGATGACGAGCAACGGCTGTGGGTCGGCACCGTGGACGGCCTGGCACTGCTCGATCGACGCTCCAACACGTTCACGACATCGAGATTCGAGCCGGCCGATCCGTCCAGCCTGCCAGACAGCTCCATCGTCAGTCTGCATCAGGATCCCGGCGGCATGCTGTGGGTCGGTACCAAGGCTGGCGGCACGGCCCGCTGGAATCCGCATTCATGGTCGTTCGGGCATCGGCGATTGAGCGGTGCCAGCAACAATATTGCATCCTTTGCCGAGGACAGCAACGGCACACTCTGGATCGGAACGATAGGCAATGGGCTCTTTCGGCTGGATTCGGCCAGCGGTACGACGCAGCAATTCACTGCAGCACCAGGCAGCTCCGTGCGACTCCTCGACAATAACGTCATGGCTTTGGTCGCCGACGACCATAGACAACTGTGGGTCGGTACGATGCGCGCCGGCATAGTTCGAATCGACGTCGCCAGCAACCGTGCCACTGCTTTGCGTATCGATGCCGACGATCCCACTGCATTGCCCGTTGCCGGCGTGATGAGCCTGCTGCGCGATTCGCGCGGCTTGCTGTGGGCCGGCACGTTCGGCGGCGGCGTTGTCAGGATCGACCCCCAGACCCTGCGGGTGACGCGATTCGCGATCGCGCGCAACGACGGCGAAGGTCTGCCGAGCGACCGCGCTACAGCCCTGGCCGAAGATCGCAACGGCTGGATCTGGGTCGGCACCGATGGCGGTGGCTTGAGTGCACTCGATCCGACCTCCGGCAAGTTCTATTCCTATCAGCACTCGGCGGACGACCCGCAGTCGTTAGGCTCGAACACAGTCTATTCGATCCACGTCGACGCCGCCGGTCAAATCTGGGTGGGTACGCGCGGCGGCGGTCTCGATCGCGTCCTGGGCTCGCCGCGTGACAATCGGCAGGTTCGGTTCGAAAACGTTGCCGAGTCCGAGGGATTGCCTAACAGCACGGTGTACGGTATCGAATCGGATGCCAGCAATACCTTGTGGATCAGCACCAATCGAGGTCTGGTCCGCTTCGAGCCCGCCGGCCGCGCGATTCGGACTTACCTGCGAAGCAACGGCCTGCAGGGGGACGAGTTCAACTTCGGCGCGCACTATCAGGGCGCGGGTGGCCAACTCTATTTTGGCGGCGCCAACGGTTACAACGCCTTCACACCCGAACGTCTGCGTTTCAACGAGCGCCCGCCGCGCGTCACCCTGACGCGGCTGCTCAAATTCAATACACCAGCCAGCTTGCCGGTCACCTACGACAGCATCTCAGCCGTGGAGCTGGGGCATCGCGACGATGTCGTGACATTCGAATTCGCGGCACTCGACTACACGTCACCGCAGAACAATCGCTACTCCTATCGGTTGAAAGGCTTCGACAGCGACTGGGTGGACGCCGGCAACAAGCGCCAGGCTACCTACACCAACCTCGCCGGCGGTGCCTATGTATTCGAGGTGCGCGCCGCCAACAGTGACGGCGCGTGGAACGAACAGGGACTGTCGATACCTGTCAAAGTCGAAGCTGCGCCGTGGGCACGCTGGTGGGCCTACCCTCTGTATGCGCTGGCACTGTTCGCGATTCTCTATGCCGTCTGGGCACAACAGCAGAAGAAGGTGCGGCGTGAAGCGGCGTATGCGCAGCGCCTGTCGGATGAAGTCGACCAACGCACGCGAGAGCTGGCGGAACGCAATGCGCAGCTCGAGCGCGCCAACGAACAACTGCACGAAGCGAGCTACGCAGATGCCCTCACCGGCCTCGGCAACCGCCGCGCGCTGTATGAAGCAGTCAACATGATGTTGACCGAGAACGCGACCCGCCGCCTCGTGATGATGATCATCGATCTAGATCGCCTCAAGCCCATCAATGATCAGTACGGCCATGAGGCTGGCGACCGGGTGCTGCAGCAAATCGCGGAAATCCTGCGCCGCGTGTCCCGTGCCAGCGATCTGCTCATCCGGTGGGGCGGCGATGAGTTCGTGATTGTCTGCCGGGACGCCGACCTAACGGTCGCTGCAGCATTGGCCGAACGCATCCGTGAATCGATTGCGAAACAACTGTTTCGCGTCAGCGTCAGCAGCGTCGCCCGCACCAGTTGCTCGATTGGTTTTGCACCGTACCCGTTCATCACCGAGGCACCCGAGCAGGGCAGCTGGGAGCAATCGCTGGCGCTCGCGGACGCAGCACTTTACCAGGCCAAACGCGAGCGCAACGACTGGATTGGTTGGACAGGTACTGCGCGCGCCGCGCGTGTCACCCAACTGCTGCAAGCCGTGGAGAAGGATGCGGAGACGCTCATCAGCGAAGGCTGCCTTGAAGTCCGTCGCCGCGAGGTCGCCACGGACGACACGGTCGACCGAATACTCGCGCTACGCCATGCAGACTGATCGCGACGCGCAGGACAAACCAACGCTGGCGGATGATTCGCTGATCGCAGCGGTACCAGATCTGGTGGCGTTCATCGATCGCACCGGAACAATTGTCAAGTATGTGGGTGGCCGGGACATCGAAGCGCTGCAAGGCACGCTGCAGGTTCAGGGCAAACTACTCGCCGATCTGTGGACCCCGCCGACAGCCGACCTGTTGCTGCGCATGGTTCGCCGCGCCCTGAAGGACTGTGCGGCGGCGGATGGTCAGTTCGCGGAGCACGCTCGCAAGTATGACGTGCGCGTCACGCCACACGGGCGGGAACGTGCCATGTTGGTGATTCGAGCAAGCTCGGCAGTCAGCGAGCCGGGCAGCAGCGCGATAGCGGATCAGCGCTCACAACCGTCGACATCGCAGGAAGCGCCGACGCTGGAGCGCAGGGCATTCGCGCAGCGGCTGCGACAATCCGTAGCCGACGCGGCTTTACGCGAGCGTCCACTGGCTGTCTGCATGGTCTATCTCGACGGCCTGCAGGATATTGCACAGGTGGTGGATTTCTCGATCGCAGATCAGATTCTCAAGACGCTGCTGCGCCGTGTCGCCGCTGCATTGCCCGTCGAGCACTCCGGAAGCTGGTATGTGGGCCAGTTGGGCGAGTCCGTGCTGACCTGTGTGTTCGAGGAATTGAGTGACCGCGTCGCGCTGGAGCAAGCCGCCACGACGCTATGCGCCGCTGTGCGCCAGCCGGTGCTCGTGGGCGACGCGTCATTTGGCTTACAACCGTGTGCCGGCGTCGCCATACTCGGTAGCGACGCGCGTGATGGTCGTGCATTGCTGGAGCATGCTCGCTCGGCAATGTTCGAAGCCCGCCGGGAAGGGGGCCGTAGCATATGCTTCTACTCGGACACGCTGCGCCTCCGACCGCTCGCGCGGCTGGATCTGGAACGCGAACTGCGCGATGCGATCGCCGCGGATCAGCTGGCACTGCGCTACGCAGCACGGCATGATCTCGAAACCGGCGAGCGGATCGCCCTGCAAAGCTACCTGCGCTGGCCGCATCCATTGCGCGGCGAACTGCGACCGAGTGAATTCCTGGCGCTGGCCGAAAATACCGGGCTGGCCGGCGATCTATCGCGCTGGGCATTGGCGCGCATGCGGCACGACTTTGCGCCCTCTCCGGGCGACGATCCCGTTCCGCTGCGCCTTTCCTTCGGCGCACTTCGTCACCATCTCACCACGGGGGCGCTACTCACCGATCTGGCAGACTGGCTCAAACACTGGCAACCGGGCTCACTGCAGCTCGAGCTGCGCATATCGGAACGGTCGTTAGCTGCGATGCAGTCGCCGGAACTACTGTTGCCGAAGCTCGCGGAGCTGGGCGCAACTGTCGTGATCGATGAATTCGGTCGACACTTCAGCTCGATGGCGAGGCTTGCGTGCTTGCCGATCGCAGCGCTGCAGATCGACCGCCAGTTCGTAATCGGCAGCGACCATGACCCGGCCGCTGCCCGTCTCTGCCGCGCTGTCGCGGCTCTGGCACGGGAACTCGAAATCGCGTGCTTCGCCTCCGGCGTCGACTCACGGGCCGATCGCGAGCGCCTGCTGGCGCTCGGCATCCGCGAGGGAATCGGCGACTGCTTCGGCGACGTCAACGCACCAGGCAACGAATCGACGGCCGTCAAGGAGCCTGCGCTGCAGCGCGCTCGCTCATCGTCTCGCGCTTGAGGATGTTGATCACCGCGGCACGCTCTTCCGGCGTGCGCACGGGACCACTCGAAATGATCATCGATGTGCCGGGCACGAAGCCCGAGGGCGATGCCAAGAACTTGTCGAGCGTGTCGTCGGTCCATACGAGACCGTCGCGTCCAGCCTGCGCCAAGGCAGTCGAATACGTGAAGTTGGGCACGGTAGCGGCACGCTGACCGAAAATTGCGTAGAGATTGGGTCCGACCAAGTGCTTCCCGCCCTGCTCCGTGGTGTGACAGAACCGACACCACTTGTATGTTTCATCTCGCACCTGCCGCTCGAAGGCGGATTCTGGCGCTACCTCCACAGCCATCGCCTGCGCCGCGTGGGACGTGACGCCTTGCGGCCCTGCCACCGTCTCACCGATCGGCCATGGCGTGACGTGGAACATCTTGTAGGGGCCGAGTATCCCGAGCCCTACTAACGCTAGCGTCGTAAGCGCAGCAGCGATGCGTGTGCCGGTCGACATCGGCCGCGTCGGCAGCGGCGCGACGGATCCGCCGGCATGCCTGCGGCGATGCAGGACCGCACCAGTCGCCCAGACGACCAGGGCCAGCCCGAGGAATATCAACAATGCTCTAATACCGGGAGCCGGGGACTGAAAACTACCCAGCGCGTAGACGCTGATCGCCATCGAAAGAAATACCTGCGCCCCATACCCTGGTGGCAGGGCAGCTAACAAACCGCGCCCGCTGCGCAGCAGCGACCAACCGCCAACGAGTGTGGCGCCCATCGTGAGGAGCAACAACCCGAAGCCTAACGCGGAGTGAAAATAGCCGAAGAACAGCCAGCCCGCGCGATCAGCCGGGACCAGCGACGGTACGTTCAACAGCGGCCCGAGGTGTACGGTGAGCCCCTCGGTCCAGGCCTGTCCGAGACCGATCAACGGCATCACGAGCATGATGAGGTAGGTCGCAAGTGCGAACTGCCGCCCGAGGTGCTGCACACCAGCACTGACGCCAGGGATAGTCACAGCCGGCCTCGCCCGCCACCAGAGAAGCAGTCGCGAGGCAATGAGCACCAGCAGCAGCACACCTATCAGGTAGTGATAGCCCCGCAGTTCCTCCCGCAGCAGCGAGGTCTTCTCGCTGCGCGTGATCCGAATCGTCAGCACGCTATGCGCACCGTATAGCAGTGCGATCGCCCAGCCTAGCCAGCCGGCAGCAGCACTTGGTTTGTTCGTCGCATTCATTCCTGCACTCCCCTCATCCCGTATTTGTCAATGCGTACCACGCGCGAGTGACGACTGTCACAGTACTGTTGTCCGGTCCCACAAGATCGTTCCGAAAGCTCTATCTTCCGCGCGCGCAAACAGACGGTCGCAGAGTAGTCATGCTGCTGCAAGGCCTCACCGCTGACTTACGCCCCCGTGTTCACCGCATAGAGCTATCGATATGGAAACGAATCTCGCCTTACAATTGACGGACCTCGAACAGACCATCGAGACCGCGCCACCGGCCGCAGTAACGGCGGACCGTTCACACCTCACCCTGGTCGCTGCGCGCCCACCCGCGCCTCGCTCGCGCGTCCGACTCCGTACACGGCTGCGTACACTGACGGTGAGGGACGACAGCTACCGCGCGTTCCGGATCTACTGAGCAACCGAGTCCGCATCCAATCGCGCCGATTCCAGCCGCGGCAGCAATGGCGGTAGCGGGCAACGCAATACCGCACACACCGTACGCAGCAATTCTGCTTCGGCGGTCGACAGCCGTTCGTCGTGGGCGATCGTCTTGACGAGACCCTCCACGAGTGCCCGCTTGCCGTAAGGGTGCAACGACTGCAGCGCCTGCAGGGCGTTCGCGAACTGCTGTGGCCAGTTACCGATGATCTGATAAGGCGGTCGTTCTCGCGGCAAGACCACGCCCAGACCTGCTTCGTAGCTGCGACGCGCGGCCGTCTCACTCGCCGTGCCGTGCGTCGCCAGCACCGAGAACACCACGGCCACCGGCGCAGTGAGCTGCGCAGTCGTCCGGGTAGTGAAACGTCGCGTACCGATGAGCTCGTCATTGAGCGCGCTACCCAACATCAGCGCGAGCGCGCATTCGAAGACATCGGTCTGGCCGTCGATACGGGCCAACAGGTTGACGGTGCGAAACAGCCGCCGCCTATCCGCCAGCGTCAAGCGACGCAAGGTGGGAAACAGCAATTGCAGAATAGGCAGCCGCAACTGATCGGACACCGTTCGCAACGTGGCCCGGCAGGAATCGATTGCCGGCAGCACCGCTGATCCAAACGACTGCACCACGATCTCGCGCTGCCGTGCAGCCACCTCAGGCTGCGCGCCGAACAACGACGCGAGCAGCATTGGCAGAGCGAGCTCTGGCGAGGTTGCAGCGGCGGCCACGGCCGCGGGTACGTCGGCACGGAGTTCCGCCGCATGCCGGACATGCACCGTTTCAGGTTTACCCACCTGATCGGCGATGCGGCGCGGTTCCGCGCTGACATCGCCATGCAACCCGCTCGCCGGCAACCCGGCGTCGGAGGTGGCCGCCGACACGCCTAGGTACTCGCGTTGCGCCAGGGCCGCGGTCCGCTCGAAGTCGGTCACCTTGAATGACGGGTCGAGTGCCTGAATGCGCTCGATCAGCGGTGGATGAGTAGCCAGCAGCCGGCGAACCTGGCCGGTCGCAAACAACATGTGCGCCACTTCCTCGCCATCGGCCGTGACCAGGCGAGAGCCGTCGCCTAGTCCGCCGATCTTGACCAGTGCGCCCTTCAGTCCTTGGGGATTGCGGGTGAACTGCACCGCCGAAGCGTCAGCCAGCTGCTCGCGCTTGCGCGACACGGCGGCCTGCAGCACGCGGCCGAAAAACAGACCAATATAGCCGATCGCCATGATGGCAAACGCCAGCACGAGGATGCCGCCATGTCCGCGCCTCGAATCGCCACCACCCGAGCTATGGCGCAGGACAGTTCGACCGATGACAGCGATCGCCAACAAGCCAAACAACCAGCCCATCAGACGAATGTTCAAGGCCATGTCGCCGTTCAGCACGTGGCTGAACTCATGTGCGATCACGCCCTGCAGCTCGTCGCGCGACAAACGTTGCAACGCGCCCTGGGTAACCGCAACTGCGGCATTGGCAGGCGTGTGGCCAGCGGCGAACGCGTTGATGCCGGACTCGTTTTCCAGGACATAGACTTCCGGCATCGGCACACCGGACGCAATAGTCATCTCTTCGACCACGTTCAGCAGCCGCTGATGTGCGGGGTCACTGCTGCCGCGGTCCACCCGCGTGCCGCCGAGTCCGCGCGCCACCGCACCGCCACCGTCACGCAGGGTAAACGTACGGAAGATGCTGGCACCGGTAATGATCGCGAGCGTGAATAGCGTCGTGACGAAGATCGCATGACCCACTGGCTGGTCGCTCTGCTGCCGCACCGCCGCAGCCACGACCAGGTCGACCGCAATCACTACCAGCACGACCGCAAGCAGAAAACCAGCCAGCAGCCAGCGCGTCTGCCGCCGCGCTGACGCCTGACGCGCATAGAAATCCACGAGCAGCCGCAGCCTTGTTAGCCGAACGACACCTTGGGCGCTTCGCGCGCCTCCGGCTTGCCGATATCGAGCAACTGCGCCGCGACGAAATTGAACATCCCGGCGACAATGCTGCCGGGGAACATCTCACGCTGGTTGTTGTAGGACATGACGGCATCGTTGTACGCCTGCCGCGCAAACGCCACCTTGTTCTCGGTACTGGTCAGCTCCTCGGTGAGCTGCATCATGTTCTGATTGGCCTTGAGATCAGGATAGGCCTCGGACAAGGCGAACAAGCGCCCAAGCACACCCGACAGCGCGCCCTCGGCGCTCGCCAGCTTCGCCATGGCCGCAGGGTTGCCCGGATCGGCCGCTGCGCCTTTCAGACTGTCGACTGCACCGTTGCGTGCCTTGATGACCGCTTCGAGCGTCTCGCGTTCATGCTTCAGGTAGCCCTTGGCGGTTTCGACCAGATTGGGAATCAGGTCATAACGCCGTGTCAGCTGTACATCGATCTGCGCGAACGCATTCTTGTAGGCATTACGCGCGGCAATCAGCCGGTTGTAGATGCCGACAACGAAAGCGGCAATGCCGCCGATCACCAGTAAGACAATGATCCATTCCATGTGTTACCCCTTTTTCTTCTTCGCGCTGGTCTTGGTTCTGCCAGCGGATTTCCTCTTTGCCGCCGGCTTCGACGGCTCGGCCGCCTGTTCGCCGAGGATACGGAACAAGTTGGCGATGAACTCCTGCCGCTCGCCGGCCAGACGCTGCTCGAGCGCCGCCGGGAACTCGTAAGCGTCGACCTCACCGGACTTGAAGGTGCCACGAGTCGTGCCGATTGCCTCCATCGCCATCACCCGCTCGCGCAGTGCCCACACCTCACTGGCAAGTGTCACCACCATGTTGAGCACTTTGTCGGTGGCCGGATCGGCAAAGAAGTACGGTCGCCCGCCGCGGACGCTGCGGCGCATCGGTTGTCTCTCGCTAGCCATGTTCCCCCTTGTTTGGTTGCGCAGCGCGCCGGCCAGGCCGGCACGCATGCGTGTCTCGTTAGCGCCAGGCACCAAAGCAGTACCACTGCAGTCCATCCGCGAGCCGGCCGGTCTTGTCGCTATCCACCTGCCCCTGTCTGGCCACCGCCTCGGCAACGGCCTGCTCGCCGAACCAGGCGATCGACGGTACCACGAATTGCACGTAGTTAGCGGACTTGAACCCAGCCTCTTTGCACACCAGCTGCGGCACCAGGTCCCGGAACGGCTTGTAGTACGGCTCGTTATTATAGGAGCTGTCCCAGTCGAGATAGAACGCATCGTAGGGCGATAGCTGCGCATTGGGAGGCAATTCCATATGCAGCATCAAGCCGCCCGGCTTGAGTACCCGGTGCGCCTCCGCTATTACTCGCGAGATATCCTTGCGCGGCACCTCGTGCAGGAACATCGAAGAAAACACAACATCGAAGCTGGCATCCGGATAGCGCAGCTCGGTGGCGTTCATCTGCTCGAAGTCAACGGCGCGACTTTGTGCCTGGGCACGCGCATGCGCGTAACGCAGGCACGGCGCCGCGACATCGATACCGATGACCTGTGCATCAGGGTAGGTGTCTTTCCAGGAGCCGGTGTTGTGGCCGATCGTGCAACCCAGATCGAGAATCCGCGCCGGCTTGAACTTCGGATAGCGCGCCTTGATGAAACGCGAAATGCTCTGGCCGATGTCATCCAGATTCTGGCCCATGAGCCCGAACGAAAAGACCGCCAAACCGTTGTCGTACAAGGCGCCGGCAGCGAGATCGCCGGACTCGTACTCGCCGTCGTAGTTGCCGGGCATTAGATGCACGTCGAGCGCCGATACCGACCGCGGCACCGGCAGCGATGGGTCGAGCTTTAGCGAGCCCAGTTTGCGGCTACCTGCTAACTTCTGTGCTCGCTGCTTCAGGTCGCCGCGCTGGCGCTCGAGCGGCGGGAACACAGACTGCCATACCATGTCCTGCGCCGTGACGCGCAGTGAAGAATAGAACTTGAAGTACTCGTTGCTGCGGATGGCCTTGTGCACCTCGGGCCCGTCCTTGGGCGCGCGCCGCTTGTCACGGCGAAACGCCGGTTCCACGTCCTTGTCATAGGCCGCTCGCATCCCCGATGCCATGTCGTTCAACACGTACGAACGCAAGCCGGAAACGAAATTCATCCGCGCCTGTTCGTCGCGGGTGGTGGCGAGGCGCAGGTCGTGTTTAAGCTCGAGCATGGCCATTCTTCCTGAAGGTGCCGGTGAGTGCCTACACGTGACACTGCCACGCGGTTGCAGTTATGTCGAGTACGTGCTGTGACGTGGATCACGTTGTGCTGCCGTCCGCGGCAAGGGACTGCCCGCTGGTCGGATGTTCGAGCGAGCGGAATGGCAGTGCCTTCAAATAGCGCTCATGCAAGCGCGCCGCAATAGCTACGAATCTGGTTATACCTTGCTCGAGCTGATGACTGCTCTGGCGATTCTCGGCGTTCTGCTCGGCATTGCCGTGCCAAGTTTTCAGGCCTACACGCGCAATAGCGCCGCCACGGCTGCCCAGAACGATCTGGTCACATCGTTGCACTTCGCGCGCAGCGAGGCATTGCTGCGCTCACGTGCCGTATCCGTTTGCGCCTCCACCGATTCGCTCGCCTGCAGCAACAGTACCGACTGGTCGACGGGCTGGATCGTTTTCACGGATGGCGGCGTGGCCGGCGTCGTCGATGCCGCAGACCGTGTGCTACGTGTCGGTTCCACGAATGTAGCAAATGTCGTTCTGCTCAGTGATGCACGCAATGCGGCCGTCCCCGCCTCGTTCATCCGCTACGCGGCGACTGGCTTGCAGTCGCCAGTCGCGCGGCGCTCATTCGACATCTACGGCGTCGATTGCACAGGACCGAATCGCATTCAGTTCGACATCACCCCCACCGGCCTCGGCTCGGTCTCGAAGATCGCTTGCCCGTAGGAGCAGCCGAAATGAGTGCAGTCGTGACATCGATGTCGAACAAAGCGCGCGGCTTCACGATGGTAGAAGCACTGATCGCATTGCTCGTGCTCTCCATCGGCCTGCTGGGTGTTGGACTGATGCAATTCTCGAGCCTGCGCTCCAACCACGGCTCGTCGCTACGCTCGCAGGCTACGTTTCTCGCTTACGACGTCACCGACCGGATGCGCGCCAATCGCGCGGCCGCGACAGCCGGCGGCTACGACATTGCCATCGGCGCCGCACCCGCTGGTGCCGCCGTCGCAGACAACGATCTCGTGCGCTGGAAACAGAACCTCGCAGCGACGCTACCAGCCGGCGACGGCTCCGTCGCCCGGACGCAGGTTGTCAGGCCAGCTGGCCCGCTCGGTGCCGCGGTAACAGTCACTACGTTCACGATCACGGTGCAATGGGACGACTCTCGTGGTACCGAGCCGCCGCTGCAATTCGTCATGGAGACACAGATATGAGCCGCCCGGCCGTCCGTCGCGCTGCCCAGCGAGGCTTCAGCGTCGTCGAGCTGATGGTAGCGATGACTTTGAGCCTGGTGCTGCTCGCCGGTGCGCTCGGTCTAACTTACAGCTCGCGCGTCACGTTCCGCGAAAACGAGCGTGTCGGCCGGCTGCAGGAGAGTGGCCGCTTCGCGCTCGAGCTGATAGGCCGTGACCTGCGCGCCGCCGGCTTCGCCGGCTGCATGCGCGGCGTCGACTTCATCAACAATCTCAATACGCCCACCGACTTGTTGTGGAACTTCGCGGTGCCATTGCAGGGTTTCGAGTCGACCGGCCCTGGCGCTTGGTCGCCAGCAGTACCGGCAGAGGTTGTCAGCCCACGTGACGATAGTGACATCCTGGTCGTGCGCACGGCGCAAACTCAGGCGGCGCTGGCCCGGATGTTGACCAATGTCCCCATGGCCAACTCCCTGGCCGACCTGGCGATAGACAAAGATCCCTCGGACACGCTGGCGATTGGCCAGCCTATCCTAGTCGGTGACTGCACGGCGGCGAGTGTGTTTGCTGTCAGTGCCTTCGCCAACGCGGGCGCTACTGCCACGGTGAGTCACGCCGCAGGCGGCGCGGCCGGTGTTGGCCCGGGCAATTCTACCGCCGATCTAGGGCCAGCCTATCGCGATGGTGCCGAGGTCACGCCCATCGACACGGTCATTTACTACATTCGCGACAGCGATACCGTCCGCAATGGCGTGCGCAATCCATCGCTGTGGCGCATCGTTGGCGCGCGCCCCGCGGTCGAGTTGGTCGAGGGCGTGGACGCAATGCAGTTGCAGTATGGCGAAGACACCAATGGAGATCGCCGTGTCGACACCTACGTTGCCGCCGATGCGGTCGGCAACTGGAACCGGGTCATCGCCATCAGTCTCGCATTGTTAGTGCGCTCGACCGAACCCAATGCGCTGGAACCCGACACGCAGACGTATACCTTGCTCGGCACGCCGGTCGGTCCATTCAACGACCGCTATCAACGCACGATGTTCACGACCACCGTGACGTTGCGCAACGCCACTACGTGATGCAGGAATTCGCATGTCGTCCCGCACATTGAATATTCGAGCTAGCCGCGCTCAGCGTGGCGCGATCCTGGTCACCAGCCTACTGCTGTTGCTCGTGCTCACCATCATCGGCCTCACGGCGATGCGCATGACCAGTTTGCAGGAACGCATGGCTGGCAGCACGCGCGACCTGAACCTGGCCTTTCAGGGTGCCGAGGCGGCCTTGCGTGACGGCGAGACGCTGATCGCAACCCGTATCGCCCGTCCAGAGACTTGCGCCCTGCCACCCTGCGACTTCTGGGGCGAGGGCGCGCTGCCCGATCCGGCGACTCGCGGCATGCCCTGGTGGAACGCGAACGGACTCGAGCTCGAACCGGACGGTGATCGCACCGCGACCACGCAGGACTTGCCGGATCTGGCCCAGGATCCACGCTTCGTCATCGAGGCCCTGCCCGTCGTCACCGATACGCTGACGACCGGTCATGAAGTGCCCAATGTCCGCGATGTGTATCGCGTCACCGCGCGCTCCAGCGGCGGCAGCGGCAACGCCCTGACGACCGTTCAATCGACTTTCACCCGTCGCTACTAAGCCAGCGGCCCAGTACATGCAACCAAGGTAGTTCGCTCATGGACACACGAACTGTTAGCAACTATTGCAGCACGCTCGGCGCAGCACTCCTCATGGTGCTCTCGATCCGCGCCGCGGACTCTGCACCGCTGGCACTGGTCGACGCGCCATTGTTCCTGTCGATCGACGTCAAGCCAAACCTGATCATGGCGATCGACGACTCGGGCTCGATGGACTTCGAAGTGTCCTTCCCGACCAACGACGGTGCAGCATGGTGGCGATATGGCGCCGCCGACAATTGCCTCGTGGGCGCCGACAACGACAGCTACGTGGGCTGTGATTCCGACGGTGCAACCAATCTACCTGCGCCCGGTATTCTCAATTTCAACAACACGGGCAACTCGGCGAGCGCCGCGAATCCCTGGCGCAAGAGCGTCTACTTGTTCCCGAATGGCTGTAACGGCGCCAGCAACTCATTTCAGAAGCGTAACTGCGCGCTGCACCACGCGATCCCACCACTGCCAGAGTATGGCTGGGCCAGGTCGCCAGCGTTCAATCGCGCGTACTACGACCCATCCATCGGCTACAAGCCGTGGGTAGACGGTGGGGGATTCACCTTCGCCGACTCGAATCCCATAGCCGCGCGGATGGATCCGATCTTCGGTGCCGCGACCGACACTGTCGACCTCACGCAAGAGGTGGGCTCAGACGGGCAGATAGCTGCACTCGCTACGGGCGCACCCGCCGCAGTGGCCGCAGCGAACTGCAATAACGCGACGCTGCCGGGAGTCACCGCTAATTTCACGTTCACTTTGTTCCGCGGCATGACGCTGCCTGCCGGCACCTGCATGCGGCCGAACATGGGCGGCCACAATTGGGAGTTCGTCGACACGGGCAACTGCGTTGTCGGTGCGAATCTCGCGTGCCAAGTGGTCGATGAGGGAGCAGGCCTCGCGTTCGGTTACACATTGCCGGACAACACTGAAGTCGCGATTCGCTATTTTCCGGCCACGTTCTACCTACTGCCGTCGGACCCGGCGCCCGTCGGCTACATCGGACCCACCATAAACGGCCTTGCACCTGACGGCTCCGCCCTGGTTGGCTATGAAATCAAGCCCGCTAACTTCGCAAGTGCAGCGGAGTACACGGCGCAGATGCAGAACTTCGCCAACTGGTTCACCTACTACCGGAAACGGCACCAGGCTTTGCGTGCTGGCCTCGGTCAGGCATTCGATCCTCTCACCGGGCTGCGCGTGGCAGGCTATCGAATCAATCAGAATCCGGGTACGGCATTCAATATGGCGGATATTGATGTTCCTGCCGATCGAACCAATCTTTATAACCAGTTCTATCAGCAGTGGACCGGTGCGGGCGGTACGCCAAATCGCACCGCCGTATCGCGCATGATCACCAACTTCCGTCGCACCAACGCGAATGCGCCAGTGCAGTACGCCTGCCAGAAGAACTTCGGCATGTTGTTCACCGACGGCTTCTCCAACGCACCTGCCGGCGGCGACGGCATCACCGGCAACTTCGGCAATGTCGACGGCGGCCAGGGCGCGCCGTTCGCCGACACCGTGGCGGACACACTCGCTGATGCGGTGATGGATGCGTACCTGACGCCATTGCGAGCCGGGCCTGGATTTCCGCTCGGCGAAGTCAACGTGCCGGCCATGTGCCCCTCGGCCGATCCACTGGTGGACTGCAACAAGAACTTGCACATGAACTTCTATGCCATCACGCTGAACTCGCGCGGTCTCGCTTACGATCCGGACTCAGCAGCAGCGCAAAGCGCGTTCCTCTCGGCACCAACGCCGGCATGGCCGCTGGCCTTTCCGACTCGCCACCCGTCGGCAGTCGACGATCTATGGCACGCCACGATCAATGGTCGTGGGCTGTTGCTGAACGCGCGGCGACCCAGCGATATCTCGACCAAACTCAGCGAAGTCCTGACCGACATCGTTTCCAAGACCGGTTCGGCTGCCTCGGCGTCCGTCAACAGCGGGTCGATCAACAGCGAGACGCGCGTGTTTCAGGCGCTGTTCAACAGCGACGGCTGGAGCGGCAAGCTACAGTCGAGCAAGGTGGGGCCTGACGGCAGCCTGCTCGCCACCGGCGCGTGGGACACCAGCAGCAATCCGGCGGCATTCCGCGCACCGAACGCACGCGAGATCATCACACTCGATGCAGCCGGCACGCCGGTGGCTTTTCGCGCCACCGACGTAGGCGTCGCGCGCCTGGCCGAGCTGGACGTCAACCCGATTGTCGCGGCCCAGAAGCTGAACTACCTGCGCGGCGAAATCACGAACGAAGTGCCGTTCGGCACCTTCCGTAATCGCGACGGCTTGCTGTTGGGCGACATCGTCAACTCATCGCCGGCTTTCGTCGGCCGGCCGACGAAAGCCGGCGATGAGTTGACGATGTCGCCCAACAGCAAGCCGTC
>Ga0116152_10002135_pt1 | contig 16130 bp, 14 predicted proteins | sample AD_UKC119_MetaG_FD_89894 | JGI IMG/M metagenome (GOLD analysis project Ga0116152, IMG submission 89894) | Active sludge microbial communities of municipal wastewater-treating anaerobic digesters from Hong Kong - AD_UKC119_MetaG | ecosystem: Engineered > Bioreactor > Anaerobic > Digestate... | reverse complement strand
CTTCAGCTCGTCATAGATCGCATGGTACAGCCAGTTTCCAGTCAGCTGGTTTTCCATTTCGCCGTGGATCTTTTTGGAAATCAGCGCCGCAAATCCGGCACATTGGGTACGGTTGGAATAGGTATTACAGGTGTCCCGCACCTCGGTGGTGTGCTTTTTGCAGGGGGTTAGGGTATACCGGTTGTTGTAATAATCCGTCCGGCTCTGGTACTCGTCCTCGTCAATGCCGGCATGGTTCCAGTACGCCTGCTTGCCGTCCACCGTTTCCGGAAATTGCCGGCGAAGCGAATCCCAGTCTATCGTTATGGCCTGCGCGGAGGATACCAGGCCATGATCCGCGATAATTGCCGGCAGATACGGATTGAAAAAGGAAAACACCAACGCTGCCACGATACAGAATATGATCTGCCGGTGCCCGATAAAACGCTTGTTTTTCATTGCTATAACCGCCTTTTTAGAATTGTCCGCCGTAGATGAACGTGCTTAACGCATTGCTCTGGAAATATCCTGCGAGCATGCTGTCCTGAACCAGACCGAAAAAAGTATCGTTGGGGAAAACACTTTCAAGCAGCGGCACGGCGGATACAAATACCAGGCACAGGATGCACCCAAGCGCAAACCCGCACACGGCGCCCAACAGCCGGTCGAAGTGCTTGAGGATGGGCAGCTGGAAAAGAACGTTGATAAAGTTCAGGAGCAGCTTTATCAAAATCACAAAGACGATAAAGCATAAAAAATAACTCAGCGCATTGATAATCAGGGTCAGTACGGTTTGGTTGATATAGTCCCCCGCGGAGGTCGTAAGCTGATCGACCGTTGATAAAGCCTGCTGGGTAAACCTGGTTTCCAGAAGATTGCGGAAGATTTCGGGCAGCTTCGTGCTTTCAAGCAAAGCGGAAAGCGTGTCCAGGTTAAGGGCGGAAATCGGGGATAAAGCCAGCATGGACGGTGATTCGCCAACCGAAAACCAGTTGGATAAAACCTCCATGATTTCGGTGTTGGACGTCACAAGCTGTGCAATTTTCGGGGCGAGCCAGAATAACAGCGGAAACGTTACCAGGCGTGCGGATAAGCTGAGCAGTGATTGCGTAAAGCCGCGAAAAAATCCAAAGATCGTTGAAAAAGCAATCAGGATAACAATTCCATAATCAATAATATTCATGTCGTTCTTTCCTTGTGCTTATACAATCCATACGGGTCCTGCCGGGCAAGCGCTGTGCAATCGATCTCTGGCAAGGAAACTTTGTTTCATGCAAAAATGAAAGTATGGAAAACATAAGCCGTCATACGCAGAATATTGAAGGGAGATCATGATTTTTTCGAAGCAATGGAAGGAAGGGAAATTACGTATCAATTCATATAAATATGGCGGCATCCGTACCGGCAGAAGCCTGCTTATCTTTTTAAAAGATCAGCAGGGCAACCAGCGCCTCGATAATGCACAATACGATGGCAACCAGCCATGCGAACTTGATGGAGAACCGCCAGAAGTTCCGGCTGCAGAAGAACAGCGCAATGAAGAAGTTCGCTACAACGATCAGCACGGTGTACAGGACCCAGTTATCGCCCATAGATTTAAGAATATCAATGAATTTAGTGACAAAATCCATAGTCGTTCTCCTTTAATTTTTTTCACGATACCATACTTTTACAACTGTGTCAATATAAGGGAGTATACAGGTATTATTCAACAGCGCGATTGTGGAAATGCCGATGCGCCTGTGTTGATGATTTTACTTATGCAGCGATGGGATGATTATTCATTTATGGCCGCAGCGACGTGACGGCGGGAAGACTAACGGTTGATCGTGTGCGGACATCCTGAAGCGGCATACCCGTACGCTTGACGGCAATCGCAAACGAAGAAGACCCGGCAGCCTGCTACGCCGAAAATCGCCAGTGCGGCGGGCACAGGGAAAGATACTCCCGCGAAAAATACCGATTGTCGATCAGCAGCACCGTGCCTTTATCCGTCTCCGACCGAATCACACGGCCGGCGGCCTGCAGCACCTTTTGCATGCCGGGGTAGCGGTAGGCGTAGGCAAAGCCGTCGCCCAGGGTTTGGCCGTAATGGCGGCGCAGGGCCTCCTGCTCGGGGCAGAGCATGGGCAGGCCCACGCCCACGATCATCACGCCGCACAGGCGCTCGCCGGGCAGGTCGATGCCCTCGGCAAACACGCCGCCCAGTACCGCGAGACCCAGCAGCGGCTTGCCGTCGGCGGTGAAGCGCGATAAAAACGCGTCGCGGTCGTCGTCGGCCATGCCGGACCGCTGGACCAGCATCGGCAGGGCGGGCGCGGCGGCGGCCAGCTCGCCCGCGACCAGCCGCAGATAGGCATAGCTGGGGAAATAGGCGATATACTTGCCGGGCGCGGCGGCATATGCCTGCGCGATGGCCGCCGCCACTCGGGGTGCGGTCTGCCGGCGCATGGCGTAGCGCGTGTCGATGCGGTGGCGGATCACACGCAGGTTTTCGGGCGGAAAGGGCGAGGGCAGCGCGAAACAGGCGTCCTCCTCCGTGCCGCCCAGCAGCGTACGCATGGCGGTCAGCGGCGACAGCGTGGCGGAAAAATATACCACGCCCGACAGCCGCCTGGTGGCTTCCGTCAGATGCTCGGCCACCGACAGGCACCATAGCTTTACGGCGTGCTCCCTGCCCTGCCTGCGGCAGAGCACGGCGTAGTTTTGCCCGTCGCGCTCCGCAGCGGCAACAAAACCGATTACGGCGAGGTACAATTCCCCCAGCCCCTGTCCGGCTTCGCCCGGCGGCGGCGCGGCAAAGGCGTCCGTTACCGCCTCCAGCAGCGCGCGCATGGCCTCCGGCAGATCGGGCGGCAGGGCGGGCAGCGGGATTTCCGTCTGGTCTTCGTCCATCGGGATGGCGCGCAGCACATGCAATGCGCCGGTAAGCGCCTTGTACAGCGGCCCTTTCCGGCCGGCAGCACGGCCAAGGCTGCGGCGAAACGCACACAGGGCTTCGCCGTCGCTGACACCGGAAAGCATCTCCCGCGTGCGGGACGCCAGATTGTGGCTTTCGTCTACCAGCAGCGTCAGGTTCGCTCGCCAATCAAAGATCCGCTTGATGCGCACGGCGGGATCAAAGGCGTAGTTGTAATCGCAGATCACCACATCCGCGATCTCGCAAAGCGACAGGGCGAACTCAAACGGGCAAAGCGAATGTTTTTCAGCCATGGCGGCCACCGCATCGCCGTTCCAGTCGGTTACTTGCAGCATTTCGTCCAGCGCCGCGGGCAGCCGGACAAAGTGCCCCTTCGCGCGCGGGCAAAAATCCGGATGGCAGCGGCTGTAACCCGGGCACTGCTTTTCCTTGGCGTTGAGGATAAGGCTGCGCGCATGCATGCCCTTTTCGCGCATCAGCCCCAGCGCCTGCAGCGCCGCCTGGCGGGCGGTGGTGCGCGCGGTAAGATAAAAGATCTGGCCGGTCAGCCCCTGCCCCAGCGCCTTAAGCGACGGATACAGCACGGCGGCGGACTTACCCGTGCCGGTGGGCATGCTGGCAAACAGCCGCTTTTGATTTTTGATCGCGGTGAAAACCTGCACGGCCATCTCCCGCTGGCCGGAGCGGTAGCTGTCAAACGGAAAGGGCAGCGCCTGCAGGCTTTGATCGCGCTTTGCCCGATGCTTGATCTGCAGGCTTTCCCACTGGGCCAGCGCGCGCAGAAGCGCCGTAAACTCCGCTTCCAGCGCGCCGGCCGACAGGGTTTCGGCAAAGCTGGCTTGCTGTGCGCCGCCCTCGGTTACATACACCACGCGGATCTCCACGGCGGGCTTTGCGGTCTGCGCGCAGAGCATATGGGCGTAGACCACGGCCTGCGCGCGGTGCGCCGGCAGCGCGGCCCGCGGAGGAGCCGCGTCGGCCCAACACAGCTTCAATTCCTCGATGATCGGCACGTCCGCGTCGCAATACGCGTCCATCCGGCCGGTAATGCAAAAGGCAAGGCCCTCCGCTTCCGTCATCAGGCGCAGCGGCACCTCCGTCTGCCATTTGTCGTCCAGCCGGCCCTGCCGCGCCTTGTGCCCCTTGGCACCCGCCAGCATATCGCGATTGGCGGACGCGGGAAAGATGTCCTCCCCGTGTATGGAGAACTCCACCAGGTTTCGCACCGATACGCGTATAGGCTCGTCCATGCCGCACCTCTAGCAAACGTTTGTTCTCATTATGGCACGGATTGCCGCAAACCGCAATAGGCGGCGGAAAAGGAGTATAGTAAAAGCGGGCGGCGGCCGTTTTTGGCCGCTGCCCGTTATTGTATATGGATTATTGCTTATCGCGTCCCGTAAAGTCGGTTTTAATCGCGTCGTTCCAGCCGCGCATCTCCCGGTCGCCGGTGCGGAAATGGGTAACGGCGCTGCTCATGGCGCGGTAGTTGGTAGCTACGCCCTGGCTGTCGGCATGGTAGTTCTGGGCGCGGTCTTTGGCAATGCCGTACTGCGCGGCGGTTGTCACGGCGTCGATGTTGGCGCCCAGAAAGATAAACTCCCAGCTATGCTCAGCCTTCAGCGTTTCGATCCTGCGGCGCACCGCGTCAAGCGTGTACTCGCGGCTGGCGTTCTCCTCGCCGTCGGTGATGATAACGACCAGCGTGCTCTCCGGCCTATAGGCAGAATCGGTGTGCTTTTGCGCGTTTGCGATCTTATCCAGCGTCATGCCGATGGCGTCGATCAGCGCGGTTGAGCCGCCGGCGCAATAATCGTCGCTTGTGATGGGGCGCACGCCGCACAGGTCGGTGCGGTCGTGCAGCAGGCGGACATGCGAGTCAAACAGCACGGTGGTGATCCTGCACGCGCCCGCCTGCTGCTGCTGCTTTTGCAACATCGCGTTGTAGCCGCCGATGGTGTCGCTTTCCAGCCCGCCCATCGATCCGCTCTTATCCAGAATAAATACAAGCTCTTTCCAATCTTTTTTCATGGGTATGCCTCCTTGCCTGTGTTACCTGTAGTATACTGGATGGGACGGAGCTTAAGGTCGCCTGTAAAGCGACAAAAAACAAAGAGGTGGAGCGCGTGCCGCTGAAAATTGTGCGGGACAACATTGTGCATATACAGGCTGACGCGATTGTCAACGCCGCTAACGACCGGCTGCTGCCCGGCGGCGGCGTGTGCGGATCGATATTCGACGTCGCCGGATACGACCAGATGCGGGCGGCATGTGAGGCAATCGGCGGCTGCGAGACCGGCAAGGCCGTTATCACGCCCGGCTTTCGGCTGCCGGCACGGTATGTGATCCATACGGTGGGGCCCGTGTGGCAGGGCGGCGGTCAGGGCGAGGAACAGCTGCTGCGCGCCTGCTACCGCAGCGCTATGGCGCTGGCCGTGGAGCGGGGCCTGCAGTCCGTCGCGTTTCCGCTGCTGGCATCCGGCATTTACGGCTATCCCAAGGACCAGGCGCTGCAGGTGGCCATCAGTGAAATCAGTGCGTTTCTGCTGGAAAACGAGCTGGACGTCATCCTTGTGGTGTACGACGCGCAGTCGTTCCGGCTTTCGTGGAAGCTGTTTGCGGGGATCGCCGCCTATATCGACGACCAGTATGTGCAGGCCCGCATTGATCGGGCGCACCTGCGCGCGCGGCCCGGCGTGCTGACGGGCGAGTGTGCACAGCGCATTGCCCGGCAAGCGGATGTATACGCGGCATACGATGCCAAGGCGGAGCCCGCCCCCACGCTGGAGGACGCGATCGACAGCCGGATGGGGCCGTTTACCCCCACGCTGCTGGCGCTGATTGATGCCGGGGGCATGACGGACGTCGCGGTGTATAAGCGGGCGAACATCGACCGCAAGCTGTTTTCCAAGATCCGCTCCAACCCGGGCTACCGGCCCTCCAAGCCGACGGCGGTCGCGCTGGCGGTAGCGCTGCGGCTGTCCCTGCCGCAGACGCAGGACTTGCTGTCCCGTGCGGGCTACACGCTGTCCCGGGCACAGAAGGCGGATATCATCGTGGAATATTTCATCAGCCGGGGCAACTATAACATTCACGAGATCAACGAGGCGCTGTTCGCCTTTGACCAGCCCTTGCTGGGCGCATAAAACAATCGACGGCAGCGCGCGTAATCGCAAAACCGCGCGGATATCCATTCACAGCATACGGCGGATTGCTGCCCCTGGTCATTTGTGATACAATCAAGGCAACCGATCGACCGGAGTCCGGAAGGAGAATGGACGATGAAAAAGAGAATGCTCGCCGCGCTGGTGGCGCTGTGCCTGCTGCTGGCGCCGGCGCTGGCCATGGCGCGGCAGTACATCATCCCCGACAGCGATACGCGGCGGCTGACCGAGACCGAGCTGTGGGACTGGGATTATGAGTCGCTGGGTTATATCCTCAATGAAATCTTTGCCCGCTACGGCTATGTGTTCCAGTCCGGCGGGCAGTACGAGGCCTATTTTTCCAAGCTTTCGTGGTATACAAAGAACGCGAGCGACGACAACCAGACGCTGGTCTACAACCGGCTGACGGCGCTGGAGTGGGACAACGAGGCGCTGGTGAAGGAAGTGCGCGCGCAGATGCGCAACAGCGGCAACTACAACACCGGCGGCAAGCACTATCTGGATTACATCACCTTTGACGAGGACACCGGCGGCGAATATGAAACGGAGCTTGATTTTACCTACCAGAGCTTCAGTGCCAACCAGAAATTTGCCGTCTATTCCGCGCCGAGCACGTCATCCTACCGCGGCGCAAACGGCAAGGCCTGCGTCAGCACCAACGGCCCCGTGTACGTGGCCGGCTGGGAAGACGGCTGGCTTTTGGTGATGTACGATACCAACAGCGGCGCCGTGCGCGTGGACTATGTTCGGGGCAGCGAGATCAGCGGCAGCGTCAGCGCCCCCTATCTGGCATTTGCCTACACCAAGGCCAACTGCACCTGCAGCGTAAACCTGACCGACGACCCCCTGACCGGCAGCACCGCGATTGTGCGGCTTGCCGAAGGGCAGCAGGTTACCTTCCTTGCCGTGTATAACGGCGGCGGCAACTGGGCCTATGTGGAAACAACAGTCGGCGGCCAGTCCGTGCGCGGGTTCCTCCCGCTGAGCACGGTGCAGTAGCGGGGAGCCGCCTGACAAAGAGCAGGAGTTAAGGATAATGGAGCTGACCAGAGAAGAAATCCAAACCGTTCGGGATAAGGCCGAAGCGAACGCGCAAGCGCATGAAATCTACAGGCAAACCGGCAAAGCTTCCGGGATAAAGCAGCACGCGGCGGCCATCTGGTCGGATGCGCAGCTATTGTACGAGTATACCGAATACTTAATGACGTTTTCCTATACCGCGCTGCTGGAGCTGCAGGCCCTGGCGGCTTACGGAAAACAGTTTTTGAATGCAGAAGCACAGCCTAAAACCCTGCAGGCCCTCTATCGGGACATCTCCCCCAAGAAAGCGGGCATCCTCCTCCAAAACGATCTGGCACACTACATTGCCGTACGTGCGAACCTGGCCGCCGAGCTGGGGGAAGCGCTGCGCCATGTTGATCCGGATACGGTAACCCTGAAAGACGAATAAACACCAGGCCGACGGGACCCAAGCAGGAAGGCTGCCGCATGCGGAGCGGCTTTTTGCAGCTGTCGGAAAAGGTACATGAATTACCATAAAATAACAGTTAATTATGCCGCAATCCCTTGCAGATAAAGGATAAACCGGCTATGGATCACCGCGGGCAATCATTGTTTTATAACGATGCATATGGTATACTGAAAGAAGCAGACCGGGCAAAACGGCAAGTTGCGGCAAGATCATTCCACAGAGAATGCATCCGCGTGGATGTGACAATCGCAGCGTAACCGCCGCCATGGTGTACAACGGGGATAAAGGAGAGATTAGGATGAAAAAGGTTCTGGCGCTTATTTTAGCTTTGCTGGTGCTGCTGATATCCGTGTCCGCGTTTGCGGCCGGAAAACTCAGCGTTACACAGGAAAACTTTATCGTGATCAACAGCTACTGGATGTACGGCTATGCGTATGCAAGGGTTGACAATATCGGGGATAAGCCCATTAAGGTCAACGCCGGAGTTTTGGAAATTTTCGATACGAACGGGGATGCCATCACGTCTTCAGATTATTTGGACGCATATGCGGAGTATCTGCAGCCCGGCGAATATACCTATGCGTATATTTATGACGAGATTGAGGATGTTGAGGAATCCGATGTGGATGATTACATGCTCACGATCACCGGCAAGAGCGACAATGACTATACTACGCTGCGCCTTCCCGTAACCACGGATTACGCGGAGGATGTGGAAGAGGGATGGTCTACCTATAATTACATGTACGCGACCGTAACCAATAATACCGATGAACCGCTCTATGATGTGGAAGTGGTGCTGGTACTGCTGGATGCCGACGGCAATATCCTGTATATGAGTGACGCGGATATGTACAGCGACAAGGCAATTATGCCCGGCAGCTCCATTCAGATCAAGGAATATGTCGATTCCGATTTTATTGACTGGTACGAAACAGAGGGCATACAGCCCGCATCGGTTGACGCGATCGCCTTTGTGAACGTGGAACAGGACTAAGCGCGGCGCGCTGCGGCAAACAGCCTGCCACGGCGCAATTTGTGCACTGCGGCAGATGCAACGCCGCGTAAGGCGGGCAAGCGCAAATGTGCACGCGAAGTCTTCCGTGCGCCGATACGGCATGATGGAACCCCGAAAATATCCGGTTGACACCGCAATCCCGTGCCATCCATTGACATTCCCCCCGATTCATATTATGATATCCCTGTTTCGTGCCGCTTTGGCGGCAAGAACTTACTGACCCACTTCCCCCCGGGGAAGCTACGGCCATACGGACAGCCGGGTCACTGCCGAGTGCGGAGGATATCCGCTGGTTTGATTGCGTGAATACCCATCCAATCCCGTGGCGTGGTTTGCCTGGGCACAGGAGCGCAAATTTTATGAGTTGGCTACTGAATAGCCAGTTGGTTACTTCATAACCAAGTGTACTTGGGTACACGCTTGTAAAACGGTCAAAAAGAGTAGTGATACGTAAGTTTTTGCTGAAAACTCTGGATGGTCCATAGGGATGGCGGCGCAACCGACGCAGATTGATTGTTCCGTAACCGGCTGCATTGCAGCCCCCCGAAGCCGTATTACAAGATGTACCCTTTGTATCAGGGTGCATCTTTTATTTTGGGGACGCGCCGATCACTCGTCGGGGAGGTACCGCATTGATGGATCAAACGAGGACACCCCTTTTGGATGCGTTGGAAGACCTGCGCAACGACCGCATTGTACCCTTTGACGTACCCGGCCACAAGCGCGGGCGCGGCAACAAGATGCTGACCGAGTTTTTGGGCGAGCGCTGCATGAGCGTGGATGTCAACTCCATGAAGTCGCTGGACAACCTGTGCCATCCCGTGTCGGTGATCAAGGAGGCGGAGGAGCTGGCGGCGGACGCCTTCCAGGCGGCGCACGCATTTTTTATGGTGGGCGGCACCACGTCGGCGGTGCAGGCGATGATGCTGTCTACGCTCAAGGCGGGCGATAAGATTATCCTGCCGCGCAACGTGCACCAGAGCGTGATCAACGCCATGGTGCTGTGCGGGGCTATCCCCGTGTACGTCAATCCGGAAACCGACGCGCAGCTGGGCATCTCGCTGGGGATGACCTACGCGGCGGTGGAGCAGGCCGTGGCCGCCACGCCCGACGCGAAGGCGATCCTCGTCAACAATCCCACCTATTACGGCATCTGCTCCGATATCAAGCGCATCACCCAGCTGGCGCACAGCCACGGCATGCGCATGCTGGCCGACGAGGCGCACGGCACGCACCTGTATTTCGGGGCGGATATGCCCCTCTCCGCCATGGCGGCGGGCGCGGACATGGCGGCGGTCAGCCTGCACAAGTCCGGCGGCTCGCTGACGCAGAGCTCCATGCTGCTGTGCGGCGCGGGCGTGAACGCCGATTACGTGCGCCAGATTATCAACATCACGCAGACCACCAGCGCCAGCTACCTGCTGCTTTCAAGCCTGGATATCTCCCGCCGCAACCTAGCGCTGCACGGCGAAGAGGTGTTTCGCCGGGTGATGCGGCTGGCGCGCTATGCCCGCGACGAGATTAACGATCTGGGCGACTATTACGCGTTTTCCGAGGAGCTGATCAACGGAGACAGCATCTTCGATTTTGACGAGACAAAGCTGTCCGTCAATACCTTGAATGTCGGGCTGGCGGGCATTGAGGTGTATGATCTGCTGCGCGACAAGTACGATATTCAGGTGGAGTTCGGCGATCTGGGCAACATTCTGGCGTACCTGTCCGTGGGTGACAAAAACAAGCATATCGAGCGGCTGATCAGCGCCCTGTCCGACATCCGCAGGCTGTATAAGCGCGAGCGCAAGGGCCTGTGGGAGACCGAGTACATCAGCCCCGAGGTGGTTTACTCGCCGCAGACCGCCTTCTACGCCAAAAAGGAGAGCGTACCGCTGTCGGACTGCCCGGGCGGCGTGTCCGCCGAGTTTGTGATGAGCTATCCGCCGGGCATCCCCATTCTGGCGCCGGGCGAGCGCATTACGCCCCAAATTACGGAGTATATCCGTTATGCCAAGCTGAAGGGCTGCACGCTCACCGGCCCCGAATCAATGGATATTTCGCGGCTCAACGTCGTACGGGAGGTGCCGGATCATGGATGATCTCTGGTTCAGCGAATACCACACGCCGGATGTGCGGCTGTCGCTGCGGGTTTCGGCGCAGCTGCATCAGGAGCAGAGCGAATATCAGCGGATTTCCGTGTACATGACGCCGGAGTTCGGCCGCGTGCTGACGCTGGACGGCGTGCTGATGCTCACCGAGCGCGACGAGTTTATCTACAACGAGATGATTACGCACGTACCCATGGCCGTCAACCCCGACATCCGCTCCGTGCTGGTGTTCGGCGCGGCGGACGGCGGCGTGGCGCGCGAGCTGTGCAAGTACAAGACGATCGAGACCATCGACATCGTGGAGATCGACCGGCGGCTGGTGGAGGTAGCCAAGCAGTTTATGCCCCATACGTCCGTCAGCTTCAGCGATCCGCGCGTGACGCTGCATTACTCCGACGGGCTGAAGTTTATCCGCCACAACCACGAAACCTACGATCTGGTGATCGTCGATTCCAACGATCCGTCCGGCCCGGGCGAGGTGCTGTTTACCAAGGAGTTTTACGGCGGCTGCCACAGCGCGCTTACCGAAAACGGCATTCTGGTCAGCCAGCACGACGATCCGTTCTACCGTGCGGACCAAACCCTGCTCAAGCGCGCGCACGTGCGCATCAACAGCGTGTTTCCCATCAACCGCGTGTATCAGGCGCACATCCCCACCTACCCCACGGGGCACTGGCTGTTCGGCTTTGCGTCGGGCACGCTGCACCCCGTAGACGATCTGCAGGCCGACCGCTGGAACGCACTCAACATCCCCACCCGCTATTACAATACCACCCTGCATACGGGCGCGTTTGCGCTGCCCAACTACGTGGAGGAGGCACTGCGCAATGCATAGAAACATGTTGACCTTTATCGGCTGCGACACGGCCTTTGAGCTGGCGGACACGGTGCTGTTCGGCGTGCCGTTTGACGGCACGGCCTCGTTTCGGCCCGGCTCGCGCTTTGCGCCTGCCGCCATGCGGGAGGACAGCTACGGCCTGGAAACCTATTCCCCTTACTGCGACCGCGACCTGACCGACTGCCAGATCTGCGATGTGGGCGATCTGGAGCTGCCGTTTGGCAATCCCGAGGCGGTGCTGGATATGATTGAGCAGCACACCGCGGATATCCTGTTTGAAGGCAAGCGCCCCGTGATGCTGGGCGGCGAGCACCTGATTACGCTGGGCGTGCTGCGCGCGGTGCTGAAAAAATATCCCGAGGTGCATATCCTGCACCTGGACGCACATACCGATCTGCGGCAGGAGTATCTGGGTGAGCGCCTGTCCCATGCCAGCGTAATACGGCGGGCGTGGGACCTTACGGGTGACGGGCGCATCCACCAGTTTGGCATCCGCAGCGGGGAAAAGTCGGAGTTCGCGTTTGCCGCGCAGCATACCGATCTGCACCGCTTTACGCTGGAGAGCTGGTGGGATACGCTCAAGGCCCTGCACGGCAAGCCCGTGTACCTGACGCTGGACCTGGATGTGCTGGATCCCGCGGTGCTGCCCGGCACGGGCACGCCGGAGCCGGGCGGCGTAAGCTTTACGGAGCTGCTGTCGGCGGTGCTGCAGCTGCACAAGGTACAGCTGGTGGGCTGCGACATCGTGGAGCTGGCCCCGCATTACGACCAAAGCGGCGCGTCGACCGCCGTGGCCTGCAAGCTGACGCGGGAGATCCTGCTGCAAATGAAAGGAGCGTAACCATCATGGGAAAATGTATGATTATCGGCTGCGGCGGCGTGGCCTCGGTGGCCATCCACAAGTGCTGCCAGAACAGCGATGTTTTTGAAGAGATACTGATTGCCAGCCGCACCGTGAGCAAGTGCGACGCGCTGAAAGAAAAGCTTAAGGACAGCAAAACCAAAATCCGCACCGCGCAGGTGGATGCCGACCATGTGGATGAGCTGATCGCGCTCATCAACGACTTTAAGCCCGACGTGGTCTTAAACCTCGCCCTGCCCTATCAGGATCTGACCGTGATGGACGCGTGCCTGGCGACCAAAACAAATTATGTGGACACCGCCAATTACGAGCCGCCGGAAACCGCGAAATTTGAGTACAGCTGGCAGTGGGCGTACCGTGATAAGTTTAAGCAGGCGGGCATCTGCGCGCTGCTGGGCAGCGGGTTTGACCCGGGCGTGACGGGCGTGTTTTCCGCCTATGCGCAAAAGCACCAGTTTGACGAAATCCACTATCTGGATATCCTTGACGCCAACGGCGGCGACCACGGCTATCCCTTTGCCACCAATTTCAATCCCGAGATCAACATCCGCGAGGTAACCGCCAACGGCAGCTATTGGGAAAACGGCCGCTGGGTGGAAACCAAGCCCATGGAAATCAAGCGCGAGTACGATTTCAAGGAGATCGGCAAGCGCGACATGTACCTGCTGCACCACGAGGAGCTGGAAAGCCTCGGCCAGAACCTGAAAGGCATCAAGCGTATCCGCTTTTTCATGACGTTCGGGCAGAGCTACCTTACGCACCTGCAATGCCTGCAGGATGTGGGCATGACCTCCATCGAGCCGATCGATTATAACGGCCAGCAGATTGTGCCGCTGCAGTTTTTGAAGGCCGTGCTGCCCGATCCCGCGTCGCTGGGGCCGCGCACCAAGGGCAAAACCAACATCGGCTGCATCTTTCAGGGCGTGAAGGACGGCAAGCCGAAAACCTATTATCTGTACAACATCTGCGACCATCAGGCCTGCTACCGCGAGGTGGGCAGCCAGGCGATCAGCTATACCACCGGCGTACCCGCGATGATCGGCGCCATGCTGGTGATGACCGGCAAGTGGAACAAGCCCGGCGTGTGGAACATGGAGGAGTTTGATCCCGATCCGTTCATGGCCGCGCTGAATAAGTGGGGCCTGCCGTGGCAGGAGGATTTCCACCCCACGCTGGTAGACTGATGGATAAGCTTGCGCAAACCCTGCAGGTTCTGTCCACCCCCTGCTACGTGGCAGACGAGGCAAAGCTGACCGAAAATCTGGAAATTTTGCAGTCGGTGGCCGAGCGGGCAGGGTGCAAAATTTTGCTGGCGCAAAAGGCGTTTTCGATGTTCGCGGTCTATCCGCTCATCCGGCAATACCTTGCGGGCACGGCGGCCAGCGGGCTTTTTGAGGCGCGCCTGGGCCGTGAGGAAATGGGCGGCGAGGTGCATGTGTTTTCGCCCGCCTACACCGACGCGGAGTTTGATGAAATTCTCAAGTACAGCGATCATATCGTGTTTAATTCGTTTACGCAGTGGGCACACTTTAAGGACAGGGCCCTCGCCGTGGGCAAACGCTGCGGCATGCGCATCAATCCCGAATGCTCCACGCAGGCGCACACGATTTACGATCCCTGCGCCCCGTTTTCGCGCCTGGGCGTAACGCGCCAAAACTTCCGCACCGACGCACTGGAGGGTTTGGACGGCCTGCATTTCCACACCCTGTGCGAGCAGGGCGCGGACGCGCTGGTCAAAACCGTCGCCGCGGTGGAAGAAAAGTTCGGCGATATCCTGCCGCGGATGAAATGGGTCAACTTCGGCGGCGGCCACCACATCACCAAACCGGGGTATGATATCCCCGCGCTGGTAACGTGCATCCGCCAATTCAAAGCAAAATACAAAGTCGAGGTCTATCTGGAGCCGGGCGAGGCGATCGCGCTCAACGCCGGGTATCTGGCCACGCGCGTGATCGACATCGTGGATAACGGCATGCCCATCGCCATTTTGGACGCGTCCGCCGCCTGCCACATGCCCGATGTGATCGAGATGCCCTACCGCCCGCCGCTGCGCCATGCCGGCCAGCCCAACGAAAAGCCCTACACCTGCCGCCTGGCCGGCCCCACCTGCCTGGCCGGCGACGTGATCGGCGACTATTCCTTCGACCGCCCCCTGCAAGCGGGCGATCTGCTCCTTTTTGAGGACATGGCTATCTACACCATGGTCAAAAACAACACCTTCAACGGCATGCCCCTGCCCGCCATCATTTTGCTGCGCCAAGACGGCACCCTGAAAATCGTAAAGGTGTTCGGGTACGGCATCTTTCGGGAGAGGCTGTCGTGAGCTTTGAATTTACAGATATAGAATAAGAATAAAATACGCGGCAATCGCCAACAGGGTGCTGAGCAGCGTGCCCAGCAGATAATATTCCGCAAAGGATTGGTCTTCCGATATTTTCTTGTATCGGGCGACCGATTTTGCGGTTAGTACCAACCCGATTGCGGCATATTGCCCGACGCTCATCAACAGCAGGATAATCATCCGCTCCAAAGACCCGATGAACGCACCGGCCTTGTCCTTGGAAGAATCCTGCGCGTTCTTTGCGGGCTTATATTTCGATGTTAAAACCTTAATCGTGATGTTAGCCGGTTTCCATAAGAAGGCAAGCAAACATACCCACCGGAGCAGCAGGAACGGCGCAACCGGAAGAAATTCGCAAACGGTACTGCAATATGGATAGGCTGCAGCCGAAACAGCAAGAACTTTCAGCAACAGCACAGCGGCAAAGAGAAACAGCAGGTGCAGGCCCTGATCGATACAATAGGTATAGGCTTCCAATGAATCTGAAGGTTCCGTTACCGTATGCTTTCTCAAATATTCGGTTTTCAGGATATCCACTCCATAGTGCAAAATCGCCAGCGCTGCTGCCGCAATCAGCACCGGCCAATTCCAAACCGCAGCCGTCAGGGCAATAAACACGGCGGCATATATCAACCCATGCTTTTGCAAAGCCGCATGGTTGGCGTTCTTCTCATCCGCCATCGAATCGGACTGCAAGTAATAATCGCCGATCATATGCAAAAGCAGGAAGAAAAGCAGAAGGGTTTTATACATCGTCTGCCTCCTTGATTTCGGATAGGATGTTGTCTATGGTTTTCAAAGCATCCCGATAGGCATAGAAATCAGCGGCCGCAAGTGCCTGCTGCACGTTTGGCTGATGAATTCCCAACGCTTTGGCGGTACCGGCCTGCGTGCCGTCGCCCTGTAAATAAGTGTGGATAATTTCAGCCTGGCGGGCTGTCCACGATTCTTTGATAACGAAAAGCAAAGAAAAGATCGCATTCAACAAAGCGGAAAGCTCTTCATGCTGTTTGATCCTGATTTCGATGTTGTTCTTTGGTTCCATCTTTTTCTTTTCTGTGCTTTTCAAATGGCTGATCGCATCGCGCGCAAGATAATATGCGGGGCCGTCTGCCCCCAACGGCATGGCGGACTGGATATCGGTTGTTATATCACCCACGCCAAGGGCAAAACGCAGCGTAATGGGGGACATTTCCCGTTCAATCGTTTCGATAATATGGGTAACAGGCGCTCCGGATTTCAGCAACCCTTGAAATTCATCCCCCAGCGTTATCATAAAATTGGAGGCGATCTCCGCTTGGTATGTATTGTTTATTGCGTCGAGCACTTTTTGCAGATGCTTTTGCACGGAGCTTCGATTTTCGATTTCCTTTGAACTTTTAATATCGCCGATGATAGCGATAAACGGCTTGTAATCAAAGAAAAAAAGCACATG
>Ga0116152_10002134_pt1 | contig 16131 bp, 20 predicted proteins | sample AD_UKC119_MetaG_FD_89894 | JGI IMG/M metagenome (GOLD analysis project Ga0116152, IMG submission 89894) | Active sludge microbial communities of municipal wastewater-treating anaerobic digesters from Hong Kong - AD_UKC119_MetaG | ecosystem: Engineered > Bioreactor > Anaerobic > Digestate... | reverse complement strand
GGCGACGGCTACGGCTCCGGCTACGGCTACGGCGTGGGTTGGTGATAGCGATGATGTCGTCGGTGACGATGTCGGCCGGGGTTTTTAGTAAACAAATCCAAAACAAACAAAGGAGTAAGTAGCTATGACCTTCACAATCTCTGCCTTAGATGGCAAAGAGGCAAAGTACTACCAGCAGATTGCGGAGCAGTTCCGTACATCTCCGACCGGCTATGTGAAAATCACCGATTTCGGCACTGTTAAGGACAGGTACCCGATCTCCCCAAAGATTGGTTACCTCGCTCGTCGTGGTTCCGAGAAGGTGCGTCTGGCATTAGGGCTTTCCTACATCAAGCATGGCAAGGTCCACGGTGCTATCTTCCGTCACAAGTTGGGCGAGTACCAATGGGACCCCGATTTCGTGTGGCCCAAGGCTGGTGAGGTAGATCCCGCAGTTCTACGGGCAGCAGAACGGGCACGTTTACGAGAGATTCAGGCTGTGTCAGCTAAGCCTCGCAATCATGTGACTGAGAGCAGGGGGACTGAGGTTGTCCAGCCCGAACTGACCGAGTCCCCTGAATCCTCTGAGAGCCCCGTAGAGGCCCCTGTGAGCGTTGCAGAGCCCCCCGTGGTCCCTGACCCTACCCCCACCCCTGTCGTGGCTCCTACGGCCTCCTGTGAGGTTCTGGCGGACACGGGCAACGTGGTGGTGCTCTCTCACAACGGGAGTATCATCGTGGCGGAAGTGGCATCACGAACACCCATTCGGTGAAAGTAGTTTCTTGACCGTGGTGGGGGTCACGGTCAAGAAACTAACCCCCAAGAAACTACCCCTCCAAGAAATAACTAAACAAGAAATCAAGGAGAAACAATGTTAGAGACTCGGTACCCAGACATTTATGTCACCATTGGTGATGGTAATGCTTTCGCCATTATGGGTCAGGTAGATAGAGCCCTACGGAAAGCTGGTGTTTCCAAAGAACTACGAGACTCCTATCGTAGAGAAGCAACGGATGGTGATTACAGTAACCTTCTTGCTGTCACGATGAAATGGGTGAACGTCCGAACTCTTGTTTCTGAGTGGGAGGACGAACTATGAAGATTGAAAACACACTAGAGTTAGAGGAGTTGTTGGATGTATTTGCTAGAGTTCTTGCGAGCGAACTTGACTTCTCTATGGTTGGTGACGGTGGAAGCTGGTACCAAGTTAGTGGAATCTCACTTACCCAAGTCAGCAAATCCAAGCCTACAACGCTTAGACTGACAGTAGACGTGGAGCATGACGAAGGAAAGTTCGTATCCAAATCTGATCTGGAGGACGAACTTTCCCTACAGATCGAGAGGATGCGATGAGTGACGATCCGCTAGCGAAAGTCAGGGATCTACAGAAAGCTGTTACCATCAAACTTGATGGCTTGAACTTGGGGGTAGTCAAGTTCATTGTCATTCCAGGTTCTCCTGATCGGATAGAAATGCTGCTCAGAATCAAACCTGAAGCTGTCGGGGTCGTTGCCTCGAAAGAACAGCAGGATATCGATGATGTCTTTGGATCTCTTGTGGAAGGGTTACAGGAGGACCCGAAAATTGAGGAAGCAAAGAAGTCGGCTAAGGTGGATATCCAGGAGTGGTTGGATGAGTGACCAGACACCCATCTACTTCATCTCTCTCACGGATGATCATGGCTCCTTTACTCTGTTTCGAAAAACTACCTTTCATGTCCCTATGATCTCAGTTGAACCAGAGTGCCTGCCGTGCCATATACCGTCAGTGACCTGTTTCAACTGTGGACTGTCGTGGCCTCAACATACCTACATAAAGTACACAGCCAATAAAGAATTTGAATTTGATTACGAAGGAGAAACAGAGAGTGATCCCGGCGTTAGCTTCAAGCCTGAACTCAGCCATCCTTTCATCAGTGATGTCTTCTCCCGAATGGGGAATCAGCCAAAAGCTAGATGGTATCCGCCTGCTACTGAACAAGAGTGGAGAGAACGTCTCTGGACATAACCGAGTGTTTGAGACGCGATCTATTCCCACTCACATCAAGGAACAATTTGTCAAGTTCCCTGGTGACTGGTTGTTCGATGGTGAACTCGTAGGAGATACCTACTACATCTTCGACTGTCTCAAATATCCGGCAGGATCTCTGCTGGGTAACCCGTACTCTCAACGCAATGAGCTTGCCCGGCGAGTGTTCGGCGCGGGGACTTGGGAAAACATGGTTCATTTGCCGGTGTATGTCGAAAACAAGGCGGATATTTTCGAACAGTTCAGAGGCGCCAACGTCGAAGGGGTTATCTTCAAGCATCTCGACAAACCATACCGGCAGGGACGAACCAAATCCCAATACAAATACAAGTTCACTCACAGCATCGACTGCGTGATTATGGCACAGTCGGTAACTGGCAAAGACAACTTCGTTCTCGGGGTTTACGATAACGGAACCCTGACCGACTGCGGCAAAGTGTCGGCCTTGACCGGCGACGGGCCTTCAGCTAAAGTCGGAGATGTTGTAGAGGTAACGTGTTTGTATGTCACTGACGATAACCGACTGTATCAACCAGTGACACCGAAACTGAGAACAGACAAGTACCCCGAAGAATGCACGATAGATCAACTAGAAACAGCACGACCAAACAAGACAATCTTAGGAGTGGCAGGTGACATCTGAGGGTACGGAACTAGAGGAAGCCAAAAAAGAGATCGGTTCAGAGGTATCTAACCTTCTGCGCCAAGAAGCCCTGTCGATTCAACTTCTGTTGATGCACTTTGATATCCACGTTCAGATCGGTCGAATTGACTGGCAAAACGATCGTGAACTGTCAGTTGTGATCACATCGCTTTCAGTAGATAAAGCTTTGAAGTTGCTGATGGGACTCGACGGAGTTACCACTCCAAATGTCGAACCCAAAGACGATGTTCCACCTCAGGTATTGGAGGTGGGAGCGCTACTTGAAGGATTCGGGATCACAGGAACGGTGGTATCCACCATCCTCTATGATAACAACAACAAAGCCAACCCAGTGTACGGCTGGGCGATTCCCGCACAGGAATTCGACAAGTTCAAGGCACTGATCTCTCAGGCCATCAACGCATCCAACTAACCAGAGAAAGAGACAGACAAAATGACACTAGCATCCAAGTTCAACATCCTTGAAGATCAGTTGAATGATGAGGTGTTTGAGCGCACCGATGAGATTCATTCAGCTATCCTGGCCCTTCTGAGCCGTCGGCATATGTTCATGTTCGGTACACCCGGTGTAGCCAAGAGCTTTGTGGTGGACCGACTCGTTGAGCGTATCGACGGACTTGAAGACGGTGGTTACTTCAAGTGGCTACTTACCAAGTTCTCGGTACCAGAGGAAATCTTCGGTGGCCCTGATTTCAAGGTTCTAAAAGACGAGGGAATCTACAAGAGGATCACAACAAACAAGTTGCCTGTAGCTTCTGTTGCCTTCTTGGACGAAGCCTTCAAGGCGAACTCTGCCATCTTGAACTCGCTCCTGAAGATTCTCAACGAGCGGGAATTCGACAATTGCGACGATGATCCGCACGTTCCGCTCCTGTCAGTGTTCGCCGCATCAAACGAGTTGCCTGCATCACGAGAACTTGATGCTCTAGCTGACCGACTGCACTTTTGGCACTACGTGAAGCCGATCGCTGAACCCGCCAACTTTGTGCGAATGCTGAAACTTGATGTTGGGGAACCCGACAAAGTGATCTCGCTTGATGACATCAAGGCTGCCCAGGAGGAAGTTCAAAAGGTTCAGATCACAGATACGATCTACGAGGTGTTTGTGAATCTGTCTGACCAGCTTCGTACCGCTGATGTTCCTGTAACTGACCGTAGGTTCCATCAGTCTATCGGAGTTATCCAAGCTGAGGCATGGTTGAATGGGCGTGAGGTTGCTGAGGTTGCAGACATGAAGCCCCTCATGCATATGCTGTGGCGTACAGTGGAACACATCGACAAGGTGCGTACCATTGTGCTGAACCTTGTTGATCCTCTTGAGAAGATGGTTCTTGATCTTCAGTCGGAACTCGACAAGGCTGTTGCCGAGTGGGATAAGACCCTCCTCGACACAGATGTCAAAGCTCAGCGTGTTCAGGCCAGTTTGGAGATGCACGACAACTTCAAGAAGGCTAAGAAGGAGTTTCTGGACTTGAAGGCGATCGAGAAGGAAAACGGTCGCATCTGCAAGGCCATGAATTCTCTAGAGAAGACTCTGAAGACGATTGCTATTCGCATCGATGAGGAACTAGGCTTGTCGTAACAGAACGCTGTGGGGTCCCGCCGAGGTCCCTCCCTCTCCCATCGGCGGGACCCTCACGGCACAACTAACTAACTAGGAGGTAGACAGTGAGTGATTTTCTACGGAACTTCTTTGAGAACAAAGAGGTTCGACGTGACCCGAACGCCAAGTACGCTATCCAAAACAACAAGTGGGATCGCGACAAGGCATCAAAGATCGCTGATGAGATCCGAGAGTATCGGGTAGCATCTAACGCCCTGAGTGCTGTGGCTGACACCGGCCATGAAGCTCTCCGAGATGCTTTGCTAGCCCTTTTCAAGGTGCGACCTGAGCTACGTGACCCGAAAGAGATTCGTCCTTCGTTTCTGATCAACCATCGTGTTGAGTCAGAAATGTTGGAACTCAAAGAGTACGAAAAGCTCCATGCTGTCACCCGAGGTGATGATATTGCTGCCGGGTTGGCGTGTGTAGATATCGAGCCTGAACTGGAAATCCTGTTTGATAAGTTGCAGGAGCAGCAAAAAGCAGCGGCTGAAATGGAGCAGATGCTTCAAGACGCTGAGGGTACAGCAGACTCTCTAGAGGAAATGCTGGCTGCCGCTCAGGCCGCAGCAGAAGCCGGTGACGACCAAGAAGCTAAGAACTATCAGGATCAGGCTGAGGCGATGGCCGAACAGCTAGAGGCGCTGAAGAAGGCTCTAGAGGATGCCTCTGATTCTTTGGAAGAAGACCTTGACAATCTTGGTCCCACCATCAAGCAGTCCTTGAAAGAGGCTCTGGAAAGTTCCCTAGAGAATGCTGAGACGATCTCATCGTTTGATTCATGGTCACTGCAACCTGGGGCACTTAAGCGTCTCGATCCGAACACTCGCCTAGAACTATCGAAGAAACTTCAGACCGAGAAGTTCAAGCGTATGGCTGAAGTCATCGGTCGTATGCAGTCGATGGCAATGAGTGAACAGATGAACAAGGTTGACTGGGCTCAGGAGGAAATCTTTGACGTCACCAAGGGTGATAACTTGTCGAGGATTCTCCCCAATGAGATGTTGGCGCTTTCAGATGAGATCCTGGAACTCGATTGGATGCGCCGGTTCTCTGAGCAGAATCTTCTCCAATATGATCTTCGTGGCACGGAAACAACTCAACGTGGTGGAATTCTGATCGCAGAGGATGGGTCAGGGTCTATGGCCGGTGAGCGTGAAATTTGGGCTAAGGCTATCGGTTTGGCGCTACTGAAGATCGCCAAGATGCAGAAGCGTCCTTTCACATGCATCCACTTCGGTGGAGTTGGACAGTACATCCTGTTCGAGTTTGATACCACCAAGGATGATCTACAGCTAACCGTCACCTACGGATCTACCGTCAAGTACTACTCGGGAATTGAAGCTGTCATCGAGTTTGCTGACAAGGGAATGAATTCAGGTACCGACTTTGTCACCCCGCTCAGTGTTGGTCTCGACATCATGGAACGAGACTTTCAGGAGAACGGGATGACGGAGGCAGATTTCCTGTTCCTCACCGATGGTGAGTGTGCTGTGCCACCGAACTTTCTGGAAGAATTCAAGGTTCGTCAAGCTGAACTTGGGTTCAGTATGTACGGTGTAGCTGTTTGCACGAACCCGAAGTCCGAACCTTTGAACACGATCTGTGACGGGTTCGTAGCCTCGATCAAGGAACTGCAGGACCTGGAAAATATGCGACCGATCTTCGGAAAAGTCTGAGTTGGTCGACGGGCAATCAACTAAGGAGATACTAATGGATTTAGAAACAGACATTCAGGATGAGATCGCAGCTTGCGAAAACACCCAAAACTGGACTGGTGGTAAAGCTATCAGGACTAGGTGGGTGGATGAACTCAAGGGACTTGATGAGACTCTAGAGGCTCTGACTAGAGCCACCCAACTCAAGGATGAGGCTCTTTACTCTGAAACGCTTGACTACGATGAGTGCTGTAAGGCTGTCGAGGAAGCTACCGAGTCGTTCAGGGCGGCTAACAAGGCGGCTATCGACAAGCAGTACGAACTGTGTGAAATTGTGGCACTCAGGTTTGCTGACCTAGACGCCATCAAGGACAGGGTTTCGTACGACTACGATGTTACGCCTGAGTCCACAACTTTTCCTCTTCTTGTTGATGAGGTACGTCGGAATGAGTGGTTCTTTGACGACACCATCAACGGGCATCGTGACGGTGCTGTCATTACCAAGGATGAGGCTTATATCTACGCTAACTGTCGGACGTTCGATATTTACGCTGATCCACGATACGTGACCTACGATCTAATAACCAAGAAGCTGGATCGCTGGTAATCAACTAGAAACCAACTAAGGAGACAATCGTGTTCTTTACACGTAAGCAAAAAGTCGTCATCTGGTCGTTTGTGGCGCTGATCATCTTCGGGTTTGGGTGGATGATCTCTGTAACAGCCCAGGAAATGTCGGTAGGTAAAGCTACTACGACAACAGTTGAGGGATCTTTGGAGAGCAATCTTCGGGAAACTACAACGACTACCACCACGACAACTACAACAACTACGCCCACAACTACAACTACAGCACCACCGCCCCCACCGCCACCTCCAACGCTGGCACCCCCAACAACGGTGTATCGTCCAGCACCTACAGTGCCTCGAACAACGATTGTTTACACACCCCCTCCACCACCTTCCCCTACTTCTGGATTGAATCAGGATTATCTTCTGGGACTACAGCAGGGCTGGGACGATTCCACCCCGGACGGTAGGGCTGGACTCTGTGATGCTTATCATGGGTGGATGAATGGTGAGTCGTGGGCCTATCCTGTTATGGACAAGTTCACACATCTTGATGAAGCCTTGTACTTCTTCTCGACCCGCTGTTAGTAACGGTAGCGTCACAACCAACGAACAAACCAAAGGAGAAATTCATGGATGTTGTGTCTGGGAATCTTCTTGAAATCGAAGAGGGCATCATCTGTCACCAAGTCAACTGTCAAGGGGTCATGGGGGCCGGGGTAGCCAAAGCCATCGCAAGTAGATATCCGCAGGTACTCAGCGCATACCGAGAGCTCTGTGACACCCCTACTCCGTGGCAGTTGCTGGGGCAAATCCAAGACGTTCGCGCTTCCTCGACCCTGACCGTCATCAATCTCTTCGGGCAGGAATCCTATTCCAGATCACGGCGCGCTACTTCATACGATGCAGTGGACATCGCCTGGAAGCAGATAGGAGCGATTTGGGCCGATGATAGGATTCACGTTCCACATTCAATGGGGTGTGGGTTGGGCGGCGGGATCTGGAGTATCTACTCGGCAATTGTTGACGCTCATCATCCAGACGTCGTAGCTGTTTGGCTGACCGACGGACCGAACAGTCAACCTGCGGTGGTGTGAGAAATGTCACGCATCTCTTTTGGAAATACGTTCCTGAAACGTAAACCGCAGTTTTCTCGGTGGTTGGCATCATACGATGCTACCCACAAGCAACGTGTGAAGTCTCCTAAATATGAAGACAACCCCACATCTAGTGGCTATACCGGAGACGCTACGGATGTTCCTGATGGTGAGGCTGCCAACCTGATCTCATCAAAGTTAGAGGGTCAACCCGGAATGCACGGTTTCTGTATCGACATAGACCTTCCGTGTCTACTTGTCGAATCTAGAACGCCGGGCCACTACCACCTTTACATCGATAGAGTTCTATCGTGGGACGAGTACGTCCCCTTGCTTAAGGCATTGAGTGCAGCCAAGATTGTCGAACCAGGATATGTAGATGCCTCCATCGCCAATGGGGCAACCCAACTTCGCAAGGATCGGTTCGATCTTTGCAGGAAAGAAGCCAGAGAGGAACTACTCGAACCTCTAAAGGAGTTTCTGGAATGACTATGGCAGAAGATGATCCCTTTGAAAGTATTGTAGAAGGGTTAAACCTCAACACTGACACATCGGAAGTTATCGATGTTACCAAACTGTCTGATTCAGAGCTACTGAACCTACAACACGTTCTCAGCGACGAACTACGAGACAGAAGCGAAGCTTTGTTTCCGCACAGCCAATCAGCACGAGACAAACATTCGTTACGTAACGCTGTACAGATTGAGATCAAGAAACGGTTCATCGATGGCTAGTTTGAGACGTGTACACAAAACATGTCAGAACTGTCAACGGACCTTGCATTCATCCAAATTTCGTTACGTTCAGACCAACGATGATCGTTTAGATCATGTCTGTCTGACGTGTCGAGCGTGGCGCAAAGAGGGCTTTCCGAGCCTTCAAGATGTTGAGGCTGGAGAGATCTGGCTGAAACAACTGGTAGAGGCGGCACGGGCAGAGTTCGATCCCGAACTTGATCGTGTCCAATTTGAAAAACTCCTCCTTCTTCTCTTTGAAGAAGATGGGTACCTAAACACATGGAAGGAACCTGTGTGGTTAGACGAGCAACTACAAGAAAGGATTTAGAGATGGTGTTTCTAAAGTTCAAGCGAGAAGATGACACTTGGCAGTGGCGATTTGACCTGACTGAGGTCACGGCAGTTGGCAAGGGGGACCCCGAATACTTTGATGAGCGTGCCTATAACGCTACGGTGGGCGAATACCTCAACGACGGTGATGGCAACCCTTACATCCTTGTAGCCACGATCAACGATAAGGACACTAGGGCGTTCTACTTCTATCCGAAAGAAGCTTACCTGTGTGATCAGCGGTCAGGTTCTACGGTAGAGATTCTACACTAGTGAGACAGAAGCAATCAATCAAAAAGCAGAAGGACGGAAATGCTAACGCAGAACAGATCATCCAAGCAAAGATCGAGGAACTTAAAGGACGGCGATCGGGCGAACTGCCCGAAGTGCAACAAGAGACGAGTTCTTCGTTGCCCCCCGAAGAGTGACATTCCTTACTGTTCGACCTGTTGTGCAGATGTGATTGGGACAACCCGAATCATCATGCCGGGATTTAAGTCCCCTCGGGATCTGCGGCAGTCAACTACTGAACATGAGCGACGGTTGCGAGCACTAGAAGGATTCCGATGATGGAGATTGTAGGCAGTACACATGAGATAAGGGTCCTACCTTTGGGTAGTCGATTCCTTGCTAGGGTATCAACACTCGACGGTGACCATGTTCTCAACGCCAGCTTTGCAGATGTTGACGAAGCTATCGGGAAAGCTTTTCTCGTATGGGCTAAGGCAACAGCCGAGGCACGTAACACTTCTAGATATCGGTACACGAACGAAGTTGACGCGTTCTTCTATGACGGAACTAATGTTGAAGACCTTAGAACCTTCCTTGGCAAACGAGTGCGTTCACACATCATCTACGATGTGGATTCCGGTGTTGAGATCACTACGGACAACGAAACCATCTATCTCCTGGCGGATGAGTGGTTGGTGATGGACCATCTAGGATGGATGCGAGCGATGGATAACGACACGCACAAGGCACTTCTGGAGGAATCGTGACGAGGATTCCAATCGAAGATCTTGTTGTTGGGGGCATCTACGTGATGCGTGCCCGTCATTTCTCGGTCGGCATTTGGACTGGAAAGGAGTTTCGGGGGGTCCATCTGCAACATGGTCGCTGGGTCATCGTTAGTGAGGAACCGTGGTCCTCAGGACCACCCTCAGGGACCGCTGAGGCGATCCGGGTGCTCAACGACACCCATCCCACCAGCCTGTACGACGGGACCGATCTGGTGGCGCTCCTGTTGGCTGCTGAGGCTCTTATCTGACTCGTGACAACGGCCACCATTTCCGCCTTGTGCTTATGGTGGGGTCACGCTAGAGTTCTTCGTGTAGGGGAGAATAGAAAACATCGGGGGAACCGAAAGTAACCCTTAGACGGAGAAACGATAACAATGCGTGTACCTATCAAAGAATACGAGGAAAGGAAGCGGACGGTACTTGGGACTTTAGCTAACGTCCCGGTTGCCACCATCAACGAGGCCACCAAAGCCCTGGACATCTCTTACTCGCAGAAGATTCATCTTCTTCAGCGTATGGAGGAAGACGGGACAGTTATCAGGGTGGGCAAGAACGGGGCAAACATCCTGTACAAGCGTTCCGTTCCTCGTTCAGTCACAGACCACACCTTTTCACATCTAGGACAGAGCCTCAAAGTTATTGGGGCTCACCTCGATGGTTTCGATATGGCGTGGGAACTTGAAGCCCCTAATGGTTCTGTTGTGACTGTCAAGGTGCTAGAGCCAGCAGCGTAATACCACAACCTAAACCCGAAGGGTACTTGGTGAGGGGCTAGCTCACCACCGCACAAACGGCCACCTTGTCATGTCTCGGCAAGGTGGCCGTTTGCCGTTTTGGCCCCCTAGCCCCACCTGTCCGCCCCCTGCCCCCCTGCGCCCCTGCACCCCCTGTGGGCCGGTGCCGGGGAGGGCTGTCCCCGGTGGCGATGGGGTCGGCCGGTGGGGCCGGTGAATCACCTTTACCTGAGTCCACCCCAGCTAGCTCCCCCTGTGTGGCCCCCTGAGGCCCGTACAGGGTCGGGGTGGGGGGTGAGGTGCCGACAGGGGGTCGCTCGCCCCACAGGGCCTCACAGGGGCCTTAGACGGGCTTATAGGGAAATGCGGCGTTTATAGCTCAATCGGCTATAAATCCGTAACCATACTGTTGCGGGACCGTAACCGTTCCGTTACAATAAGAGCGCCCCACGGGAAACCGTCGGGGCGCTTATCTTATACCTCAAACATTGGAGAATTATGAAGTGGAAACTCTTAGCACTACCCATCCTCCTAGTACCAGTCCTACTATCAGCATGTACCCCCAACCAAGTTAGCCTATTTCAATCGCTTACCCCCCAACAACAAGATGCGGTCGTGACACACATGAGGTCACGCCCTGCACCAAGCCGAGATTGCTATGAGGCCATCGACAAGCATTGGCCTGCATCGTCTCGATCATGGGCTAGAAGCATCGTCTGGCGTGAATCACGCAACCAATCGACCGCTCGAAACCCACGATCAACAAGCCGCGGATGCTTCGGGCTTCTCCAATCCCTACACGGCTGGCGCTACAACGCTGTTGGGTGCCAGCCGTCGGCGTGGATGGACCCCGACTGTAGCGTTCGTGCGGCACTGCATTTGTACAACGAAGCTGGTGTGCTACCCTGGAGGACATGACCAAAAAACCTAAAGCTTTACTTGGGATATGTAGCAACTGCGACCGGGAGCGACCTATCAAGGTGCGCTCCCGGTCGCTTTGCGGAACGTGCGCAAACAAATTGGGCCGCGATCCCTCTAGAGCCCAGCATCGTAAGTATGAGTCTTCAACATGTGCTGTTCAGGGGTGCGATCGGCCCCGCCACATTCGCGAATGGTGTAACAGTTGACGCTGAAGCGCGTCGAACTAGGAGGTAATGCCTACCACAGTTAATGCACCGCCCCCTCTTGAGGTGATACTCAAGACACAGAGGATAGGCCGTCACCTCAGCCCGCTGAGCATTGAACGTCGTACAATGCAGTTCTTGTAACGGATCTCTCAACATTACTCCTCGCCCCTCGGGATCGCACTGTACCTTACGCCTAGTTCGTCAATCAGCACCCCCTCTGGGGTCTTTACCGTAACAAAAACAGCCTTACCTTCATCATCGACCACATAAGAGTAATACTCTAACCCGCAGTTGACGCACGTTTTTGTTTCGATATGTGTCCGGAAACAAACCGGAACACAATCGACTTCATCTCTACTGGAGAAAAAACTCCTGCATTCGGACTCAATCATCATCCCTCATTAATGCATACAGGGCGACAGTATCTTGGTGTGATGTCAGGCATTCTCTTTAAAAAGTCAACCATGCAGTTGATGCAGACACCATCCCACTTATCTCCATAAGTAGGATTGAGGGACCCTCTTACTCCCTCATAAGTATAATGGAGGCACTCAAGTTCTAATACCTGGCATGTTGCGGACACCGTGGACATTCGATCCCCAATCGTATCCGCAATTCTCGCATTTTCCATCAACAAGATGCCACTCCAAGCACTCTAAAATGCAAAGGCCACTCCACGTATCCCGGTTCTCTCGATGCCTCCAGCAATGGATATTTCGCATGAGATATCGATGTCCAAATCCACGGACAATACTAGTCATAGAAATGACTCCCCCACTCATCCGGGTACCTTCTCCCTGCCTCCCAGATCACCCTGTTGCAGTTAAGGCAGTAACTGAAGAGCCCGTTGGAACAATGGTGGATCATGTGACACTCAGGGACGAAATGAGGGACCTTATCCATGGAAATGCGGATCTCCAGCAAGAGGTCGAGCATAAAAGTTCCCTAGACAGTTAGCACACCGCCAACCTATCGGTTGGATTCGAATAACTTCACCCGGCCCAGCTCCCCCGCGTTCGGGTTGGATTCGAACAGCTCCCCCGCGTTCGGGTTGGATTCGAACATGCTCAGGACAGCAAACTGGCTCGAACGTGAGCTTCGATAAATCCTCTGTAGCGATTATCATCATTCTCATTTATAGCCAAGTCCCTAAACAGTTAGTGCACAAACCATCGTTGAGGTGAAGGTTGAAACAGATCACCGTAACTGGCTGTGCTCGAATTCCCCATTCTGAAGCTAGATCTGATACCTTCCAATCGAAAAAGTAATGAAAAACCCACTCGGGTTGAGGAATCCCATCTTTAGCCCCGAGCAGCGTCCTGTCCAAAAACTTAGATGAGCACCTGGACGAACTTGTCGTAGAGTTCGGCATCGTCTTCAATCCTCTGAGCGGCAGCTACACGACCCTGACCGAGGGACTCCCCGGTGTCAGCGTCAGCGTACCAAGAGCCCGACACTTTGACAAGCTTCGCCTCGATCGCCAAATCCAAAAGAGTCGAACCGTTCGACACCCCAGACTCGTACAAGACATCGAAGGTACCAGTCTGGAACGGTGGGGCATGACGGTTCTTCGTGACCTTCACCTTCACCTGATGACCAATCACGTTATCTGCTGTGCCTAAATTCTTGACACGAGACACCTCAAGACGAGTCGAACACCAGAACCCTAACGCCTTACCGCCCGTCGTAGTTGTCTGAGGTCCATACCCGACGTTACCGATCAAAGACCGCATCTGGTTTACCCACACGACCGTAACCCGAGAATCAATAGCAGTCATCTTGGTGCGAAGTTTACGCAACCCTTGAGACATCAGCCTAGCCTGTAGGCCTACATGGCTATCGCCATAGTCACCGACCATCTCACTACGAGGAACAAGACCAGCAACTGAATCAATGATGATGGCCCCAACGTCGGTAGCGTCAAGAAGGGTTTCGATGATGCCTAAAGTGTCCTCAGTGGTTTCAGGCTGAGCGATCATCAACGTACCGATATCCACGCCTGACAGAGCAAGGGTACGTGGATCGAGTGAATGCTCCAAGTCGATGTAAACGACTTTCTCATCAAGCGCCTGAACCTGTGCCGAATACGCCTGAGCGATCAAGCTTTTACCGGCACCAGGGTTCCCGTAACACTCTACGAAAGTCCCACGAGCAAACCCTCCACCGATAATCTTATCGACAGCCAGAATCCCCGTAGAGATCCTTTCGATCTCTAACGCATCATCACTCAGATATCCAATCACGCCTTTCCCAAGGTTCTTGGAAATCGTCTCCTTGATGTCCTCTAGGTTCTTTCCTGTGGTAGCTTTTTTGTTTGCCATCTCGTTCCAATTCTAGTCGGTGCTGCAACGACTTGCGTGCAGCGTCTTTACGCCGACGAGATTGGCTCCACTTACCTTCACTCACAGTAGATTATCCAGCATCAGGTTCCCTTGTTAGAACTTTCCAATTACAGGGAACCAGTCCGTGTTCAAAGAGTCCACCCCACCCTCGACCAACATAGGAATCCGCATTCCATATGCCGCACGGCCAAGAATGATGACTGAAATTACAGTGAAACGCTGAGTTGAACGCAAGATAGACGATCAACGAGGCCGTTTCTGGATCGATCTCTTCGTCATCCACGGTCCCCCGCTAGAGATAGGTTTACATCTCTAACGGGAACTGTAAGAACTAAATAGAGCCTTTACCTCGTCTTTCAGTTTATCGCTATTGTCTACATAGAACTCTTCTGAAAGAGCCAACGTTGTGGACCTAGAAATATAGAACCCCACAGGGACAGATCCACGATTGTCCAATAAGATACCCTTCAACTGTGACAGAGCCACAGAATCTTGAGCAAAACCTTTAGGTAGATAGAACTTCAACACTTCACCATCAACCTCGTTTCGGTCATTTGTCTCGATCTTCTTCCACTTGTTGAGAATGTAGTTGCGTTGCTGATCTCGGTCCCGTCCGACCCGTAAACCGATCTCCACAACGTCACCGACTTTAGGAGCCTTGATCTGAGCATACGACTTGGGGAAGATTACTACCTCTAATGTGCCGGTCTGATCTTCAACAACAAGTTTCGCCATACGATCCCCGGCACGAGTCGTCTTTAGATCCACAGTGCTGACAATGCAAGTGATATCTGCCCACACATCGTCAAGGTCATACAGGTCAGCAATAGTGAACTCCCCAGGATCAAACCCGTCAAGGGGATGCCCCGACACATAGATCCCGATGACTTCTTTCTCCAGCGCCATTTTTGTGGCTAGAGGGTACTCGTGTGTAGGAATCACAACATCAAAAAACTCGTCTGTGTCAAACAAAGACTCCTGTTGCTTTTTCAGTGATTTGCGAACGTGGTTTAGCAGATCCTCTGCCACCGACACGATCCCCAGACGTGTCCCGTAGGCGTCCAGAGCGCCCCCCTGAGCGAGAGATTTCAGTTCCCGCAGGTTAGGGTTCACCCGTTGTAGAAAGTCCACTAGGGACGTAAACAGGCCACTCTCAGAACGTTCCTCTAGGGCCTTGCGTGCAGCTACCCCGACATTACGTAGCGACCCCAACCCAACAAGAATCTCCCCATCGACGGCTGTAAAGTTGTAATCCGACTTGTTGATGTCAGGAGTAGAAACTTTGAGACCCATCTTACGTGCCTCGTAAAGGTACACAGATGACTTCTCGATATTAGTCGACACAGAAGCACACGTTGCAGCCATGAACTCTGCTGGGTAGTGCGCTTTGAGATAGGCTGTTTGATATGATATAAAACTATACGGAAAAGCATGAAGCGCGGAGAATCCGTAGCTCGCAAAGCCTTCGATTATATCGAAGATCTGTCCACCAAGTTCCTCTGAGTATCCTTGCGACACGCAACCATCAGTGAACTTCTTACGTTCCTCGATCATCTGGTCGATGAGCTTTTTGCCGATGATCTTCCTGAGGATGTCAGCATCAGCCATGCTGTAACCAGCGAACTTCTGAGCTACCCTCATCAACTGTTCCTGAAAGAGACAGATGCCATATGTTGCAGACAGAATCTCTTCAGCGTCAGGATGGAAATACGTGACAGCTTGACGACCGTTTCTCCGGTCAGCGTAATCAAGGTGCATGTTCGAAGCCATAGGCCCCGGTCGATACAATGCAAGAACAGCCGCCAAATCCTCAATGTTTCGTGGCTGAAGACGACGCAATAGGCTTCTACAGCCTGATTCCTGTAACTGGAAAACCCCTACAGTGTCACCATCAGACAACATCTTGTAGACGCTAGGATCATCTAGTGGCAGATTATCGATATCAATCGCATAGTTGATCATCTTCAAAGTGTTCTCGATGATATCGAGGTTTCTCAACCCCAAGAAATCCATTTTAAGAAGCCCAAGTTCTTCGATAGTGGACTTCTCGTACTGGGTAATAAGCGGGCCATCTGGCTTCTGTTGCGTGGGAACAAAGTTCGTCAACGGTTCCGGAGTGATAACAACAGCAGCAGCCCCGATCCCATCCTGACGGATAAGACCCTCCAAGCCCATCGCCACATCAATGACCTGTTTGGCCTGAGGGTCAGCATCGTACAAGTTGCGGACATCTTCAGCATTCT
>Ga0116152_10002133_pt1 | contig 16133 bp, 11 predicted proteins | sample AD_UKC119_MetaG_FD_89894 | JGI IMG/M metagenome (GOLD analysis project Ga0116152, IMG submission 89894) | Active sludge microbial communities of municipal wastewater-treating anaerobic digesters from Hong Kong - AD_UKC119_MetaG | ecosystem: Engineered > Bioreactor > Anaerobic > Digestate... | reverse complement strand
CCAAGAACGGCCATGTAAGCCGAAATCGAGCCTCCGCCAGGTGCGGGTGACTCGCTGGCGGTTTCGTCGGCAAAACCAACACAGGTCATATCCACCAGTTTCTTTTCCTTCGATTCGGCTTCGAGCATATACTCGATGATTTTTTCCTGCGGATTGAATGGCTTGAGGTCATCGAGACCCATGCTTTTCACGGCGATTTTAACGAGTTCGCTTTCAGAAACGCCTAACGAGCGCTGCTGTTTGGCGAGATAATGCTTACCCGCATCAATCAGCACTTTTTTCGGAACGAGACCAACAATTTCGCTACCTGTTACACGAACGCCACGATCTGCCGCTTTTCTGCAAACCTCATCAAAAGCCACATGCACTGGTGTTGTCGAAATGTTGGTAATGTTCATGCTCACCTGCGCAATCCCATATTCATCGATAAACCAGCCAATGGCTTTGGTAGCTTTGAGTGTACCAGGGATAATCACATCATTACCTTTTTCGTCTTTTATCACTTTACCTGTAACAGGATTTCCTTCACGCTTCGGCCGACCTTTTTCGCGCACATCGAATGCAATGGCATTGGCACGACGGGTGCTGGTAGTATTCAGATTGTAATTGATGGCAACAAGAAAATCGCGCGCACCAACAGCGGTTGCACCACATCGACAATTGAATTCAGCCGGACCGAAATCGGGCTTCCACTCAGGTTTCACAATTTTTTCTTTCAGGCCTTCGTATTCACCTGAACGGCAAAAAGCCAGATTACGACGCTCTTTGGTGAAAGCAGCATCTTCGTAGCAATACACCGGAATATTTAATTCTTCGCCAATGCGTTTTCCAAGTTTGCGGGCATATTCTGTCACTTCTTCCATGGTAATATTGGCCACCGGAACCAGCGGACATACATCGGTAGCACCAAAGCGCGGATGAGCACCGGAATGTTTCGACATATCGATAAGCAATGCCGCTTTTTTTACTGCCTGAAAAGCAGCCTCAATCACTTCGTCGGGCGTGCCGACAAAAGTGACCACCGTGCGGTTGGTGGCTGCACCCGGGTCAACATCGAGCAGACGGACGCCTTCGCATGATTCAATAACATCGGTGATTTGTTTTATGACCGTCAGATCGCGGCCTTCGCTGAAATTCGGAACACATTCAATGATCTGTTTCATTTCGGAAATTTTATTGTTTAGTATTTGGACGGGTCGAATAATTCACCATTGATGATAACCCGGTCGATTTTGTTGAAACCATAGTAATAGGGCATAAATGCCAGCGACGGAATTTCTTTGGTAATAATAAGATTAGCCATTTTTCCCGGGCAGATACTTCCGTAATCCTGCTGAATTTCCATGGCAAAAGCCCCGTTGATTGTAATAGCATGGAGTGCTTCTTCGGGCAGCATACGGCCATAGATGCAGGCCAGCGACATGATGAACTGCATATTGCCACTCGGACTTGAGCCCGGATTAAAATCAGATGCCAGCACCACCGGAAGCCCAGAATCAATCATCTGACGCACCGGAGCATAGGGAATCCGCAAAAAAAACGAAGCACCCGGAAGAGCAACCGGCATTGTATTGCTGGCCAGCAAAGCATCAATTTCGGCATTTTCAATGCGTTCGAGATGATCGACAGAAACTGCATGATACTTAATTCCAATCTGAACACCGCCGGAATTAGCCATTTCGTTCGCATGGATTTTTGGTTTCAAACCATAAGCAGCAGCAGATTTAAGAATGGCAGACGTTTCTTCGATGGTAAAAAACCCTTCATCACAAAAAACATCAATATAATCGGCCAGATTTTCATCAGCGATCTGAGGCAACATAACGTCAATGATTTCACGGATATAGTCCTGACGGTTGTCACGATAATGTTTTGGTATAGCATGAGCACCGAGAAATGTGCTTTTAACCGGAATCGGAAAATGCTCTTTCAGACGTTTGATAACGCGCAGAATCTTGATTTCGCTTTCCGGAGTCAGTCCATATCCGCTTTTTATTTCAAGAGCAGTTGTACCATACGAAATAACTTCGATAACACGTTTACGGGCTGCTTCAAATAACTCGTCTTCGCTGGTATGACGCAGTTTTTCCGCACTATTGAGAATACCTCCGCCGCGTTTGGCTATATCTTCATAGGACAAACCATTTATTTTATCGACAAATTCCATTTCGCGCGAACCGGCAAATACTATATGTGTGTGGCTATCGCAAAAACCCGGCAATACAAAACCCCCGGACGCATCAATTTCTTCACTTATTGAGAACTGCTGCCGCACAGATTTCAAATCAGACATTTTCCCAAATGAATGAATTCTGTTGTTATCGATTAATAAATATGCATTCTCAATAACATTTGTCTGCTTCATCAGATTACCGGCAACTGGATTTGGTGATGGCGCATTTTCAATAACAGCAACAGCGGCGGCATTAAAAATCAGTTTCATTGTTTATGGCTCTGGATGTTATTTTTTTGCGAAAGTAATTATTTTTTACCCTCGGCTGCAACAATTCTTAATTATTTTTGTCAATAAAACTAAGTAACCCCCCGCTAAAATACTTTACATGAAAAAAATCAGCACAACATTTCTTTTTTTTCTGACCTTTTGTTCGGTGATTCAGCTTTCTGCACAGGTTGTTACTGAAAAAACCGCACGGCAAGCTGCATTCAGTATTCTAAGCACCAAAAATGCAATCATGCCGGCCACAGCTGCAGAGCTTATTTTGATCTCCGTTCCTGGCACATCTGTCGTAAATCCGGAAATTTTCATCTACAATAATCCAAACGGTGGATTTGCCATCATTTCGGGCGACAAATCAGCCACTCCAGTCATTGGTTACAGCACCCGCAATTCTGTGCCTCAGACTGCTTGGAAATCAAATTTTGCCTGGTGGATACAGAATGCCATTGAGCAGATTCAGTACTATCGCCAGCATGCAACAAAATCGACTTCAGAAATTGACGAAGAATGGGGATTTTTACTTTCAGGAAATACAACCAACAATCCATTTCATTCAAGCAAAGCGGTACTGCCTTTTTTACGTTCAACCTGGGGCCAGGATGGAGTTTTCAATGATCAGTGCCCCGAAGATGCCAATGGCGAAGCACTGGTTGGCTGCGTAGCAACGGCTATGGCTCAGGTAATTTATTATTATCAATTCCCGCAAACCGGCTATGGGTCTCATTCTTATAATGCCTATGGCTATGGAACACAAAGTGTCAATTTTGGTGCTTCAACCTACAATTATTCTGAAATGTCAGGTGATCCGGGATTTCCCATGCCCGAAGTGGCTGAACTGTCGTACCATTGCGGCGTTGCCGTTGATATGGGCTATGGCTATGACGGATCAGGAGCCTACACCTGGGATGTACCCGATGCATTGACCACTTATTTCCGCTACGAAAGTGCGAACTACAGAAGCCGAATGACTTACAATTCAACTACCTGGGCAACCATGATGCGTAATAACCTTGATTTGCTCAGACCTGTCATTTATTCAGGTTCAGGTGACGGTGGTGGTCATGCTTTTGTGATGGATGGTTATGAAGGTACAGATTTTTTTCATTTTGATTGGGGCTGGGACGGATATGCCAATGATTATTTTTATCTGAACGCATTAAACCCGGCCGGAAGCGATTTCAACGATAGCCACCAATGTGTCGAGAGCATATATCCTCCTTCTGCTTCGTATCCGTATGGCTGCACAGGAACTAAAACACTGACATCCACTTTCGGACTGATTGAAGATGGCAGCGGACCCACTGAAAATTATGAAGCCAATTGCAATTGCTCCTGGCTCATCAGCCCGGGCCCTCAATGCGATTATTTCAAAATCACATTTGAAGAACTGGATCTGGCCACCGACGATTCCGTGAAAATATATGCAGGAGCCGATGCAACTGCAACAGTTGCAGGCGCTTTTTCGGGTAGCACGGTACCGGCCTATTTCAACGTAAACAGCAGTCAGGTGTTTATACAGTTTGTTTCCAACTCTACCAATCACAGCAAAGGATTCCTGCTCAATTATGTTGGACATATTCCACTCGGTTGCTCTGGTATAACCTCCATGACTAATCCAACAGACACATTCGACGATGGCAGCGGAACAAATACCTACGGCAATTCGAGTTTCTGCCGCTGGAATATTCAGCCAGCAGGAGCAACGTCCATTTCAGTTCATTTCATTGATTTTGACATGGCCGACGAATTTGATCTGGTTAAAGTAACGGACGCAATAACATCAACCGTTCTTGGAGAATTTCACAAAGGTGACAACCCAACTATTGTAAGCGCGGCAACATCGAAAATTCAGGTTTTGTTTCAATCAAATACATCAATTACCGGCGATGGATTTAAAGTATTCTATACTACAACCACTGATATTTCGGAACGTCCTGAGGGGTATTCACTGCTTGTCTTTCCAAATCCTGCCAGCAATGTGCTCAACATCATTCCCGGCAACCTAGCCGATGGTGCATCGGTAGTCATCTATGATTTCAGTGGACGCTGTGTCTTTAATCAAAAAACCGACGGCAGTACCATGATGATTCCCATCGATAATCTTTCCTCAGGTTTGTATTCTGTGGGCTTGATTTCGGAAAACGGCAACATCTGGCAAAAAGTTGTGATTGAATAATTTTCGTTATCTTTACATTCCAATTTTTATTGAATGACCAAAGTATTGACTTTTGCTCTGTTGTTGTTGTTAACAACATCACTGACTTCAGCCCCGGTTTCATTGCACAATGCCTGGATGGCAGCCATCAACGTGATGAAACACTACAATAAGGTTCCGGATAATCTAATGATGGAACACGTTGCATTTGACTCTCAATCCCAAAATCCAGAATTTTATATTTTCAACGCAAACGAGTTCGGATTTGTCATTATTGCAGGCGATGATGCCGTTAGCCCAATACTCGGCTATTCAACTGAATCTTCCTTTACCGGAGAAAATATGCCTCCGTCACTTGTCGCTTTATTGAATGCTTATTCCCAACAGATACGTCATATTCGCGAAAACAACATTAAAGCCGATCATTCCATTAATGAACAATGGACTGAACTGATTTATGGCATCATTGAAAAAGATAAAGGATACTCTGTCAATCAGCTGCTCACCTGTCAATGGGATCAGGGTGTACCTTACAATGCACTTTGCCCCTACGATCCGGCTGGCCCCGGAGATCGTGTATATGCAGGATGCGTAGCTACAGCCATGGCCATGACCATGTATTATTACAGATACCCGGTTCAACCAAGCGGCTATCACAGCTATTTTTCGGATTACGGTCAACTGAGTGTCGATTTTTCGCAGAGTCATTACAACTACGAACAGATGCCATACCGTCTGACATCGGCAAACTACGATGCTGCCAAAATTCAGTATGATTGCGGTGTCGCTGTTGATATGATGTACAGTCCAAACGGATCTGGTGCTTACATGGACGATGCGCTCAATGCAATGAAGGACCATTTCGGATACAATCCTTCAGCAACACTTGAATATAAAAACGATTATTCGGATACTGACTGGATAACCCTGTTGAAATCCCAAATCAATGCAGGACATCCTATGCCATATGCCGGTTACGATGTCAGCTCGGGTCATGCTTTTGTCTGTGATGGCTACAGCGACGATATGTTCCATTTCAACTGGGGTTGGAGCGGCTCTTACAATGGTTATTTCTTAATCAGCAATCTGAATCCGGGATATAATTTCTCCAGTGGACAACAGGCCTTTATCAATTGTTATCCGGCTGCTGTAACCTATCCTGCCTCGTGTGGCAATTATCAGATGACCGCCAGCAGTGGCAGTCTCGAAGTGGGTCACGGGCTTTCGGACTATAGTAACGATCAGAATTGCAGCTGGCTTATTCAGCCCAGCGACAGCATTCAATACATTACAATCGAATTCAGATATTTAAGAACAGAAGCAGGCAACGATGTCGTTACCATTTATCAGGGATCTGATGAATCTGCTCCTGTAACAGGAACTTACAGCGGTATTTCCGGCGATTTTTCCGTACAGGTTCCGGGAAACCGTGCCTTCATTACATTTCAATCGAACAACACAATCACCGATGACGGTTTTCACGCTGATTATTACACCTACACACCTGCATTCTGCAGTATTCTTGATATCCGCAATGACCAGGCGGGCACCGTAAATGATGGCAGTAATAATTATTCTTATAACAACAATTCGGTCTGCCGATGGAGAATCGAACCACCCGGTGCAGGTGGAATAATGATTGATTTTACAGAATTCAGTCTTGAACCAGCTAGCGACGTGCTGTATTTTTACCAGTATCCTTCTTATATTCTGGTTGATTCGCTCACTGGTAATGCAATTCCACAATCATTTTTTATCAATTCGCCAAAAACCATGGTTGTTTTTAAAAGCAACGAAGCCAATGCCGATGATGGATTTACATTCAATTATCATGGAGTGGCTACAGGCATGGATGATTTTCAGAATTCTTCAATGTACATATCGGTAAACGAAAACAGTTTTCCGGTTCTGACTGTAAATCAATTCCCGGCCGGCACTTATTCCATCGAACTCTGCGATATCACCGGCCGGCTTTTGTATTCAACCACAAAAAACATTTCCGGCCTGAAGGAACAAACTGAAATACCTTATATGCCCGAAAATGCCGGTCTGTATCTGATTACATTAAAAGGAAACAACATCAGTCAGACTTTGAAATATTTCGCCAGATAAAATCAAATCAGTACGGCTTGTCGATGGAGATTATCCCGATACCTCATGCATTGTGCGTTACGAATTGAGCCGCATGTCTCATATTTTGAGCGTTATGTCTTGCGCGTTTAAAAAAAGTGTATCTTTGCAGCGTTCACAACAGGGGTGCTCCTTTAGCAGGGGCTGAGAACAAACCCTTATCACCTGATACGGATAATGCCGGCGCAGGGAGGTTTATTCAATATTTTAAATGGTTTTCCACCCCTTGGCCATTTGTAATTTAAAATGTTACAAAATGAAAAAGGTAGTTGTCTTTTTATTTTTTTTCACCATGTTGTTTATGGCCAATAGTCAAAAAACAACACTCAGCGGAACAGTTTTTGACAAAAGCACGGGCAAAACACTGCCCGGGGCCAACGTTGTAATTTCAGGAACACTCAACGGCACTTTCAGCGCCAGCGACGGTTCTTTTTCCGTTTCAACACGAACCAGTTTCCCACTCACCGTCATTGTATCCTATATGGGCTACAATACTGACAGTATTTCTTTACAATCAGTGCCGGAATCTTCATTGAAAATAACGCTGACACCAGCGGCAGTCATCAGCGACGAAATCGTCATCAAAGCCATCCGCATCAATAATCAGGATGCCGCTGCCTGCAGTAATTTAGACCCTGTTGATATTGCAAAAATCAACACCGGAACCGATATTCCGGTCATGCTCGATGCATTGCCATCCGTAACCACTTCGAGCGATGCGGGAGCAGGAATTGGCTACACGGCTTTCCGCCTGCGCGGAACAGATCAAAGCCGCATCAATGTTACCATTAACGGCGTTCCGTACAATGATCCCGAATCGCATAATGTGTATTGGGTTGATATTCCGGATATTGCCTCATCGAGCGAAAGCATTCAGGTTCAGCGAGGTGTTGGTACATCAACAAACGGCTCTTCTTCTTTTGGAGGATCCATAAACATTTCTACCCACAGCTATAAGCCAGATCCGTTTGCCACACTGAATTTCAAAGCCGGCTCTTTCGGCACCTACGGTTCAACAGCACTTTTCGGAACAGGGTTATTAAATGGTCAATGGACCATCGACGGCCGCGCATCTATAATGCACAGTGATGGCTACATCGACCGGGCTTCGGCCGATATTCAATCGCTGCAGACCAATGTTGCATGGTATGGCGAGAAAACACTGGTGCGTATGATGCTTATGCACGGAAAAGAAAAAACCTATCAGGCCTGGGAAGGTGTTCCGAAAGATTCACTCGAAACCAACAGGACATTTAATCCCTATTGGTATGAAAACGAAATTGATTTATACACGCAAAATCATTTTCATCTGGTAATTTCAAATCAGCACTCACAGAAATGGACATCGAGTGCAACAGCTTTTCTGATTACAGGAAACGGATACTATGAGCAATATAAAGACGAAGAATCATTTTCCGATTATCTTCTCCCCGACCTGATTATTGGCGGAGATACAATCACTGAAACCAATCTGATCCGACGAAAAATGATGGATAATTATTTTTATGGTGCGGTATTTTCAGCCAACTATGATAATCGAAAAAAACTGCAGATAAATCTGGGCGGAAATCTGAGTCGCTACGATGGTGACCACATTGGAAATGTAATCTGGATGCAGTATAGCGGAGACTCGGATATTAATCATGAATACTACTTGAACAATGGGCTTAAAGACGACATTTCGGGTTATGCAAAATTGCGCTATTCAATAAAAAAACACACAACAATCATCGCTGATATGCAAATCCGGAATGTACGCTATCAGGTTGAAGGCGATGAAGATGATAAAAAAAATCTGAGCATTGACAAATCATTTCTGTTTGCCAATCCAAAAGCAAGTATTTTACATGCTTTCGGAAAACATTCAGTATATGGCTATTTTGGTGTTGCCGGCCGAGAGCCAAACCGATACATGATGGTAGATGCCGACAGCGGAAAAATGCCGGTACACGAAATTCTTTTTGATTACGAAGCCGGATACAAATACACGGCCGATAAGTGGAATATCAATCTGAATCTGTTTTATATGAACTATCGCAATCAGCTTGTACAAACCGGTGAAATAAACAATATAGGTTCAGCCATTTATGTAAATGTACCTGAAAGCTACCGCGCTGGCATCGAAGGTATCTGGGAATGGAAAGTCAATGAGAAATTCGATTTTTCAGGAAATGCAACTTACTCTGTCAATAAAATAAAAGATCTACTAGTCTTTATTGATGACTGGGACACCTGGTCGCAGCACACTGAGTTTTACAAAACAAGCGACATCAGCTTTTCGCCAGCTATAATCGGATCTGCACGTTTCGGCTACAACCCGATTAAAAATCTACGTTTTACACTAAGCGGAAAATATGTAAGCAGGCAGTACATCGACAATTCATCTTCGATTGAACGATCGCTGGATCCATACAAGATTTTCGACCTTGGAGCAGAATATGTGCTGAAACCCAAATTTGTCAAAGAAGTCGCTTTCCGTCTGACGCTGCGTAATATTTTTTCAGAAGAATATGAATCGAATGCCTGGGTGTATCGCTACTATTACGGCGGGGAGCATTATGTGATGGATGGCTACTTCCCGCAGGCCTACATAAACTGGCTTGGAAGTGTGAGTGTGAAATTCTGAACATTTTCTTTCAATAACTGATAAATAGCATAATCTGCAATAATCATCATTACGGATTATGCTATACTTTTGGTACAAAATTTGAAAATCGCGCCCCGCAAAAAAACACGCATGAAAAACAAACTTCTTATTCTTGCCGGAACTGTTGCCGCCTTTGTTTTTGTAGGACTCAACAACGCTCAGGCCCAAACCGAAGAAAAAAAGACCCATACCCTGACAATCACAACGGAAAATTTTGATGAGACCGTTAAAAAAGGCGTTGTGCTGGTTGATTTCTGGGCCACCTGGTGCCGCCCCTGTGTGATGCAGGGACCCATTATCGACCACCTGGCCGATTCGTTACATGGCAAAGTAAAAATCGGCAAAGTCGATACTGATAAAAACAGAGCTCTTTCACAACGCTTTGGCATACAGTATATTCCAACAACAATCATTTTTGTCGATGGCGTTGCAGTTGACAAAGCATCAGGACTGCAAAGCAAAGAAGTCCTTATTAAACGATTGACACCTTATCTGAAATAAATTTCAGCATTGATTGTAAAAAAGTATAATTTTGTGTTTGCTCACGACCTGTTCATATATGAAAAAACTCATCAGGAATATCATTAATCTTCCATCTATAATAGGTATGATGGTGGGAGCAGGTGCTGGCTATTTGTATTACTATTTAGTCGGTTGCAACAGCGGTTCATGCCCCATCACCTCCAATCCGTGGGGGTCTTTGGCATGGGGATTGATTATGGGCTGGCTCGTAGGAAGTATGTTCTATAAAGACAAGGATTCAAACACAAAAAACTCACAGTCATGAAAACCAGGAATTTAATTTCAGCCGCAGCTTTTATTGCATTCTTTTTCGCCTTTATTGCGGCTAATGCACAATACCGCACTGTACAAAACACTGCTTATAAAAGAGGCGAAAAACTAACCTACATCATATATTTTGATTCATTTTTGACTGGCAAAATCAAAGCAGCTTACGGCACTTTTGAGGTTCTCCCTGAAACAGAAACGGTTGGCGGGCGAACATGCAACCACATTGTGGCATCGGGTGCCACCTTTAAAAAATACAACTGGGCCATTTATGTAAACGATCGCTTCGATTCGTATGTTGATGAACAGGGTCAATTCCCGCTTCTGTTCCTGCGCCGCGCTCACGAAGGAAATTTTACCGCCAATCAGGATATTATTTTTAATCACAGCAAAAACCTGGCACAATTCAAAGACAATAAAAAAGAAAAAACCATCAATTATTACATCCCAACTTATGCGCAGGATATGATTTCGGCCGGCTATTATGCACGCAATCTCGACCTGACCAAATTCAAAGCCGGAGAAAATATAACCATTCCTTATGTCTTTGAAGATAGTCTTTTTTCAACCACATTGGTTTATGACGGAATTGCCAATCTTAAAATGGGACTCGGTACATTCAGCTGTATCAAACTGAAACCAAAAGTACTTGTCGGAACTGTTTTCGGCGAAGCTTATCCGCTTACCATCTATGTTACCAACGACAAAAACCGGATTCCGCTCTATGCCAAAAGCTCAATCCTCATCGGCACGGTGAAATTTGAACTGATCTCCTACTCCGGACTGAAAAATCCGCTCGACTCGAAAAAGAAATAAATTCAGAGGCCTCGTTTGAGGCCTTTTTTTACATCAACAGCTTCCTCGTCACCGCCTCAACCCACATTACCATTCGCGAAAACTGTGGCTGATTGAGGATTTCAGGTGTGTCGGACGGTAAATGCAGTTGCTGGTGTGCATTGGTGTTTACAAAATACAATCCCGGGATTCCGGCATCATAAAAGGGTTTCAGATCGGCGCCACCGCCATCCCAGGTGCGTTGCGACACTGCCCATTTGTTCTGCTGAGCAATTCCAATGGCCATATTCCAGAGATCCGGACAACTTTTTCCATTTCCTGCCATCAGTGAATCTCCGCAGCCAATGCAGTCCATATTGAAAACAGCGACAATTTTTTCTTTCGGCACCGGCAGATTATTTACAAAACAGGTCGAGCCATCGAGCCCTTTTTCTTCGCTGCCAAAGAGAACAAAAATAACTGACCGTTTCAGTTTGCTTCTGTCTGCCGAAAAAATCCGGGCAAGTTCCAGTACAGCCGCACTGCCAGAAGCATTGTCGTTTGCACCCGGATAATACACTGTATTACCGATTGCACCAACATGATCGAGATGTGCACCCAGAATAATATATTCATCTTTCAGCACCGGATCGGAGCCAGGTAACATTCCAATTATGTTGGTTGTATTCCCGTTTGCATTGTAAGTAGCATTCACTTGAATGTTGACATGTCTTTGACAGCCCATACTTAATGGCTTTTGAAGCGTATCAATCCTCTTTTGCAATTCGAGTAAAGAATGCCATCCAGCAACATAGTCTGCTTTCTCAACCGACATTTGAATTTGAGGTAAATCCGCGTGCATCGCACCAGGACCATGCATCATGCTGCCGATAGGCTTTTGCGGGTTTTTCTGATTTGGCGGTGAGACAAAAATTACTCCAACTGCTCCATGCTTATATGCAATGTCAGCAACTTTTCGGATTGAATAATCAGGAAGGCTTTCAATAAAAGGAGGATTAGATTTGAAAACCATCACAATGCAACCTTTGACATCTAAATCTTTGTCAGAAATATCTTTGTAATCCGAGTATTTTTCTGAATCAAACCCGTAGCCACAGAATACAACCGGTGCAGTCACATTGCCGCTGCCGGAATATCCGCGGACCGAAAAATCGACTCCCGGAATCAGCTCCAGCATATCGCGACCTGTTTCTATCATTACACGGGCGGAATCAATCACATTCGTTTCAATCGGAATATTCTGCTGCCAGGAATCATTCAAAACCTGCGTCAGCTCATGCTGTTCAAAATAATATTCAGAATACTGAACAGCTTTCAGAAATCCATCGGTGCCCGGCAAACGACCATTCAGTGCGGGAGAAGCAAAATAATTCACATGCTTCATCAAACTGTCGGTGCTGACTGACAATGTCTGCGCCTGCAATACGACAGGAAATAAAAGAATCCAGAAAAAAATCTTCATTATTCAGGAATAACGACCGGGAAATTGTATTTGAAATCAATAAATGTGCGGTCACCAAGAATATGGTGCATGAAATCGTAGTAAGCATCGGTAAAGCGGAATTCATCCACATCATAATATTCTTCAGGCAGTGGTTTATTTCCCACATTCCCCATATCGATGCAACCTGTATTAAACTCCTCGAGTTCGGGATAACTGACCATTTTGCTGATAACCGGCATTTTGCCATAATCTTCGCGTAGCAGTAAATCAACCACCTTGTCGGCCAGAGTTGCGGTCAGCTTGCGGTCATATAAGCGACATTCGCCCGAGCGGGCATAATATCCGACAGTCTGTGCACGGGCTTCGATGCCAAGTTTATTTGATATTTCGCTGGCAATCACGCCGCTCACACCGCCAAGTCTTGGGTGTCCGTATTCATCGACTTCGGTAGAAGCATACACCACATCGGTTTTACCGGACTGGTCGTCGTACCAGCGCAAACCTTCTGAAACAGCAATAATAAGCGATTTTTTCGGACTACGCATAAAAGCTTCCTTCACAAATTCGAAAAAGAAATCCTTGCGGCTTTTATCCATAGCATATTCCGGAACAAGAATGATGTCGGCCTGACCATATGCTGCGCCGCCTGTAAGCCATCCGGCATCACGACCCATGATTTCGAGTACAAGAATGCGGGAATGTGATTCGGCTGTGGTTTTAATTCGACGGGTAAATTCCATCACACCTTTGAGCGCGCTGGGATAGCCGGGACAAAGTACCGCTTCGATTTTTTTATTGGAATATTCATGTACGGTGCGCGTACGCAAATCGTTGTCAATCGTTTTCGGAAAACCAATAACCGGAATTCCTTCGGTTTCGTAGAGACGTTTGGCCGCACCGTTTGTGTCATCACCACCGATGGTAACGAGCACATCCAGTTTATAGCGTTCAATGTTTTTCAGAATCTGAGGAACACGGCTTTCCGGATTTTTCTTTGAAGGAAAAGGATTGGTGCGACTTGAGCGCAGTGCAGTTCCTCCATAAATTCCATCATAGGGCTGATTGGTCAGATCGACCACATCACCATCACCCAACAAACCTTTCCATCCATGACGAATACCAAATACTTTATAACCAAGTAGCTGTGCACGATTACGAATGTTTTCGATGCTTGAATTTATGGCAGGAGTATCACCACCGCCGGAAAGAATTCCCAGTGTTTTACCGTGGAAGATTTTATATTCTCTCATTTTTCTGAATATTTAATATGCGAAAATACTAATTGTTTTTGATATTTTTTGTCTGTTTGTTTGAATATGTCGTTACGCGTGACAGTCGTTACAATCGTGACAAGGTAACAGGGTGACAAGGTAATAGGGTAACAGGGATACAGGGTTATGTCAACGCTCACGACAGTAATCGTGACAGATCGCTTCGCATCGCAGAGAATTTGAAAAAGAAGCCATGCCCTGTGCGTTATGCGTTGAGCTCTGAGCGTACTACACAATCGCCAGATCCATTTGCTTGCGGCCGATATCGATTTTTTTGACCAGCACATTTACTTTGTCGCCGATGCGATAAGTGGTTTTGGTGCGGTGTCCGATGACCATGTAGTTGTCTTCGTCGAGGTAGTAGAAATCGTCTTTCATATCCTCGAGCCGCACCAGACCTTCGGCGTGGCTGTATGAAATTTCGACAAAGATGCCCCATTTGCTCACGCCGGAAATTACACCGTCAAATGTTTTTCCTACCTGATCGGCCATAAATTCCATTTGCTTGAACTTGACCGATTCGCGCTCGGCGTCGGCAGCTTTCTTTTCCATGTCGCTGCAATGATCGCACATATCTTCGTATTCGGCTTCATTCACCGAAGGTTTGCTGGCGGCATACCAATCGAGCAGACGATGCACCATGAGATCAGGATAACGGCGAATCGGCGAAGTGAAATGCGTATAATAATCGAAAGCGAGTCCGTAATGTCCGATGTTGTTCGTGCTGTAAATGGCTTTTGCCATGGTGCGCACCGCAATGGTTTCAATCATTGTCTCTTCAGCTTTGCCCGACACCTTGTTGAACAGATTATTCAGCGAGTACGAGATATTCTGCTTCGAAGTAATGTTGATGCTGTATCCAAGTTTGCCCAGGAATTCAGAAAAATTCGCAAGTTTTTCGGGACTTGGTTCATCGTGAATACGATATACAAAGGTTTTTGGATTTTTATTTTTCTCGGTTTTCATACCGATGTGCGCTGCCACTGTTTTATTGGCCAGCAGCATGAAATCCTCAATCAGCATGTTCGATTCTTTCTGCTCTTTAACGTAAACCTCAAGCGGTTTTCCGTCATCATCGAGTTTGAATTTTACTTCGGTGCTTTTAAAATTGATGCTGCCTTTTTTATTGCGTTCTTCGCGCATGATGGTCGCCAGCTTGTGCAGCAACAAAATTTCCTCGCTGTATTTTCCTTTGCCGGTTTCAATAATTTCCTGCACCTCCTCATAGTTGTAGCGAATATCGGAATTGATGACCGTGTGCCCGATCCAGTATTTCAGGACTTTCGCTTCTTCATTCATTTCGAACACCACCGAATGACAAAGTTTGTCTTCGTTTGGCCGCAGCGAACACACATTATTTGATAATACCTCCGGCAACATTGGAATAACTCGATCGACCATATAAATGGAAGTTGCCCGGTCAAATGCTTCTTTATCAATTTCAGAGCCGGTTTTCACATAGTGCGAAACATCGGCAATGTGCACCCCAACTTCCCAATTACCATTACTGAGTTTTTTCAGCGACAAGGCATCATCGAAATCTTTTGCATCGGCCGGATCGCATGTAAACGTAAAAGTAGTGCGAAAATCCTTGCGTTTTTTGATTTCTTCGGCACTGATTTCGACCGGAATACGTTCAGCTTCTTTCTCAACATGTTTTGGGAAACACAATGGAAATTCATAGTTCGCAAGGATACTCTGAATCTCAACTTCATTCACACCGGGCTGTCCCAGCACCGTAACGATGTTGGCAAAAGGGTTGCGTGATTGCGGCGGCCAATCAGTAATTTCCACAATTACTTTTTCGCCGTTTTTTGCATTATTCAGATTTTCGCGCGGAACAAGAAAGTCAATATGAATTTTGCGATCATCGGGAACGAAGAAAGACATCTTTGCTCCAACCTGAATGATTCCAACATATTGCTGACGTTTGCGTTTTACAACACGAATGACTTTGCCTTCAGGACGGCGATTTTTTCTTCGCGGGAAAAGCCGCACCAGAACGGTATCTCCGGTGAGTGCCTGATTCAAATCGCCCTGAGCAATGGCAATATCGTCTTTATCCGGCATCAGCAAAAAACCTTTGCCGTTGGCAGTAATATCAATAACACCTTCAATTTCGCTGGCATTTTCATCCACTTCGATGGCCTCGGGATTGAGAACATACTTGCCGCGATTCCGCACCAGAAGCAGCTCCTGTGAAACCAAACGGTCAATGGCTGCGCACATTTTCTCACGTTCGGGGCCACGATTGATTCCGAGTCTTCCGGCAATTTGTTTATAGTTGAACAGCATGTATGGATTCTGACGGAAAATGGCCAGAATATTCATGGCAATAATGTTGTCTTCCTGATTTTTGTTTGTGTTGTTGGTTTTCTTTTTACTCATATCATTTTATTATTTAATATTTCAAAACAAAGGTACATTAAATACACTTACCCCTG
>Ga0116152_10002132_pt1 | contig 16142 bp, 13 predicted proteins | sample AD_UKC119_MetaG_FD_89894 | JGI IMG/M metagenome (GOLD analysis project Ga0116152, IMG submission 89894) | Active sludge microbial communities of municipal wastewater-treating anaerobic digesters from Hong Kong - AD_UKC119_MetaG | ecosystem: Engineered > Bioreactor > Anaerobic > Digestate... | reverse complement strand
TCTTGCGGCCGCACTGTCCACGGCGGCGGGTCTGCTGCTGGCGATCTCGTCGGCGGTTTCGCATGACCTCATCAAGTCGGTGCTGAATCCGGGCATCTCGGAAAAGGGCGAAATGCTGGCCGCGCGTGTCTCGATGGCGGTTGCCATCCTGATCGCGACGCTGCTGGGTCTGAACCCCCCGGGCTTTGCCGCGCAGGTGGTGGCGATCGCCTTCGGTCTGGCGGCGGCGTCGCTGTTCCCGACCATCATGATGGGGATCTTCTCCAAGAGCATGAACTCGGCCGGTGCGGTCGCGGGCATGCTGGTCGGCCTGGTCGTCGAGATGGTCTACATCTTCACCTATGTGGGCTGGTTCTTCATCCCCGGCACCAACATGCTGCCGAACACCGCCGCCAACTGGCTGTTCGGTATCCAGCCGGCCTCGTTCGGTGTGGTCGCCGCGATCCTGAACTTCCTGGTGGCGTATATCGTGCTGGCGATGACCAAGCCCGCGCCGAAGAACATCCAGGACCTGGTGGAATCGATCCGCGTGCCGCGTGGCGCCGGTTCGGCCCAATCCCACTGACCCAAGACCCGGAGGGGCGCGCGGTTGCGCCCCTCCACCCCCCCCTCTCTCTGGTGGAACGGTGCCCCCGATGGAAACGCAGGTCGAGACGATCCAGGCCTTCCTCGAAACGGTGCACCCTTACGACAGCCTGCCACGGGACGAACTGGCGCGGGTCGCCGGTTGCTTCGGTCGCAGGGAATATGCCGCCGGCGAACAGATCTACGCCCTGGGCGAACCTCTCAAGGGGCTCTACCTCATCAAGCGCGGCGCGGTCGAGGTGACCGACGCGAACGGGGCGCTGGTGTCCATCCTGGCGCCGCGCAATTCCTTCGGTGAGCGCGGGCTTTTGCGCGACGGGCTGGCGGTGACCTCGTCCCATGCGGTCGAGGCCACGGTCGTCCTGATGCTGCCCGAGGGCGAGTTGCGCCACCTCATGGCCAATGTCCCGGCCTTCGCGCGGTTCTTCAACCGCGCGCGGCCTGCCGAGGGCCGCGACGCCGATCTGGCCACGCTCAAGGTGGGCGATCTGATGACGCGCGGGCCGGTCAGCCTGCCACCCGGGGCCACCGTGGCCGAAGTCGCGTGCGTGATGCGCGACAAGCACGTCTCGTCGGTGGCGATCACCCAGGACGACACGCTGATCGGCCTGGTCACCACCCGCGACCTGACCGAACGGGTGATGGCCGAGGGGCTGGGCTTTGACACGCCGGTGCGCCAGGTGATGACCCCGGACCCGGTCTCGCTGGGGCCCGATGCGCTGGGTTCGGATATCCTGCACGCCATGCTGGAACGCCGCATCGGCCATGTGCCGGTGGTGCAGGACGGCAAGCTGAAGGGGATGATCACCCAGACCGACCTCACGCGGTTCCAGGCGGTCAGTTCCGCGCAGCTTGTGCGTGACGTGGCCAGCGCCGAAACGCCCCAGGAAATGGCCGAGGTCACGGCGCGCATCCCGCGCCTGTTGCAGCAACTGGTGGCGTCGCACAATGCGCACGAGGTGGTGACGCGGCTCATCACCGACATCGCCGATACCGTGACCCGCCGGCTGTTGAAACTGGCCGAGGCCCAGCTTGGCCCGGCGCCCGTGCCCTATCTGTGGCTGGCCTGCGGCAGTCAGGGCCGCCAGGAACAGACCGGCGTCAGCGATCAGGACAACTGCCTGATCCTGGACGATGCCGCGACGGCCGACGACCGGGTCTATTTCAAGGCGCTGGCGAAATTCGTGTCCGACGGTCTGAATGCGGCGGGCTACGTCTATTGCCCCGGCGACATGATGGCCACCGCCGACCGCTGGTGTCAGCCAAAGGCGACCTGGCAACGCTATTTCCGTGGCTGGATCGACACCCCCAGCCCCGAGGCGCAGATGCTGGCCTCGGTCATGTTCGACCTGCGTCCGATCGGCGGGCAGCCGTCGCTGTTTCGCGACCTCCAGGAAGAGACGCTCGAGGCGGCATCGAAGAATTCGATCTTCGTGGCGCACATGATCTCGAACTCGCTGAAGCATCACCCGCCGCTGGGCCTGTTGCGCGGCTTTGCCACGATCCGCTCGGGCGAGCACAAGAACCATGTGGACATGAAGCACAACGGCGTCGTGCCGGTGACCGACATCGCCCGCATCTATGCCCTGACCGGCAAGCTGACCGAAGTGAACACCCGCGCCCGCATCGAGGCGGGCGAAGCGGCGGGTGTGGTCTCGGTTTCGGGCGCGCGGGACCTGATCGAAGCCTACGACCTGATCGCGCGGCTCAGGCTGGAAAACCAGGCCGCGCTGGTCAAATCGGGGCGCAAGCCGGACAATTTCCTGGCGCCTTCGGACCTGTCGGATTTCGAACGCAGCCATTTGCGCGACGCCTTCGTGGTGGTGCGCACCATGCAATCGGCGCTGGGCCAGCGGGCCGGGGCGCTGGGATGAAGGGAACGGGCGCATGGTGATCGACTTTATCGGCGCGCTGGCCTCGGGGCTGGGTCTGCTGGGGCTGGTTCTGCTGGTGAACCGGGTGATCCTGCGCGGCCGTTTCGGTGGCTGGGTCTATCCGGCGACCGTCGCGCTGGGGATGGTCGCCTACACCGTCTGGGCCGAATACACCTGGCCGACCCGCACGCTCGAGGCGCAGCCGCAATTGCTGCTGGCCGGCGAGAACGCGGAAAGCGTCGCCTATCGCCCCTGGACCTATCTGTGGCCCCAGGTGTCGGTGATGATTACCGTGGACCGGTCGGAAACGCGGGTCAATCCGGCCTTTCCACATCTGGTCATGACCCAGGTCGTGCGGCTGGCGCGCTGGCAGCCGGTGCGCGGCTACCTGACGGTGTTCGATTGCCAGGGCCATGCCCGCGCACTGATGGGCGAAGGCGTTGAATTGAGTGCGGACGGGGCGCTGCAAGGCGCGACCTGGGAGCCGCTGGATGCCGAGGACCCGGTGCTGCGCGCCGCGTGCTCGGTCGCGGAGGAGATCGGAAATGGCCGAGGCAGCGGAACGTAAGCGGATTCTGGTGGTCGAGGACGAGGACAACATCGCCGTCGCCCTGGACTATCTGATGACCCGCGAGGGCTACGAGCAAAGCCGGATCGCCACCGGCGCCGGGGCGGTCGATCTGATCCGCCAGACCCGGCCCGATCTGGTGCTGCTGGACGTCATGCTGCCCGAGGTCTCGGGCTACGAGATATGCCAGAACGTCCGCCTTGACCCGGCGCTGAGCGGGGTGAAGATCCTGATGATGACCGCGCGCGGCTCGGCGATGGAGCGGCGCAAGGGGCTGGCGATGGGCGCCGATGGCTTCATCTCGAAGCCCTTCGAACTGAAGGCCCTGCGCGCCGAGGTGCGCCGCATCCTGGCGGGCGAGCCCGCTGTCACGACCAGCGACGCGCCGGGCGAGGCGCGCCATGCTTGACCGCCTGAGCCTGCGCCTGCGCATCCTGCTGTTCTTTGCCGCGCTGGCGCTGGGCGCGGTCCTGGCCATCGTCGCGGGCCTATGGGTCGCGCTGCGCCACGAGGGGGCCGCGACCGTCCCCCCGGCGCTGGTCTCGGGCGGGTTGATCGCGGCGTTTCTGGTGGTCGGCCTGGTCACCTGGGTCTGGTTCCTGTTCGATCAGAACGTAGCCCGCGCCATCGAATCCCTGGCGTCGGCGATCCGCGCGCGGGTTCACGCCGGCATCGAACACGACCTGGTCGCCGAGGCCCGCGCCGCGCGCTACCTGGGCGATCTGGCGCCCGCCGCCGCCGCCGTGACCCGCACCCTGGTCGAAACCCGAAACGCCCTGGCCGAATCCGTGGCGCGCGAGACCACGCGCCTCGCGGCCGAGAAATCGCGGCTGGAAACCTTGCTGGCGGATGTTCCGGTGGCGGTGTTGCTGTGCACGGCCGACCACCAGCTGGCTTTTTACAACGGGCAGGCGGTGGACATCCTGGGGGGGGGCACCGCGCCGGGGCTGGACCGCAACCTGCTGGACTATCTGCGCGCGGGTCCGATCCGGCACGCCTATGATCGGCTGGCCGGGGCCGGGGACCCCGACCTGGCCTCGGACCTGTTGTGTGCCACGGCAACCGGCGGGCGCCTGCTGGCGGGGCGGATGCGCGTGCTGAGGCGCCGCGAAGAGGGTATCGCGCCGGGCTATGTGCTGACCCTGCGCGACGTGACCGCCGATATTGCCGCACACACCAGCCGCGAGGCCCTGCTGGCCGAGGTCTTTGATCGCGTGCGCCGGCCCGCGGCCAACCTGCAAACCGTGATCGGGGTTCTGGCGGAACTGCAAGACGCGCAGGACGCCCCCGACCTCAGCGCCGCGATGCTGGACGAGGTCGGCGCGCTGACGCAGGCGATCACCGAACTGGGCGCGCGCTATGACGCCGCGCAATCCGACTGGCGGCCTCTGGTCGCGACGCGGTCGGCGGACCTGCTGGACGGGTTGAAGGGTCGCCTCCAGGCCGAGGGGCTGTCGCTGGAAACCGAGGGGCCCGAACTGATCCTCCAGGTGGACGGGTTCGAGATCGTCGCATTCTGGGCCTGGCTGGCGTGCCGGTTGGCCGAACAGGGAACCGCCCGCGCCTTTCGCCTGGTGCTGGCCGAGGAAGACGGGCCGGGCGCGGTGATGCGGCTGTGCTGGGATGGCGCGCCGCTGTCGGTCGGCCGGCTGGACGGCTGGCTGATCGAACCCCTGGGCGCGGCGACCGGCGAGTTGAGCGCCCGCGCGGTGCTGAAAACCCATGCGACCGAGGCCTGGCCGGAACAGGTCGGCGGGCGCAGTGCCGTGGTCATGCCGATCCGCTCGGCGCGCCGGGCGGGCCGCCGGCCGCCACCGATCGCGCGCAAGGTGGTCTATGATTTCGACCTGCTGTCCAAGGCCCGCAATGCCGCGGTGGCGGACACGCGACTGGACGACCTGACGTTTGTGGTGTTCGACACGGAAACCACCGGCCTGTCGCCTGCCACGGACGAGATCGTGCAGATCGCCGGCGTCCGCCTGGTCAACGGCAAGCGGGTCGAGACCGAGGTGTTCGACACGCTGGTCAACCCGGGCCGGCCGATCCCGCCGTCCTCGACCGACGTGCACGGGATCAACGACAGCATGGTGGTGGGCGCGCCCGACATCGTCGAGGCCGGTCGCCGGTTCCACAAATTCGCCGAAGGGGCGGTGCTGGTGGCCCATAACGCCCCCTTCGACATGGAGTTCCTGCGCCGCAAGGAGGCCGCACTGGGCGTGGCCTTCGATCACCCGATCCTGGACACCGTGCTGTTGTCCGCCGTCGTCTATGGCCAGACCGAGCAGCACTCGCTCGATGCGCTGACGGCGCGGCTGGGGATCACCATCCCCGAAGAAGCCCGCCATACCGCCATCGGCGACACGGTGGCCACGGCGGACGCGTTTCTGAAGCTGGTGCCGATGCTGCGCGCGCGTGGGCTGGACACCTTTGGCGCGGTGGTGGCCGAGGTGCGCAAGCACGGGCGGCTGCTGAAGGATCTGAACGGCTGACCGGCTGACGGACGGTGGGTGCAAAGCACCCACCCTACGTGGCGATTGTGCCCGTGGCCGCGTGCGGGCTAGAGTGCCACGATGACCCATCACATCGACCCGACCCGCGACAGTTTCGCCCGGTTCAAGGACCTTCCCCGGAACCAGCCGATCCATATGCTGAACCTGATCCGCCTGCGCGCGCGCGCGGCCTATGCCGACGGGCGCGACGCCAGCGGGGCCGAGGCCTATCGCGCCTATTCGCGCGAAAGCGGGCCGATCTTTCGGGCGCTGGGTGGGCGCATCCTGTGGAGCGGCCGCCCCGAGGCGATGCTGATCGGCCCCGAGGACGAACGCTGGGACATCGCCTTTGTCGCCGCCTATCCCGATGCGCAGGCGATGATCGACATGATCCGCGATCCCGCCTATCAGCAGGCGGCCCGTCACCGCACCGCCGCCGTGGCGGATTCGCGGCTGATCCGGATGGCGCCAAACCCGCAAGGCGACGGGTTCGGCGACCGGGACCAGGACACCGCCTGAGGGTCAGCCCTTGGTGGTTTCCTTGAGCTTGTCGATGCCCAGGGTTTTCAGCGCGAGCGATTCATAGAACGGCTCGGACGTGCCCTTCTTGATCTTGCGCAGGAAGTATTTCTCGAATCCCACCTTGGCCAGATGCACCCATTTGCCTGACGACGACCAGTTCACGTTGCGCGGCGGGATCTGCGGTTGGGCGACGAAGGCGACGCCGCTGTCCCCGAAATCCGCAAGACAGACCGCGTTCCACGAGCCCACCTCGTCGGGGTCCTGGCCTTTCAGCAAGGCCGCGATGTTGTGGGCGGTCGCGGTGACCATGCTTTCGATCATGAAGCCCGTCTTGGGCACGCCGCAGGGCACCGGCGTGGGGCCGGTGGGCGGGATCGCCACGCAGACGCCGACCGAAAAGATGTTGGGGAATTTCGGATTGCGCTGATGCTTGTCCACGATGACGAAGCCGCGCGGGTTCACCAACCCCTCGATGCCCATCAAGGGCTTGATGCCCCGGAACGCCGGCAGCATCATCGCAAAGCCGAAGGGCAGTTCCTTTTCGGCCTTGACCGATCCGTCCTCGGCGATTTCCTCGACCACCATCTTTCCGTCTTCGACCCGCTTGACGCGGCTCGAGGTCATGAACTTGACGTGCTTTTCGCGCATCTCGGATTCGAGCAGGCCCTTGGTGTCGCCGACCCCGTCCAGGCCCAGATGGCCGACATAGGGTTCGGCGGTGACGAAGGTCATCGGAACCTTGTCGCGGATCTTGCGGCGCCGGAGCTCGGTCTCGACGATGAACAGGAATTCATAGGCCGGGCCAAAGCAGCTTGCCCCTTGCACGGCACCGATGATGACCGGGCCGGGATTCCGGCAGAAGGCTTCGAATTTCTCGCGTGCGGCCGTGGCGTGATCGACATGGCAGACCGACTGCGTGTGACCCTCGGGGCCAAGGCCCTCGATCTCGTCAAAGGCCAGTTCGGGCCCGGTTGCGATCACCAGATAGTCGTAGTCGATGCTGCGGCCGTCGACCAGTGCGATGCGGTTCTCGTCGGCGTGCAGCTTTTCGGCGGCAACGGGGATGAAATCGATGTTCTTCTTTTTCAGGATCGGGTTCAGATCGACCGAGATATCCTCTTTCTGCCGCCAGCCGACCGCGATCCACGGATTGGACGGGACAAAGTGATAGGTCGGGTCCTTGGTGACGACGGTGATCTTGTGATCCTTGCCGACCTGGTCGCGCAGTTCGTAGGCCATGATGGACCCGCCCAGACCCGCACCCAATACGACGATATGTGCCATTGCGAAAACTCCCCCTTCGCGCCGGTTGACGCGGGAGGATTGAATGACTCTTGGCCACGCATATCAAGAAAAATCAGAATATGAGCAGGTGACTCGGGTTTTCGGCACGGTCGGGCGCGGTCGGGCGCGGCGGGCAGGGCGCCGCGCCCGGGCCGGTCAGCCGTTCGAGGCCGCCAGAGACACCGCGGGCTTGCCCGTGGTCTTGGTCTTGCGATTGCTGTGGGTGTCCATGAACTGGAACACCAGCGGGCGGATGTTGTTGCGCCAGCTCGATCCGGCAAAGATGCCGTAGTGACCCGCGCCCGGTTCCAGGTGCTGGGCCTTCATCGAGTCGGGCACCCCGGTCAACAGGTCCAGCGCCGCCAGGCATTGACCCGGGGCCGAGATGTCGTCCTTGGAGCCTTCGACGATCTTGACCGCGACATCGGTGATCTTGCCGATATCGACCTTGCGTCCGTTCACCTCGAACACGTTACGGGCGATCTCGCGGTCCTTGAAGATCCGCTCGACGGTCGAAAGGTAGAATTCGGCCGTCATGTCCATGACCGACAGGTATTCGTCATAGAAGTGGTTGTGCGCGTCGTGTTCGCTGTCCTCGCCGCGCGCGGCGGCGGTGATCTTGTCGCTGAAGGCTTGCGCGTGACGGTCCATGTTCATGCTGAGGAACCCGGCCAGCTGCAACAGTCCGGGATAGACGGTGCGGCCGACGCCGGCGTATTTCAGCCCGACGCGCTGGATCGCCAGGTGTTCCAACTGGCCCATCGTCACCCGGCGGCCGAAATCCGTCACCTCGGTCGGCGCGGCGTCGGGGTCGATCGGGCCGCCGATCAGCGTCAGCGTGAGCGGCTGGGCCTCGGGCGCGTCCTCGGCCAGAAGGGCGGTCGCGGCCAGCGCAAGGGGCGCGGGCTGGCAGACGGCGATCACATGGGTATCGGGGCCCAGGTGCTTCATGAAATCGACAAGATACTGGGTGTAGTCCTCGACATCGAACTTGCCTTCGGACACGGGAATATCGCGCGCGTTATGCCAATCGGTGATCCAGACTTCGGCATCCGGCAGCAGGCTGGCCACGGTCGAGCGCAGCAGCGTCGAATAGTGCCCCGACATCGGTGCGCACAGCAGGATGCGGCGCGGCTTTTCCGGGCGGCCCGGCACCTTGAAGCGCAAGAGGTCGCCGAACGGGCGCTTGATCTCGATCTCGGTTTCGCACAGGTGGTCGCGGCCGTCCTCGCCGACGATCGAGCGGATGCCCCACGCGGGCTTGATGACCATGCGGGCAAAGCTGCGCTCGGTCACGCGGCCCCAGGCGGACATGACCTTGAACATCGGATGCGGCACCAGCCCCCACATCGGATACGAGGCAAAGGCCCGTGCCGAGGCGCCCAACCATTCGTTGGTGTTGCGCATCGTTTCCATCAGGTCGTAGGTCGCCATCTGCTTCATGGGTGTCTCCAGGCGATGCGGGCGCGTCAGGGTTGAAACCCGACGGAATCCGCACTTCCAAACAAGGGGGGTCGCGGTTTAGAATAGACAATGCTGCGGTGCAGGATAGTAGGGGGAGCGTAAGAATATGGCAACTTCTGAATACGAAAATTCAGAGAAACTCGATGCCTTGAACGAAAATCTGGTGCGAATCGAGGCCCTCACGCAACGCCTGATTGCTGCGTTCGCGAGGAAGCAGCCCCAACGCAGCGAATTGCAGGCGCCGGACCCCTCGCTCTACCTCGACGCGGCGACCGCCTACTGGACCGACATGGTTCAGAACCCCTCGAAGATTCTGGAGCAGCAGGTCGAATACTGGGGCAAGACGCTGAAGCATTTCGTCGAGGCGCAGGAGGCCCTGCGCGCCGGCACCTTGACCGTGCCCCCGGACGCGACGCGCGATGACAAGCGGTTCACCAACCCGCTGTGGAAGACGCATCCCTATTTCAACTACATCAAGCAGCAGTATCTGATGTCGTCGGACGCGATCGAAAAGGCGATCGCGGACCTGGACACGCTGGACCCGCGCGCGAAGAAGCGACTGGAATACTTCGGCAAGCAGATCATCGACATGATGGCGCCGACGAATTTTCTGGGCACCAACCCCGACGCCCTGATGAGGGCCGTCGAGACCGAGGGCGAATCGCTGGTCAAGGGGCTGGAGAACCTGGTGCGCGACATCGAGGCCAACGACGGCGAGCTGCTGGTCACGTTGTCCGACCGCGACGCCTTCAAGGTCGGCGGCAACATCGGCATGACCGAGGGCGCGGTGGTCTTTCGCAACCGCATGTTCGAACTGATCCAGTACAAGCCGCAGACCGAGCAGGTGCACGAAACGCCCCTGCTGATCTTTCCGCCCTGGATCAACAAGTTCTACATCCTGGACCTGAAGCCGCAGAATTCGCTCATCAAATGGATCGTCGAGCAGGGCTATACGCTGTTCGTGGTGAGCTGGGTCAACCCGGGCGCCGCCTATGCCGACGTGGGCATGGACACCTATGTTCAGGAGGGCTTCCTCACCGCCATCGACAAGGTCAAGGAAATCTGCGGCGTCAAGACGATCAACACCATCGGCTATTGCATCGCCGGGACCACGCTCAGCCTGACGTTGGCGCTGCTGCAAAAGCGCAAGGACAAGTCGATCAAGTCCGCGACGTTCTTCACCGCGCTGACCGATTTTTCCGACCAGGGCGAGACCGGGGTGTTCCTGGAGAACGATTTCGTTGACGGGATCGAGGCCGAGGCGCGCGAGAAGGGCTATCTCAAGTCCTACTTCATGACCAAGACCTTCAGTTACCTGCGGTCGAACGACCTGATCTATGGTCCCGCGATCCGCAGCTACATGCTGGGCGAGGCCCCGCCGGCCTTTGATCTGCTCTATTGGAATGGCGACGGCTCGAACTTGCCGGGGCGCATGACGATCGAGTATCTGCGCGGGCTGTGCCAGGAGAATGCGTTCTGCGAGGACGGGTTCGAGATCCTGGGCGAGCGGCTCAAGGTCGGCGACGTCAAGGTGCCGCTGTGCTCGATCGCCTGCGAGACCGACCATATCGCCGCGTGGAAATCCTGTTTCCGGGGCGTGGCGCAGATGGGGTCCACGAACAAGACCTTCATCCTGTCCGAGTCGGGGCATATCGCCGGGATCGTGAACCCGCCGTCCAAGAAGAAATACGGCCACTACACCTCGGACGCGCCGATCGAGGACCCGGACGCCTGGAAAGCCGACGCAGAGTATCACGAAGGGTCCTGGTGGCCGCGCTGGGAAGAATGGCTGCGCGCGCGTTCCGGCAAGATGATTGCGGCCCGCGCGCTGCCTGATTCGGTTTTGGCCCCGGCACCGGGCACCTATGTGATCGCGAATCCGAACGCGGGATCAACAGCTTAGGGTTGTTGCTGCACCGCAGAAAAATCGCTTGATTTTCTGCGGTGCAGCATGTAGAACTCTTCTCATCCGCCGAGGCCCGGATGGTTCGGACCCGCGTAACATGGAGAAGACCAATGGCAAAAGCTGCTACCGATTTCACCAAGATGTTCCAGGACATGATGGGTGCGTTCCCCGCCGTCGATACCAAGGCGCTTCAGGACTCGTTCAAGAGCCAGGCCGCGCTGGGCGAGAAGATGAGCAAGGTCGTTCTGGAAGCCGCTGAAAAGTCGGCCGAAGTTTCGAGCAAATGGACCAAGTCGGCGCTCGCCAAGATCGGTGAAGCCTCGACCGTCAAGGAAGAGGCGTCGGACTACGCCAAAGCCGCGACCGACTTCGCTTCGGCCTCGGCCGAGCTGGCCGCCGAACACATGGCCGCCTTCGCCGAAATCGCCAAGCGCGTTCAGATGGACACCGTCGAACTGATGCTGGCCGCTGGCAAGGACATGTCGGCCGAAGCGACCGCTGCGGTGCAGAAAGCCACGGCCGACGTGACCGCCGCCGCCAAGAAAGCGACCGACGAAGTCACCGCCGCCGCGAAAAAAGCGACCGCGGCCGCGGCGAAGTGATCGGTTGACCCGCGCCGTGTCGCGGGTCTGGACCGGATCCATACCAGGGCGCCCGATCCCCTCCCATGACGGCGCCTTGGACAAGGGCGGGCTTCGGCCCGCCCTTTGCCATTCCAGGGGCGCCTTGCCCGGTTTTTCGGCACGCCATTCCCCGGGGACGAAGAATCCTGTTTCCCCGCGCCGACTTGCGGTCTAACCTCGCCGCGATGCAGTAAACGAAACCAGGGGGGACTGCCGTGTCCGAGTCCGATAAGCCGCTGTTGATCAAGCGCTATGCGTCTCGCCGGCTCTACAACACCGAGAGCAGCGATTATGTCACGCTCGAGGATATCGCGGGCTTCATCCGGGCGGGGCGCGAGGTGCAGATCGTCGATCTCAAGACCGGCGACGACCTGACGCGCCAGTATCTGTTGCAGATCATCGCCGAGCACGAAAGCCGTGGCGAGAATGTCCTGCCGCTGGAGGTTCTGACCGATCTGGTCCGCAGCTACACCGCGCAGGCGCAAAGCGTCGTGCCCCAGTTCCTGGCGATGTCCTTCGACATGCTGCGCGAGGGGCCCGGCAAGCTGGCCGAACAGATGCACGCGATGAACCCGATGATGGCGCAGATGTCCAAGATGCCCGGGTTCGAGGCCATGCAGCGCCAGCAGCGCCAGTTCCTTGAAACGATGATGGCCGGTTGGTCGTCGATGCCGGGCGCCGCGACGACCGAAGCCGGTGACGCGGACGAGGACAAGGGCGACGACCTGTCGGCGATCCGTCGTCAGGTGGCGGCGCTCGAGGCCAAGCTCAGCAAGATGGGCAAGTGATCGTCGGGCGGCGCCTCAGCGCCGCCGCCTGCGCCCGCCTTCGCCGCCGCCGCCGGTGTTGTGGCTGACCTGCGGCAAGGTGACGACCGTCGCCAGATTGGGGAAGGTGTCCACCGCGTGCGGCAGGGCAGAGGCATTGACGAAATGCTCCTGAAAGCGCGGTTCGATGGCGGTCTCGACCTTGTGGATCCGCTTGACCTGCTGTTCGATCCCGGCCCGCGCGCCGATATTGCACAGCGCGATCCGCGCCCCGGTGCCGGCGGCGTTGCCGGCGCTGGTGACCTTGTCCAGCGGGCAATCGGGGATCATCCCCAGAACCATCGCGTGTTTCGCGCTGATATGCGCGCCAAAGGCGCCGGCCAGAACCACCCGGTCCACGGTGTCGACCTGCATCTCGTCCATGAGCAGGCGCGCGCCCGCGTAGAGCGCGGATTTGGCCAGCTGAATCGCCCGGATGTCGCCCTGTGTGACGGTGATGCGCGGGCCGTTCTGGGCGCTGCCGTCATGGATCAGATAGCTGTAGGTGCGCCCCTCGGGCTGGCAGCGCGGGGTGCTGGTCTGCTCGGGCGAGCCGATCAAACCCGCGGCATCGACGATGCCTGCCATGCGCATTTCCGCCACCGCCTCGATGATGCCCGATCCGCAGATGCCGGTGACGCCGGTTTGCGCCACGGCCTCGGCAAAGCCGGGATCGTCGGACCACAGGTCGCAGCCGATGACGCGGAAGCGCGGCTCGCGTGTCACGGGGTCGATCTCGATCCGTTCGATGGCACCGGGCGCGGCGCGTTGGCCGCTCGAAATCTGCGCGCCCTCAAACGCCGGTCCGGTGGGCGAGGAACAGGCCAGCACCCGGGTCTTGTTGCCCAGAAGGATCTCGGCGTTGGTGCCGACGTCCACGATCAGCACCAGGTCGTCCGATTCCTGCGGGGCCTCGGACAGGGCCACGGCGGCGGCGTCGGCGCCCACATGGCCGGCGATGCAGGGCAGGGTGTAGAGCCGCGCCTCGGGGTTCAGCGCGCTCAGCCCCACCTCGCGCGCCGGCAGCGACAGCGACGACGAGGTCGCCAGCGCAAAGGGCGCCTGACCCAGCTCGACCGGGTCGATGCCCAGAAACAGATGGTGCATGACCGGGTTGCAGACCACCACGGTTTCGACAATCGCGCCCGCCGCGACCCCGGCCTCGGCCGCGACGGATTGCGCCAGCGCGTTGATCGACGCGCGCACCGCTTCCGTCATCTCGACATCGCCGCCGGGGTTCATCATGGCATAGGACACGCGGCTCATCAGATCCTCGCCAAAGCGGATCTGCGGGTTCATGATCCCGCCCGAGGCCAGCACGCGGCCGTCCCTGAGGTCGCACAGATGCGCCGCGATGGTGGTCGAGCCGAGGTCGATCGCAAGGCCCACCAACGGCCCGTCATGGAACCCCGGGAAGATATCCAGCAGGCGCGCGCTGCCGCCGTGGTGGTCGCGGAACACGGCCACGGTGACCGCCCAGTTGCCCTTGCGCAGAACGGGTTGCAACTTGCGCAGCACCTGCGGCCCGGCCTCGATCCCGTCGATCTGCCATTGCGTGCGCAGCGCCGCCGACAGGCGTTCCAGATCGCCCGAAGGTTCGTGCATGTCGGGTTCGGCGACCTCGACATAATAAAGCCGCGTGGCGGGGTCCATCTGCACCGCGCGCGCGCTGGCCGCCTTGCGCACCACTTGCCGGTGCAACTGGCTTTCCGGGGGCACGTCGATCACCACGTCGCCCATGACCTTGGCCTGGCATCCCAGCCGGCGCCCGTCGATCATGCCGCGCTTGTCCTTGTAGCGTTGTTCGACCGCGTTCCATTCGCTCAGCGCGTCGGCCGACACCGTGACGCCATGCTTGGGAAAGGCGCCGACCCCCGGCGTGATCTGGCATTTCGAACAGATCCCGCGCCCGCCGCAGACCGAATCGAGGTCCACCCCCAATTGGCGCGCCGCCGTCAGGACGGGCGTGCCCAGTGCGAACCGTCCCCGCTTGCCCGAGGGCGTGAAGATCACCAGCGCGTCGTCTGTCATAGGTCTGTCCCGTCTGCGTTCGGGCGCAACATAACCCGTGGGGGCTGGCGGGAAAGGGGGAAGACGACGGCGCGCGCGCGGAAAGCGACGGTCAGTCGCGGGGCAGCGGGGTGACGGCCTCGGCCAGCAGGCTGGCTTCCGCGATCAGCGCGATCAGGATTTCGACGTGGCGCGCGGCGCGCCAGGGATTGCCGACCTCGTCCAGCGGGCGGGTGCGCATCGCGTCGTGTTGGGCCTCCAGGTCGATCAGTCGGTGCAGGGTGGCCGCGCCCGGGGCGGGCGTCGCGGGCAGACGCAGGACGCGCTTCAGGTCCGTTTCGCGCCGGTAATCGGCGGTGCCGTGGCGGGCGGTGCGCAGCAGCAGGCGCGGACGGCGGATCGTGGCCAGCGCCGACAGCACGGACAGGATCGAATCGGAATGGCAGGTCATCGGTGGCTTCCCCTTGCAGGTCGGGTTTGTGACAGGGGCATCATGACACAACCTATAAGGGTGTTGCGTTTCGGCGCTTTGCACCGTTCGCTTTGTTCAAGGCTTCTTTCCCATTGAAACCGAATAGTTGGAAACGCGGCGGGATTAAGAAACCCGTAACGAATACACGCATAGGTTGTTTACGTTTTGGAAACCTATGTGGCTTGTGTCTCTGGGGCTGCCACGCCTGAGGCATCGGCAAGAGGAGGGCGTGGCAAGGCTAGGGGGGGTCCCATGACCGCCAATGTCTCGCCGATCGGCCAATTGCCCGACTGGGTGCCCTCGGCCGTGCGGCTGTATCTGAGCCATACCGAGAATGGCCGCTCGTTGCGCGACATCGCGCGCGAAGAGGGTGTCCATGCCTCGACCGTGCTGCGTCAGGTGCGCCGATTCGAGAACCGTCGCGACGATCCACTGGTTGACTGCGCTCTGGGGCGGCTGCGTCAGGCTGCCCCGGCTGACCCCGAGGAGATCTCCGCGATGACCCAACCCCTGCGGACGGCCTGCCCCGCCACGACCCCCGATGAGACCATGCTCGACGCCGAGGCCCGCCGCGTCTTGCCCCGCCTGGCCGAGGAGGGGGCACTCCTGGTCGTTGCGCCCGACATGGACCGCGCGGTGGTCCTGCGCGACGGGGCCGGCGGCGCGACACGGCTGGCGGTGCTGGACCGCCCCATGGCCGAGGCCTTTGCGCTGCGCGAATGGATCGCCTGCGTCCAGCAAGGCCGTGTCCTGCGCTACGAGATCACCGCCGGTGGGCGGGCTGCCCTGCGCCGCCTGATCGCCGGGCGCGAAGCCCCCGTCCCCGCGCGGGCTTTCGACGACGAGGACAACCGCCGCACCCGGCCGGTCACCCTGGAATCGCCGGTGACCGCGCTGGCGCGGCGGCGCGACCGTGACGGCAATCCCTTTCTGACCCCGGACCTGGTCGCCGCGGCCGAGCGCCTGCGCGAGGATTTCGAAACCGCGCAGGCCGGCCCCCGGGTCACGCAGAACTGGGACCGGTTTCTGGTTGGCCCCGATCAGGGGGGCGGGGCCGGCCTGGGCAACGCGCGCGGCGCCACGGGCGCCCGCGACCGCGTGGCCCTGGCGCTGCGCGAACTGGGGCCGGGGCTTGCCGACATGGCGCTCAGGTGCTGTTGCTACATGGAGGGGCTGGAAACCGCCGAGCGGCGGCTGGGCTGGTCGGCGCGGTCCGGCAAGATCGTGCTGCGCATCGCGCTGCTGCGCCTGAAAAAGCACTACGACGATCTCGGCGACGCGGGCAAGATGATGGGCTGATTGCCGATCCCCGGCCTGATTGTCAGGCATTCACTGGCGGCCGGCCGCGGCAACAACCGCTGATGCCGGGCCCATGGTGTTCGAAAAGGCGCGGTCACCGGCCCCGAACCCGCGGGTCAGCTCCCTTGGTGGTTGAATTTCGTAAAGCCGGGGCTGCGCTTCTTTGTGCCGGAAATATCCTCGGGGGTATCCAAAGGGGGTGGAAAACCCCTTTTGGCGGGGGGTGCGGGGGGCTGGCCC
>Ga0116152_10002131_pt1 | contig 16143 bp, 13 predicted proteins | sample AD_UKC119_MetaG_FD_89894 | JGI IMG/M metagenome (GOLD analysis project Ga0116152, IMG submission 89894) | Active sludge microbial communities of municipal wastewater-treating anaerobic digesters from Hong Kong - AD_UKC119_MetaG | ecosystem: Engineered > Bioreactor > Anaerobic > Digestate... | reverse complement strand
GACACAAAGGCGCCGGCACCGCCGGTTGTTACAATGAAGGCTGGGAACGGAAATCTGCATATCTCCTGGACCCATCCTGATCCGGCCGATGTGGGGCGGACAGTGGTCTATTACAGGTACGGATCACAGTGGAACCAGAATATCCACGGCAGCGGTGTGACAACCGATGCAATACCTGTCTTCACTGTTAACCGTGTTTTTCTGAGGCGTACCAGGCGCGAGAATGTCAGGAGTGCTGACCAGGCTTTCCTTAAGCTTGACAGCATTGCAGTGTCTGCCGTTGACCGCTTCGGGAATGAAAGTGTTATCAGGAAGATGGCTGTTACCGGGTTTGCCTTTGCCGATGCCCCGGCCCTTGAACCGGTGCTGGCTGAGTTCTATGACGGCATGAAGAGACCTCCTGTACCGGTACCTGCTGTGACACCGGGAGTGAACGTGCTGGTTGATGACCACCTTGACCTTATCAGGGGCAGGAGGGTAGGCCTGATCACCAATCCATCCGCAGTGGGCACAGATATGCGAAGCACCATTGACATCCTGGCCACAACGCCGGGCGTCAACCTGGTGGCACTCTTCGGCGCCGAGCATGGTGTGAGGGGAGCACAGCACGGACGTATCTTTGACGACGGTGAGAAAGACCCTGTCACCGGCATACCGGTATACAGCCTTTATGGCGACTCATGGGCGCCAAAGCGCGAATGGCTTGACAGCATCGACGTGATGCTCTTCGACATACAGGGAGTGGGATCGGCGTGGTACACATTCAAGTTCTCAATGTCTCATGCCATGGAAGCATGCGCAAAGGCAGGCATCCCCTTTATCGTCCTTGACAGACCCAATCCGCTGGGAGGACGCGTGGTGGAGGGACCGATGCATGACACCATAAGCATCTACCGTCACCGTCTGCCTCTGAGACACGGGATGACTCACGGTGAGCTTGCAACAATGTGGAATGAAGAAGAGGGTTACGGTGCTGACCTGACAGTAATAAAGATGAAGGGATGGCGAAGGAGCATGATGTGGAATGAGACTGGACTCCAGTGGGTGATGCCCTCTCCGAATATCGACAACTGGGAGACCACCGTCGTTTACCCGGGTCAGTGTCTCTTTGAGAGGACCAACATGTCCGAGGGAAGGGGCATGACCAAACCCTTTATCGTTACCGGCGCACCATGGGTCAATGCCGAAGAGGCGGCTGCCGACCTCAACTCACGCGATATCAGGGGTGCATACTTCCGTCCTCTCTACTTTATCCCCCGCTCAGCAGGAACGGGATATAACCGCAGTGGCAAGCCCTGGAACCAGATGTGCGGCGGAGTGGAGATAATTCTCACCAACCCGTCTGCCTACCGGTCTGTGGAAGCCTCACTCCATATAATTGATGCATACAGGAAAACCAGTCCCGATTCACTGGTATGGAATCCGCCGACACTGATAAGGCAGTTGAATGAGCCGGGTGCCACCGTGGAGGAGGTGGTGAAAGCCTGCCAGGATGATGTGAAGGAATTCATGGATATAAGACAGAAATACCTGCTTTACAGATGAAAAAGAACCTTATATTTTTAATGGCTGCAGCTGCCGTGGTTGCAGGATGCAGTACCACGGGCAAAACAATACAGACTGCCACTGATGTATCCCGGCCTCGTGCCAGGGAAGTTCACAGGGCAAAGGGTCAGCCTGTTGAACTTGATCTGACCGCTCTCTTTGAAGCGGACCGCGCGGGCAGGAAAATCACCCTGAACAGGGGTGAGCTTCAACTTACCACCGATGAACAGGGCAGGATAACATTTGACATGCCCGAAACAGACACACTGATACTGTCCGCTGATCCGTGCCCGGAGCTGCTTGCCGGATGCAGCTTCGTTCTTCCCGTCAATAACTGGTTTGTGCCATACAACTATGCCGTCATGCCTGACGGCAGCGTGGAACGGCGTGCGCCATGGGTCGAGTTCCGCAGTATGCCTGCACCGGTGACCTATGAGCCTCAGTTCGATTTCCTGTGCAGGAGCGATTATCCTGCCAATGTAAGCATCAACGGGGTAGAAGTGAAGCAGTACAAAACAGGTATTTTCTTTCATACCGTCAGGTTCACTGAAGGGATAAACCGTGTCAGGGCAGAAGCAGTTTATCCAGACGGCCGCAAAGCGATAAGTGAGCAGGAGTTTATATATGAAAAGCGGGATATGACCCGGCACCCTTACCCTCTCTGGATAGAGAGACGTTCCTTTAAGCCTGCATCAGACATGGAGTTGCTTCCTGATGAGGTGGTCAGGGTGAGCTTCAGGGGCTCCCGCGGACAGGAGGCATGGCTGGATATAAAGCCTGGCAGGAAGAGCCTGCAATTCACCCGTGAGGATTTTGACGACTACAGTCTTTACCAGGCGGAGGTGCCGGTGCGCGATCTTAAAGCGGGAGTGCCCCACACCCTTTCTCCCAGGATAGTGCCTGCATCAAACGCCCCGGTAAAAGAGACCTACAGGCCGGGCTTCTCAAGAACGATCACAGTAAGAAACCCGGAGGATTTTCCGCTGCTGAAAGTTAAAAACGACTATTCAAGGCTGGTTTACAATCTCGGTGCGCCCCGGCTGGGCGGACCGATAAGGTCAGAGCTCGGTCCGGGAGTGATACTGAAGAGCAGTGGCAGGATTGGTAGCAATTACCGGGTCAGGCTGAGCAACACCGAGACCGGGTTCATCAGTGAGGAGGATGTGGAGGTATTAAGTGGCAGCAGGATACAGCCCGTTTACAGTGTGACAAGCATGTCATGCGGGCCATCCGGGAGGGGAGATGTGGTGAGCATACCCTACCTGGAACAGGTGCCTTATGAGATAATGCCTGATCCTGACGGCAGGAGGCTGGTGGTGACCCTCTTCGGGGTTGAGTCAGCTGCCACATGGGTCAGTCATCGCGCAGGTTGCCGGGTGATTGACAAACTCACCTGGGAGCAGAGCACGCCTGAGACATTCCGTGTCTATGTGAACCTGAAGACGGATAGGATCTGGGGTTATGACATCAGGCCATCAGGACGCAGCCTGGTGCTCAGAGTGAAGCATCCGCCTGTCTTTGATATTGCAGCGGAGAAGCCTCTTGCCGGGCTTAAGATTGCCATTGAAGCCGGCCACGGCGGCTCGGGCACCGGTGCCATCGGACTGTCAGGACTTGTTGAGAAGGATATCAATCTTGATCTCTCCTTCAGGCTGGGTGAGCTCTGTGCTGACATGGGCGCTGAGGTTATCCAGGTCAGGGACCGTGATATTGACATGACCCTTATTGAGAAGCGTGAAATAGCCATCAGGTCAGGTGCAGATATATTGATAAGCATTCATGCCAACGCCGGCGGCAGGGGATACCTTTCGGTGGCAGGGACAAGCACCTACTGGCACAATCCCTTCTGGGCACCGCTGGCGCAGACCATCTATGACAGAATGCTGGAGACAGGACTTGAGGAGTTTGGCGTGGTGGGGGCATTCAACTACACTGTCACCCGCGCTTCGCAGCTTCCTGCAGTCCTCGTTGAGCAGGCCTTCATGACCCATGCCGAAGATGAGGAGAAGCTTGCCGATCCGGAGTTCCGGCAGCAGATGGCAGTTAAGATTTACGAGGGATTGGTGGATTACCTGAAGTATATGTGCCAGTAACAGCGTATGCAGATCAGAAATCTATCCTTCTTATCCGGGCACCAAGGCTGTTAAGTCTGATTTCAAGCTCCTGGTAGCCCCTGTCTATCTGTTCAATATTATGGATCAGGCTTTTGCCTTCGGCGCTGAGGGCGGCAATGAGCAGAGCCATCCCCGCCCTTATGTCCGGACTCGACATGGTGATACCTCTTAGTTGCTGTCGCCGCTCAAGACCTATTACAGTGGCACGGTGCGGATCACACAGAACGATCCTCGCACCCATATCAATGAGCTTATCTACAAAATAGAGTCGGCTTTCAAACATCTTCTGGTGAATGAGAACACTGCCCCTGGCCTGAACTGCAACCACCAGAAGTATACTGATAAGATCAGGCGTCAACCCGGGCCATGGATGATCATAAATGGTCAGTATGGAGCCGTCTATGTTATTCTGTATCTCATAGGTGTCCTGCTCGGGCACAATGATATCATCACCTTCGAAATGAAACCTGATCCCCAGTTGCCTGAATCTTTCAGGTATGATTCCCAGATGTTGTATACCGGCATTTTTAATACGCAGTGATGATCCGGTTATAGCAGCCAGACCCAGGAATGAACCTGTCTCGATCATATCAGGAAGGATACGGTGCCGGCAACCGTGCAATTCATCCACTCCGCTGATAGTCAAAAGATTTGAACCTATTCCGCTTATTCCGGCTCCCATATTGTTCAGCATTATGCATAGTTGCTGGATATAGGGCTCACAGGCAGCGTTATAGATAGTAGTTATGCCCTCTGCCTTCACTGCGGCCATGATCATATTGGCTGTGCCCGTGACTGAAGGCTCATCAAGGAGGATATATGTTCCTTTGAGTGACTTTGCGGTTAACCTGAAGCATCCCGGTTCACAGTCATATTCAACAGATGCACCCAGCTTCCGGAAACCGGTTATATGTGTGTCCATCCTTCTTCTTCCAATCTTGTCACCACCGGGTCTTGGTATCACTGACCTCTTATGCCTCGCCAGCAGCGGCCCGGCTAACATGACCGATCCCCTGAGGTCGGATGCCTTTTTCAGAAAACCGGGATCATACATCCTGTCTGCCGCCATGTCGATTGCTCTGAAACTGTAACTGTCGGCAGTGATACGCTTCACTTTCACTCCCAGGTCGGCCAGCATCTCAATCATGAGCCTGACGTCAATTATATCCGGTATGTTGGAGATAATTATCTCTTCGTCAGTAAGTATCACTGCACTCAAAACCTGCAGGGCCTCATTTTTTGCTCCCTGCGGCGTGATCTCCCCGCTGAGCTTGCAACCTCCGGTCACTTCGAATGACTTCATTTCTCAGATTTTCAGTGAATTTATCTATGCACAAAACTATAAAGATATCTTTTGACAGAAAATTTTTCTCTAATATTGTCATTATGATCTGTTACCGGAAAAATATCAGCCTCTTGCCATACAATACGTTCGGTGTTAATGTAGTTGCTTCTCATCTGTTTCATCTGAAGAGACCGGATGACCTGGCCGAAATACTCGATTCCCCCGGATTCAGCAAGATGTCGGACAACATGAATAAACTTCTGCTGCTGGGTCAGGGAAGCAATATTCTTTTCACAGGTCCTTTTAAAGGAGTTGTGATTAAGAATGAGATAGATGGAGTAAGTATAATTAAGGAGGACGAATCATCAGTGGATATTGAGGTTGGATCGGGTGTTCTATGGAATGACCTTGTTGATTATGCTGTTAACAGAAACTGGTGGGGAATTGAGAACCTTTCTCTGATACCGGGTACAGCAGGCGCAGCTCCGGTACAGAACATAGGTGCATATGGTGCAGAGGCAGCCGATGTAATTCTCAGGGTAAAAGCCTTTCACCTGAGAAAGAGGGAATGGTTGGTATTTGATAACAGTGAGTGTGAGTTCAGTTACAGGGACAGTGTATTCAAGAGAAAGCTTAAGAATAAGGTTGTTATCTGTTCGGTACATCTCAGGCTGTCAAAGAAACCCTGGCCACGGCTTAATTATGGAGGCATCAGGGAAGAGATGGCAAACAGGAACATAACTGATCCCTCTGTCAGGGATATCTCGGCTGTTATTGCATCAATCAGGAGAGCAAAGTTACCTGATCCGGCTACCCTGGGCAATGCAGGCAGTTTTTTCAAGAATCCTTTTGTCAGTGAAGCTGAATTTCAGCGGCTTTTCAGGTCACACCCGCTGATAAGGTTTCACAGGCAGGCAGATCTTTACAAGATATCAGCAGGCTGGTTGATAGAGCAGGCAGGATGGAAGGGATGCAGGATTAATGACACAGGATGCTATGACAGACAGTCACTGATACTTGTTAATTATGGCAGAGCGACAGGAAAAGAGATCCTTGAGTTTTCGGAACAGGTAAAAAAATCGGTACATACCATGTTCGGGATAACACTGGAAAGGGAGGTCAATGTTATCGGACAGCAGACCTGAGAACCATGAGCCCTCCCAGCCGTTGGTTTAGCATTGACATTATTGCCTCGGCAGTGAAGGTATATCCCTCCGCGACAACGGATGTAACGAACTCATGGTGGCTTCTGCCGGCACGGTAGTCGGGCTCCCGGCCCGGATGACGCAGGTACCTGCCGAACAGGGAGGGGTCTTCAGCCAGGTTCAGTACAGCATGATACACCAGCTTGTCACCCGCCTTCCGCATTGATGACCCCAGTATTTTACGGTTGCCGATGGTGATATCCGAGATTCCACTGGAGCCCAGGTTGCTCACACCCATACCCGACAGTCCTTCAATGACAACTCCGTTGACCATACTGAAAAATTCCCTGAACCTGATCATAGCCTGGAATTGTTTTGCAACGGTAAAAGCAATGGTGGCCGGGGTCAGTATCACCGTCTCGCCGCCAGACGGCCTTTTGGTAACACGCAGGTTGTCGGCAGCAACTGCTTGCGTGAACAGGCTGGTTTCAATACTGTTCGACAGGCCCAGCACAATGACTGTCTCCTGCGGCTGCCAGACCAGGATCCCCGTGGTACCCTCCATAAACAGGAAGGCATCAGGAAGGTCATAATCTGAGAGTGTCACCGTCATGGAGAGAGATCTTCTTGTTATCTTTATACCGTACTCCGGAGAAAAACTTCTCCAAATGTAACAAAATAGTATCAGCATGGAGAAATCCGAGGAAACTGGCATTGATCACAGGCACCCCGAGCTGTGGGATGAACCCGACCATATCAGGAAGGAAATGGTGCGTACGATGAGCCATATTTACTGCCACGGCATGACAACCATCTCAGGGGGGAACATATCAGTAATTGACAGCATCGGGAATATATGGATCACCCCCTCAGGTACTGACAAAGGATCACTGAAGCCGGATGAGGTGGTATGTGTAGCCCCGGACGGCGTCTTTGAGGGTCCGTTGAAGCCGTCCATGGAATACCCGCTCCACCGTGAAGTATATAAGGTCAGACCTGATGTCAGGGCACTGATACACGCCCATCCTCCGCTGCTTACCTCGTTCAGTATCGTCCATCGCATCCCTGATACAACAATGATCAGGGAGTGGGATGAGATATGCGGAACAGCAGGATATGCCGGGTATGCAACTCCCGGGAATGCTGCAATGGCAGGCAGGGTAGCCCCGGAGTTCACAAAGGGTCATGATGTGGTCATAATGGAGAACCATGCCGTGGTGGCCGGAGGGAAAGACCTTGCGGAAGCCCTGGCGCGCCTTGAAACCCTGGAGAACTGCGCCAGAACAACTCACGCCGCCGGATTCATCGGGGAGATAATGATGCCGGGTGATACGCAGAGCGACAATGGTGATCTGTCGGCAGGCAGCAGCATACGTGAATCAAACAGGGATATGCGGCCTGGGAGAAGAAACAGTGTGATAAGTCACGATGAGGAAGTGCTTGCGGAAGAGATATGCCGGATGACAGTGCGCGCCTGCACCAGGGGCCTGATGTACGGCTTCAGCGGCACGGTATCTTCACGAACGGGGCACAGTGATTACCTCATTACTCCGGAAAGGATCTTAAGATGTGATATCAGAAAGCAGGATATTATCAAAGCCGGTTACGGAGACTTGACAGGCAGTAATTCTTTTTCAGAGGTCGCAGACAGCGCAGTGGCAGGCGAAAGGGCCGTGGCAGATAACGGCACCGGCAGTTCCGCCTCCGGCTCCGCCCGGACGGAATGTATCCATGCTGAGATCTACCGGAGGTTTACCTCTGTTAATGCGGTAGTCACAGCCCGTCCGCCATACCTCATGGCTTACGCGGTGACAGGCAGGGAGATTGATGTCAGGACAATCCCCGAGAGCTGGCTGCTTCTGCAGGGGATGCCTGTAGCACCTTTCGGGTCTCTTTCAGCGGGCCGGGAAGAGGTCTTCGATAAGCTTGGTGCTGGCTCCCCGGCTGTGCTTATAGCCAATGATTCGGTCCTTGTCACCGGTGAAAGCCTGTTGCAGGCCTTTGACCGTCTCGAGGTGGCCGAGATGACTGCAATGTCACTCATCCTGGGAGAATCACTCGGCAGCGTCAAACCAATCTCAGAAGACAACATAGATGAGCTGAGGAGGAACTTCTTCAGCAAGTGACAAAAGGTGGACTGAGAGATGACTGCCCTATTGATTTGATACGAGTCATTGGAGGCAATTGACCGGAATTTCCACCTGCCGGTCAGGAAAAATTGATAATTTTACCCTGCCGGCATCTTTATCTGTCCGGTACTACAACAGACTGATCAGCAAAACCGAAGAGACCATGAGTATAGAACTGAAAAAAGATTATGCATACTCTCTGCTTGTGCCAACGAGCATGGGCGTGCGCATTACCCCCGTGAACCATCAGCCGGTCCACACAGGTGACACCTTCTACATGCAGGCAACCAGCGCCGAAACCAACGTTGCAAGCATAGCAAGTTATCTCGGCCTGCCGGTGAAGGTGCTGACAACTTTCGTCAAGGGTAGTCCAATAGCGCAGTTCATAAAGAATAACCTTGGCAGCAGGCACATGAGCTATGAGGGCAAAGAGGTTGCACAGGGCGATCCGTGGGGCTACCGTCACCAGTTCAATATTGCAGACATGGGATATGGTTCGCGTGGCCCGCGTGTGCATAATGACCGTGCCGGCGAGGTGGGACGCACGCTTAATATGAAAGACTTCGATCTTGACCGTATCTTCGGGAAAGAGGGGGTGCAGATAGTCCATCTCTCAGGACTGATAGGTGCGCTCTCGCCGGAGACCAGCGCTTTCTGCCTCGAGTTGGCGCACGAAGCGAAGAAGCACGGCACACGCATCTCTTTTGATCTTAACTACCGCGCTTCCTTCTGGAAGGGACGTGAGAAAGAGCTGTCTGGAGTTTTCAGGGAGATAGCCTCCGTGGCTGACATCCTCGTGGGTAACGAGGAGGATTTTCAGCTATGCCTGGGGATTGAGGGTCCTGAGGCAGGAGGGAAGGATATTGCCTCCAAGATCGAAAGCTTCAAGGGTATGATTGACAGGGTCAGGAAAGAGTACCCTAACGCATCAGTGTTTGCCACAACACTCCGCCAGGTGCTGAGTGTCGACACCCATCTATGGGGGGCTATCATGTGGGAAAATGGCAACTGGCACGTCATTGAACCCCGCGAGATACATGTTCTAGACCGCATCGGCGGCGGCGACGGCTTCGTGGGAGGACTGCTGTATGGTATCCTGAAGGGCTGGGATCCGGCCCGGTGGGTGGAGTTCGGATGGGCCAGCGGAGCGCTGGCAACAACCTTCCTGACAGACTATGCCCAACCGGCCGACGAAGAGATGGTATGGACTGTCTGGGAGGGCAACGCCAGGGTCCGACGATAGATCATATGCATTACGTCCCTGCGCACCGCTGGAAAAGGCAGGTGCAGGGCCGCCTGTATAACAAGATCAGTCCTGTAGCAGATTATATCTCGCCCGGCACCTGTTATTCCTTATGCAAGGTGCCATGAGGGTATCAGGGAATTCATTGAATTAAGTTTGACTTAAAGCTAACAATATTTCCTAATTATTAATTTCAGTTTCAGGTTCAGGCGTCAGGTGCAAAGTTACTGAAAAGATAAACTGAGATGAATACATCTGTTTCATTCACTGCTGAAAGCCTTAAATAACATATTGTTGTACTTATTCTGTCATGGCGATTTATGCATGCACTTGTTCCGAAATCAATATTGACACTTTTCTTTCTATTACCGTATTGGTTGTTTATATTTGTCAGCGATATCACTAATATTTAAAAAAGTAACACAATGTCAGTGATTCGTTTTGGAGTTTCCCTGGAGAAGGAGCTTCTGGAACTGCTTGACAATTTCGTTGAGGAGAATCTCTTCTCCAACCGGTCGCAGGCCATCAGGCATCTAATCAGCAGCAGCCTCGCCGAAAAGAAGTGGCATTGCAGTAATGAGGTGACCGGATCAGTGACCATCCTTTATGACCGGCAGAAGAGAGGGATTATGGAACAGCTGGCTGGCATTCGTCATTCACATGATCCTCTCATTCTATCAATGCAGCATCTTCTGATTGATCACAACCAGTGTCTTGAGCTGGTTGCCGTCAGGGGCAGGGCTGCCGATCTGACGGATCTGGCTGACAGGTTAAGGAGTGTCAGGGGAGTGAGGTTTGCCAGACTGACAATGACAAGGATCACACCGGAGGAGGAGCATGTGTGAGGTAGTTGAATCAGTGATCGCCTCCATGCACAGCAGGAGATTTACCGACAGGTGCAGGCAGATACAGGCCACCTCGTGGAGTCTTGCCATTGTTATGATCATCGTTATGGTTCTCTCAGAGTCATGCGGTTCTTCCCGGCAGCCGCATGATGGCCGGCTCATTACTGACAGTGCAGGACGGCAGGTGACAATACCGGATACCGTAAAGTCAGTTATCGCATTAAAGTCGGGCACACTGAGGCTCGTCAGTTATATGAAGATGACTCACCTGGTCAGTCATATCGAGGGGAGTGAACAGCGGCGCAATGTGCTCTATCTCTTTGCCAACCCGCATCTCAGGGAGTTGCCACCCATTGGGGCAGGCAATAACTACGATACTGAGCTTCTGGCGGCGGCGGCACCTGACCTGATCCTCGCCACGTTCATGTCACCGCATGAGGCTGACCGGCTGGAGCAACTGACACAAAAGCCGGTAGTGCTTCTGGAGTATGGTGATCTAGGGGAGGGCAGGGCAAAACTCTACGGCACATTGACCCTCCTGGGACAAATTTTTCACAGGGAGGAGAGGTCGGATACGCTCATCAACTATATTGAAACTACAATTGACGAGTGTTCGCGCAGGGCAGCCGGGGCTATGGAAGAGCCTTGCTCGGCCTACATCGGGGGCGTTGCATATCGCGGCGCACATGGTATCAACTCAACGGAACCGGATTATCCTCCTTTCACGATGCTTTCAGTCAGTAACGTTGCTGCCGGACTGGGATTAAGGGGCAAAAGCGATGCTCCGGGGAACGAGGTGGTCTTCATCGATCCCGAACAGCTCATCAAATGGAACCCGGATGTTTTATTCCTTGATGCTGCCGGCAGCCGGATATGGGAAGAGGAACTTACGGCGCCGTCAGTCTTCTTCTCTCTGAAAGCATTGCATGAAGGCAGGACTTATACCGTTCTTCCGTACAACTGGAACACCATCAACTATGAGAACCTGTTGTGCAATGCATGGTATATAGGCTTAATCCTTATGCCATCAGCCTTCGGAGATGTGGATATGGATCACAAGGGCAGGGAGGTAATGCAGCTCTTTTACGGCAAGGATATCTATGGCAGGGCGGTTGATTATTACCAGCCCTTCAGGCAGTATGGCTGTTCCGGAAAGGATGGGGAGGCTTCATCAGCGGAGATCCCTGCGGCACAGTGAAAGAGTTATGAAGAGGGAGCATGAGATAGAGCAGCAGTACAGCCTGTTTGTAAAACGCAAGGGCAGGTTCATATGGATTGCCGGAGCGGTAACCCTCATCCTGGCAGTCACCGGCCTGGCGCTGGGACCGAGCAGCATCAGCTTCCGTGATCTGTTTACGCTTTTTACCGATGGTGGTGATGCTCTTCATCAGGGGATAGTCTTTCAGATAAGGCTGCCGAGAGTCCTGGCTGCAATACTCAGCGGCATGGCCCTCTCTGTCAGCGGAGTGGTAATGCAGAGCGTGCTGAGGAACCCGCTCGGATCACCCTTCACCCTGGGCATAAGCAACGCGGCGGCGTTTGGTGCAGCCTTCGCAATAATCATCTTTGGTGCGGGAAGCATGTACAGCAACAGCTCCGATGCGGTGATGATAGCCAATCCATATATTGTCACAGCCTCAGCTTTCGTCTGGTCTCTGGGAGCCTGTTTCCTTATTCTCTTTGTTGCAAAGCGAAGGGGAGCTACACCCGAGAACATGATCCTCACCGGTATCATTGCCAGCTCACTCTTCACAGCCATGACTACCGGTCTGCAGTATGTGGCCGACGATGTGGAGCTGGCGGCAATTGTCTTCTGGACCTTCGGCGATCTGAGCAAGGGGGGATGGAATGAGCTGCTGCTCCAGGTGTTGATAGTGGTGCCGGTGATGGTTTATTTTTATCGTAACAGGTGGAATTACAATGCGCTCGATGCCGGGGATGAGACGGCACGAAGCCTTGGCGTCAACATCGGCAGGCTCAGGTTGACGGGGATGGTTGTTGCATCGCTGGCCACAGCGGTTGTGGTATCCTTTTACGGGATCATTGCCTTCGTGGGACTGGTGGTGCCGCACATGGTACGAAGGATAACGGGAGGAGACGAGCGGTTCCTTATCCCCGGAGCGGCTCTTGCCGGCGCAGCATTCATGACGGGCTGTGATATAGTGGCCCGCACACTCCTTTCGCCGGTGGTCCTTCCCGTGGGAATCCTTACATCATTGATAGGAGCGCCGCTCTTTGTGCTTCTGCTGTTAAAGGGAAAGGGAGGGTCACAATGGAGATGATCAGCCTCTCATCTGTGCATTTCGCCTATAACGGCCTGAAAGTGATAAACGATGTGTCACACCTCTTTGAGAAGGGATCATTCACGGCTATCCTGGGTCCGAACGGTTCGGGAAAGACAACCCTGATAAGGCTTATGAACGGTCTTCTCAAACCACAGTCGGGCCTCGTTGAGGTAATGGGCCGCAGGGCGGACGATTACATGGCCAGGGAGCTGGCTCAGCAGATGGCCTACGTGCCGCAGTCGCAGTATAACCTTTTTCCTGCAACGGTATTTGACACGGTATTGCTGGGCCGAAATCCATATATCGCCTGGTCGCCCGGAAAGGATGACCACCGCATCACCTCAGAGATACTTGTCAGGCTGGGACTGGATGACATTGCCCTTAAGGACATAAACAATCTGAGCGGAGGACAGCGTCAGCGGGTCTTCATTGCCAGGGCGCTGGCGCAGCAGCCTGCCCTGATGCTCCTGGATGAGCCTACGACCAGTCTCGACCTGAAGCATCAGCATGAGACACTTCACCTGCTCAGGGAGTTAAGTGCAGGAGGGATGACTGTGATAGTTTCCATCCATGACCTTAACCTTGCCCTGAAATATTGCAGCAGCTTCATGTTCCTTGATGGTGGACGGCTTGTGGCCGAGGGCGGCAGGGAGATATTCAGGGAGAAGCTGATTGAAGATGTTTACAGGGTGAGAGTAAGAATAATCATGGAGGGAGAGCAGATGTTCATCCTGCCCGTGGAACCGGTTTAACAATTACATTGATGAAGGAATTGCAGATAACAGTGATAGGACATGTCCGTAATGAATGGAAGAGAGCCAAACCTTTTGAGGCTGACGCAATCAAGAACAGCATCTCAACAATTGTGGTAAAGAAGGAGTATGTTGACGGGCTGTTCAGGATAGAAGATTTCAGGGAGCTGAATGTGCTGTTTTATTTTGACAGGTCGTTGGGTTATGAGCTGCGCACCACCACCCGCTCGGGTGATTACCGGGGCGTGTTTGCCTGCTGCTCACCGCGCAGACCCAGCCTGATAGGACTTACCACTGTGGAGTTGCTGAAGGTTGAAGAGAATGTACTTACCGTCACGGGGCTTGATGCCATAAACAATACCCCGGTGCTTGACATCAAGCCGGTAATCCACAGATAGATGCAATTCCCGGGGGCGGTGTCACTCATCAATGTGGAGGTCGGCGCTGAAGAAGGCGAGGCCTCCGGCTGCTGTCTCCTTGTACAGGCTGGGCAGATCCCTGCCGGTCTGGTTCATTGTCTGCACCACTTTGTCAAAGCTGATCATATGACGTCCGTCTGAGAGCATGGCGAATGTATTATGTGCCAATGCCCTCGAGGCAGCAAAAACGTTTCGTTCGATGCATGGGATCTGCACCAGTCCAGCTATAGGATCACACGTCAGGCCGAGGTGGTGTTCCAACCCCATCTCCGCAGAGTATTCTATCTGGTAGTTGGTGCCGCCATAGAGCTGTGTCAGGGCTCCGGAGGCCATGGCACAGGCAGTGCCTATCTCACCCTGGCAGCCCACCTCGGCACCCGAGATGGAGGCGTTTCGTTTTACGAGAGTGCCTATCAGCCCTGCCGTGGCAAGAGCCTTGATTATATCACTGTTCCTGTGGTTGTTGAACTGTTTGGAGTATTTGAGAACGGCTGGCAACACTCCGCAGGAGCCACATGTGGGGGCGGTGGATATGATACCTCCGCAGGCATTCTCCTCGCTCACAGCCAGTGCGAAGGCATAGAGTGTGGCACGGATGCGGAATATATCCCTGAACTGCTGCGCCTTGCGCATGTAAGAGTTTGCCTTGCGCTGAAGGTTAAGTCCGCCAGGAATAACTCCTTCTTCTGCCAGGCCCCTCTTTATGGCAGCCTCCATGGCAGCCCATATCCCGCCGAGGTAGTCAAGAATGCTATCTCCTTCAACCTCAACAACGTATTGCCACAGTGTTAATCCTTTCCTGTGGCAGTGGGCGAGGATATCGTTCATTGTTTCATGAGGATATATATCTCCGGTCTCGTTCTGCCCGGAGTCGTCCACAATGGCGCCTCCGCCGATGCTGTAAGCCATCCAGTCAGCGGTCAGGTTGCCGCTGCTGTCATAGGCTTCGAATTTCATCGCATTGGTATGGCGTGGTTGAATGATCTCAGGGTGCCATTCTATTGACAGTTTCCTTGTCCCAAAGGTCTTCTCGAGTGCTGCATCGGTCCTGTGGCCCCTGCCGGTGGCTGCCAGGCTGCCGTAGAGATGTACCCTGAATGCTGTGGCCTCCTGGTTCTGCGAGATAAAGCGCTGTGCGGCATTCACCGGGCCGATTGTGTGACTGGCTGAGGGCCCGCGGCCTATGCGGTAAAGATTCCTTATTGTCTCCATAGTGATAAAGCAGAGTTGATTATACTCCTGTTGAGGCCGCAAATTTAAAACAAAATTGAAAGCGGAACGCCTATGTCAATACAGCCTTCCTCCGGGAGGTACCTCCCGGTCAGGAGCCACCAGAACGCATTCATTGTTGCCGTCAGGGACGCCCAGTGTCAGCACTTCGGATACCGCAGGCCCGATCTGCCGGGGCGGGAAGTTAACGACGCACAGCACAAGCTTTCCTGTCAGCTCTTCCCTTGTATAATTGGCAGTCAGCTGTGCACATGACCTTTTTATTCCAATCCCGGGGCCGAAGTCTATCCTGAGCCTGAAGGAGGGTTTCCTGGCTTCCGGGAAATCCAGGACTTCAATAATCCTCCCGGCACGGATATCAAGCTTCTGAAAATCTTCAAACGTTGCCATACAACATTGATTTTTATGTTACTTCTCAATAATTCTTAAGTGTTTGGCGGGGGTGTCAGGTCCGCTTCCGCGGCCCTGACCGTCCCTGAGCTTCAGTCCTGCAAATAAAAAACAAGCACCATGCTTCGCATGGTCTTTTTGTTTTTAAAAGCCCCTCCTGAAAGCAAGCTTTCGTCGTGTCTTTTCTAAAACAAAAACCCCCTTTCGGGGGTGCTTGTTTTTTGCTTGGTCAGTGGAGCTGGCGGGAGTCGAACCCGCGTCCAGGCAAGGCGACCATATGCTTTCTACATGCTTATCCTGCCTTGTTTGTCGGGAGGGATGAGGTGACAGGCAACCGGATCACTCCTTATCTCCTGTTATTTCACCGTCAGGCCGGAGAAACCATCGGGCTATCCCTGAGTTGCGTGCGCTTCCTTATCGGGTTGGTACAGGGCCTCACCGCCCGGGAAACGTCTCGTCCCAGCACCTTGTGCCGGGATTAAGCATAATCCGCTATCTAGCAGGTTACGCAGCAAGAGCGTAGTTAGACTCGCCAGTTATTGTTCTGTGACACAGGTTATAGAGTAGCGTCACCACCCTCTGCATGCTTACATACCACCGCTGCTTGCTGTCAAAACCAGGTCAGCCCCTGATATGTGTCTGCCAATGCAAAATTACTCTTTTATGCATTCAGCTGACAAAATTACTCGCAAAAATCGGGCCGATTTCTTATCTTCACGGCAATACCAAAATTGCAGAAATGGAGAAAAGAGTTAAGGTCG
>Ga0116152_10002130_pt1 | contig 16144 bp, 16 predicted proteins | sample AD_UKC119_MetaG_FD_89894 | JGI IMG/M metagenome (GOLD analysis project Ga0116152, IMG submission 89894) | Active sludge microbial communities of municipal wastewater-treating anaerobic digesters from Hong Kong - AD_UKC119_MetaG | ecosystem: Engineered > Bioreactor > Anaerobic > Digestate... | reverse complement strand
TGTAGGAGAACACCATGGGCACCTTCCACGACCACAAGGGCGAGTTCCACGGCATCACGGTGGTCGCCGAGGCCGGCGACACCGTCTACGTGGGCCGCTGCGACACCATCGACGACCACGGCGTCGTGCTGCTGGACTGCGACGTGCACGCCGAGGGCGAGGGCGGCCGCACCAACGCGGAGTGGCTGCAGCGGGCCGCGCGCTTCGGCGTGTGGAAGAAGCACGACCGGCAGGTGCTCGAGCGCTCCGGCGTGACGGCCGTCACGCCGCTGGGCGACTTCGTGCGCCAAGGCACCGCGGCGGCGAAGCCCCTGGCTCCCGCGTCGCCGGCGCCGCAGGTCGCCCCCGCGCCCCCCGCCGGCGACGTCGTCACGCTGACCGACGCGGCCCGGACCGAGGTCCGGCGCCTGATCGAGGCCGAGGACCGCACCGGCCAGGGCCTGCGCCTGGGCGTGGCGGGCGGCGGCTGCTCGGGCCTGGTCTACAAGGTCGAGTTCGACGCGCGCCGCGAAGGCGACGTGGTCGTCGCCTGCGACGGGTTCGACGTGCTGCTGGACCGCAAGAGCACCATCTACCTGCGCGGCGTCACCCTCGACCACAAGGCCGGCCTGTCGGGACGCGGCTTCGTCTTCCAAAACCCCAACGCGACCAACACCTGCGGCTGCGGGGAGAGCTTCGCCGTATGAACGCGGCCGCCCTGGCCCTCTGCCGCCAGGCCCGCGCGACGCAGCTGGCCTGGGACTGGAACGGGGCGCCCGCGCTGGGCGCCCTGCTCGTTGCCGGCGCCGATGCCGGGGCGTTCCTGCAGGCCCAGCTGACCAGCGACGTGCTGGCGCTCGCGCCCGGCCGCGGCCATCTCTCGGCGCGCCTGGACCGCAAGGGCGCGCTGGTCGCGTGGTTCAGCCTGCACCGCCTGCCCGACCAGGGCCAGCCGCTGCCCACCTACCTGCTGATCATGCCCCGCGACGGCGTAGCCGCGCTGGCCGCGGACCTCGCCCGCTTCGTGATCGCCGAGGACGTGCTGCTCGAGGACGTGACGGGCGAGTTCGACGGCGTCGTCGTGCAGGGTCCGGCGGCGGCCGCCGCCATGGCGGATCTCGACGAGGGCGATGTCCGGCCTGCGGACGGTGGATTCCTGGTGGCGCGCTCCTTCACCGGCGATCCGGGCTACCTGCAGCTGGCGCCGCGCGGATCGGCGGCGACGGCGACGGCGGACGGACCGGCGGCCGACACGGCCTGGCACTGGTTGCGCGTCGAAGCGGGCTGGCCGCTGACCGGCCGTGATCTCGCGCCGGGCGAGCGCACCCTGCCCCAGACCGGCCTCGAGGCGCGCACCGTCAGCACCACCAAGGGCTGCTTCCTGGGCCAGGAGGTCGTCGCCCGCCTGCGCACCTACGGCAGCGTGCCACAGGCCTTGCGCGGGCTGGTGTTCGACGGCCTGCCGGGCGATGGGCTGCCCGACTTCCCGGCGCCGGGCTCGCGGCTGATCGACACCGACGGCACGTCGTTCGGCACCTGGGCCTCCGGCGCCTTGTCGGTGGCCTGGGAGCGCCCCGTCGCGCTGGCCTTCCTGGGCCGCGACCACCGCACGCCGGGCACGCGGCTGACGGTGACGCTGGCCGACGGCGCCGCGGCCGAGGCCGAGGTCGTGCTGCTGCCCTTCCACGACGCCACCGACGCCGCCCGCCGTGCGCGCCGGCTGCATGAGCGCGCGATCCACCTGTTCAGCCGCGGCGAGGACGACCGCGCCGCCTCGCTGCTCGAGCAGGCGCTTGGCCTCGATCCGGGCTACGCCGAGGCCTACGAGGCCCTCGGCGTCATCCTCGGCCGCAGCGGCCGCTACCACGAGGCCATCGACGTCTTCCGCCGCCTCGAGCAGGTGGCGCCCGACGAGCCCATGGTGCACACCAACCTCTCGCTGTTCTACATGAAGATCGGCGATCGCGAGGAGGCCGAGCGGCAGAAGGCCCAGGCCACCCTCAAGCGCTTCGCGGGCCTGGACGGCGAACGCACGGCCCGCGAGAGGGCCGAGGCCGACGCCGCGGCCCGCCGCACCGACGCCGAGCGCAAGCTGGCCATGTTCGGCGAGGTGCTGGCCTTCGACCCCGACGATCCGCTGGCGCTGATGGGCCTGGGCAACGCGCTGGTCACGCTCGAGCGGCTGGCCGAGGCCGAGCCGCATCTCGCGCGCGCCTGCGCCGTGCAGAAGGACAACAGCGCCGCCTTCGCGGCCCACGGCAAGGTGCTCGAGCGCCTGGGCCGCACGAACGACGCCCGCGCGGCGTACCGCGCGGGCGTCGTGGTGGCCAGCCGCAAGGGCGACCTCATGCCGTTGCGCGAGATGGAGCACCGGCTGCTGGTGCTGGGCTCCTGATCCCCGCCCTTCCTCAGACCTGGACGAACTTGGCCGCCGCCACGCCGCAGATCGGACACTTGGCCGGGGGCGTCCCGAACTCGATGTGGCCGCACACCGGGCACAGGTAGAAGTTCGTCTCGGCCAGGTCCTGGCCCTGCTGGGCGGCCGCCAGCGCCAGTGCGTACAGCCGCGCGTGCACTTCCTCGGCCTCGACCGCGTACTTGAACATGCGCTTGGCCTTGTGGCCCTCGGCCTCGGCCTGGGCCAGCATGGGCGGGTACATCTGCTCGAACTCGTAGGTCTCGCCGCCGATCGCGGCCTTCAGGTTGTCGAGGGTCGAGCCCACGCCGTCGAGGGCGGCGAAGTGGCCGGCCGCGTGCAACCGCTCGGCCTGGGCCGTGGTGCGGAACAGGCGGGCGATGTTGGGCAGGCCCTCCTTCTCGGCGGCCTCGGCGAAGGACGTGTACTTCTGGAACGCCTGGCTCTCGCCGGCGAAGGCTTCCTTGAGGTTGTCGTGGGTGTTGGCCATGGTCCGGCTCCCCGGTTCGGGTGGATGCGACAGGTGGACACCCGCCGACGATAACAGATGGCCGCCCGCGATCCAAACCGTTGTGGCTACATCAATTCCGACATTCAAAGTCGGAATTCACGCCTCAGCCGGCCAGCCGGCAGCCCAGGGCGATGGACAGGAACTTCGACTCCTCGTCGTCGGCGCGGCTGGTCAGCACGCAGGGCGCCGACGTGCCGACCACGGCCGCGGCGATGCGCGCGCCCGCCAGCAGCGTCGCGGCCTTGTAGAAGACGTTGCCGCTCTCGATGTTGGGGAACACGAGGATGTCGGCCGCGCCGCCGACCGGCGAGTCGAGCTCCTTGATGGCGCAGGCCTCGGGCGACAGGGCCACGTCCAGGGCCAGCGGCCCGTCGACGATCGCGCCGGGGAAGCGCTCGGCCGCCGCATCGCGGATGGCTGCGGCCTCGACCGTGGCCGGCATCTTCGGGCTGACCTTCTCGGTGGCCGCCACCAGCGCGGCCCGCGGCCGCTCGATACCGAAGCTGCGCGCGGCAGCGAGGCAGTACTCGAGGATCTGCATCTTCGTCGCCATGTCCGGCTGCGGGATGATCGCCACGTCGGCGGCGAACAGCAGCTTGCCGTGGCGCGCGACGTAGGCCGGCAGCTCGAACACCGACACGTGCGTCAGCACGCGTCCCTCGGGCAGGAGACCGCCATCACGGCCGAGGATCTGCTTCATGTAGTCGCTGGTGGCGATCAGGCCCTTCATCAGCACGTCGGCCTCGCCGGCGCGCACCATGGCCACGGCCTTGCGGCCGGCCTCGACGGTGTCGCGCTCGTCGACCACCGAGAGCAGGCCACGCTCGATCCGGTGTTCGGCGCACAGCGCGTCGATGCGCGCCGCGTCGCCCACCAGGGTCACGTCGGCGATGCCCTCGGCGGCGGCACGACCCGCCGCCGCGATGGTGTTCGGATCGTGGCCGGCGGCCACGGCCAGGCGGCGCGAGGGTCGGTCGCGCAGGTCCTGCACGAGCTGGTCGAGGCTGCGGATGGGCGTCATCGGTCCGTCCTTCGTCTGGCGTCTAGGCTTCCGGGGCAACGTCAGGGGCGTAGTCGCGGGCCGCTTCCTTGCCCGCCAGCACCCGCAGCGCGCCCTTGACCAGGGCGTGCATCTCGTTCTCGCCGGGATAGGCGGTCACGCCGCAGCCCAGCGCCGCCACGCTGCGGGTGATCTCGGCCACGAAGCGCTCGCTGCGGGCCAGGCCGCCGGTCAGCAGCACCTGGTCGACGCGCTCGCCGTCGAAGGCGGGCAGCAGCGCGGTGATGTTCTTGCTGATCTGGTAGACCATGGCCTCCCAGACCGCGCAGGCCTCGGCCTCGCCCGCCTCCACGCGCCGCTCGACCTCGCGGAAGTCGGCGGTGCCCAGCAGGTCGATCAGGCCGCCGCGGCCCTTGTTGAGCTTCAGCAGCTCGTCCTGGGTGTACCGGCCGCTGAAGCAGAGGCGGATCAGGTCGCCCGTGGGCTCGCTGCCCGAGCGCTGGGGGCTGAACGGTCCCTCGCCGTCCAGGCCGTTGTTCACGTCGATGTAGCGCCCCCGGGCGTGCGCGCCGACGGTGATGCCGCCGCCCATGTGGCAGACGATGACGTTGAGGTAGCGGTAGAAGGTCTCGTGCTCCTCGGCGTAGCGGCGGGCCGTGGCGATCTGGTTCAGCGCGTGGCTGATGACCTTGCGGCGGATGGCCTTCATGCCGGTCACGCGCACGCGTTCGGGCGCCTCGTCCACCACCACCGGGTCGACGATGAACGCCGGCTTGCCCGTGCCCTCCACGAGGTCGTGGGCGATCAGCGCGCCCAGGTTCGAGGCGTGGTCGCCGCCGGTGCCCGCCAGCAGGTCCTCGCGCATGCGGCCGTTCACCGTGTAGGTGCCGTGGGGAATGGGCTTGAGCAGGCCGCCGCGGCCGCTGACGGCGTCCAGGTCGTCCAGCGACAGCCCGTGGTCGGCCAGGGTGCGCATGATGACCTGCCTGCGCATCCCGTACTGCTCGACGATGCGCCGTCCCTCGAAGGGCGCCAGCTCGGCCGCCGGGTGCTCGATCTCCTGCACGAAGCGCTCCTGGTCGCCCTCGTAGACCGCGATCTTGGTCGACGTGCTGCCGGGATTGACCGCCAGGATGCGCCAGCGCCGGAAGAACGTGTCCTTGGGCGTGCGGCTCCAGTGGCCGAAGCGCTGCAGGCGCAGCACGCTGGCCTTCACGCCCAGCATGGCGTCCTCGGCGGTGCAGTCCATGGGCAGGTCCACGCCCTGGAAGCGCAGGCCGAACATGACGCTGAACTTCTTGGCCTCGGGGAAGCGCGTGGCGTAGAGGTGGAACATCAGATTCCCGGTGTCGAGATTCGGCGCGATGATCACGTTCGTGCCGTCCACGAAGCCCTGGTCCTGCCCCCGCCGGTAAAGCTGTGCGCTGCGGCGCGACAGGGCGACGCTGACCTTCACCTCGCCCTCGATGCGGATCGTCTCGTAGCGCCGGCCGTGGGTGGCGCGCTCGGCCAGCACGCCGGGCACCAGCTCGGCGGCGCGGCGCACCAGCTCGGGGCTCGGACCCTCGTCCGAGCCCTTGTTGCTGTACGAGACCATGGCGCCGTTGATCGTCGGCAGCACGTCGGCCGGGATCAGGTCGCGCGCCACGGCGCAAGTGCCCACCGCGACGTTGGCCAGCACCTCGGGCGTCATGGTGGCGTTCACGCCCACGTCGCCGATGACCACGATGTTGTGGGGGAAGATGCCCTGGGGATGCGAGTCCGGCAGCACGAACACGCCGGCCTCGCAGAGGATCTCCTGCTTGGCCAACAGGCGGATCATGGGGCGGAAGTAGTCCTTGGGCTCGTGCTGGATGCCGCCGACCACCATGTCGGCGTGGCCCTGCCGCACGGCCATGATGCCGAACCGGGCGGGCTCGCGCATCAGCGCGGCGGCCTCCTCCACGTCCTCGGTGCGGCGCAGGGCCTGGGGCAGCTCGACGCAGGAGCGGGCGAACTCCTCCAGCAGGTCGGGCCGGCCCGCCGGGTCGCAGAACGCACTCTCGGACAGCGTGAACTCGACGCGCGTGGGGTCGAGGTGGCCCAGGTCGCGCGCGATCACCTCGCGCACGTCGCGCTCGGTCGCCAGGAACACGGGCCGGATGAACCGCGTCAGGTGGCAGGCGGCCTCGATGATGCGCGGATCGGTGGCCTCGACGAAGATGACCGCCGGGCGGTTCCTCTGCACCTTGAGGATCTGCTGGTCCAGCGCGCCGTCGATGTCGTACATTGCGGATCTCCCGGTCTGGCGGCACCTTGGCCCGTGGAGCGGATGAGCTGGTATTTGTTTAACAACAAATACAGTGGTCAAAGACCCCCCACTTCGCAAGGATCCTGCCGTGACCGCCCGACCGCCGCAACCCATCGATCCGCAGCTGGCCACCCTGGCCGCCGAGCAGGCCCCGCGGGCCGCCGCCGCCGGACCCGGCGGGCCCGCCCGCTGGCTGCTGGTGGACACCGCCGGGCAGCGCCTGGCCCTGGTCCAGGCGGGCCGCATCACCGCCGCCTGGACCATCTCGACCTCGGCCAAGGGACTGGACGGCGCCCAGGACTCGGGCGGCACGCCGCCGGGCCTGCACCGCATCGCCCGGCGCATCGGCCTGGGCGCCGAGCCCGGCGCGATCTTCGTCAGCCGCGAGCCCACGGGCGAGGTGTGGGCCGGGGCCGCCGATCCGCGGGACCTGATCCTCAGCCGCATCCTGACCCTCGAGGGCCTGGAGCCCGGCGTGAACCGCGGCCCGGGGTGCGACAGCCTGGCGCGCTACATCTACATCCACGGCACCAACCACGAGGCCGCCCTGGGCACGCCCGCGAGCCACGGCTGCGTGCGCCTGGCCAACGCCGACGTCATCGACCTGGCGGGCCGGGTGCGGGAAGGGGATCCCGTTGTCATCGTCTGACGCCCCGCGCCCCTGGCTGCACTTCGCCGGGGCGGCCGGCAGCGGCATGAGCGCGCTGGTCCAGTTCCACGCCGGCTCGGGCGGATTCGCCACCGGCAGCGACCGCGCCTTCGACCACGGCGAGCGCGCCGACGAGCGCGCGGCGTTCGAGCGGCTGGGCGTCGTGATCACGCCGCAGGACGGCTCGTTCCTCGCGGCCGCGCCCGGCCCCTGCAGCGGCCTGGTGGTCAGCACCGCCGTCGAGGACGACGTGCCGGACGTGGCCGCCGCCCGCGCCGCCGGCGTGCCGATCCTGCACCGCTCCGAGCTGCTGGCGCGCTACGTCGAGCAGCACCGCACCGTTGCCGTCAGCGGCACCAGCGGCAAGTCGACGGTCACCGCCATGGTGTTCAGCATCCTGCGCGCGGCCGGGCTCGGCCCCGGGCTGCTGACCGGCGCGGCGCTGGCCGACCTCGCGGCGGACGGCCACCTGGGCAACGCCTGGGCCCCGGCGCCGCGCCCGGGCGACGAGCCGCTGCTGGTGATCGAGGCCGACGAGAGCGACGGCAGCCTCGTGCGCTACCGGCCGTGGTGCGGCGTCGTGCTGAACCTGGGCCTGGACCACAAGCCGCCGGCGGAGATCATGGCGATGTTCCGCACGTTCCGCGCACGCACGCGCGGCCCGTTCGTGGTGGGCGACGACCCGGCCCTGGACGAGTTGGCCGACGGCGCCCTGAGGTTCGGCCTGGCGGAGGGGCGGCCGGGCCTGCCCGGGTGCTTCGCCGCCGACGTGGTGCTCGGTCCCGCGTCGGTGCGCTTCACCCTCGACGGCACGCCGTTCACCGTGCCCCACCCCGGCCGGCACACCGTGCTGAACGCCTGCGCGGCGGCGGCGGCCTGCCGCACCGTCGGCGTCGACGACGCCGTCGCGGCCCGGGCCCTGGCCGGCTTCGGCGGCGTGGCCCGCCGCTTCTGTTCCCTGGGCACGGCGCGGGGCGTCGAGGTCATCGACGACTTCGCCCACAACCCCGACAAGATCGCCGCCGCGCTGGCCGCGGCCCGCGGGCGCGCGCCGAAGGGCCGCGTGCTGGCGGTGTTCCAGCCCCACGGCTTCGGCCCGACGCGCTTCCTGAAGGACGCGCTCATCGCCGCCTTCGCCGAGGCGCTCGCCCCCGGCGACGTGGCGTGGCTGCCGGAGATCTTCTATGCCGGGGGCACCGTCAGCCGCGACATCTCTTCGGCCGACCTGGCGGCCGGCGTGACGGCCCGGGGCCGCGACGCGCGCTTCGTCGCCGTGCGCGCGGACATCCCCGCGGCGATCGCGGCCGAGGCGAAGGCAGGCGACCTGGTGCTGGTGATGGGGGCGCGCGACCCGTCGCTGACGGCGTTCGGCCGGACGATCCTCGCGGCGCTGGGACAGGAACGCTGACGGGCGGTCAGGCCTCGACGCCCACCGGCGCCGCCTCATCGCCGACCGTGCGGCGCCCGACGCCGAACCCCTCGCCCAGGCGGCGGTCGATGAACAGGTTGCTGCCGGTGATGCTCTTGGCCTTGTGCTTGACCTCGGCGCACACCTCGGCCACCTCGACGTGCATGCGGAAGGGTCGCTGCTTCAGGGGCACCGCGCCCATGGAGATGGTCATCAGGGGGAACCGCGCGCTGTTGCCCTTGCGGTCCTCCGACTCGATGTAGCCGCGCTCGATGTCGGTGTCGTTGTAGAAGGCCGGCACGCCGCGGTCGAAGCGCGCGGCGATCTCGCGGCCGACATCCTCGAGCCTGGCCGACGGCACGATCATCACGAAGTCGTCCCCGCCCACGTGACCGAGGAAGCCCTCGTCGTTGCACACCACGCGCAGCACCGTCTGCAGCGTCTCGGCGTTGAACAGGATGACGTCATCGCCGTCGTTGAAGCCGTAGGCGTCGTTGAAGGCCTTGAAGTTGTCCAGGTCGGTGTAGAGCACCGCCACGTCGTCGGCGCGGTCGATGGCCTGCTGGATCATCTGCACGATCGTGTTGTTGCCGGGCAGGTGGGTCAGCGGGTTGTTGTCGATGTTCAACTCGCCCAGCCGCTCGACCTCGCGCAGCAGGTGCAGGAACCGGATGGGCTGCCGCACGCGCATCAGGAACTCGACCAGCGGGCACGGCTTGACGATGTAGTCGACGCCGCCGCAGTCGTAGCAGCGGGCGATGTCCTCGCCCGCACGGCTGTCGGTGATGAACACCACCGGCACCATCTCCAGGCGAGGGTCGCGCTTCAGCTCGGTGCACAGGTCGTAGCCGTCGCCGTCGGCCAGCACGCGTGCGATCAGCAGCAGGTCGGGCACGCCCTCGTCGATGGCGACCTTGGCCTCGGCGCGTCCGCTGGCGATGGCCACCTCGTAGCCCTCCCCGCGCAGCGTCGCGGCGTGGATGCGCAGGTCCTGGGACGACCCGTCGACGATCAGGATGCGGTCCTTGCGTTCGTTCATGGCACGGGCGCTCCCACGAGTTCGGCCACGGCATCGAGCAGCACCTGCCGGCGCACGGGCTTGGCGAAGGTGTGGGTCACGCCGCAGCGCCGCACCCACGCCAGGTAGTCGTCGGGCCCGATGCGGCCGCCCCCGGAGATGGCGATGATCGGGATCCGCGGCGCGCGCGCGCGCAGCGCCGTGATGGTCTCGACGCCTTCCATCACGGGCATGACGATGTCGGTGATCACCAGCAGGTGCCGCGCGGGATCGAACAGCCGCAGCGCTTCGGCGCCGTCGGCAGCCGCATCGACCAGGTAGCCGGCGCGCTCGAGCACCGTGCGCAGCATCGAAAGCACGAGCTCGTCGTCGTCGACCAGCAGGATATGGGTGGCGCCGAGGCCTGTCGTCATGGTCCGTCCTTGGCGACGGGCTGCCCCGACACGGCGCTCCCCGGCCGTATCGTTTCCCGTCGTTACCGTTGTTTTCGGACGCTTTCGACCGATTCTTGAACCCTTTGTGCGGCGGGAGCCCGGAACCTGGCCGCGCGCGCCTCCCTGCAGTATCCTCGGCGGACCGTTCGCTGCAACCGGAGGTCCGCCATGCCCCGCATCCTGCACGTCCTGGCCCAGCGCCCCGGGCGCACCGGCAGCGGCGTCACCCTCGACGCCGTCGTGGCACAGGCGGCGCGCAGGGGCTGGGATCAGGCCGCCCTGGTGGGCGTGCCGGTGGACGACGGCCGCCCCGCCGTGGGCGGGCTGGGCGAGGGGCGGATCGCGCGGGTCACCTTCGCCGCCGACGACCCCGCGCATGCCGGCCCCCGCCCCGACCTGCCGTTCGCCGTACCCGGGATGAGCGACGTGATGCCCTACGCCAGCAGCGTGTGGTCCCGCCTGGCGCCCGCGGACGTCGACCTCTATGCCGAGACCTGGCGGCGACGCATCGCCGGGCAGGTCGCGGCGTTCCGGCCCGACGTCATCCTGGTCCAGCACCTGTGGCTGGCGGCGGCCGCCGCGGTCGAGGCCGCGTCCGGCGTGCCGGTGGTCGCTGCCTGCCATGCCACCGGCCTGCGGCAGCGCGAGCTGTGTCCACGCCTGGCCGGGCGGGTGGCCGCGGGCTGCCGCGGGCTGGCCGGCGCCGCGGTGCTGCGGCCCGATCAGCGCGATCCCGTCGCCGCGATCACCGGCCTGGCGCCCGACCGCATCGCCGTGGTGGGCGTGGGCTTCCGTGACGACGTGTTCCACGGTCCCGCAGCGCCGGACGCGGAGCGGGAGGCGTGCGTGCTCTACGCGGGCAAGATCAGCCGCGCCAAGGGACTGCCCTGGCTGCTGGACGCCTTCGGCCAGTTGGCCCGCGCACGACCCGGGCTGCGGCTGCTGATCGCCGGCGGCGGATCCGGCGAGGAAGCCGCATCGCTGCAGGCCCGGATCGCCGCGCTGGGGCCGGCGGTCACCGCCCTGGGACCCCTGGCGCCGGCAGCCCTCGCCGATCAGATGCGTCACGCGGCCGTCTTCGTGCTGCCGTCCTTCTACGAGGGTGTTCCGCTGGTCCTGGCCGAGGCGGCGGCCTGCGGATGCCGGGTGGTGGCCACCGATCTTCCGGGCATCCGGGAGGTGCTGGCGGCCCCCCTGGCGGGGCGGCTGGCCCTCATCCCCCCGCCCGCGCTGGTCGGTCCGGATGAGCCCGACCCCGGCGACCTGCCCCGCTTCACGGCGGCGCTGACCGCCTCGCTGGAGGCCGCCCTGGCCGCGCGACCCCTGAATTCTCGCGAAGTTGCGACATTTCCGGACCTGACCTGGGAACATGTCTTTAAGAGACTGGAAAAACTATTACTTAGTGTGATCTTTACATGAACGGTTCGGATCACCAGTACGGAAAAATTCTGACTCAACCTCACATTCCGGGTCTCCGATACCTTGCCTGTCCGTGGGCTGGATCCGCCACCCGCGCCCTTGGCACCCAGAGACAGGACCAAGCACCTCCATGCCCGACATCGCCCCCATGCCCGCGGTCGTCCCCATGTTCTCCGCGGCCCCGGCCACCGATGCCGACATCGCGCTGAGGCAGAACCTGATGCTCGGCCAGTGCTCCTGGTTCAGCGAGCTGTGCCGCCTGCTGCCGACGCCGCTGGCCATCCTGAACACCGCCGACACCGTGGTGCAGGCCAACCCGGCGCTGCTGCGCCTGGCAGGCCTGCCCCAGGGCTGCGACCTCGTCGGCTGGATCGCGGACCCGGACCAGCTCCTGGGCCTGGGCCTGGTCTCGCGGCCCTACCTGGCCCTGGGCGAGTCGTTCCGCATCTTCAGCGCCGACGGCGCGGGCACGCGCCCGGCCCTGGAGCGCATCTTCTTCCATGACCTGATGAACACCGCCGGAGGCGTGCGCGGGCTGTCGGAAGTGATGGCCGACGCACCGGCCGACGAGCTGCCGGCGCTGACCGCCTCGGTGCGCGACCTGGCCGGGCAGCTGGTCGAGGAGATCGCCGCCCACCGCGACCTGATGGCCGCCGAGAGCGGCGACCTCCGCGTCGACCCCAGGCCGCAGGACGCCCATGAGGTGATGCGCCTGGTGGCGGCCCGCTACCGCGGCCACCCGGTCACCGGCCACCGGCAGATCGTGATCGTGCCCGGCCCCGGGGCCGGCGTCGTGGTCACCGACGCGGTGCTGCTCGGGCGCATCCTGGGCAACATGGTCAAGAACGCGCTCGAGGCCATCGGCGAGGAGGGCGTCGTCACGCTCGACAGCGGGCGCAGCGGCGGCATGGCGTGGTTCTCGGTGCACAACGGAAGCGTGATCCCCGAGACCGACCTGCCGCGGCTGTTCGACCGGCGGTTCTCGACCAAGGGCAGCGGGCGGGGCCTGGGAACGTGGAGCATGAAGATGCTGGCCGAGTCCTACCTGAAGGGCCGCGTCACCGTCACCAGCGACGCGGCCCTGGGCACGACCTTCCGGGTCAGCCTCCCGATTTCCGGGACTTGAGGATCATCCAGCCGCCCCCGACCACCAGCAGCACCGGCCACCAGTTCTCGAGCCAGTCCATCGAGATGTCGGTGTTCAGCTCGAGCAGCAGCAGCGCGCCGATCACGATCAGCACCACGCCTGCCGGCACCGAGCCGCGCGCGCCCGGCATGTTGAACTCGTCGGGCACCACCTCGCCCCCCAGGCCGTCGGCCACGCGGTTGCAGTGGTGCGCGCGCCGGTTGGCGTCGATCATGTTGTACATCCAGAAGAAGGCCAGGAACACGCCGAACAGCGGCTCCATGCTGCCGGCGTTCGAGTTCAGGATCGTGATCGTCACCGAGGCGATCGCCATGTTGATGAATCCCTGCTGGTAGTACCCCGTGTAGATCTGGCCCAGCCCGGGCATGAGCGACAGGATGGTCGCCAGGCTGGCCGACTTGCGGCTGCCCGGGCGCCGCGGGGCGGGAACCGGGGCCTGGGGCTGCTCGAAGCCGCCGGGGCCGTAGTTGGTCTGCTCGCTGTTCATGGTCTGCTCCTTTTGCTTCGTTCACCCGTTGTTCGCGGGATGTGTCGTCCACCACAGAGTCCAGGCCGTGCGCCCCGCGTGGAGCGCATCGAGGATGTCCTGGCCGGCGTCGCCGAAGCGGCCGGCCCTCAGGTTCGTCAGGGCATGGCCGACGGCGCCGGCGCAGCGCGCGCGCTCGGGAGCCGAGCGGGCCCCGCGGTCGGCCAGGGACGACCCGGCCCGGTCGGCCCGGGCGCGGGCGTCGGCCACCAGGGTCGAGGTCGCCTCGTCGGTGCGGTCGGCCAGCCAGGTCGAGGCCTCGTTGACCACCGGCAGGGCCTCGGGCCCGGCGCTGAACACGGCCAGCGCCACCCGCGGCGCCCCGCGCAGCGGCGAGACCGGCGTGGCCGTCAGCAGCACCAGCACCACCGTGGCGGCGTAGGCTGCCTGCAGGGCGAATCCGGGGCGCAGCACGCGGTCCTGCCACCAGCGGCCGACGCGGTCCATCAGCCCGCCGGGGCCGGTGGCCGCCAGCTCGCGGGCCCGACGCTCGTGCGCCGCCGCCGTGCGTGCGCTGGTGCGGGCCATGACCGCGGCCGTGAAGCCCGGGCCGGGCTCGAGTACGGCGCGCGACGCCAGCTCGGGACCCAGCCAGCCCAGGGCCAGCGCCACGGCGCGGCAGCCGGGGCAGTGCTCGAGGTGCTGCTGCACCAGCTGGCGGTCGAGGCTCGCCAGGACGCCGTCGGTGAGATCGGGCAGGAGGCCGCACGCGCGGTCGCAGGCCGAGCCGGACGTCCGGGCCAACACGTCCCGCACGAACTCCCGGTTCCGGTCCTGGTCGCGTCCGCTCACGACACGGCCTCCTGTCCCATCCCGCCGGGGCCGCCGTCCAGCGCGACGATGGCCCGCGCCAGCTCGACGCGGGCGCGGCTCGAGCGCGACTTCACGGTGCCCAGCGGCAGGTCGAGCATGCCCGCGATCTGCTCCAGGGGCAGGCCCTGGATGTCCTTCAGCACGATGATCTCGCGGTTGATGTCGCTCAGCTGCTGCATGGCGCGGTGCACCAGCCGCTGGCGGTCATTGGCCAACCAGGCCTGCTCGGGCGTGGGGCCGTGGGCCGCGAGGTTCGTCAGCTCCTCGGCGGGGATGTCCTGCCGGGGCGGGCGGGCCTTGCGGCGGCGCAGGTGGTCCAGGCACGCGTTGCGGGCGATGGCGGTCAGCCAGCCGGCGAAGCGCTCGGGCTCGGTGACCTGGTCGAGGCGGTTCCAGACCCGGACGAAGATCTCCTGGGCGAGGTCGAGAGCCTCGTCCTGCTCGCCCACGTAGCCGAAGGCGATGGAGCATACGCGTCCCTGGTACTCCCTCACGAGAGCCTCCCAAGCCAGTTCGTCGCCCAGTCGGCAACGGTGGATGAGTTCGACCTTGTCCATGGGTCCTTCCGCCGGGGGCCGGGGTGCCGTTCCGCCCTCCGATCACACCACAGACGCACCCCCGCGGTCGAGGGTTCGGTGGGTCCTGAAGAATTTCCTGCGGGGCGGATCGGCCGATCCGGGGTACCTTGTGGGCGTCCCCCAGCCCCGGAGGCCCCATGTTCCGCGACACCCTCAGGACCCGCCTGCCGGCCGGCCGCCCCGACTGGGCCGCCGCGGTGGCCCGGTTCAGCCGCTCGGACACCCGCAAGGCCGTGTGGCAGCTGGTGAACACGGTCCTGCCGTACCTGGCCCTGATGACCCTGGCGGTGGTGAGCCGGGCCCGCGATTGGCCCTGGCCCGTGACGGCGGCCCTGGTGCTGCCGGCCGCCGCGCTGCAGATCCGCATCTTCATCTTCTTCCACGACTGCTGCCACGACTCGTTCTTCGCCTCGCGGCGGGCCAACCGCATCACGGGGTACCTGACGGGCATCCTGACCTTCACGCCCTTCGACCAGTGGCGGCGCAGCCACAACCTGCACCACGCCACCGCCGGCGACCTGGACAGCCGGGGCACGGGCGACATCTGGACCATGACCGTGGACGAGTACCTGGCCGCCCCGCGCCGCCAGCGCCTGGGCTACCGGCTGGTGCGCAACCCGTTCTTCCTGCTGCTGGTGGTGCCGTTCTGGCTGTCGGTGATCGCCTACCGGTTCCCGCAGCGGGGCGCCGGGGCGGCGGCCGCGGCCAGCGTGCTGATCACCGACCTGGCCATCGCCGGCGTGTTCGCCCTGGCGGCCGCGACCGTGGGCTGGCAGACCTACGTCGCGGTGCAGCTGCCGGTCATCCTCATCGCCTGGACCATGGGCGTGTGGCTGTTCTACGTGCAGCACCAGTACGAGGACGCCTACTGGGTCCGCAAGGACGAGTGGACGCCCATCGAGGCCGCGCTGCGGGGCAGCTCGTACTACAAGCTGCCCAAGGTGCTGCAGTGGTTCACCGGGAACATCGGGCTGCACCACATCCACCACCTGCGCCCGCGCATCCCCAACTACCACCTGCAGGCCTGCCAGGACGCGGTGCCCGCCCTGCAGAAGGTGCGGCCGCTGACGCTGCGCCGCAGCCTGCGCTCGGTGGCCCACAACCTGTGGGACGAGCAGAAGCAGCAGATGGTCAGCTTCCGAGCCATCCGCGGGCGACCGCGCATGCGGGCCTGGTAGGAGGGGCGCGATGATCGTCCGTCGTCCCGCCGCAGAGCGCGGCCATGCGCACCACGGGTGGCTCGACACCCGGCACACCTTCTCGTTCGCCGGCTACCGCGACCCGGCCCACATGGGCTTCCGGGCGCTGCGCGTGATCAACGACGACCGCATCGCGGCGGGCGCCGGCTTCGGCACCCACCCCCACGCCGACATGGAGATCGTCACCTGGGTGCTCGAGGGCGCGCTCGAACACCGGGACAGCCTGGGCACGGGCTCGGTGCTGCGCCCGGGCGACGCGCAGCGCATGAGCGCCGGCACGGGCGTCGCCCACAGCGAGTTCAACCACTCGCCCGACGAGCCCCTGCACCTGCTGCAGATCTGGATCCTGCCGGCGGTGCGGGGCATCGCGCCCGGCTACGAGGAGAAGCACATCCCCATCGACGAGCGGCGCGGGCGCCTGCGGCTGATCGTCTCGCCCGACGGCCGCGACGGGTCGCTGCGCATCCACCAGGACGTGGCGATCCACGCGTGCGTGCTGGCGCCCGGCGTGGACGTGTCCCATGCGCTCGCGCCGGGGCGCCACGCCTGGCTGCAGGTGGCCCGGGGCGCCGTCACCCTGAACGGCCTGGACCTCGACGAGGGGGACGGCGCCGCCGTCAGCGACGAGGGACACCTGGCGATCACCGCGCGCGCCGACGCCGAGTTCCTGCTCTTCGACCTCGCCTGAGCGTCCCCTACTTCGCGTCGTCGCGGTAGGCGTCCTCGTGCACGCCCACGGCCCGGCCCGAGGGGTCGT
>Ga0116152_10002128_pt1 | contig 16148 bp, 10 predicted proteins | sample AD_UKC119_MetaG_FD_89894 | JGI IMG/M metagenome (GOLD analysis project Ga0116152, IMG submission 89894) | Active sludge microbial communities of municipal wastewater-treating anaerobic digesters from Hong Kong - AD_UKC119_MetaG | ecosystem: Engineered > Bioreactor > Anaerobic > Digestate... | reverse complement strand
AATAAGGATGCGCCTTATGCCCGTTATTTGGTTGCTCTTAGTTATTATGAGCAGATTGCAGATGTACGTCGGGATCAGAAAAATACTGAGCAGGCCTTGGATTCTTTCAGGGAAGTCGTAAGATTACACCCAAATTCAGCATATGCTGCTGATGCTCGTGTTAAAATCGAACTGACACAAGACCATTTAGCCGGTAAGGAGATGGAAATTGGGCGATATTACCAGTCTACCGGCGAGCTTTTTGCTGCAATCGGCCGCTTTAACAACGTTTTGACTAAATTTCAGATGACCAGCCATACACCAGAAGCACTTCATCGTTTGACAGAATGTTATCTTGCCCTCGGAATAGTTCAGGAGGCAAAAAAATCTGCAGAAGTTCTGGCATTGAATTTTCCAAATTCGGACTGGAATCAATATAGCACCGAGCTCATGCGTAAATACGGGAATTAAAGGATAGTCTGTATTTCATGATTGTTTCGCTTACGATCAAAGATATCGTTCTGATAGACCGCCTTCAAATGAATTTTGAAGACGGTCTATGTGTTTTAAGTGGCGAAACCGGGGCTGGTAAATCTATTCTTCTTTCCGGTATTGGACTGGCAATTGGGGCCCGCGGTGGGCGAGAACTTATCAGAAACGCTAAAGACCAGGGCAGTGTCAGCATTGAACTACACCTCGAAGATGGACACAAGGTGTGGTCATTTCTGAAAGAACAAGGCTTAGATTATGAGCCTGGGCAAATTATATTGCGCCGCATAATTATGAATGACGGGCGTAGCCGGGCTTTTATAAATGATCAGTCTGTAAGTGTGGGGCTGCTACGTGAAGTCGGCGAAAGTCTTATTGAAATTCATGGTCAGCATGATGAGCGTGGCTTACTTAACCCATCAGGACATCGAGAGCTTCTAGATGATTTTGGAAATTATAATTCATTATTACTTGATGTCAGAAAAAATTACCGCACTTTGACGAATTTGCAGGAATTGCTGGCGAAGGAAGAAGAAAAACTTGGAAACGCTCAAAAAGATGAAGAATATATTCGTCATAACCTTGAAGAGCTCGACCAGTTAAATCCGATTGCAGGTGAGGAGGAAAAACTAGCCACAGACAGAACAAAGATGATGCAGGGGGAAACATTGTCAGAGGGGTTAGGGGAACTGCTGGAAAAACTGCTTAGTGATAAAGGGGTTGATACGGTTTTACGGACAACGATCAGAAAAATAGAGCGTATGTCTGCCCAAGTGCCGGGATTACTTGACCCTGTCTCAGCAAGCCTTGATCGTGCTGCCAATGAAACAACCGAGGCTATTTCCGAGCTTGAAAGAATTATTCGTGATCTTGAGTTTAATCCATATGACCTTGAAAATGTGGAAGAGCGCCTATTTGCTCTTCGAGGGATTGCCCGCAAACATCATTGCCAGCCTGACAGTCTGGTCCAGTTAAAAAAGGATTTTGAAGATAAACTTGAAAGTCTGGAGTTTAGTGATCGTGAAGTTCAAAGATTAAAGAGCGAAGTCAAACAGGCAAGAGCAAAATTTGAAGAAAATGTCATAAAGCTTTCAGAAGCAAGACAGAAGACCGGCGCTATTCTTGATGACCAGGTTAACAAGGAATTGCCGGCACTGAAAATGGACAAGGCAAAATTTAAAACCTTTCTTGAACCGCTTGAGCGGGAAAGCTGGAACGCTGATGGAGGGGAACGCGTTGATTTCAGGGTTTCTACAAATCCAGGTGCCCCGTTCGGTGGCCTGATCAAAATTGCTTCCGGCGGTGAACTTTCCAGATTTATCCTGGCTCTAAAAGTTGTTCTAGCGCGTAAAACAAGTGTCGCGACACTGATTTTTGATGAAATTGATCAGGGGGTTGGTGGTGCTGTCGCCAATGCAGTTGGGGAAAGACTGGCGGACCTGGCAACGAAGGCACAAATTATGGTGATTACACATTCGCCCCAGGTTGCAGCTCGCGGGAACAGTCACTGGCTCATTAATAAGGGGATATCGGAAGATGGGGAAACTGTGACCACCACCGTGACTTTGATTGACAAAGACCACAGGCGAGAGGAAATTGCCCGAATGCTATCGGGAGCGCATGTTACAAAAGAATCTAGGGCTGCCGCAGATAATCTGTTAAATTGGTAACATTGCAGATGAGACGTAATAGATGAACGATATAAGCAATATAGCGGCGGAGGAACTAAGCACTGAGCAGGCAGCAAAAGAGCTTGAACGACTTGCTGCGCTTATCAAACGCCACGATAAACTTTATCATGATAAAGATAGTCCCGAAATATCAGACGCAGAATATGATTTTCTGAGAATTCGCAATAACGAGATAGAAAAGAAATTCCCGGACCTGGTCCGTGAGGATAGCCCCAATAAATCTGTTGGGGTGCTTCCGACAAGCGGATTTAAAAAAGTGGAACATCGCAAACCGATGTTGTCTCTGGACAATGCCTTTAGCAGTGAAGATGTGTATGATTTTGCCACTCGTGTTAAACGGTTTCTAAATATTCCGGAAAGTGAGGGTGTTGAATTCCTCGCTGAACCAAAAATTGACGGTTTGTCAGCATCCCTCAGATATGAAAAGGGTTCTTTTGTTCAGGGCCTGACACGTGGTGACGGCAAAACAGGCGAAGATATAACGGAAAATCTTAAGACCATTGATCAGATTCCACTTAAGCTTCATGGAACAGGGTGGCCGGATATTCTGGAAGTTCGTGGTGAAGTTTATATGGCCAAAGATGATTTTTTGGCCCTTAACGAAAGACAGATCGCTGCAGGTAAAGCGCATTTTGCAAACCCCAGAAATGCCGCCGCTGGCTCCCTTCGTCAACTGGATAGCAGCATTACCAAATCACGTGCCCTTAAATTCTTTGCTTATAGCTGGGGGGAAACCAGTGATGAGCTTGGTCATACCCAATCGCAGGTTATGGAGTATTTCAGGCGGTGGGGCTTTACAACAAATGAAATGATTTTTGTCAGTTCTGATATAGATGCACTGATTAAACATTATCAGCATATAGCGGAAATCAGAAGTTCACTTTCCTATGATATTGATGGGGTCGTTTATAAGGTTAATCGACTTGATTATCAGGATAGACTTGGAATGGTTGCGCGTGCGCCACGTTGGGCGATTGCGCATAAATTCCCGGCTGAAAAAGCGCAGACAATATTAAACGATGTTGATTTTCAGGTTGGCAGAACCGGGGCCATTACTCCTGTTGCGCGGCTTGAACCCATTACGGTTGGCGGCGTTGTTGTTTCAAATGCCACACTACATAATGCTGACGAAATCAAGCGCCTAAATATTCGTTTAGGGGATCGGGTCATTGTTCAAAGGGCCGGAGATGTTATTCCGCAGATTATTGGCGTGGCAGAAACAAATCCGGAAAATCCTGACATAGTCTTTCCAGATCAATGCCCGTCCTGTGGCAGTCATCTCGTTCGTGAAGGTGATGATGTGGTCTGGCGCTGTTCTGGCGGTCTTATCTGTCCTGCGCAGCGCATAGAACGGCTTCGGCATTTTGTTTCCAGAAATGCCTTTGATATAGATGGGCTGGGCAATAAGCAGATCGAATTTTTCTTTAAGGAAGGGATGATTGAAAGTCCGGCTGATATATTCCGACTGCAACAACGCGATGAAGCAGAGCCGCTCACCTCATTAAAAAATCGCGATGGTTGGGGGGATCTTTCAGTTTCAAATCTTTGGACCGCTATTAATATCAGGCGGACAATATCAATGGACAGGTTTTTATTTTCACTGGGCATAAGGCATCTTGGTCAGCAAAATGCCCGGCTAATGTGCCTGAATTATCTGAATATTGACAATTTCATAGGCAATATGATTGAGGCCCAGGATAAAACCAGCGATTCCTATGCCTCCCTGCTGGCAATTGATGGAATTGGTGAGAAAGTTGCCGATGCCATCATTGATTTTTTTGCTGAACCACACAATATGGACGTCGTCAATGAACTTCTGGAACAGGTTAAAGTTGAAGAGTTTCTGCCGCCGGAAACCGGGAACGCCAATGTTGCAGGTAAAATTATTGTTTTTACAGGAAAACTGGAAAAATTAAGCCGGCAGGAGGCAAAGGCTTCCGCAGAAAGTCTTGGCGCAAAAGTTTCTAGTTCCGTTTCCAGTAAAACAGATATTGTTGTTGCTGGTCCCGGTGCAGGATCAAAGCTCAAAAAAGCATCGGACCTTGGTATTACTGTCCTTTCTGAGGATGAATGGCTAAGCATGATTTAGATATGCATAAATTGCATGGCTGTCGATCCTTTTATCCTTCTACTCATTTGGTATGCGAATATATATATCCACTCTGACACAAGGGTGATGAGCACCCTTAATGAATTAAATTCAGCAGATTTAAGGATAGATCAATGATAAACGTATTAAAAACATACAGCTTCATGGACCTGTTGAAGGATTATAATTATGTTCCTGAAGCAGAAAAAAGCGCAATCGAATTTCCAGAAAATGTTTCAGCACTTGTTGAATATTTTACTGACTTGATTAAAAACAAAACCGAAGACTATGACTTTATGTCTCTTCTCGGTGACAAAGGATATGTTCCAGTCAACGACAACTGGACTAAATCATACGTAAACGATAACAGCAAAATCGAAAAAATTGCGTCTTAATTTGATCTTTTGTGGCAGTGTTATTACTGCCACAAAAGCTTTCCTTTCCCATTTTTTTCAAAAATTTTTCTTCTAAAAACCTCCAAATGCGATAAGCCGTATTTATTATGAGATAAGGTGTTCCGGCCCCTATTGATCTGGGGGTAGGGCTACAATTATAGTTAATTTATGGAAGTGAAGAGCATTTCCACAAAAATAAATTCAGCAGATTTAAGGATAGATCAATGACTAAATTTCTAACAACTTATAGCTTCATGGATCTGTTGAAGGAGTATGATTATGTCCCTGAAACAGATCACAATGAAACATCAATTTTCGATAATTTTGAGAGCTTTTTTGCGCCGATAACTGACTTTGTTAAAGCGAGTGCAGACGAGTATGATTTCATGGATCTTTTAAATGATAAAGGGTATGTGACTGCAAATTCTGCTGATGCTCTTGTCGCCAGCAACGATAATGATTTATTTGTCAAAGCTGCTTCTTAAGGACAATTAAACGGTAGCGATACCGCTACCGTACAGCTGTCTCATGACTTTTGCAGAAGCAATGTCTGCCATTCTTTAATCGGGTATGTTCTCAGCAGCTTCATATTTCTGCTTTCATAAGTTTCCAGAACAGCATCTTCCTGCTCCTTTAATAGTCCGGAAAGAAGCAGGTAGGCGTTCTTGCCAAGATTTGAAATAATTTCAGGGGCCATATCTATTAACGGTCCGGCAAGAATGTTTGCGACAATCAGATCGTAAGGACCATTTTCCCCGAGAATGGAATTTTCAAATCCATCGCATGTAAGCCCACTAATTTGCGGGACATGATTAATCAGGAAATTTTCCTTAGCGGTGTCAGTTGCAATCGGATCAATGTCGCTTGCCAGTATTAGACCATCCCATTGTTTGGCCATGGCAATGGCGAGTACGCCGCTACCACATCCCAGATCCAGCATTTTTGCAGGATTTATTATTTCACCCAGATCGCTGATTGCCATAAGGCAGCCCGCAGTTGTGCCATGGCTTCCGGTTCCAAAAGCTTGTCCAGCGTCAATGCAAATGGCAATTTTATTGTCCGGTATTTTATCTTTATCATGACTTCCATAAAGAAAAAAATGCCCAGCATTGATTGGCTTTAACAGTTTCTGGGATTCTGCAACCCAGTTTTTATTTTCTACCTCTTCCATATATATTTCAGGGGAAGCGACTTTAAGGATTTCAGACATATCCATTACGGCTTTATTTATAATCGTCAGATCAGGCTTCTCCTGGTAATAGGCCTCCAGAATCCCGTTCTTTATATCTTCTTCAATTTCGAAGCTTGCTATAGAGGGGAAATTATCGTCGCAGGAGGCAAAAATGACTTCTTCATAAGAAGGCAATAATTCTTTTGGAGCAGTGAATTTTATTTTCCAGCTTTTGTTTGCATCAATCGATTGTTTATCAGTCATTCAGTACACCTGTTCATTTCGTTTTATTTTCGTCCTTTCTCCATTTTGCTTTGTTTGACCGTTAAAAATGCGATGAAACACAAGTAATTTGAGACGAGAGGCCGATGGCAGCATTGTCCCAGAAACGCTTTTCAAATAAAATTCTAATCTATAGGAGACGAGCAATATGACAAACTTTATTTCAAAATTTCCGACTTTTCTGATCAGTATTATGGTTGGTTCAATCATATTTTTTCAATTTGCCCAGGCTGATGAAATCAAAGTTAAGCATGATCTGGAGGATTTCAACCAAATTCGTATCGATAATATCGGGGTTCAGTTGGATGTTACAGTTGGCAAGAAATTTTCCATAGAAGTTGAGGGGGAAGAAGAGTTGGTGAATACGCTTCTTCTTAAAGTCAGGGGCCATAAGCTCGTTCTATATCGCGATGATGAAAAGCATTTCTGGGACAAGGGAAACAATGATTCAACAAAAGTGATCATCAGTATGCCTGAATTTACTGGATTTGATCTTCGCGGGGCTGTTGATGCCCATATTAAAGGGGTTGATAGCGATAAAGTCGAATTTGATTTAAAGGGTGCCGGAAATATTAACATCGAAGGTAAATGTAAATGGTTCATTGTTGATTTAAAGGGCGCGGGAAATGTTGAAGCGGAAAACTTCAAATGTGAGGAAGCGGATGTAGATCTAAAAGGTGCCGGCAATATTTCTGTATATGCCAGCGAAAGAGTAAGTGCCGATATTAAAGGCATGGGTAATATTGACGTATATGGAAACCCAAAAGACGTCACAAAAAGTGATGGATGGTTTAGCAATATTTCCATTCATTAAAGCGGGAAGATTATTAAGGAATATGTGAGGAAAATGAAATGAATAAACTGGTTAAAATAGCAGGGGTGTCTTTGGCAGCATTATCGGCAGCCCTTTATGCTTCATCAAGCACTGAGAGTCTGGCCGCCAATATTACGAAGGCGTCTGATTTAAAAGGATTTACCAAAGTCCAGCTGAATACTTCGTCGGATGTGAATATTAAAATCGGAAAAGAATTTTCCATTGAAATGGTCGGCGATGAAGATCGTATTGCCAATACGGTTCTGGAATTGAATGAGGATACTCTTAAAATTAAAAATAAAAGAGACTTTTTTAATTTTGATAATGACCAGGAAATGGTCGTTAATATTGTAATGCCTGAATTAAAATCAATGAAAATAAATGGGTCCGGTGATGCCGAGATTACGGGCGTTGATAATGATGAACTTGAGTTGAAAATAAATGGCTCAGGCGACATGACAGTATCAGGAAAAACCAAAGCTCTGAATCTGGGCATTAACGGGTCCGGAGATATCAATATGGACCAGATAGATGGTAATGACGTGGATATTTCGATCAATGGTTCCGGGGATGTTACCTTCAACGGGGGCAGTTGCACCAGCATGGTAATAGATATTCATGGCTCCGGCGATGTAAATGCGAAGGATCTGAAATGTAAAGACGTTGATGTTGATGTATCCGGTTCCGGTGATAGTACGGTTTATGCAAGTAACTCAATTACTTTTGACAGTCATGGTTCCGGTGAAGTAGATGTATATGGTAAACCAAAAACAGTAGTTGATAATGAAACTAAAAGAAGAAGCAGGGTTGTTGTTCATTAGCCGCTGGTCAAAGAGAAGTCGTAAATGAATATAATATTTAAAGTAAGGTCAATATCAGTAATATCCGTTCTTGCATTCGCGTTGCCTTTTGCCGCGAATGCAAGGGATGTGACTGAAATGGCTGACTTCTCAGGTTTTTCAAGAATTGAATTAGATACTTCTGCTGATCTTAAGGTTAAAATAGGAAATGAATTTTCGGTAAAAATGACCGGTGATCAGCGCCGAATTGACCGTATGGAATTTGAACGTTCAGGGGACAAGCTGGAAATATCGGGACGGTCACGTTTTGGTTTTTTTGGCAGAGATAGCGGGGGCTATATTAAAATCGAAATCACAATGCCGGATCTTGAGGAAATGGAAATCAACAGCTCGGGAGACGCGGAGATATCAGGTTTAGATAATAAGGAAATATCACTTAACATCAATGGCTCCGGCAATATTTATGCCACTGGCAAAAGTGAAAACCTTCAAATCGAAGTAAACGGCTCCGGTGATATTGAGCTTGATCAGTTCAAAAGTAAGTCGGTAAGCATCGAAATTGAAGGATCCGGTAATGTTGATTTTGATGGCGGTACTTGCGATAAAATGAAAATTGACGTTGAAGGATCCGGTGATATTGATGCAAAGGATTTTGTCTGCAAGGAAATTAATATGGATATATCAGGCTCGGGCAACAGCAGGGTATATGCAACCGATCTTTTTATCTTTAAAGGAGATGGGTCGGGCCGGGTTGATGTTTTTGGCAAACCCAATAAAATCGAAGACCGCACTGATCATGACAGTAAAATCAGGATACGATAAATCACAGGCTATTGTCAGGCAGATTTAATAAAACTGTCCATAACTTTACGTTCAGACCCCATTTCAAAATCAATGGTCAGTTTATTGCCCTCTATTTCCGTTACTTGGCCATAACCGAATTTGTCGTGGAAAACCCGTTCTCCTATGGCAAATTCCGAAGCAGCGGATTTCCTGGATGTGCTTACTGTGTTCGGAAAACGTTTTTTTGCCCGGCTTCGGTCAAGCTGGTAAAATTCCCGGCCTTCACCAAAATTAAATCCCAGATTTCCGGAAGGATTGAAATCTCTTTGATCAGAGTTTGTGAGCCCCTGTTGTCCCAGCTTTACGATATGTTCTTTTGGAAGCTCCTCTATAAACCGTGACGGGATCGGCGTCATATAATTTCCAAACATATAGCGGGTAGCGGCATAAAAAATATAGGCTCGTTTTTTGGCTCGTGTTATGCCGACATAGGCAAGCCTGCGTTCTTCCTCCAGTCCTCTTTCCCCCTGTTCCTCAATTGATCGGCGACTGGGGAAAAGTTCCTCTTCCCAACCGGGAAGAAATACGGTGTCAAACTCAAGCCCTTTTGAGCCGTGTAATGTCATTATGCTGATACTGTCATACTGGTTTTCCGCCGTATTTTCCATGACCAGTGAAATATGTTCCAGAAACTCTTCTAGATTTTCGAAGGCTTCCATTCCACGGATCAGTTCTGCAAGATTTTCTAGCTTACCCGGCGCGTCTGGGGATTTGTCATTGCGCCATTTATCATAATAACCGCTTTCTTCCAGTATTGTATCGGTAATATCAAGATGATTTACATCCTGTGCTATCGTTCGCCAGCGGTCAAAGTTCTGCAATAGCTGGGCGAGTGCAGTTCTGGCTTTTTTGCTAATTTCATCTGTTTCAACAATATCAATTGATGCTTTAACCAGTGATGTTCCGGCGGCTCTGGCTATACGGTGTAATTTGGCAACGGTTGTGTCCCCAATTCCCCGTTTGGGAACATTAATGATCCGCTCGAATGCAAGATCATCGTCGGGATTTTGCAATACACGCAGGTATGCCATCGCATCCCTGATTTCGGCTCTTTCATAAAAGCGGACGCCCCCTATAATCCGATAAGGAATTCCGAGTGTGATAAAATTTTCCTCAAATTCACGGGTTTGAAAACCGGCACGAACCAGTATCGCCATTTCATTTAATGGCTGCTTTTTGCGCTGAAGATCTTCGACAATTTCGCCGATTGCCCTGGCTTCTGCACGGCCATCCCAGACGGCGTTTACACTTACTTTCTCGCCTCCTTCTTCAGCGGTCCATAATGTCTTGCCAAGACGGTCACGATTGCTGTTGATCAATCCGCTTGCCGCGCCCAGAATATGGGTGGTGGAGCGATAGTTTTGTTCAAGACGGACAATTTTTGCCCCTTCAAAGTCCTTTTCAAATTTGAGGATATTACCAACTTCCGCGCCGCGCCATCCGTATATTGACTGGTCATCGTCACCTACGCAGCAGATATTTTTATGCCCCATTGCCAACAGCCTTAACCACAAATATTGGGCCACATTAGTGTCCTGATATTCGTCAATTAGAATATATCTGAATCGTTTTTGATATTCGCTTAGAATATGAGGGTTTTTCTGAAACAGTGTAACGCAAAGCAGGATGAGATCACCGAAATCCGCAGCATTTAATGCTTTTAATCGGTTTTGATAGCTTTCATAAAGGTCCAGGCCTTTGCCATCAGCATAAAAGTGGGCTTCACTTTTTGGGACCTGCCCTGGCAGGAGCCCTTTATTCTTCCAACTATCAATTAGTCCGGCCAGCATACGGGGAGGAAACCGTTTTTCGTCAATGTCAGCGGCCCTTACAAGCTGTTTTATTAACCTAAGCTGATCATCCTGATCAAGTATGGTAAAATTCGTTCCCAGTCCGACAAGGTCGGCATGTCGCCTTAGAATTTTAACACAGATCGAATGAAAGGTGCCCAGCCAGAACATGTTTTCTACCGCTGAGCCAATAATTGCTCCGACCCGGTCCTTCATTTCATGTGCGGCTTTGTTGGTAAATGTCACGGCAAGAATCTGGTTGGGATAGGCTCTGCCGGTGGCCAGTATATGTGCCAGCCGGGTTGTCAGGACCCGTGTTTTTCCTGTTCCTGCACCTGCGAGCACCAGTATTGGACCATCAATATGTCTAATGGCTTCCAGTTGCGGTGGGTTTAGCCCCTCCAGGTAAAATGGCGGAATATTATTTTCTGCCATCTGCTCAGATGGCTGCATTTCAGACAGGTTATCTAGGTCAAAAGGGTCGGACATGGACAATATATACCCTATTGTGATTTAAAAAACAGAGGAAAATAATATGAATTTAATTTATCAGTCCTGCTCAGCTTCAATCAGTATTTCGTTGTAGGCGCGCAGTAAGTTTTGCTGAGACAAGACACCAATAATTTCGGCTTTCTCATCATTTGAAAGTACGGCTATTCTTTCTTCTCCGGTCTGTTTAAAAAGCTCAACGGCCTGTTCCAGAGTATCGGTGGGCGATAAATAAAAGGGCTGCTTCCGACAAATCTGTTTCGCATTTAAGTCCTTAGCCTCTGTATCCATATGATAGCTATCACGTATTTCATTAAGGGTTATGATCCCGATAATCTGATTGTTTTCATCGATAACAAAAAGATTATTGTATTTTAAATTAATAATAAGCTCTTTTATTTTTTCGATGTCCATATCTTCTGCAACAACAGCAAAATCCTGTTTCATTAATTTATCTACGAAAATTTGTCGGCTTAAAAGGGCTGCCCTGCTCCCTTCCATATCTTTTCCAGCTCTTTTAAGCTGCAGATGAAAAAATGATGTACTGTCCAGATAATGGGTGGTGATGAGATTGGCCACGACAACGGCAACCATTAAGGCCATTGTGATTTGATAGTCACCGGTCAGTTCAAAAATAATCAGTATGGTGGAAATAGGGGCACCAAGCACTGCTGATGAAACGGCACCCATACCGACAATGGCATAAAGCCCGTTGTTGCTGGAGAGTTCCGGTGACGCCTGCGATGCGATAAATCCAAAAGCGCTTCCGACAAGGGCGCCAAGAAGCAGGGTTGGGCTAAATATTCCTGCCCCGTAGCGAAAAGAAATACAAATAGTGGTTACGGCTATTTTGGCAACAATAAGAATGCACAAAAGACCAAACGGTATTATATTTTTAAGTGCGGCGTCTGTTGTTCCATATCCGACCCCCAGAATATAAGGGCAGATCATGGCGATCAGCCCCACGGCGAGGCCAGCCAATGGAGGGCGTATCCAATAAGGAATGGAATATTTTTTAGCAAAATCCTCTGTGAAGAAAATAGATTTAATTAGAATAATAGAGACAAATGCACATACAGCACCCAGCATCATAAAAGCAGGAAATTCAAAAAAACTGGCGATATGATAGTCTGGAATATTGAACGCCGGAAAATCACCATAATGAATGCGTGAAATAATGGCTGCTGTTACCGATGAAATAACAATCGGGGCAAAGGCATGTAGGGCATAATGCCCAAGGACAACTTCCAGAGCAAAAAAGACACCGGCAATGGGCGCATTAAAAGAAGCGGAAATCGCGGCTGCAATGCCGCAGCCAAATAATGTTCTGCACATTTTATGGGAAAGATTAAGTCGATCAGACATCCACGATGATAATGTGGCCCCCAAATGTACAACTGGCCCTTCCCGTCCTGCACCAGCTCCAGTTCCAAGCGCAATAGCAGCTGTAATGGCACTGAAAATTCCATCTTTAATTGACATTTTGGTATTATGAAAGGTGTTTGCTTCCATAACATCTGCGATCGCTGCGGATCTTTTGTCATCCATGAAAATATAATAAATCAAACTGATAATGATGCCGCCTGAAATAGTGGATATCAAAATATGCCACCATTTTAAGGTATCAACATAATCATAAATATTTTCGGAAAAGTCCCCTAGGGCAAATAATTGGGTAAATTGGATCAGATAACGAAAACCGATAGCGGCAAGTGCAACGATTATTCCGACAAAAATGGCAAATAAAACGGCAAAAATTTTATTATGACGACCTAAATAATTCAGAAGCTTATTCTGATTTATAAAAATACTCTGTTTAGGATTGCCTGTGCTGTTAGTCATATGATTTTTTTACCTAAAATATTAAATTTTTATTATTTTCATATTTTATTGACCTATTATTGCCACTATTATCACGTTATGTATAATTACCAGAGACATGATAAGTTTCAAGAAATCATTTTTTTGGGGTAGAAGCGGAGGAAAATGAAAAAAGTAGGCATAGGCGCCGGGATATTATTGGTAATTTTGATCGGCAGTGCGCTTGTGGTGCCGAGCTTTATCGACTGGAATAAATATAAATCCCAAATTGAAACTACCGCTTCTGATCTTAGTGACCGGAAAGTGGTGATTAATGGCGATTTGTCATTGTCTATTTTACCGTCACCATCATTTTCGGCTAGAGATGTGAGTGTTTCGAATGTTGAAGGTGGGCAGGCGACAAATTTCATTTCCCTGAAATCAGTTGATGTAAATGTGGCTTTTTTCCCATTGCTGCGCGGGGAAATCCAGGTAAAAAAATTCATTCTCATTGAACCTGTTATTGCTATTGAAATTGACAGTAATGGAAAAGGAAACTGGGAATTTGGAAATGAAAATGATGCGCCCGATGAGAAAGGCAACACAACAGATCTAAGTTTCGAGCAGTTCCAGATCGAAGATGGCCAGATTAGTTATCAGGATTTCTCCAACGGCCGTCAGGAACTTGTCAGGTCAATAAATGCGTCTGTTTCCATGGATAGCCTTAACGGGCCGTTTGAAATTTCAGGCAGCGCACGCTATAAAAACCTGCCAGTTTCAGCAGAATTAATGGTTGGAAGAATTCGTGAAGGCAGCAAAATTCCGATCAGTTTAAATGGCGGCTTCCTCAATAATGATATTCGTTTTAAATTCACCGGTGGATATTTACCGGATGAAAATGCCCCGCAGGCTGATGGTAAAATCAATCTTGACGCAAATGATATTGGCGATATTTTCCTGGCGGTCTCGTTGCTTGATCCCGAAAATACAAATCAGGATGGCCCTATCTATAACAATCCGCTGTCTCTTGAAAGTGCAATTGCTTATGGCGGTGACGCCATAAATATTTCCTCGCTTGAGTTTGAAATGGGCGAAAGCCGTGGTTCCGGAAAATTAATGGCGACTTTTGGTGAAAATACACATTTTGACGGAAATCTGACTGTTAACAGTTTTAATCTGGATAGTTTTTTGCCAGCCTTTGAGAATAGCGAAACGAAGGACGGTAATTCTCAGACGGCTAAAAATCAGGGCCAGAAAACAGATTATTCATTTATGAATAATCTGGAAGGAAATTTTAAATTTAGCCTCGGTGCCTTGCAGTATAACGAAAAAATTGCCAGTCAGCTGGATTTGGAAATAACGGCAACAAGTGGCGAAATTGAGGTCAGCAAAGCCCGTCTGAATATGCCAGGGGGGTCTGAAATAGCTTTAAACGGATCCTTTAGTGCACCAGATAATAAACCATTATTCGGTGGCAATATTAATCTGAATTCAGGCAATTTCAGAGCGTTTCTTGACTGGCTGAAAGTGGATACATCATCAATTCCTGAAGGTCGTCTGACACGGTTCTCCTATCAGGGGGCAATTCAGGCGACAGAAGAACTTATTCAGCTCTATGGCATTGACGGCAGCCTGGATACTTTCCAGTTTTCGGGCGGCATTTCATATGCGCTGCAGGACAGACCATCCATGGGGCTGGACCTTGCTGTTAAAAATCTGAATGTGGATAATTATCTGGCCGATGATGACACACCTACGGATTATAAAAAATCGGTCGCCATATTGGGTGACTTTGACGCAAATTATAAAATTAATATGGCAAATGTTACATCAGGCGGTGTGACAATTAAAAAGTTTGATGTTTCGGGCGAGCTATTTAACGGGCATCTGAATGCAAAAACCATTACTATAGAAGATTATGCAGGATTTAATCTGAACGGCTCTTTGATTGGCAGTGAGCTGGCAAGCAACCCACGTTTTGAAACATCATTCAATACTACTGCTTCATCGTTATTACCGTTACAACGGGCATTCCGGTTTAAAACGGCATTTGATATTTCCGAAGTTGGCGCAGTCGCCGTCAATGCCCGCATGACCGGTGATTTTGAGAAAATGAATGTGGATATTAAATCCACCGTTGGCAGCACAAAAGCGGATATTAAAGGGGAAGTCAGAAGTGCTACCCTAAAGCAGTTACCAGAAATTGGCAGCGTGGACCTTACTGTCAATGCCTCTAATCCAAGTTTTGCCAGCTTGATTGACCAGTTTGACCTGCCTGTTACCAAACCTGCTGCCGCTGATGATCGACCGTTTTCACTTTCAACTGCAGTAAAGGGCACAACCGAACTGGTGGATATGGACGGCACAATTAATGTTGCAGGCGGCAATGTTTCGTTGAAAGGAAGAACCAATTTAACGGAAAATCAGATAAGTTCGTTTGATATGGCGGTTGATCTGAATGGGTCCAACGTCCGTGAATTTGTCAGAGGGATGGGTGCTGATTTTAAACCGGCAAAAACTGAGCTTGGGCCACTGGCACTCAAACTGACAGCGACAGGAAACAATAACGACGTCTCCTTGAAAAATATTGCAGGAAATATTGGCCCCACCAAAATCAGCGGGACCGGTGAAATTAAGGGTCTGAATGCGGATGCCGCGACTGGGGCCAAGCCAACTTTCGATTTTAATCTTATATTTGATAATTTGCAGCTCACTGATTTTATGGAAGCACCAGCAGATGCACCAAAAGGAGATGATTGGGGCAAATGGAGTGAGGAACCTCTTCAATTAGCAGTACTTGATGAATATGACGGCAGTGCGTCAATTTCTGCAAACCGTATCACTTATGAGAAATATGATTTCAGAAATCCAAGATTTGAAGCCACCCTAAAGAACGGGGTGATCACTATAAGTAATTTCACTGGAAAATTATTTGGTGGTGATGTGTCAGTCGCAGGAACCTTTAACAGCGGCGGTGATCTGAATCTTGATATGGCGCTTAAAAATGCAACAATCGTTGATGCGACAAGCTCTTTTGCAGGAATTCGTCCGGTTAGCGGCACATTTGATATGAGCCAGAAAATTACCGGCAAAGGTAAAAGCCAGAAAGAGCTTATTTCATCGTTAAGCGGAGCCGGTTCTGTTACGGCTTCTCCCGGTGTTATTAAAGGGATAAATATACCGGAACTGAGCAAAAGACTTGAAGGTCTTACTTCTCAGAACGGGTTAATGAGCCTGCTGGGCACTTCACTGTCAGGCGGTGAAACACCATATGATGGTGGTTCAAGTGCACTGACGATGAAAAATGGCAATATCCAGCTTTCACCGTTGGATATTAAAATGCTTGGGGCGAAAAGTGATATTAATATGGCCGTCAATCTTGCTCAGTGGCAGATGAATCTCAAAGGCGATATGTCATTGAGTGATCATCCTGATGCTCCACCGATTGGTATCAGTGTACTTGGCGCGCTGAATAATCCGAAAATAGCTTATAATACGAAACAGATTGAAAGCTTT
>Ga0116152_10002127_pt1 | contig 16149 bp, 16 predicted proteins | sample AD_UKC119_MetaG_FD_89894 | JGI IMG/M metagenome (GOLD analysis project Ga0116152, IMG submission 89894) | Active sludge microbial communities of municipal wastewater-treating anaerobic digesters from Hong Kong - AD_UKC119_MetaG | ecosystem: Engineered > Bioreactor > Anaerobic > Digestate... | reverse complement strand
CAGCCTGATATAACTTTGGCGAGAGAAAAACTGAATGGGTGGGAACCAAAAGTTCAGCTAAGGGAAGGATTGATTCAAACCATTAATTATTTTGATGATTTGTTAAGAAACCAAAAGAAAAATGATTGAAAGTAGTGTTTCTATAATTGGTACTGTAATATAAATTTACATAGTTTGTGTGATAGTGCCTGTTTTTTTGTGCGTGATGGTAATTGTACGCCATTCCTCACTGAACCGGGTAAGATGTATTTATTCCATCGCTGAATAAGTGTGAACCCCAAAACTTGGCATAGATGCTGTTCATGTTATGAAAGCTCTAAAATTAAAAGCGGAATTAATCAGGATATTTTTCTGTTATTTTATTCTCATATCTCGAATCTTTATGAAAAAATAGGGAAAGTCGAGGATTTAATTTCCCGGATGCTGAGTTTTAAACTTGAACTTTAATACAGTTTTTAAAATTTATGTTCGATGATAGCGGTCAGAAACATTGTTCAAATATCTTTTTCAAAGTGTTTTAATCAGGTTTATAAATTTTTCCTGAGTTACCGGTTTTAAGACACAATCTGTTACTTCACTAATTGTTCGAGCCTTTTCAACATCTTCAGGATCAATTGAAGAACTTACGATGCAAATAAGAATTTTCTTACCAATCCTTGGTTTGGGCAAAAGGTATTCCTCCAAAAATCCCCAACCATCCAGAATGGGCATATTCAGATCAAGCAAAATTATTTCAGGTAATTCTTCTGGTTGGTCATGTGTTGACGTAAGAAAATCAATTGCCGCTTTACCATTGGAAAAAATCTTTATTCTTTCAACAAGTTGAGACTCTTCAATAACCGTTCTCGTCAGGAATTGGAACGTACTATCATCGTCGACTATGCAAAGTGTATTAATTCTTTTCATCTCAAATATTTTTAAAAAGTTTGACAGTAAACGTGCTGCCAGCTCCAGGTTGACTGCTCACCTAAATGCTTCCTCCCATGGCTTCAACCTGAGCTTTTGTGATGAATAATCCAAATCCTTTTGCCTGTGGATGGTCGTGAAAAGTTTTTCGAAGCATAAAAATTTTGTCCCCATTTTTATTTAAATCTATGCCCAAGCCATTGTCTGTAATTTCAAAATAGGTCCATTCTTCTTTTTTATATGTTTTAATATGAATTCTCGGTGTTCTGTCTGGCGTCCTGTATTTTAGGCTGTTGCTTATCAGGTTGAAAACAATGCTATCAAGATGTTTTTGAGGGAAATACGCTGTATTGGCTTCGGAAAGGTCGTGCGTAATGATTGCTTTTGTTTCGGCAATTTCTCCCAACGAATGTTCAAAAATATGTCCTAATATATTTACATCAACATTGGTTTCAAAACCGTATTCGCTAAGTTGTAATGTATGTATTGCCAATAATTCTTCGTCAATGGAAATGTTATCCAAAACTTCATCGGGTTGAAATAAACCATCATTATATGCAAATATTTCTTCCCGTTCGCCACGTTTGGGACGCCTAGTATTTAGTACCCTGAAGTAGCTTTTAAAGGTTTCGTACAAGGATTTGAATAGACAGAAAAATAACTAGTTGCGAGCAATGCAATCTCCCTGGTTATGTTGATTGGCGAGTTACAGTGGCAATTGGTGGGCCCAACAACGTAAATATCTTTTTCAGGAAGGTAAACTCCCATCGACTTAAAACCAAATATACTTTCGCCATGTTCGTAGCTCGACATACGGTCTATAAGTTTCAGGACGCAGCCATAGCCATAGTTTATCTTTTAGCCGTTGTCAGTTGCAGCGACATGTTTTTTGTTTTGTCTCTTAAAACCAAAACTACTCCAAGAACAACGCCCGTTGCACCAATAAACTGAAACGTATAAATATGTTCGCTCAGAAAAATTACCCCGCCAGCAATTGCAATGATTGGATTAAGATTATTATAAATGCTCACCGTGCTTGTGGGCACAAATGTTAACGCATAATTCGATAAAAACGAGGTAACTACCGATGATAAAGTACCCAGGTATAATACCGAGAGCAGGAACGACGGTTCTTTTAGTGGTTCAAAAAAGGTATTTAAATCGCCGTTTACAAGATGTTTTGTAATTCCTATCGAGTTGAATACAACAAAGGCAATGCTAATCATTATGGCTGTCAGGTTTAAAGAATCGTAACGTTGCATGAGTCGTTTGCCAATCATATAATATCCAACCGTGCAAAGCACTGAAAGAACAAGAAAAATGTTTCCCGACCAGTTTTGGATTGCTCCTTCATTCCTGTACATAAAAATGTAGGCCAGCCCGATAAAAGATAAGGCCACGCCTATTTTTTGCAAAAAGGTTGTTTTCTCTTTCAAAAACAAAGCGCCTGCAATAATGGTAAAAGTGGGCGATAAAGCAAAGATAATTCCAGCTTGTGACGCTGTGGATGATTCCATTCCAATGGTCTGAAATCCAAAGAATAGTATCGGGTAAAAAAGCGAAACAAGTAAAATATAAATCCAATCTTTTGGCTGAATTTTAGGAAGTCTGATTTTTCCAAAGATTCCAAGAATCAAAATCATCAAAAACGCAATACTAAAACGATGAGCAAGCATATCGTATGCATCGGCTTCGCGCAGGCCAATTTTCACGAAAATGAATGACAGCCCAACGATTAATGTAACGGCTCCCAGTCCCAGATTCGCCAGGAGTTTTTTATTATTTAACTTTTTTGTTGTTTTCATGTCTGTTTTATTTAATAGCTCATTCTTACAAAAATTCCATAATTGGTCAGCATTCTTTGGTTGTAGCTAAACTGATCGAAATTACCGGGCATTCCATAAACGAACTGTTTGCTTTTTATTCCGAACCGAAACTGCTGGATACCTCTTGTTACTCCTTTCGAATTGATATTGAAAGAGAACGTGGCTTTTATAAAAGCCATCAAATCGTTTTTAATTTGAGGTGTATATTGAATTGATGCAAAGCTTTCGGAAGTAAAATCGCTTTGATACGTTGCTCCTGAAGATATGAGGTATGAGAATGCATCATATTTTTGGTTGTATTGAATGGAAGTTGTTGAATAAAAACCGGGATTTTTTACTCCAAAGGCCAAATTCGAAGCCCAACCTTTTAGCAGATTGTACGAAAACGTATTTCGGAAATTGTAAAGATTTTCCCGGGTTCTGTAATCACTGTCGAGGTACGCAAAATTGGTAATGTATAGAGCTTTTGAAATCTCGGTTCGAACAAGGTGTTGATAGTTATTCGAGCGATTTCCTAAGAAGTTTTCGGGGCTAAAGCTCACTTTCTTTTGCACAGCGGCGAAAGCGCCGGTTCGCAGGAATATAATCGTAAGCATTATCATTCCGGCATATATAGCAGGTATTATAAACGACCTTTTCATTACTTTTTATTCTGAAATGAATTGTGATGTTTTAACTGCAATTGCATTCTGTTTCACTCCTTTTATCAGCAAGAACAAACAAAGCGAAAGCTCTGAAATTACAGCAACACTCATTACCAGAATCTCGCTTGTTGATGCATATCCGGGGAACAGAAAATTAACCAAACAGTCGATTAAATAGCTTAATCCGGCTGCAATAACCAAAACGCCTAACCAGTTTGGAAAATACTTAGCCTTGTAAATCAAATATCCCAGAATCACGCAGCTGATTCCAAAGAACACACCACTGATCAGATAACCGTAGGAATGAGCGTTTAGAAAAAGCAGTACAAGCGAATTGGTTTGTTCTATCGAAAAACCACCGAGGTAATTATTATCTCCTAGAATCAGCAATGGCATGTAATAATTAAGAAGGTTCAGGCCGATAACTGTTGCCTGGGCTAAACGAAAGAACGCCGCTAACATTGACAATCCTTTGTTTACAGGTTTCAAAAGCAAATAGAAAAGTAAGGCAACGCCCACATCGCTCATTACCATCACCAAATCGCTGACAAACCCAATTCGGAATAGAAATGAATTGGCGGCAATATTTCCGGCTGTTGCAGCGGCGTCTCCCGGAACAATGATTCCGGAACGAACAAACACTTCGCTAAAAAGGCCCGACACGATAATTATCAGGTACAAAACACCTGCGGTTCGGGCATTTACTTTCATCGTTTTAATTGTTTTCATGACTTTAAAATTTTAGATTTTTACTCCTGAATAATTATAGTATCGCGACTCATCGTGTAGGCTCCAAAATATCCGAGTGAACCATTTGAAAGATTTGAAATCGGGTTTGCCGGATTTGCATTGCCAATCATTCCGCCTTCAAACAACAAAGCAAGTGTGCGGTAATATTCATAGGTCGATTCGGCAAGGGTTTGCAGCTCAACTATCACTGTATCGTGTGGAAGAAACTGTTCCTCGTCCCATTGCAACGTAATTTCGTTGCCATCAACAAAAGCGTCGTCGTAAACATAAATCACATCATCAGGCTCCGACAATTCATTGATATTTGAAACTTTCAACCGGTAATAATTTTCAACTCCCGATGGATCGTTAAAGTGACAGTTTACAAGATACCCGCCTGAAAAGTCCAGATAATCAGGAGTTGGCTCTATCGACACAGAATCAATAAAAACTTTGTGAGGCATTTTAACTTCGGCGGTATATTCTTTTCCTTCAAGATCAACTGTTAATGTATATTCATTGCCTTCAATTCCTGGCAGGTATTCGGAATAAACGCCGGGGCTTGATTCATTCAACTGTCTGGTATCTCCCAGATTTTCTGAAACCGTGATAATTGCGCCCGAGACAATTGGGTAAACGCCCGGCTCGAAATAATCAACTGACTTTGAGAGTTGAATAACAAGCGTGTCATTTGTATCGGTAACAGCGCCGTCGATAACCAGTTTGGGCTCAATCGAGTCGAGTTCGATGTTAATGATATCGCGGCAAGAAGAGAACAAGGCAACAATGCCAACTAATAATGGTAATATTTTAATTGTTTTCATGGCTTTAAAATTTGAAATTGTAAGTAACTGATGGAATCATTTGGAATAGCGACAGGCGTTCAGCTTCGGTTTGTGTCGGATTGCTTTCATTCTCCTGAAAAGTGATGGAAAAAGCATTCCGTCTTCCGTAAGCATTGTAAACCGAAAAACTCCAGCTCGACTCAAAACGCTTTTTCTTTTTAGGTGTGTAGGTTGCACCAAGATCCAGTCGATGGTAATCAGGCATCCGGTAAGCGTTTCGTGAAGTATAAACCGGCACCGTGAATCCATCCACCGAATATTTTCCACTGGGAAAAGTCACAGCATTTCCGGTATTGAAAACCCAGTTGGCCGACAGGTTCCATTTTTCGTTCAGTTGATACATTCCAACAATCGATATGTCATGCGTACGGTCCTGCTTTGCCGGATACCAGGCACCGTTGTCGATTTCGTCCATCGATTTTTCGGTTTTCGAAAGTGTGTATCCAACCCAACCAGTGAGTTTTCCGGTGCGTTTTTTTATATAGAGTTCCAAACCATATGCACGTCCTTTGCCAAAAACCAACTGCGATTCCACGTCCTGATTCAACAGAATTTCAGCTCCGTTCTGGTAGTCAATCTGGTTGTAAAGATCTTTGTAATATACTTCTGCCGAGGTTTCAAACATATTATTTTTGAAATTCCTGAAATAGCCGGCGGCAATCTGATCGGCAACCTGTGGTTTTACATTTTTGCTGCTTGGAATCCAGACATCGGTTGGCAGCGATGCTGAAGAATTCGATAGCAGGTGAACGTATTGCGCATTTCTGGCATACGAAAACTTAAGCGAACTATTTCTGTTCAGAATTACATTGAATGTTATTCGGGGCTCAATTTCTTTGTATTTCTGAACGATTTCACCATCTGCAAAAGATTCGCTGTTTATCCTTTCATCCTGCTCGTTGTACGTATAAACCGTATCGGGGCCAACGGCCATAAAACCGGAATAACGTAATCCGTAATCCACATTAAGATGATCGGAAATATTCCACTCGTGCGAGATATAAAGAGCCCCTTCGTACGCCTGTTTTTTATTCATAAAAACTGAATTAAAAACATCACTGTCGGCAGCTTCTATTTCACCCGGATTGTACGTGTGATAAATCGCGTTGAACCCAAATTTTAGCGCGTTGTTGGCATTGATGTAATACTGAAGATCTTCTTTCCAGTTTAAATCCCTGATTCCGGATTTAATGTAAATCATATTATCCGAAAAGTTGTACCCAAATCCATAATCGTAATTACTGTAAATGAATGAACTGTTTAGAAAAAGCTTATTGCTGAACACATGATTCCAACGAAATGTACCGGTTTTGTTTCCCCATTTTAATGCGAATAACTCATCAATATTAAATACATCGCGGCCCATGTATCCCGATAAAAATACCCGGTTGTTGTCGTTTATTTTATAGTTTGCTTTGGCATTTAAATCGTAGAAATAAAGGTCTGTTTTCTTTTGTGCCTGATCCTTTGAAAAAATCAGGAACATATCGGCATAACTCCGTCTTCCTGAGATTATAAACGATCCTTTGTCTTTTACAATTGGCGATTCGAGTGTCAAGCGCGAAGCCAAAAGTCCCAGACCACCCGAGGCGCTAAATCTTTTAGAGTTGCCTTCATTCATCTGGATATCGAGGATTGATGATAACCTTCCGCCATAAACTGAAGGGGCGTTGCCTTTGTACAGTTTCATGTCCTTAATCGCATCGGAATTGAAGACGGAGAAAAAGCCCATCAAATGAGACGCACTGTACACCGGCGCTTCGTCGAGTATAATCAGGTTTTGGTCGATACCTCCTCCGCGCACATAAAATCCGGTTGTTCCTTCAGTGCCGGAACTTACGCCGGGTAAAAGCTGAATTGTTTTTAAAATATCCTGCTCGCCCAGAATGACAGGGATCATCTTTGTTTCTTTGGGTGATAATTTGGTGACGCCCATTTCAGCTTTCCGGATATTTTTGTCTTCGGCTTCACTTCTGACAACGATTTCCTCCATCTCGGTTGAACTGGGCTGCAGTTCAATGTCTTTGGTTACATCGTTTTTTAACCCAATAAATTCTGAAAATATTTCGTAACCGATAAAGGAAAAACGAAGCGTGTAATTCCCTTTGGGGAGTGTTAGAGAGTAAAAACCGTAAGCATTTGTTGCCGTACCTGTTTTAAGTTCTTCAACATAAATAGTCGAGCCTATGAGTCCTTCGCCTGTATCGGCACTCCTGACATAACCGTTGATTGTGACGTTTTCATCGGCTAAAACCGACGCAATTGATGTTGTTAGCAACATCAGTGTTAACAGTAATCTGTTTCTGGTTTTTGAAATCTTTTTCATTGTTTTTGTTTTAATTGTTTTTGTTTCCTATAGCCCCGAGGTGTGTGAATCTGAATCCTTTCGGGTATTTTAGACCATATCCAAATATTCGGTCGAACGAACTGTGGCCAAAAAGAACTGCTCCGGCAAAGGCAAGTTCATTTATATGGTAAGCAAATCCTATTATCGCAATTAAGACCGCCAAAAATTTGTAATGGAGTACATTATATAATAAAGCCCCCGCCCTTTTCCCTAAAAGGTAGCCCAGCATGCTGATATCGGGGGTGAAGAGGAAAAGTATAAATACCCACCAATCGTACCCAAGCGATAAACTCACGTAAATTGATAATATCAACATGCTTATTTCTTCCATTTTCAACAAAATCTTCATTTTTCTGATCTTAAATAATTTAGGGTTAAAATTATGGGTTGAGGTATTTGCAATCGACGTTTTTAGGGAAGTCGGACGTCCTGATTAAGGAAGTCGGACTTAGTCGTTTTCAGAATAGTTAATAATTGCAACATTCCCTTTTTTACGACCGGTAATAATGTAGGTATGTGCTTCAGCAACTTTTTCGAGCGGATATTGGCGATCGATAACTGTTTTCAGGCGACCTGCCTTGAAAATATCGACTAATTCAGAAAGCAATCCTCGAAGTTCATTATCGGAGCGAAGTCCGGTGGCAGCGAATTTGGCCTTCTTTTTACTAAAAACAGAAGTCCACATCATTTGCAGAAGGAGCGAAAATTTCAGGACAGGAGATACATACAATCCCGATTCAGAAAGAATATTTCTACTTCTTGGGAATGAACTTTTTCCAATGGTATCATAAACTACATCGTAGGTTTCGTTTGCTTTGGTGAAATCTTTTTTTGTGTAGTCAATTACCTGGTCGGCTCCGAGTGATATAACGAGCCCTGCATTTCGGGTACTGCAAACTCCGGTTACTTCAGCGCCAAGGTATTTGGCAATTTGTATGGCTGCTGTTCCCAAACTTCCGGATGCACCATTTATCAGAACTTTTTGTCCTGCTTTTATTTGAGCAATTTCTTTCAGAAAATTCATTGAGGTTACATGTCCGTCGCCATAAGTTGCTCCTTCGGCATAACCCATATTCTCAGGCATCGGAAGAATCACGCCGTTTTCCGGGACTGCAACAAATTCGGCATTGGTGCTAAATCCCAGGGTAGTTTCTCCAAAAACACGCGTACACAAATTGAATTTTTTGACATCCCGACCGGTTTTAACAATAACTCCTGCAAATCCGGTTCCGGGGATGGCGTGTTTTGGTTTTGTGAGTCCTGTCATTAAACGGCCAAAATAGGGCTTTCCCGTTCTCATCATGCCATCGGCAGTGGTGGCAGAGGAAGCGTGCACTTTTACCAGTACTTCGTTTTCTTTAGGTTGCGGAATATTTACATCCTGTAGTTTTAACACTTCCGGCCCACCGTAACCTGTTGCAACAATTGCTTTCATCGTTTTCTTCATGGTATTTATTTTTAATGATTTAAATTTTGTCAACGATTTCATGAAGCAAAAGTACGGGAGGAGCAAAAGGTAAAAGTTCGGAAAAATGCCGGGGACGTTCGGAATTATAATTGCGGGCTAAAAAAGTCTGTAATTAATGAAAGACGTTTGCGAATGAGATTTTTATATAGAAGGATTTCTAATCTTTGCTGTTTAGCTTTAAAAACTCCTTTGGAGTAATCCCGGTTTCTTTTTTGAAATAGGTATTGAAAACGGTTTTGGAATTGAACCCACTTTCGTAAGCCAACCCAATAAGTGAAATATGGCTGTTGGCCGGATCGAGCGCCAGTTTTTTAAAATAATCAATTCGGTAACAGTTGATAAACTCATTGAAGTTTTTTCCCAATCGCTCGTTAAGCAGCCATGACAATTTGTTTGGATGAATTTCTACCTGGTCGGCCAGTGACCGAAGCGAAAGGTTGGGAATCAGAAATGGTTCTTCTTCAGCAATAAACTGAGTAAGTTTCGCCACATAGTTATCGGCAGTTTTGTTATCCAAAAGAGGAGGTTTTAATTGAGATTCCTTTTCTGTGACTTCGCTTAAATGATAAAGTTTTCGTTTATAATGATCGTAGCGCGAATCGGCTTTCAGGTAATTAGCGAGCGGATCGGTATAATTAAGCATTAATACCGATGATTTCAGCTTAATAGAATGTTCGACCCATGAAAACGCCTCATCTGATTTCTCCATGCATGCGCAGGCCAGGTATAAATATGAATGAGCCTGGAATGAAGTTGGCTTTTCTGCTTCCCGTTTTAATTGAGCAAGGCATTTTTTAGCTTCCAGCGTGTCTTTTTTCAAAATATAAGCCAGACAAAGTATTCCCAAACGCTCGCTATGAACAATAATTTCGCCGGGCATTTCTTCAAGAAATTGAATGACTTCATCATACTTTCCCATTTTCAGCAAACAATAACTGCGGACGATGTACGCCGGAATATTTTGCGGATTGTTTTCCAGGTTACCGTCGAATAATGTGATTGCTTCTTGGTAATTTTCGGTACGATAATGATAGTATGCCCGGTAAAACAGGGTTTCCTGCGAAAATGGATTGATGCTGTATGCCATTTCGAGGTGTTCTTTGGCTTTATCGATATTCCCGGAAATCAAATACAACATCGACATAAATTGCTGCGCTTCCGGGTAGTTCTGTTTTAACTCTACCGATTTAAGTCCGTGCTTTACTGCTTCCCGGAAATCAGCTTCATAAAAGAATGAATAATTCGCTAACTGGTAATGTACACCTGCATTTTCGGGATTCAGCGAATACGCTTTATCCATATATTCCCGCGATTTATGCCAGGCTTCTTCTTTGGGCATCAACTCAGTTACGGCAAAAAAGCTGTATGCATCAGCCAGGCCCACATGCGAATCGGTATTGTTGGGATCAAGTTCAATTGCTTTTTCATAAAGTTCGATGGCTTTTTGCGCGTCCACCGGATTCCATTTATTAAAATGATACCGGCCTTTTAAAAAATATTCGTACGCTTCAACACTGCCGGTTCTCTTTTCTACCAGGTGATCCTGAATCTCAAAGTGTCCGTACTGTTCTCTGAGTTTATCGGCAATCAACAGACTGATTTCATCCTGAATCTCAAAAATATTTTCCAGTTTCCTATCCCAGGTTTCCGACCAAAAATGAAAATCTTCTTCGGCATGAATTAACTGGGCAGTAATCCGAACTGTTTTGGCAGCCAGCCGCACACTACCTTCAAGAATGGCTGCGACGTTTAATTCTTTGGCGATTTGCCTGATGGGAATATGTTTATTCTTAAAATAAAACGATGAGGTACGTGAAGTAACTTTCAGATGCTTAATACCAGCCAGAGCATTAATTATTTCTTCGGTTATCCCGTCACTAAAATATTCGAAGTCTTCACTGCCACTCATATTCTGGAATGGCAGTACGGCGATTGTCTTTTCTATAGTTTGCGATTTATTCATTTATATTTTCTAACCCGAAGCGCGCACTAAAGTTTGTGTGCGGTATTCACTGGGAGTTTGCCCGGTAAATTTTTTGAATGCTGTATTAAACGACGATTTTGAATTAAAACCACAATCCATAGCAATACCTAGCAATGAAAAAGAATCAGAATTTGAGTCCTGCAAACGCAACTTAATTTCCTCGATCCGGTAGCGGTTAATAAAATCAAAAAATGATTCACCGTAAACACGGCTGATTAATTCGGACAACTGATAAGGTTGAATGTCAATTTTCTTGCTTAATTCTGCTAAAGATAGTTCATTTTCAGTAAACAGTTTTTCCTCTTTAATTGCCTTTTCCAGCCTGGTTTTGAATTTGTTCAGCTTGTCATCGCTCAGAATAAATATGGTTCTTCCTTTTGACTTTGCATCATTTTGCACCTCTTTTGCCTTTAACAATTTTTCATCCACCATTTCTTTTGTTACAATACTATTCGTTTTCCAGGTTGAATAGGCGAGTGCATAAATCAGAATGCCAACAAAAAATCCGATGATATTATTTGAAACTGAAAAACTATACGAAAAGCGGTAGCCCAAAAAGAAAGAAATAAGCGCAACAACCAGCACCACTAAAAATAAGTAAAGTATTCTTTTGGCTTGTGAAAGTGAGATTTTTTCAATGTTGGAAAAGTTGTCTTTTATCTTTTTTTCATGCGTTCGGACTAAAATCAAACTGACAATAACATACGCAGCAATATAAACTACTCTTCCAAGTTGCATCAGTAAGCCTTTAACCGGCACCTTTTCGCTAAGAAATATATACTCGGCGAACTGAATTTTTTCGTCACCACTTTTTAAATACAATGGGATAAAAGAAATAATGTAGATTACAAAAGGAAGAATGTGAAGAAAATATTTTTTAGGCATCCTGTTTTGAGTCAACACAAAAATATAGATGTAAAGCAATGGGCCATACAACAGGAAAAGAGGGTCCATCACATTAACCAGGTGTGGAAATACTTTATAATATCCCGTCATCCCGTAAATTCCACCTAAAAGACTTACCGAAAGAACAAAAGTTAATAACCCCAACACCAGAGATTTGGCATCCTTAGGTTTATTGTGAGCAATTAACCATGTTAAAAATACCCCTTGTAACGCTGCCGCAAAATTTAACAGTATCAGAATTTGCATTTGATATATCGTTTGATTCAGATATATCAATTTTAAACAGAGGTTTTTAAAAAAAGTTTATCGAGAACATACTCAACTTCAGGTCTTTTCTATTTCACTGTACTCCTGTTTATCAATATGACGATAATTGCAGTGTAAATAAACACAGTCGCAAATGGAATAACTACAAAACGGTATTCAGGGAAAGTGTACCAAAGAATAAGTACTACTCCTGTTCTGACTACTGCATGAAAAATACCAACCCAATGTTTAATGATCCATGAAAATGGAAACCACATCAGCCCGAATCTTAACCATTCTTGTGTTTTTATTGATTCACATTTATCAGATTTCCTTGTTTGATAATAAATGTGAAGATAATTTAATGGAATTTGAAAAACGTTCCGAATTATGATTGGGAACACAAAAAACCTTGCTCTTCGTGCGATATATAATCATCTTACCTGCTAAGCCATTGTGATTAGCTGAAGTTTAAAACCGGATGTTCAACTGCTTGTTTGATCTCCTCGAAAAGTAAATCCATTGGTTTTCGCACTTTAGGTAAATGCTGAGAATGATCGTCAGATTTACGATATCCAATAGATGCAATAACACAGGCATTTAATCCTTTTTCTTTCAATCCCAAAATCTCATTGTATTTATCAGTTTCAAAACCTTCCATCGGGCAGGCATCAATTTTTAACTCGGCACAAGCCATTAATAATGTACTCAGCGCCAGATATGGCTGCCGTTCCAGCCAATTGGTTTGTTGCGCTTTCGTCTTCTCATTCAATTTTGAGGAAATAAAATCGCCATATCCGTGTAAATCGTCATAATTAATATTCCGGGTTTTCGCTGTGAGGTGAATAAATGCATTAATGTCTTCCGTTTTAACTTCGCTGTAATTACAAAACACAAATAAATGCGATGCATCAGTTATCTGGTTCTGGTTCCATGAATCGGGTTTTAGTTCCTTTCTAATTTCCAGATCCTCAATAATCAGTACTTTATAGAATTGCAGACCGTAAGACGACACAGACAGTTGGATCGCTCGTTTTAACTTTTCTAAGTCAACTTTATTTACTTTTTTTTCGGGATCGAAATTTTTGGTGGCATAACGCCATTGCAGATTTTTTAATAATTCCATGATATTTATATTTTGATTGATTTTGATTCTACATTATTTAACAGGTATTGCGACTGGACGCATTGGTGAACCGCTGGCTCCGCGTAGCTTTAAAGATGCTGCCAGAAAAGCAAATTCATAGACTTTGTCTTTCGATAGCTCTTCCAAAAACATTTGTTCGATGAACATGACTCCTTTTTCTGCCAGAAGATAGGTGTGTACAGGCACCCAGTTGTCTTCCCGTTCAGGAGGAAATGCTTCAAAACTCAAATTGTCGGCACCCAGCAGCATTACTTGTTTTTCTTCAATCAACCATTTAACCGCGTCGAGATTAATTCCCGGATAATTGTGCAGATAATGCTCTGCATCGTGATAGTGCTGCGCTTGTCCTGTGCGAATTAAAACAACATCGCCTTTTTGTAAAACTACACCTTGTTTTTTTAGAGCTCCCATTAAATCGGCTGAACTTACCCTGTAGTTTTCTTCCAATACAGCGCTTCCTTTATAAGCAGCAACGTCGATTAAAATTCCTCGTGCAATAATTGGAGGAATTTTATCTGCACCAGTCTTCTTCCAACCCTTATCGCCCAAATGTTCTTCAGGAGTAAAACCGTTCCATATTTTTCCGTTTAGCCCAAAATGATTCAAGGCATCAATGTGTGTGCCCATGTGTGTGTACATGGAAATTGCATCACCGGTATAACTGACTTTCCTGTTCATTTTCTCCCCAAGTCCATTTGGGTTATCTACCACTGTTCCGTGTGGTGTGTGCGTTAGCCAATATTGGTAAGCCGGATCATTCAGACTGTGGAAACTTGGCATACCTACAAAAAAGTCAACGCTTAAATCATACGTTTTACCCGAATTAATTCTTGAAAGAATATTGAATTGAGAGGTTTCAGACATCATATTTAATGTGCCTATTTCGTCATTTGGTCCCCATGGACTGATTCCAACTTGCTCATTTTCCTGAGCAAAAATTCTTCCGGTGAAAATGGAAATGATAATGAAAAGTGTTGTGATTGTTTTCATGACTTAAATTTTGATGATTAAAAATTTCACCAAAATTACATCTGTCAATGCGTTGTAATCGACGTATTTAAGGAAATCGGACGTAGGATTTTGGAAAGTCGGACTCAATAATAGAGTTGATGGATTGAAATAAAAAGAATCACGTGACAAATATTTAAGCTTAATGGAATTGAGTTTAACAAGTTCGAGCATAAAGAAGCCTCTACTCGTGAGGCCCTTTCTTGATTGTGAACTAAGTGTGACCCCTCAACCGGAAAAATGTCGAACTTTTTGATTGAAGATTATGAGGCCGTATTGACGTTTATGAGATAGTGCCGTTTTCCTTTTCGAATTCGTCAATTTGATTTAAGAATCCAAGTGCTTCGTTAATCTGACTACCACTTCCCAGTAACAGCCAGTTCAGCCATTTTTTATTAATATTTTTAGTTTGAAGTGCACGAAGAAGCAATAAAGACAAAACTTCCAAAACTATTGTAACAACACCAAAAGAAATTATCATGTTATAGTTCACCAATTCCATCATATCAAAATTGAATAAAGCCTTGAAAAAGAACAATCCGATAAATGGGCCAAACGGAAGCAGCCAGGCTGCAATTTTAAAGTTATAAACTACCGATACTTTGATTTTGGAAATATCTTTTTGAAGTTGTAGAACCGGCGCGTTATAATCAACTGATAGAATTTGCGTTAATTGTCTGATTGAGGACAAGACAAGCATCACCGAGAAAAAAGCGACAACTGCACCCGAAAACATAAAATACCATGTTCCCCAGTTTTCAACCGTAAAATACATGGCATAAGATGCCGCGATGATAAAAAAGGCCATTGTACTGACGGGCAGAAAAAGCACCCCTTTCAACGATGATTTTGCTTTATCTAATTTTACTTCCCTTAAAAGAGTTACATTTAACTTTCTTGTGTGTTCCAGTAACATTTCATTTTGTTTCCAGATTTCATGTACGCTTAAATTTTCCATTGTATTATTGTTTAAATTTTTTCTTCAATTGTTGTTTTATCCGGTTGATTTTTGTGCTCACGTTGCTAAGCGAAATCCCCATCGCCGCTGAAATTTCAAGGTGGCTGTTTCCATCCAGGTACATAATTAGGATTGCCTTATTCAAAGGATCAAGCTCCTCAATAAATCGTCTTAAGCGTTTTAAATTTTCATCTGTCTCATCTTCCTCCGGATCATCAATTCTGACCAGTTTCTCCGGCATAGGGATCATATACTTTTCCCTGATTTTAGTTTTCCGGTAATGCGATATGGAAACGTTAAAAGCTATTTTGTACATCCAGGTGGTGACTTTTACTTTGTGGTCAAATTTTTCATATCCTTTTATAATTTGAAATATGATTTCCTGAATTAAGTCTTCCTGCTCATGAATATCCGAACAATAGCTGTTGGCTACTTTATAAATCAATCTCCTGTGTTCCTCTATGAGATCGATTATTTCAGTATTCCTGTTTTTCATCTCAGTTTATTTTTAACGGCCCAATTTTGCACCTTCTGCATTGCTTCTGCATTGTGCCTTATCCCGTTGTGTGTTTCGCCTTCAATTACATAACATTCGCCTTTCGACCATGCGTTGAATACCGTTGGATATTCTTTGGCAATAAAAGCTTCATCGTTACTTCTCACAAGCACCAGCATCGGTTTGTCAATATTTCTTAAAGTATTTCTGTAATTCATAGGTGTACTTGCTTCCATACTTCTATATGAATAAGATCTAAGAGGCATTTGTTCAGGCAGATTATAAAATACAACTTTTAAAGAGTCGTACTTATGAATGCCAAATTCATTGAGCATGCGCAATCCCAGACCTCTTGAAAGGTGCGTTTTTATAAAATTGTTTTCCTGATCCAAATTTTGGCTTGTTGTAGGGGCATTGTTTCCAAGGTTAGGTGCAAAAAGTAAATATCCATCCACCTGGTTTTGCTGAAAGGTTTCGGTATAACGAAGTAGGATGCCACCCCCCATCGAATGCCCGGCAAGTATGATGGATTGTTTCGGTTTCTCTGTTTTAACGGAAGAAATAATATCGTCCAGGTCTTCGGCATACTGATTTAAAGTGGAAACATCGCCCGGCACACCTTCTGACTGGCCGTGTCCT
>Ga0116152_10002126_pt1 | contig 16152 bp, 16 predicted proteins | sample AD_UKC119_MetaG_FD_89894 | JGI IMG/M metagenome (GOLD analysis project Ga0116152, IMG submission 89894) | Active sludge microbial communities of municipal wastewater-treating anaerobic digesters from Hong Kong - AD_UKC119_MetaG | ecosystem: Engineered > Bioreactor > Anaerobic > Digestate... | reverse complement strand
CATGGGAACCTTGATGATCAGATCTTCTCCCCATGCACCATGCTGGTTTTTGCCCAACCCGTGATTGCCTCGTTCCGCCTTGAAATGCTTGCGATAACGGAAGTCCATCAGGGTGGTCATGCCTTCCTCGGCTACGAAGATCACATTGCCGCCGCGTCCGCCGTCACCGCCATAAGGACCGCCCATGGGCACATATTTTTCGCGTCGGAAAGCAACGCAGCCGTTGCCCCCGTCACCGCCTTTTACATAAATTTTAGCATGATCAATAAACATTTGTTCACCTCTTGTCAATATGGATGTGACGGGATTCTCCCTCCCAGCTTTCACAGCAGAAATACAAATCTATCCCGCCTTCATTTTCATGGATGGAAAGATAAATAACCGGATCCTCGTCGTTCGCCTGGATATCCGATTGCAGCGCCGCAATACTGTTGACCGGTTCATTGCTTTCCCTTAAATACCCGGTCGAACTCACATCCAGATCATCATACACGAGTATGATGCCCAGATCTTTTACCATTAACAACTGTTCATAAAAATACAAGGCTTCTTCCGGGGGCAGGGAATCAAAAATAATTCTTTCCTGGTTCAGCTCGGTTATGATTGCCCGGACATAGGAACCCAGTTGCCCCTCCCAGCCTAAATCCAGATATCCGCTGATGACCTGCAGATGATTGGCGTATTCGTGTCGTACCCGACGCAGCATACTCACAATTTGTCCGGCTTCCATCGCGTTCTTCCCCCTTCTTTAAACAATTCTTAAGTATACCCGGCAAATATTTATCACATGTTCCTTTGGTATAAACACCAGCTTATTCCTAATAATAACAAATACCCCTGCAATACTCCAGGGGTTGAATGTGATGATTAGGGCATATTTATACTTTTAATAATCCCCTTCTGCTGGAGCAACCTTTCAAATCTTAAAGATGTATGAAAGCTGTACCGGACAACTCCAGACTGCGCCGGGGGCACCCGCCAAAAACTGGCAGTCACTTCACCTGGATGAATCAAAAAGTCCGCTCGATCAACGTACTGAAGATACGTCTCAATTGCGGACTTTTGTCATGCTTTGTTCTTTCCCTTGGGCATCGCCCCGGTTCACGAAATTTGCTGTGCTAAACCGTAGCGCTTTCGTCGACTGGATATACGCTGACCTGTTTTCTGGTTTTGTCTTTGCGCTCGAATTTCACTTTGCCGTCAACTACTGCAAAAAGCGTATCGTCTCCACCAATCATAACGTTGTTGCCCGGGTGAATCTTGGTTCCTCTCTGACGAACCAAAATGTTGCCGGCACGCACTACCTGACCATCATATCTTTTGACGCCCAGTCGTTTGGATTCACTGTCGCGTCCATTTCTGGTACTGCCAACTCCTTTTTTATGAGCCATGATTGCACCTCCCAGTGTTACATCTTCAAAAATAAATGTTCGTAATCCGGATTTCTATTGCTTAACCCTCGATCTTCTCGATCAGGAGTTTGGTATAGGCCTGCCGGTGTCCCTGTTTCTTGCGCTCATTCTTGCGTTTCTTGTACTTGTAGACGATGATTTTCTTGCCTCGTCCCTGTTCCAGTACCGCTGCTGTGACTTTTGCGCCCTCCACCAGAGGATTGCCGATCCTGGTTCCGTTGTCATCGCTCAGCATTAAAACCTGATCCAGGGTTACCTTGTCCCCTGCTTCGCAACTAAGCTTCTCAACCTTGATCATTAGACCCTCGGATACCTTGTACTGTTTGCCACCTGTTTCAATAATTGCGTACATAATACACCTCCACATCTTTCAGACTCGCCGATCGTCAGGCAGGCAGGGAATGCCATTTTGGAGCCTGGACCGAGCGGTTGCAAAAACGTGCAACCCACAGCTAAGCCTAACACAATTTAAAACCACCGTCAAGCTATGTGCTGTACAGATTATACTCTTCGATATTCATGCTGCTGTTTTCTTCCAAACGGATTTTCTTGCCGGTTTTTTTGCGGATATAATTCATGTTGTTCTCTTCATTTATCAGGTATTGCAGCAGTTGGGGATGCGCTTCGCAAACGATCTCTTCACTTTCCAGATAACCCATATTGGCCAGTTTGCGTTTTGCTTCGCAGGCCAGGGCAAAGAGATTGATGGTCCGTCCTCGGCCGTGGCAGGTGATGCATTCATCGGTAAAGATCTCGGAAATGCCGTAGCGGGATTTTTTCCGGGTCATCTCCAGGAAGCCCAGTTGGGTCATGCCCATAATCCGGTTGTGGGCCTTGTCTTTTTCCAGTTCCTGGCGCAGGATGGAGATCACATTGTCTTCGTTATTCTTGTCCTGCATATCGATAAAATCAATCAGGACAATACCTCCAATACTGCGCAGACGCAGCTGCCTTGGAATTTCCAAAGCCGCTTCCAAATTTAGCTTGTAAACTGTTTCTTCAAAATTGTCTTTGCCGGTAAACTTGCCGCTGTTGACATCGATGACGGTCATCGCTTCGGTCACGTCAAAAATAAGATAACCGCCGCTTTTAAGCCATACCTTGCGCCGCAGGGCTTTACGGATATCCTTTTCTAAACCATATTTTTCGAACAAGTCGCCTTCTTCAAAATGAACACTGGGCACAAAGGAAGTGTTCTTTTTTAAAGCGATCAGGTCAATTTTTTCCTTGATTTTTAAATTGTTGGTGACCACCCGACGGATATCAGCGTCCAAATAATCCCGCAAAGCTCGCTCGATCACATCGATATCTTCATAAACTAGACTGGGAGCATTCTGCTGATTAAAGCGTTTCAAAATATCCTGCCAGGTTCCCAGCAAATGATTCAATTCTGCCAGAATTTCACTATCACGGGCCTCCATACAAGCAGTTCGTAAAATAACCCCGATATCCTCGGGTTTGTTTTCTTCCACCAAACTGCGCAGCAGGTTGCGCTTTTGATTGCCGATAATTTTTCTCGAGATGGAAACTTCACGCTGAAAGGGCAACAGCACCAGCAGATGCCCGGGAATGGTTATGTCGCAGGTGACACGGGCACCTTTTTCGGAAAAAGCCTCTTTTTTCACCTGTACCATGATCTCCTGCCCGCTTTTCAGCAGCTGGCCAATGTTTTTGTCTTTGCGGCTGCCTGCAGTTATCACATCCGCCACATATAAAAAAGCATTCTTGCTGAGCCCAATATCGATGAATGCACAGGACAAGCCCGGCAATACATCTTTCACCTTGCCTTTGTAAATGTTGCCCACGCTTTCATTTTGATCAGCCCAAAAGACCTCTACCAAACGGTCATCTTCCACAATGGCCACGCGAGATTCCCAGGGATAGATCTCACCAATAATATCTCTTACCAATGATTACACCCTCTTTAATGGTGAATAAAACTGCTGGTCTTCTTTAATATAATTCCCCTGGCGGAAAATGTCAGCAATATTTTTGGCAAACAGTCCGTATTCGATGAATAATGCCTGTAATTCATCATATCTGATATTCAATGGTTCGTTGATGCTGACCATGAGCGACAGCAGATCATACGCCTCATCCCGGTCAATCCGTATCTGATAAATCCCGGGTCGCAGATCCTTGATCACGTTTTTGTTTTTTCCCCGACTTTGTACCGGCAGCGTATCTTGCTGCATGATTCTGGTCGTTAAGTCAGACAAATCAAGTCCCGCCTCAATCACGAAAGTATATTCGGCGGCATTAATGATCTTCATCAGCGAGGGAGCGTTTTCCTCGATCTGCTGACAATCCATGATTGATAAAGCTGGCGGCAATGCCAGGTTCATGTTGTATATGAAATCCTCCCTGTCCATCTCCGCCAAATCCAGATCAAAATACTCGTGCTTGCCCCAAATCCCAACCGGAAGTACCGTCCCCATCGACAGTCGGATATGGGGATTGAAGCCTTCGCTAAGATAGTAGGGGATGCCTGCCCGACGCAAAGCTCTTTCCATCAGGTGCATCATATCCAGATTGGCCAGAAACTTCAGTTCCGGACCTACGCTATACTCAACCCGCAAACGCATTTTACGCCCCCTCCCCGCTGAACGGCTCAAACTCGAACTGGGGACAGACGCCGCAGCTGACACAGCCGTCCTGGCGGCAATCCGGGGTCAGGATGCGCTGGAATGCACGTTCATTCTCTTCCCATAAATAGTCCTTGTCCACACCAATGTCAATAAAATCCCAGGGGAAAATCTCGTCACGGCTTCGTTCACGGACATAAAAATCGGGATCGATCCCACATTCCGCAAAAGCCTCCCTCCAAGTGGTAAAACTGAAATACTCCGACCAGCCGTCAAATTTGCAGCCCATGCGCCAGGCCCGGTGAATCACCTCACCTAGTTTTCTGTCCCCCCGGGCCATAACCCCTTCGAGATAACTGGTACGGCTGTCATGAAAACTGAGTTTTACATTCTTCATTTTTTGTTTCAACATGAAATGGCGTTTTTCCTCCAGACTGCTGATGCCGGCCTGGGGTTGCCATTGAAAGGGGGTATGGGCTTTGGGAACAAAACAGGCCAGACTCGCCCTGATTTCAATCGCCCGGCGGGAATAACGGCTGCCGATCGACTTGACTTTTTTCAACAGTTCCAGGATGCCTTGCAGATCTTCTTCGCTTTCCGTCGGCAAGCCAATCATAAAATAAAGTTTTAATCCCATCCAACCCGATTTGAAAACAGCTTCTGCAGCCACCAGCAAATCTTCCTCGGTAACGTTCTTGTTAATCACATCCCGCAAGCGCTGGGTGCCAGCTTCAGGTGCCAGTGTCAGCGTCGTCTTGCGAACCTTTTGCACCTCATTGGCCAGCTCGATGGAAAATGCATCCACCCGCAGCGAGGGCAGCGAGACACCGATCCCTTGACGGCCATATTCCTCCACCAGTTGTTTGACCAAGATCTCCACCCCGGAGTAGTCCAGGGTACTGAGCGACGCCAGCGAGATTTCATCATAGCCAGTGTTCTTCAGTTGTTCCTCCGCCTGCCGTGCCAATACCTCAACAGACCTCTCCCGCACCGGACGGTAGACCATCCCGGCATGGCAGAAGCGGCAAGCCCGCTGGCATCCCCGCATGACTTCCAGCACCGCCCGGTCATGGACGATGCCCAGATAGGGTACGACGGGCTGCGACGGGTAATAGGCAAGGTCAAGGTCCCGGACCAGCCGTTTGCGAACCCGTAACGGAATCCCTTCAGCGCTGGGCGCGAAGGATTTTATCGTTCCGTCTGCATGATAAGATACCTCATACAGGGCCGGGATGTAGACGCCTTCGATCTGAGCGAGTTCCTGCAGCAACGCAGCTTTTTCCAGATGGCGGTTGGTCTCCACACAATCAAGAAATTCCACGGTCACCTCTTCCCCGTCGCCCAACAGAAAAGCATCAAAGAAGTCGGCAAAAGGCTCCGGATTAAATGCCACCGGTCCACCTGCAATGACCAACGGATCGGTATCGCTGCGTTGGGCGCTGCACAGCGGTATCCCGCCCAGTTCCAGCATGTTTAGCACATTGGTAATGGACAGTTCATACTGCAGAGAGAAGCCGACCACATCAAACTTGGCCAGCGGAGTGAACGATTCCAGGGAATACAAGGGGATTTCCTCTTGCCGCAGCAGCGCCTCCATATCCGGCCAGGGTGCAAAGCTTCTTTCCATCAAATGATTGGTGGTCTCATTGACCAACCCGTACAGAATTTTGCAGCCGATATGGGACATGCCGATCTCATACACATCCGGGAAAGCCATCACCATTTTGGCTGATTTGCTGTCCCAATCCTTCTTGATCATATTCACTTCGCTGCCGGTATAACGAGCGGGTTTCTCCACCCGCGGCAAAATATCCCTGAAAAGCCTCTCTTTCATTATCTGGCCTCCGTTGGTTAAAATCATTGTTTTACTATATTAGCACAAAATCCACCGGCCGCGAAATGTCGATGGATTTCTTGGTTTTTGTTATATTTCCTCTGATCCCTCATACCCGGCTATGCCAGGATCAATGTCCTTCAATCTCTTTCATAAACGACTCGTATCATTCGTCCTAACACTCACCTTAGCATACATTTTAACACATTCGAACGACAACCCCCTGAATCATTAACTCACCTTCGCAAAACCAGCCGACCAACGGTTAGAATAACAAATCTACATACTCTCATCGGCAATCGGAGCGTTTTTATCGAGTCTGGCATTAACCGCTTGCCCCAGCAGCTTGTAAATGGTTGCAGCAACCGGTACGCCCAGCAAAACTCCGGTTATTCCCATCAAGCCACCGCCCACGGTGATGGCTGCCAGGACCCAAATTCCGGGCAGGCCAATGCTGTTGCCGACTACTTTGGGGTAGATGATATTGCCTTCCAGTTGCTGCAGGACGACAATAAACAAGATGAACAGCAAAGCCTTAAGCGGATCGACGATGACAATCAGTAAAAACCCGACGGCTGCACCGATATACGCCCCAATCATTGGAATCAATGCCGTCAGACCTATGACCGATCCCACCGACAAGGCATAGGGGAAACCAAAAATCCACATCCCCAAGGCACACAAGACGCCCAGGATGACCGCTTCTTTGCACTGCCCGACAATATAGTCAGAAAATGTCCGGTTGGTTACTCGCAAATCCGCATAAAGTTTCTCCCGGCGGTCATAACGCAGATAGGCCCGAAACAATTTGTCAAATTTGACTTTGAGGTTTTCCTTGTCCAACAAAATATATATGCAGAAAACCAGAGCCAAGACAAAATTAACCATCTTGCCGAATACCGAGCCGATCATGGAAACCGTACCAAAGGCCCAGCCCCCCAACAAAGCCAGGGCCTGCTGCAAAATGGCGGAGCCATCCATGTCGAGTGCCGCCAGTCTCTGTTGCAAACCCGGGATTTCGTCAGAATATTGCTGGAGCCAAACCAGCGCGTCATTATAGGCTTCCGGAAAACCGGCCGCGATTAAAGCAATGGTATGCCCCACCTGGGGAATAACGATATGCAGCACAAAATAAATGATCAGCACAATAGTCAAGATCGCCAGAATCAGGCACATGCCGCGGCGGGTCGCGTTGATAAAACGGTTCCGGCTGGCCGGAAAATAAATTCCCTCATATCCGGCCATCAGTATATTCAGAATGAAAGCAATGAAAGCCCCCAGCAGTAACGGATAGAAAACTGCGAGGAGGGCTTTGGTCTTGTTGATGACCGCAGGGAAATACATAACCAGCAGCAACACCATGCCGGCCAGGATGATCAATTTTACGGTTTGATTGCGCGGGGCCTTGTTCAGATTGTCGATCATGGCAAATTCCTTTCCGTTCTGCTGATTGAGGATTTGCATCATTCAAAAATTACGCAGCAATGTCATCCTGAGCGATAGCGAAGGGTCTCTGATTAGCATAGTTTACCTGCAGTATAACAGGAATATCCCAGTTTGGCCATAAAGTAGTGTGAATTATTTCCAAGTTAGTTTTTCCAGAGCAATATGACTGCGATACCAATCATCATCTTGCAGGAGCATCTCCGGCGAGCCAGCATTCTTGATGCGGCCGTTTTCCAAAATGACGACGATATCACTGGCAACCAGCGATGACAAGCGATGGGAGATCGATAAAATGGTCCGGGCCTGGCCGGCTTTGCGCATTACCGCAACGATCCTCTCTTCGGTGAGGGAATCGAGATGGGCAGTAATCTCATCCAGCAGCAGAATGGGCGGGTCGGTGACGATGGCCCGGGCAATTGCCAGCAGCTGCTTTTGTCCCTGAGAGAACTGCGTATCACCTTTCACCTCAGTATCCAGGCCATTTTCCAGCTGTTCAACATACTCCCTCATACCCACCAACTCCAGCGCCTGCTCGATTTGAGTGCGAGATATATGGGCATCCTGCAGACTGATCTGATCCGCTACACTGCCGTCAATCAGATGAAAACCCTGCTCGACATAACCAAAGATTTTGCGTTTCTCATGATGGGGAATGCTGCATACATCGATGTCATTGATCGTTATAACTCCTTCCTGGGGCTGCAGCAAACCCAGAACCAGTTTGAATAGTGTGGACTTGCCCACCCCGGTGCGGCCGGCAAAAGTGACATTTTGCCGGGATTTGATGGACAGATCGATATTCTGTAAAACTTCATTGCCTGCTTCATAGGCAAAATTCACATTGCGAAAAGCGAGCCTGACACAGGCACGATCGGGAATCACGGTCTCTGCTGTCAACTCCTCATTCTTTCCTGTTTCCTCAGGTTCGCCATAAAACTCATCAACCCGGCGAATACCGGAAACGGCCTGCTGAATGTTCTGCAGTTCCATGCCGAAATTCTCCACCGGTTCAAACAGATTGGAGATAAGTTCGATGGAGGCCGCCACCATCCCCAGAGAAATCCCCAGCCAGCCGAGCTGATTGGCAGACATAATAACAATAGAGGCTATTACAAATGCCCGCAGGACCTGAATAAGGGGAGAGAATACAGCATCATAGAAATTCACTTTCTCAAGGGTTTGAAAATTTTCCCGCAAATATCCGGTATAATTCTGTTCCATATACTCTTCCTTGTTGCCGGCTTTAATCATCAGCACATTATTGAGACTTTCTGCTATATGGTTGTTGACCTTGCCGACCAGGACACGGTTTTTGATCTGCGCAATCAGCATACGTTTCTGAAACAAGCGGGTTATAAAATATATGACCGGCAGAAACAATAATGTGAACAACCCCAGTTTATAACTGAACAACCAGATCGATACCACGATCCCCACGATCTTGAAAACGCTCACCAACATGCCTGCCACCCCGCTGGCAAACAGGGTGTTGATCGCATCGACATCGTTGGTGAACCTTGAAACCAGTGCTCCGGAATCCTGGGAGGAAAAATATCCGACGTTTACACGTGCAAGCTTAGCCATCATGGCCAGACGAATCTCTTTGCTGACCTTCTGCCCCATAACCGTCAAAATGAATTCTTTTATGAAATCAAAGATGCCGACCAGTACCAATACCGCCAGATAGAAAGCCGCCAGGCGTATTAATCCGTTGGGGTTTTTAGGCACCAGGTTTTGATCGATGACCAGTCTAAGGATCTGCGGAGGGATCAGGCTGGCAGTCACCGCCCCCAGCACGACCAGGATCAGCAGCACCATGATCATCTTGTTGTTTTTGGCAGTAAAACAGAACGATTTTTTGACTACACTTTTATTCATTTTGCTCACCTGCCAATCGCTGCAGTTCATAGATGCTGGCATACAGCTCTGATGTTTCCATCAACTGATGATGAGTTCCGTAATCAAAGCTATGATCAGGATGCAGCAGCACGATGCGATCAATCTGGCTGAAAATGGCCAGGCGGTGAGATATCAGGATGATCAAGCACTGCTGATAGTTGTTTTTCAGACTGCGGATGATTTTTTCTTCCGTGCCCATATCAACCGCCGAAAAAGGATCGTCAAGAATAATTATTTTGGCTTTATGCAAAAGAGTTCTGGCCAAAGCAATACGAGCCTGCTGCCCGCCGCTCAGGCGGATGCCGCTGCTGCCGACCATAGTGTCTGCCCCTTGTGGCATGGCCGGCAGGTCTTCATCCAGACAAACATCATGCAAAACCTCGCTTATGTCTTCATTACCGCCCAAAGTGATGTTGTTGTAAATCGTATCTGACAGCAGCTGCGGATTGTGGCCCAGATAGGCGATCATCTGACTGCGCTCATAATCCGAATAGTCACGCAGTTCCTTGCCGTCGATGCAAATGCTGCCGGCATAAGGGTATAATCCCAGCAAAGACATGCCCAGCGTGGTTTTGCCGGAGGCGATCGCTCCGGTCACACCGATGATCTCTCCCTGCCGGGCATTGAGGCTGATACTTTTAATAACATTTTCCTGCGCTTCAGGATAGTGAAAGCTCATATCCTCAATGGTCAAAGAGGTTAAACCCTGGCGGATATCCTGAGCCGTATCCTGGCTTTGATATTCCCTAAAATAGGGTTTTATCCGCTGCCATGAAATCTGTGACTTCTGTACTGAATTGAAAAGATTGGCGGCTTTGCTGGCCTTGGCGGCCAGCGCGGCAAACATGATCATATAGGCAGAAAAGTTTCCCACGGTCCAACTTCCCTCGATTACTCGGTTTCCGCCCAGGTATATAACGATGATCACGCCCAGCATAGCCACCACATTATAGACGGGCTGCATGGCATTGCCAAAAAGGTTGGCTTTTATCGCCTGGTCCTGCAGATCATTGAGTTCCTGATGGTATTTCTCCCGGCTTTGCCTCTCCAGGCCGTTGATCCGGTATAGCATGGCATGCTCAATATATTCATAAGTCATGCCCGTGATAATACTGCTTTTTGTTCTATAAGCAATGGAATACTTGTATATAATCCTTTTCAGTTTTTCCGCGATGATCATGGCCACGGGAATAAAAATCGCCCCCAGGAGGGTTATTTTTACATCGTAATAGAGCATGGCGGCCAGATACGAAGCCATCAAAACCCCAGTATCAAAAACTTCGGTCGTAAATTTGCGCATGCCTTCAACACATAAATCTACATCCGCCAGAACTCTGGTCATTAGATCCCCGATATTTTCATGTTGTAACTCCAGATAACTTTTATTGATTACGCTGTTGTAAATCATCAGGCGCATGACGGCACCGGTCTGATTGGCAAAACGGCGGGTGTAAAAGCGTTTCAGGTAGCGCATAAGCTGGATGCCCGCGATCATGAGGACAAAGAAAACCGCCAGCCGGATCAAGGCCGCCAGCCCGTCCCCGCGCAGCAGCGCGTCAATCAGTTTGCCCTGATAAATGGGGCCCAGGATGGCGGCAATATTGTAGCCCAGGCCAAAGACGATAATAAAAGCCGCCACTGGTTTGTCATTTTTCCAGTAGTTGATAATCCTGTCCGGCTGACGCAGCGGCTTGATAGCATGTTTTTTCATTCTAATGTCAGTTCCTTTTTATCAGCTTTTGCAGATCTTAATAATGTTATTGTAGTGATCCTTTAAAGAAATTAGCAAGCTGCTTGACAAAAGAAAAAGCATTAATTAAAATCATGGTGTACTAGTACATTAATGCACTAAGCATAAGGATGAGGTGAGCCAACTGGACTACGATACATCAAAAGCAATTTATAAACAAATCATTGAGGATTTTCAAAAGCAATTGGTTCGCGGGGAGTTGGGTCCCGGAGATAAGATTCCTTCACAGCGGGAATACGCGCTGAAGGTAAGTGTCAATCCCAATACCGTGCAGCGAGCCTATCAGGAGCTGGAAAGGATTGGTCTGGCGGAGACGATCCGCGGGCAGGGTACTTTTGTCAAGGCGGATACGACTTTGATCAGCGAGATCAGGCAAGCGATGGCTGACGACATCCTGAATCGCTTTTTCGCAGAGATGAATTCATTGGGCTATGCCAAAGAACAGATCACTGAAGTATTAAACCGCCGATTAATGGAGATGAAGGGAGCAACTACCAATGATTGAATTTGATCAGGTTGGCAAGCGTTTCGGCAGCATACAGGCGCTTGATCAGCTGAGTTTACAATTCGGCCCGGGCAAAATTATCGGTTTGTTTGGACCAAATGGAGCCGGCAAATCAACTGCCATGAAGATGATCGCTGGTTTAAATCAGCCCGATAGCGGCCACGTACTGGTGGACGGTCAAAAGCCCCGCCACAGCCGGGTCAAAATCGCCTTTCTGCCGGAGATCGATCATCTGTACGGATGGTGGACGTTAAAGCAGGCGGCAGATTTTATGCGCAGTTTTTATGCTGACTGGGACGACCGTAAATACACAGAACTGCTTGGCTTTTTAAATCTGCGCGAGGATATGAAAATCAGTAAAATATCCAAGGGACAACGGGCCAAATGCAAATTGATTTTAACCGTCTCCCGGCGCGCTCCCTATCTACTGCTGGATGAACCGCTTTCCGGCATCGATATTTTGACCCGGGAAGAAATTATCAACACCTTGATCCGCGATTTCCGGGAAGGAGAACAACCCATTATCATTTCCACCCATGAAATAAATGATGTGGAAAGCCTGGTCGACGAGGTTTTCTTTATCGACCAGGGCAGGATCGTAGTGAGCGGTTCGGCGGAAGAATTACGAATAACCCAGGGGTTGTCGCTGGTTGAAATAATGAAGGAGGCCTTTCGCCATGTCCAACAGTAAACTTAAAATGTTCACCAAACTGTATTTGAAAGACCTGCACGAAGTCACAGCAGAGATTTTGATCGTGGTAATCGGAGTCGTTCTGGTGACCATTGGTTTCAGCCTGGATTCAGAAGTGCCTCCTCCGGCATTTTTATTCCCCTTGTTTTTGCTGTTGGGCCTGGTCGGATTCTTGCCGCTGCTATCTTCGTTTAAGCTGTTGTCGCGGGAATGGAGCCATAACACGGTGTATCTGGTCATGTCTCTGCCGGTATCCGGCGCCATGATTTTAGCTTCCAAAATGATGGTGCTGCTGACCCAGTATGTCGGGGGAACGCTTTTGCTCGGTCTGAGCGGATATCTGCTTTTTGCCACCAAACTTTTTCAATACATCGCACCCTATCAGCCGGATCTGGCGGTGCTTGCCAATAATCCGGAATTAGTCAGCAATTTATTGGCTTTCTATCTGGCCGGACTGGCCTTCCTGGTTTTTCTATGCTGCACCAGCTTCTTCAGTCAGATCGCCGGCAGGTTAAGCGCAAAATTCTCGGGCCTGGTCACGGCAGTAACGTTTGTGTTCACCCTGATCTTATCCGGTAAATTACTGGAAGCGCTGGGAACCGGCAGCCATGAGGTTAACCTGGTCATGGTACGGATGTCGGGCAATACAGATAGTCTGGTCAACAGTCTGTATCTTTCCAGTCTAGGCTATCTGCTGCTGGCGATCATATTATTCATCCTGGCAGCAGTGATCTACGACCGCAAACTGGAATTATAAAACCAATAGCAACGCGATAACGGCTACGCTTGCCAAAAAAGGCAACAGCCGTTATCCTGTTGAAAGGAGAAAAATGGGGCTCAGTTGAAGCTCGAATAGCAACAAGGAGGAGAAAAAATTGCCCAGCAAAGATACAGAACAATTTATAAAGCAGTTGGAAGCGGAACTGGCAGCCAAAAATAATGAGATCGCTGCTCTTAAGGCACGGGAAGCGCAGGTTATCAAATCAAATCAAGCCCAGGCCGAGGAGCTGGAGGATTTAAGAGTGTTGGCGCTGGCGGTGCGCAAACACTTCCATAACAATCTGGCAGTGGAAAGATGTGCCGCTTGCAGCAAATGTGATTATGAAGAGCTGGAAAAAGCCATGCTGCAATGCAAGGCCTTTACCCGCATCCGGTTGGATTAGGCTTAACAATCTTTTGAGTGTACAATTTTGGCAGGATAGGTTTGGACTGATCATTCTGGCGATTAGGGTCAACAATCTTTTAGCCGCACCCGTGGCCCATGGTTCAAGAGGCTTTCAATCATTTGGGCCTCGCTGATCAAACCTTGCGGCATATGTTGCTGGTCGAGCACCATGACCATGGTATAATAGCCGGGGCGGGTCGAGGCAAGAATACTCTTGATCAGGGTATCTTCAAAACTCACCACCTGATGAGAGGCCAAAAAGCCTTTATTGGCCAGTTCACTTTTTTTATTAACCAAATAGCGCATAAAGGCGTAACCCAGCAGCAATCCTTCCCGCCGGGCCGCCCAAAATAATATTAAACCGGCCAGGATATGGTTGGCACCGCTTTGTTGCAGATAAAAAAGGTAGCCGCCATAGGCACAGAGAAGGATGGCGATGGTTTTTCCCAAACCGGCTGCTACGGAAGTAGCTCTCTTATATCCGATCCGCAGGGAAAGGATGGCTCGCAAGATCCGGCCGCCATCCAGCGGCAGCGCCGGTAATAAATTAAACAGGCCTAAAAACAGGTTGATCTGAAGCAATAGAGGGGTTTTATGCAAAAGGTGGGGCGGCAGCAAATAAAAAAAAGCCGCCAGGGACAGGCTCATGATGGGCCCGGCCAAGGCGATATAAATCTCCCGGTCGGGATCAAGTCCGGTGAAATCTTCAATTTTGGCCTGACCGCCAAAAGGCAGCAGTTCAACTTCCGCGACTTGCACCCTTAATATTTTGGCCATGATGGTATGGCTGAGTTCATGCAGCAATACCGAAGCAAAAATTATGAGTATTTCGCTGCCCAGCCCCAGCCAGGTATAAACTGCGCAGACCAGTAAAAAAAGCCAGTTGATCCGCACCCTTATCCCGGCAATTTTACCGAGAATCATTTTTATTCAAAAATACTGCGAGGGTCGACGGGATCGTTTTTGCTGCGCATTTCAAAATAGAACTGCTCACCGGTTTTGCCGATTACCTCCTCGATCAGTACCGGATGGTCAACTTTTACTTCTACTTCCCGCAGTCCCCCATAAATGGACTCCAAACCGCCGATATGCTTGATTTTGACCGTATACTCCCGACTTTCTTTGGTGATTGCCTGTACGGTCCCCGGCAAAACCGCCTTGACCGGTGTACTTGCAGCTACTTTAAAGTTCATTCCCGGGTTGAATGTTTCACCACCCTGCGCTTCATTCCAGTAAGAACCAAATTTCTGTTCCACCGCTATATATTCACAGGGTGACTTGATCAGGGTCCGGACCGAAGCCGGCAAACTTTCCAGGCCGCTGCGCTCCGGGTGGTAGATAAGCTGATTGAAGGTTTGGGTAAGGGCGTCATCGGACGTCATTATGTATCGCAGGACAGGCTCCACTGCCTGTTTGCCGGGGCTGTCAGATTGCATAACCAGTCCCAGCACAGCCGCCAGGACGATTACCATCAACAAACGAATCTTAAAACTATAAAACACCAAGCTCACCACCTGACTTTTTAATAAATATATAGTAAGCTTGGTTATTTTATGTCAGCTTTGCAGCCTGCTTCGTAAAAATACGTTTATTAAGATAAATTGCTTATTTTATTTCATAATCCGCGTCAATCGTATCATGGCTGCCATGGCCAGGATTTTCCCGTGATTTGCGTACCACTTTTTGATATACATCGGCCGGTAAAAAGAAGCGCGACCAGGACAGGATCTGTTCGATATTGCGCAGCAGATCGGGCCGCCCATCCCAATGCTGATAAAGCACCTGGGGGCTCACACTGTTCATAAATCTTTTCAGGATCAAAGCCACCAGCAAAACATCGTCGACCTGACCTACAAAAGGAATAAAATCCGGCAGAAAATCGATGGGCGACAGAACATAGGCGGCAGTCCCCAACAGCAAGGCCTTTTCCGTCACCTGAACCCGATTGTCGCGGGTCAGCCGGTAAAGCAGTTTTAAATAATTGGGTATCAGCATAATCGCTTCCTGTAATTTTCCTCGCGCCATGTCCAGATCAATTCCTTCCTTTTTCATCCCCTCGCTCCTCTCCGCTGATCAAAAGACCAGTTTTTTCCCTCTCATGTTTACACTCAGAATAAAGCCCACCGCCAGCATGTTGGTAAGCATGGCACTGCCGCCGTAGCTTAGGAAAGGCAAAGGTATGCCGGTAATGGGCATGATACCGATTGACATGCCTATATTTTCGAATATATGAAACATCCACATGGCAGTTATGCCGTTGACCAGGAAGCTGCCGTACAGATCATTGGCATTAAAACTAATGATGACTGCCCTAATCAATAGTATTCCATAAAGAAGGATAACCAATACCGCACCAATAAATCCCATTTCCTCGCCAATTACTGCATAAATAAAATCAGTATGATGCTCCGGCAGGAAATTTAATTGCACCTGACTGCCGTTAAACAGGCCTTTGCCGGTCAATCCCCCCGAACCGATCGCCACCAGGGACTGGATCGTATTCCAGCCGGCATCCCGTCCGCCCTGGCCGTCATTATACGGATCAACAAAGACGATCAGCCGTTTGATCTGATAATCGTCCAGCGGCATCCAGGTATCGAACTTGAAATGCATGAACAACATTAGAGCAATGAAAAGTGAAGCAATTAAAATGATCATTCCCAGTACTTTTGGGTTAGCCCCGGCAATAAACATCATCACCAGGGTGACCGCAATATAAACCAGCGCTGTGCCCAAATCAGGCTGCATCATGATCAGCAGGAAGGGAATGCCCATAAATATGAAACAAGGCAGCATTTCCCGAAAAGTATCCAGACTATCTTTACGTTTGTTTAGATAGGCAGCAAATGCCAGGATCAGCAGGAT
>Ga0116152_10002124_pt1 | contig 16156 bp, 18 predicted proteins | sample AD_UKC119_MetaG_FD_89894 | JGI IMG/M metagenome (GOLD analysis project Ga0116152, IMG submission 89894) | Active sludge microbial communities of municipal wastewater-treating anaerobic digesters from Hong Kong - AD_UKC119_MetaG | ecosystem: Engineered > Bioreactor > Anaerobic > Digestate... | reverse complement strand
CCAATTTCCTTTTTATTCTCATTCGGAACATCCTTGAAACGGGCAAAAAAATCATTCAGAATACCTTTTTTTCCCAAATATTTTACACGGAATGCCTCAACTTCGTTTGAATCATTCACAACACTGGCCAGTACCTCGTCGCGGCACTTCAGAATTTCTTCCTTCATCGATATCTCCCTGAAATTATTCTGCAGAAATTATTGTTACAGTCATACTGATATTCTCAAGCGGGCGGTCATTTCCGTCGCGGGCTACTTTGGAAATGGCTTCAACAACATCCATACCTTCATACACCTCGCCAAATACAGTGTACTCTTTATCCAGCGGAGCATAGCCACCAATGGTTTTATAGGTTTCGCGCTGCTCGGCAGTATAAGTAAACCCCCTTCTTTTTTCGATCTGATCGAGTTCCTTATCCCCAAAGAGTCTTCCGGTAACAATATAGAACTGGCTACCTGAGCTGGCTTTCTGTGGATTAGTGGCATCGCCTTCGCGGGCTGCTGCCAAGGCACCGCGTTTGTGATAATTGGCCGCATTGTATTCCATCGGAATTTCATAACCAGGACCACCCATACCCAATGCCTGTTTCGGCTCTGCATCGCGGCTATCAGGATCTCCGCCCTGAATCATAAATCCGGTAATAACTCTGTGGAAAAGTATTCCATCGAAATATCCATCCTTCACCAACTTGATGAAATTGTCGCGGTGCTGTGGGGTATTATCATACAAAACAATTTTGATATCGCCCAGCGATGTTGAAATCTGGATCTTGGTGCCCTGCGGCACATCCTGAGCGATAGTCATTATTGACACAGTGCTCAGTAAAACAAAAAGAGTCAGGATTTTTTTCATGTTTTTCAAAATTGATTTTCCAAAATTACAAATTTTCAGCCATATGACGATTGGAATAGGTGTTTGATTCAGGGGCAACTCATTAAAACATACAAATAAACACATGAACCGTAGTTACACAGAGTTTCTCAGAGGTTTCACAGAGTTTCACAGAGTAACGAAAAACAAAAGCCGATTGAAAATTACACAACGCAGTTGTGTTAATCAATTACAGCATATCGAATTCTGAAAGCTCGCTTTCAAATTCACTTTGCTGTAATTGATACCGGCTTTTGACAGATTAAATCCACTCTGTGCGACTCTGTGTGTACTCAATGAAACTCTGTGTTACAAAGATTGATGTTGCATGCTTGAAGTTGGCATTGGGTGCATCAATCAGAAGAATTTAAAGGCATTTAAATGCGTTGGCCCCGATGTTTGATTTGACTTTAAACAATTTGGGGATTCTAAAGAGAAATTTCAGGATTGACAACTGGTTGAAAAAAAATTTGTAAGTTTGAAACCTGAAACATAAAATTTCAGTTTAAAAACAAAAAACATGAAAAGGTTTACATTTATTCTCCTGACACTTGGCGGACTGATGGCAATCATGTTCACAAGTTGCGAAAAGCCTGAAGAAACCAAGGCCTGCATTACTGTGAAATACACAACCGACACCACCAAGGTTGTTCCATTCGCACATGTGCGGCTGGAAAAATATGATGTCAATGTAGAAAAACAATGCGACGAAGACGGATACTGTGAACATGTTTTCAAAATGGAAGCTATTCTCGATGTCCATGCATGGCTCGATACCAGCCAAACCGGTAATGGAACTGAAATGTACGGAGAAACAACCATCCGTCTGGATCCGGGTAAAACGGTCTATAAAACAGTCTTTATCAACTAAACGATATTGTTCAATTTCAAAAGGCAACTTCCATTTCGGGGGTTGCTTTTTTATTTGCTGAAATTGGAACACAACATCTCTGATGAAACGCCCGACCCTCAAGAGTTCGAAATGCAATGGAGAACCTGGAAGAGTCGGATGCTGAGGCCTCTTACCAACTATTCCATGTTTTACGTTTCTCTTCGAACTATGGAATGTTGGACTGTCAAAGATTTTCGCAGATTTTCTACGTCAGATCGCTGAGCCGATCCATTTCTTCCTGAAAACAGCGTCGGCAGAGCGGTTGATACGAATCTTTTTCACCAAGCAAAACCTGTTTGTCATTATGCACAATCCGGTGCGAATACTGCGCCAGCGCGCCGCATTTCATGCAGATGGCATGCACCTTTGTCACATATTCTGCAATAGACATCAGTGCAGGCATCGGACCAAAGGGCTTGCCCAGATAATCCATATCGAGCCCGGCCACAATGACACGAATTCCGCGTTTGGCGAGATAATTACAAACATCAACAATACCTTCGTCGAAAAACTGCGCTTCGTCGATGCCGACAACATCAACATCCTGAGCCAGAATCATAATGTTCCGGGAATTATCGACAGGCGTGCTGGGGATTGAATTTGCATCGTGTGAAACAACCGCCGTTTCATCGTAGCGCACATCGATGGACGGTTTAAAAATCTCAACTTTCAGCTTAGCGATCTGTGCACGCTTAAGCCGGCGGATCAATTCTTCGGTCTTACCCGAAAACATGGAACCACAGACCACTTCAATCCATCCGGAATGCGATTCATACTTATTTTTTTCGAGAAACATACGCGGTTTTTCTAATCTTCGTTATCTTTGACATCGGATATTTCAACAAAAATATAAAATTCAAAACACTTTTCGGCATGGCAAACGAAATTATTAAAAACGGAATTATCGGAGCACTCGAATCGCTGGTGGAAATGACAGCCAATGTAACTGAAACTGATGGACCGATTCATCAGCTCGACATCGATTTGCTGCAGGATCAGATCCGCAAGCTCTACCGCGAAGTGCAGCTGCTCGACGAAGCCAACCGCCAATTGCTGAATGCAGGAATGCAGATGAAACCTGAGCTTCGCCCCATTCAGCAGAAAAAACCAGCCGAAATGAAACCGGAAGTTGCTGTTGAAAAAACTGTTGAACCGGTGGACGACATTCCGGTACCTGTTATTGAACATTTTGATGAAAATCCGGAGGAAAAACCTGTTGAAGTAATTTCTCAAACCCATCCGATTACTGAAAATCAGACAACAAATGTTGCAGAAATGCAAACAGAAGAAGTCGGCGAAATTGTACAGAATCCGGTTCCTGAAAATAAAAACGGAGACCTTTTTACACAAACGCTGACCATTGCCGAGAAATTGAAAAAACAGGACAACAGCATCAACCAGCAGATGATGGGGAACAACACTGTTCGCAACGAAAAGTTGACCGGAAGCCCGATACAGAATCTCAAAACCGCCATTGGCATCAACGATAAATTCATTTTTGTGAATGAACTTTTCAGGGGTGAAATGAAAGAATACGAAGCGGTGCTGGGACAGATCAATGATGCAGTTAGCGAAGAAGCAGCCATGACGGTGCTGCACGGGAACCTGCAAAAAAAAGGGACATTCGAGAAGACCGAAATCCGCACAAAACTTGAACGATTTATTCAAAGACGTTTTCTGCAATAATCAAAATCAGCTATGAAAAAAACAATCACACTGTTACTGCTTTCACTCTTTGTAGCCAATGCATACGCTCAGGATTCAGCATATGCCCGCAGCATCATGATAAAACTGGGCTCTGACGCCTTTTCAGGACGAGGTTATATAAACGGCGGCATTGATTCCGCAGCCAATCATATCGAAACAGAATTCATCCGGCTGGGGCTCAAACCCGTTGAAGAATCTTATGTTCAGCCATTTCACATAGCAGTCAATAATTTCACATCGGTGGAATTATCCATTGATGGTAAAAAGCTTAAACCAGGATATGATTTTATTCTGAATGCACACAGCAGCTCCGTTTCAGGTGAATTTAAAACCATTTACATCGATGAAAGCATTCGCACATCAAAGAAAAAACTCAATAAAATTATTCCTAAAATAAAAGGGAAAATTCTTTTTCTGAAGCGCTATGAGACAAAAGATAAAGAAGCTCTGAAATGGTACGATGCAGTTGCACACCAGAATCCATTCAAGGCAGCCGGCATCATTGTCCTTGATTCTGGCAATTTTACTTACAGTGTGGCCATGTTTGATAAACTTTTTAATCACTTCACCGCACAACTGGCTCCTGGAGCGTTTCCACAGAAACCAGCCAAAACGGTCAGCTGCAATATTAAAAACGATTATATCCAAAAATTTCCGGTAAGGAATGTTGCGGCATATCTGCAGGGGCAACAATATGCCGATAGTTTTATTGTCATCACAGCTCATTACGATCATATCGGCATGCTTGGCAATGCAGTATTTCCGGGTGGCAACGACAATGCATCGGGGATAGCGATGATGCTTGATCTGGCGCGACATCTGAAAGAGCAGAATTTCCGTCCGCGCTATTCAATAATTTTCATTGCACTGGCATCGGAAGAAGCAGGATTATATGGCAGCACCTGGTTTGCAGAACATCCAATGATGGATCTGAAACGCATCCGTTTTCTATTGAATCTTGATATGGTGGGCACCGGATCGACCGGAATTACTGTAGTAAATGCTACCAAATACAAAAAAGAATTTCAGAAGCTCGTTGATATCAACAATGAAAACAAATTCATTCATGGTGTGAAAGAGCGAGGCGAGGCCTGCAACAGCGATCATTGCCCGTTTTATCAGCGCGGTGTACCTTCGGTCTTCATTTACACAACTGGTAATGAATACAAAGAATATCACAATGTGAACGACAAACCCGAAGATGTTCCAATGACGGCCTACAACGGGCTTTTCAAATTACTCGAATCGTTTATGTACGCATTATAAAAACAGAAAACATGAAAACGATATCATTCCTGCTGATGCTCATAGCTGCAAGCTCAGTTGCACAAACAAACAAATGCGACTCTCTCTTCGATGCCGAAGCAGGAGTTGATGCCATGAGCTCGTACGTTTGGCGCGGCATCCGCTATGTAAGCTCGCCTGCCATTCAGCCGTGCATGGAAGTTTCTTTCAAAAATGTTTCTGTTGGCGCATGGTCATCGTGGCATTTTTTCTCTGGCTGGAGCGAAATCGATTTGTATGCGGGTTATGAAAATGACTATGTTATGTTTGGTGTTATGGACTATTATTCTGCATCAAACTATATTCTGGATGATTACTTCAACTATCATTCCGGCGCCAGCGGGCACATGCTTGAAGCCTATGCCGGTTTTCCGGGCAATGATAAAATTCCTTTCAGTTTTCTCGCTGCTACTACTTTTTTTGGTGATTCCGACGATGACGATAATCCATATTACAGCACATTTCTCGAAGTATCATATTTGTTTACCCTGAAAAATTTCGATTCTGAATTACGGCTTGGATTCACACCTGCCGAAGGTATGTACGCCGATAAAACCAGTATCTGCGAAGCCGCTTTCCGCATGGAAAGAGAAATTGAATTTCCGCAGGATTTCGCATTGAAATTTATTTCAGAACTCACGTTGAATCCAGTTACCAAAGGATTATATCTGGTTGGTGGTGTCGGCATAATTTTCTGATATGGCAAAATTAATTCTTGTTCCGGTACCTATCGGCAATAAAGGCGACATAACTCAACGAGCACTCGACTGCCTGCGCGATGCAGATGTAATTTATTGCGAAGACACACGCAATACCCACCGGCTGCTTGACATGTACGGCATTACCGGGAAAAAACTGATTGCCTATCATCAGAACAACGAACACCAGATGACACAGCAGGTGGTGCGGTTTTTAGCAACTATGAACATGGCTGCACTCGTAACCGATGCGGGAACACCCGGCATCAGCGATCCGGGGTTTATGCTGGTGCGCGCCTGCATTGAAAATGAAATTGATGTGGAAGTTTTACCCGGAGCCACTGCCTTTGTACCTGCGCTGGCCGCATCAGGACTGCCCTGCGACCGTTTTTATTTTGAAGGATTTCTTCCTTTAAAAAAAGGACGTCAGAAACAACTGGAATGGCTTTCGAAAATGCCGGTCACCATTGTGCTGTACGAAGCTCCGCACCGGCTGATAAAATTGCTTGGTGAAATGGAAACATATTTCAATCCTGATCGCAAAATCTGCGTCTGCCGCGAATTAAGCAAAATGCACGAAGAATATGTGCGTGGCACTATTGCCGAAGTAAAACAGAATTTTGAACAACGCGAAGCGATTAAAGGAGAAATTGTTTTAGTGGTGAGTGGTGAGTAGTCAATTAGGTCAAGATTAAGGACAAGGTCAGGTAAGACTTTCGTTACACGTTACAGACGTTACAATCGTTACAGATTTTTACTTACAATTCATAACTCATAACTACAAACGCCTTACGTCTGGACTTTCTACGGTAAATTATTATAAGTGACCCAGTCATCGTAATTCCACGATTTCCAGTTCATTTTTTCATATTTAGCATTGAAGGATCGGATGCGTGATTCCACCTCGTCTTTTGAATTGGTGATTCCAAACCTGCTGTTGTGATAATCAGTGTCGAAACTAAAAACATGTTCCGGCTTTGATTGCTGCAAAGCATGATAAACAGCAGGAAGCGAGTTGTCATTCATGCGCGAAAGATACTCATAATCAAAATCATTTACATTTCGTGTGTTGTATTTTGCAATCAGAATATCCCAGTTTACAGTACCCAAAAGCAGAATTGCTGCAAAGAATGCCCAACCGTTGGTACGGATGAGATACCATGTGCTGCTCTTTTTCATCACTTTATACAAAGTAGTTATCAGTCCGAAAGCTGTGAGCAGGAGCCATACATAGACACCAATGCGCTTATAGGTAAGATCGTATTCTGCCACATAAACAGAATTCCGGAATGCAGTTGCAATCAATAATATCAGATTCTGAGCCAGCCAGATATTGGCCAGCAGCCGCACCGATGAAGATTTTTCATAGAAATTGAGCGCTCCCCGGAAGAAATACATCACAATGGCAATCACGAAAATAACACTCACAATAAGCGTTCCGACGCCTTTGTGAACAAAATCGGCATAAGTCACATCCGTGGGCAGATCGCCGCCACTGGCCATGAATGAAATGTCAATCACATTGAGCAGCAGCAGCAACAGATTGAGCAATCCGAGAAAGATCATCACAATGATGGCTTCAGTTCGCATATCCATGCGGAAGCCAAGAAATGAACCATTCTCCAGATTGAGTTTTTCAGCGGATAACTGAGCCGGCGCATTTACATCATTTTCATGCAAGTTTTTGTGGTGGCGAATAAAGAAAAATCCATACATCAGCAGAAAACCAAGGAAGGTAAAAGCAAGCCATGGGAAAGAAATAAAATCAAGATTGATATTGTCGGTAAATTCTTTAAAAACAGGGCTGGCCTTACGATAGAGACTGATAAATACAATAAGTACCGCCAAACCAATAACGCCGATAACGACTTTGGCACCGGTTTCCAATTTTGGTTTATCAGCAGACGTCTTATCCTGAAAATTATTTTGAATATCAGGTTCCATGGCCTTTTCCGTAGTATGTCTGTAATTACCGGGAGCATAAGCCGGATTATATCTGGGTCTGCCCGATGATGACCGTTCAGACAAATCGATAATCATATAAACAAACGAAGACAGATAAGAATAGACAGAAAAAATGAATGCCGGAAAAAAAGAAGTTTTCGGCAGCAGAGTGTGCACCGCGAGAACCGAAAGCGCTGTAATATTAGCCATAACCGAGATGACCGTTCCGTGCCAGCCGACAAAGAAACCTGACACAAGACTGAGTGCAGCAAAAATAAGCCAGCGGGGATCTTTCAGACGTTTGGGATCATCGAGAGCCAGCATGGCAACAAGTGCCAGCGAGAAAAGGGTGAAATTGATACCAGCCCGTTGTTCATAGAAAAAGAAACTGAAAAGCAGCGTAGAAATAGCCAGAATCAGTGTGTTTCGTTTCATAGGTGGAGAATTTTCATTTAATAACGCAGATTAGACAAAAATATGATACACTGGTAAAAAAAAGACTGCTTTATGAGCAGTCTTTCCGGAAAAAAATCATCCTTTAAAGCTTTGTAATATCAGGGATTGGCATATTGGCATATTCGCCATCCTGCAGCTTTTTCTTGATTTTCTTGAAACTATCGAGTGTATATTCAACATCCTCCATTGAGTGAACTGCCGTTGGGATAATACGGAGCAGCAATTGTCCTTTGGGGATAACCGGATAGGTTACACCAGAGCAGAAAATGCTGTATTTTTCACGAACGTCAACGATGATGTTGGTTGCTTCATTCACACCACCTTTAATATACACAGGAGTAACGGGAGATTTTGTCTGACCAAGATCAAAACCTTCGGCACGGAAACCATCCTGAATAGCATGAACAATTTTCCACAGATTTTCGCGGAGTTCAGGTTGCGTTCTGACCATTTCGAGACGTTTCAGGGCACCCACTACCATAGGCATCGGGAGTGATTTTGCATATATTTGTGAACGCATATTGTAACGCAGAAAATCAATGATTTTTTTCGGACCGGCAATAAAACCACCAATACCAGCCATCGATTTTGCGAAAGTTCCGAAATAGAGATCAACCTGATCGCGAACACCAAAATGTGCATCGGTACCCGAGCCATCGGCTCCCATTGTTCCAAAGCCATGAGCGTCGTCGATCAGGAAGCGGAATTTATATTTTTTCTTGAGTTCAACAATACCTTTGAGGTCGCCCAGGTCTGCAGTCATTCCATACACACCTTCAGTAATCACCAGAATACCGCCACCGGTTTCTGCAACAACTTTTTCGGCATGCTGCAGCTGTTTTTCGAGACTGGCCATGTCGTTATGAGCATACACAAAACGTTTTCCAATGTGCAGTCGCATACCATCCAGGATACAAGCATGTGCTTCAGCATCATAAACAATCACATCCTTGCGGTCAACCAGGTTGTCAATAATGCTGAACATGCCCTGATAGCCGTAATTGAGCAGGAAAGCATCTTCACGGCCAACAAAAGCGGCCAATTCCTGTTCAAGCTGTTCGTGCAGATCGGTTTGACCAGACATCATGCGGGCACCCATCGGATAAGCCATACCATATTTTGCAGCGCCATCAGCATCGGCTTTGCGCACTTCGGGATGGTTGGCCAGGCCCAGATAATTGTTAAGACTCCAAACCAGGACATCCTTGCCACGGAATTTCATATGTGGCCCGATTTCACCGGTCAGTTTGGGAAATGTAAAATACCCGTGTGAAAACTTAAAATAAGCTCCAAGCGCGGTTTTGTCAATGTCGAGTTTTTCAAAAATATCCACGGTATTTGTGTTTAAAAATTTGTGCAAAGGTAATATTTCTGTTTTAAAACAAATAAGGAAGGGATCCAGATAGTATTCATGGCAATTTAATTAGATTATAAGCATGTATTAACATACTATATTGCAATATACAACGACAATAGAGACCTGAGTCATTCATGAATAATGACTGAAATAATACTTATAATTGTATTTTTAAGTACATTTGTAAAAACAAGAGAAAAACATGTCGGCAGAACTGAGCAGAATGAAAAAACTGGCCCGCTTGCTTGAGGCCAAGGCGAATCTGAAGCAGGATATTTACACCAATACACTGGCAGCACTGAATATGCTGAAAACAGAATCGGAGTTTATTGTTAAGGATTTACGAAACAATATGGCCAACCGCAAGCGAGTCATCCCATTGGAATTCGAAAACAAGGGTGAATTTGAATTCGAGCTTAGGTTTGCCGGCGACGTTCTGGTTTTTTTCATGCACAGCAATGTATTTGACATCGGATCGCATCACGAACAAATGAGAACGCATTACCTGAGATCGGACGAAGACCGCCGTTACTGTGGGATTATTCATATTTATAATTTTCTGGCCGACTCATTCAAATATAAGCGAATGAACGATTCGGGCGTATTGATCGGGCGCATTTTTATCAATAAGGACAATCATTTTTTTATAGAAGGCCGACGCGAAATGAATCTTGTTGGCATAAGTTTCGAAAGCGACCGGATAAGCTCTACCAAAATCAGGCAGATACTCATGGCCTCATTGCTTTACACCTTGAATTTTGATCTGGCCTCGCCACCTTTTGAAATGGTTCAGGAAGTCAACGTTATGGATTTTGAAAGTGCTGTGGATCAGATGCAACTCAAAACAAGCAAAAAACTCGGCTTCAAATTCCAGGCCGAAGAGGGAAATATTTTTTAATTTTTTTTCAAAAAATATTTGTGGATTCAAAAAAATATGTAATTTTGCAGTCCCAAAACAACCGGCCCGTTCGTCTAGATGGCCTAGGACGCAAGGTTTTCATCCTTGAAATCAGGGGTTCGAATCCCCTACGGGCTACAAAAAATTAAAAAGATTATGGCAAACCATAAATCGTCATTAAAGAGAATTCGCAGCAACAACACCAAAAGGTTGTTCAATCGTTATTACAGCAAAACCATGCGTAATGCCATCCGTAGTTTCAGAGCACTGACCGAGAAATCAGATGCAGCCCAGAAACTCAGTCCGATTCTTTCTTTGATTGACAAAAACGCCAAGCGCGGCATTATTCACAAAAACAAAGCTGCCAACCTGAAATCAAAGCTGACAAAAAAAGTCAATGCTATGTAATTTTCAGCAATCATACTGAACCCGCCCCTGAGGCGGGTTTTTTATTGCACCAGACTTTTGAACATCGATAGCCCCGGCTCAAAATCAAATAATTTTTGTATGTTTGTATTCAAACTCAAAGCGTCATGAACATTATTGTAAATGAAATGGGAATGTTGGGAACAACCGAAATAATCGTTATTGTTTTGGTGGTGCTGTTACTTTTCGGTGGAAAGAAAATCCCTGAACTCATGCGTGGTCTGGGGCGTGGTGTACGCGAATTCAAAGATGCATCGCGCGGAGTGAATGAAGACGAACCCAAAAAACAAGACTGAGACTTCAACTGCAATGGAAGATGAAGACCTCAGCTTTTGGGATCATCTGCACGAGCTGCGAAAATATCTGATTCGCAGCATTATTGTTTTTATCGTTTTTTTCATTGCCGCATTTTCATTCCGCAACATCCTTTTCGATCAGTTTCTGTTCCGGCTGCTGAACCCTGATTTCATCACATATCAATGGTTCATAGCTTTGGCTGATTTTGCAGGCATCGCTGGTGCAGAAAAAATTGTTCTTGATTTCAATCTGATCAACTTCCGACTGGCCGGCCAGTTCACTGCACATATTTCTATTTCGGCTCTGGCAGCCGCTGTTCTAACACTACCCTTCCTGGTCTTTCAACTCTGGCTTTTCATAAAACCAGCACTTTATGACAAAGAAAGAAAAATCATTGCACGTAACGCCATTGTTATTGTATTGCTTTTCCTGATTGGATGCGCATTTGCTTATTTTATTATCACGCCGTTAAGCATTGTTTTTCTGGGAAACTACCAAGTAAGCGAAAAAGTAAGCAACACCATTTCACTTAGCTCATATCTCAGTGTTTTCAACAGCACAATACTGCTGAGCGGCCTCTTGTTCGAGCTTCCTGTGCTGCTGATTGTTCTGAGCCGGATAGGACTGATCAATGCACAGTTGCTGCGCCGTTACCGAAAACACGCTGTAGTCGGAGGACTGATACTATCGGCCATTATAACACCAACCACCGATCCTTTCACCATGTCGGTTGTGGCAATTCCATTATATTTGCTTTATGAAATAAGTATTCTGGCAGTAGCACAAAAAGAAAAACGCCATGGCCGCAAAAATCAAACTTGATGTATTGCCCTACGCTGATATCAGCGTAATTGCTGTTTGCGCACCCATGCGCGACTACCGCTTTATCTGGCACCTGAACAACCATCTGAATGTACATTTCACTCAGGACCGGCCTTTCAAATGGCATCATAAAAAACTCAAAACAGACTTTGATTATGCCGTATTCCGCTGCCCCGAACACTCCGATGTCTTATTTCTAAACAACAGGAACGAAAATGTGCAGCTCATTCCAAATCTCGCAACCATCGATTATTTCGTAGTTTTTATCGAATCCACCAACGAAAGCGATATCAACCATTGGATAAAAGAAATCCGGAGCATACCCGGAATCACTCTTCTGACAACGCTTTCAGGCAAACAATTGGATGAATTCAGACACATTTTGTCTGAAATGGAATTTCAGGAAATGCAACGCAGCATCGAAGCAAAAAAATCTAAAGTAAAAGCTTTTGATTAAAGGGTGTGCGAAGTTTGGGAAAGCTGTGCGAAGTTTCTAAACTTTGCACAATCCTTATTCAGGGCGCCATTCGCTGATTTTTTTGCCGTCTTTATCAAACGTAACCTTATAAACAGGTTTTCCTTCTTCGTTAAAGTAAACCCACTGCCCTACTCTTTTTGTATCATCGTAGCTTCCGGTAGCAGCCACTTTTCCATTTGCAAAAAACTCAATAATTTTACCATCCGGCCGTCCGTTTCGAAACATCTGTTCGCGGATTTTCGAGCCATATTTGTCATAAAAAGTCCATTTACCGGTCTTTATATTCATTGAATAAAAACCTTCTTCTACGGGTTTTCCAGTCTCGCCGTATTCGGTACAAAAACCATTTTTCATGCCCATTGAATAGGTGGCATCATAAAGTTTGTTGCCATTCTGCAGATAAAAAACATCATGTCCGTTTTTCACTCCGTTTTTATAAGATGTTTCATAACGGAGTTTGCCGTTTTGGTAATTACCTTTCCAATCGCCATCCATGACACCCATATCGAAATATCCTTCATTTTCAATATGACCGTTTTCGAACCAGCTGACCCAGTAACCATCTTCCTTGTCAGCCACAAAATCACCTTCACGCTGTTTGGTGCCTGACTCAAACCATGCAATCCATTTACCGCTTCGCATACCGTTTTCATAATTTCCCTGCCGCCATTTTTCACCCGTTTCATAAAAGAAAGTCCACTCGCCATGTTGCAGATCATTCAGAAAATTTCCGATACTGCCCATTTTCCCGGTTGGATAATAAAATTTCCAGATGCTGTCGTGTTTATCCATTTTCAGCTTACCTTCCATTTCCATTTTTCCATCAGCATACCACCATCGGCAATAACTGTTGAGTGAATCATTAAGAAATGATCCTTCAAAACTTTTATTTCCGTTATCGTGCCACAAATAACTAATCCCTTGACGCAGTCCCGCTTTATAAAAAGTTTCTTCCTTCTTTTTTCCATTAATAAACCAGGCGTTGTAAAGACCATCTTTTACCGCATTTTTATGTGTCCATTCTTCCCATTTTTCGCCGGATTCATACCATGAAAAACAAGGTCCATCCGTAGCTTCCACCACTTTCCATTTGGCTCCGCTGATATAAAAATAATTCCATTTACCTGTTTTTTCGCCAGCGATATACTGACCCTCAACTGCCGGTTTTGCGTTACCATGAAACAGCTTATACTGACCGTCGCGAGCATCGTTTTTATACATAGATTCTTCGAGCACGGTTCCAAAAAAATCATATTTACGATACATGCCATTCATTTTCCCATCGGCAACATACCATTCTTCGAATTTGCGGCCGGTAGTATCAAAAATAGTCACCGGACCATTTTCCATGCTCAGGATTTTCCATTCCTTTCCATCTTCATACCAATACTTCCACTGAGCCGTTCGAATTCCTTCGTTATAAAACTGTTCGCTTTGCTTGTTACCATTTTCCCACCAATATTCCCATGCACCGTGCATTTTTCCGTTTTTCATCATTCCCTTGTATTCAAGCGAATCGGGAAATGCATAATACGCTTTCACCTCGCCATCCAGTCTGGCTTCTTCTTTCCATAAATCGCCATTGGGATAATAAAATTTCCATACCCCAATTTCGGTACCTTTGCTGTATTCACCAACGGCCTTCAGTTCGCCCGATTCATAGAAATACTTCCAGATACCAATTCTTGTGCTGTCAATCAGCATACGTCCCTTAACCTTTACATTTCCATTCGGATATTTTTCAGAATAAGGAATCTGAGCAGAAACAATATTTGAAATAAAAACAAATGCTGCAATCAAAAAAAACCTTTGCATAATGTCGGCATTGATTATTGTAAAATGCAAACTTAGTGAAAAAATTGCGTTGAAGCCCGTAGTTTTTTTTCAGCGGCAAAGCAAATTTTTATATCTTAGTCGCCTAAAAATAAATTTAAATTTCAGGAGGAAAAATGAGCATAACGAAGCTTGAACAAATGATCAGCGCCCTGCAGGGCAAACCCAAAAAACGCCTTGTTGCAGCCAATGCAACTGATTCACATACCATCGAAGCAGTATCAGCCGCAGCTGATCTCGGAATCATCGATCCAATCCTTGTAGGTGACGAGAAAATCATTCGGGAAATTTGTGAAAAAGAAAAAATTGATGCCGGAAAATTTAAAATTGTACATGAAGCGGGCGAAATTCCGGCAGCAAAAAAAGCCGTAGAACTTATTAATGCCGGCGAAGCCGATGTATTGATGAAAGGATCGCTCAGCACAGACAAATACATGCGGGCCATTCTCGACAAAGAAAAAGGTTTGCTCCCTCCAAAAGCCATACTTACTCATGTAACGATTGTGGAAGTGCCCACTTATCCTAAGCTTCTTACAATCAGCGATGTGGCCATCATCCCTGCTCCAGACCTCGGACAAAAAGTGGCCATAACCAATTATGTCATCAAAGTAGCTCAGGCCATTGGTGTCGAAAAGCCCAAAGTGGCTCTTATTGCTGCCACCGAACAAATGTCGGCCGGAATGCCTGCCTGTGTCGATGCCGCCATCATCAGCAAAATGGCCGAACGTGGACAAATTGCCGGAGGAATTGTCGATGGACCGCTGGCACTCGATGTTGCCATTGACAAAGAAAGCGTACAGATTAAAAAACTTGCTAGTCCTGTTGCCGGAGATGCTGATTGCATGGTGTTCCCCAATATTGAATCGGGGAATGTCTTTTTCAAGACTGCAACCAAACTGGCTCATGGAGAACTTGCAGCTGTTGTTATGGGAGCACGCTGCCCGGCCATTCTCACTTCGCGTGGCGACAGTTCCAAAACAAAAACCTACTCAATCGCACTTGCCTGTTTAATTGCTAAATAATTCTTTTTATGAGCGAAATTCTGGTTCTGGCCGTCAATCCCGGCTCCACATCAACAAAAATTGCCGTTTTTGACATTCACAACAAAAAACTTTTTCAGAAAAATCTGAAGCATTCAGCCGAAGAGTTGGCACCCTTTCCAACAATAACCGATCAGTATGAATTCAGAAAAAACAATATTCTGAAAGAACTGAAAGATGCCGGAATTGAAACAGCCGACATTAAGGTTGTTGTTGGGCGCGGAGGTTTGGTAAAGCCAATTCCATCAGGAGTGTACGAAGTGAATGAGGCCATGAAAGCCGATCTGAAAGTTGGTGTTTTAGGACAACATGCCAGCAACCTGGGAGGGCTCATCGCCGACGATATTGCCAAAAGCATCGGAAATGCCAAAGCGTTTATTGCCGATCCCGTTGTAGTTGACGAATTGCATGATCTGGCGCGCATTTCAGGACATCCTGAATTTGAACGCATCAGCATTTTTCATGCATTGAATCAAAAGGCCATTGCAAAAGCACATGCAAAGGCACAGGGAAAAGATTACAAATCATTGAATCTGATTGTTGTGCATCTGGGTGGCGGAATCAGCATCGGCGCTCATCGTCAGGGAATGGTTATCGATGTGAACCAGGCGCTCGACGGCGAAGGCCCTTTCTCGCCCGAACGCAGCGGAACCCTCCCTGTCGGAGCGCTGGCCAAACTTTGCTTCAGCGGAAAATATACGCTCGATGAGGTGAAGAAAATGATCACCGGCAAAGGCGGACTGGTGGCGTATCTCGGAACCAACGACGCTCAGGAAGTTGAAAACATGGTGAAAGACGGCGACCAGAAAGCGACGCTCATATACAAAGCCATGGCGTATCAGATTTCGAAAGAGATCGGTGCCGCAGCTGCTGTGCTCAAAGGCCAGGCCGATGGTATTCTGCTTACCGGTGGAATCGCTTATGACAAGGGCTTTGTGGAATGGATCCGCGAACACGTTTCATTCATCGCTCCGGTGTTTGTGTATCCCGGCGAAGATGAAATGCAGGCGCTGGCCTTCAATGGCATCTGCTTCCTCAAAGGCGAAGCTGATGTGAAAGTGTATGCCTGATACCTGCAATGAAATTATCAGCCGGCTTCAGAAATGATGGCCGGCTTTTTTTATTTCCGGCCAATCATCAATTTTTGGCCATAT
>Ga0116152_10002123_pt1 | contig 16157 bp, 14 predicted proteins | sample AD_UKC119_MetaG_FD_89894 | JGI IMG/M metagenome (GOLD analysis project Ga0116152, IMG submission 89894) | Active sludge microbial communities of municipal wastewater-treating anaerobic digesters from Hong Kong - AD_UKC119_MetaG | ecosystem: Engineered > Bioreactor > Anaerobic > Digestate... | reverse complement strand
CCTTCTGGTCCATCAACATCGGCCTGCTGCTGATGGTGCTGATCAGCGTGCTGCCGGTGGGCCTGGCCCAGACCCTGGCCAGCGTCAAGCACGGCCTCTGGTACGCCCGCTCGGCCGAGTTCATGCAGCAGGACCACATGCAGACCCTGCGCTGGCTGCGCGTGATCGGCGACACGATCTTCGCCGTGGGCGTGCTGGCCCTCGCGTACTTCGTGGCTGGACTCAAGACGGGATGGTCCCTGAAGCTGGGCCATGATCTGCCGGAAAGGACGAGCCATGAGTGAAACGCTTCATGACCAGAGAAAACGGAAGGACCTGCTGAAGCACATGATCCTTCAGCTGCACAAGGGCGATGCTCCGGAAGCCGTGCGTCCCCAACTCGTGCGCCTGCTGGGAAGGGTCCCGTACGACGAGGTCGTCGAGGTCGAGCAGGAGCTCATCAACGAGGGCCTTCCCACCGAAGAGGTGCTGAAGCTCTGCGACATCCACACCCAGGCCCTGCGGGGCGCGATCGACGACGGCGGGGACAAGGACGTCCCCGCCGGCCACCCCGTCGACGTGTTCCAGAAGGAGAACAAGGCCCTGGCGTGGGAGGTGTCCCAGTTGGAGAGGCTCTTCGCGGAGTTGCAGGCGCTTCCGGAGGACGCGAACCCCGAGCCCCTGCTCCACGACATTCGCGTGCGGTTCAACGCGCTGATGGACGTCGAGAAGCACTACCTACGCAAAGAGAACCTGCTCTTCCCGTTCCTCGAGAGCCGGGGCATCACCGGGCCGCCGACGGTCATGTGGGGCAAGCACGACGAGGCCCGCGAAATGCTGAAGGCCGGGATCGAGGCGTTGGAAGCATCCGGCGACGCGACGGTTTCCGAGGCGGCCACGGTGATCGACATGGTCCTGCGGCCGGCCGCCGAAGCGGTCAGTGGCATGGTCGACAAGGAGGAGCAGATCCTGCTCCCCATGTGCCTGGATACCCTGGATGAGGCCGACTGGGGCAAGATCGCGCGGGGAAGCGCCGAACTCGGCTACTGCCTGGTCGTGCCGGAGTTCGAGTGGCGTCCCGAAGGTGAACCCGATGAGCAGGAAGCGGTTGCCGGGGGACGGATCCGGCTGCCGAGCGGATCGTTCGCGCCCGTGGAACTGGAAGCCGTGCTCAACTCCATCCCCTTCGACGTCACCTTCGTCGACGCGGACGACACGGTCCAGTACTTCAGCGAGGGTCGGGAACGCATCTTCGCCCGCACCCGGGCTATCCTGGGCCGCAAGGTGCAGTACTGCCATCCGCCGAAGAGCGTGGACATCGTCCAGCGGATCCTGTCCGACTTCCGGGAAGGGCAGCAGGACCAGGCCCGTTTCTGGATCGAGCTCGGCGGCAAGTTCATCTGCATCGAGTACTTCGCCCTACGGGATGCCGAGGGCAGGTACCTGGGCTGTCTCGAAGTGAGCCAGGATCTGACCGAGAAGCGGGCCCTGACCGGGCAGCAACGCCTGTTGAACTATGTGGGAGGCGACGGCGGCCATGAGTGAGCGTCCTGACATCACGCCGGACATGAAGGTGGGAGAACTGCTGCGGTTCTACCCCGAACTCGAGGACGAGCTCGTCGCCGTCGCTCCCACCTTCGAGAAGCTGCGCAACCCCGTCCTGCGGCGGACCGTGGCAAAGGTGACGACGCTGCGCCAGGCGGCTCGCGTCGGGGGCGTGACCGTCGGGGAGATCATCGGGCGGCTGCGCTGCGCCGCCGGGCTGGAAGAGCCGTGGCGAGGCGACGAGGGCGAGTCAGGATCCGCGGAGAGGCCCTCCTGGGTGGATGATGTGACCGTGGTCGAGACGCGGGATCTTCGCCCCGAGATCGAGGCCGGAGAACATCCCCTGCCGATGGTGATGGGCCTCATTCGGGAGCTCGCGCCCGGGCAGGCTCTCCTGCTGGTGACGCCGTTCGTCCCTGCGCCCATGATCGACCGCATCACAGGTGAGGGGCTCCTGGCGTGGACCAGTCAGGTCGGACCGGAGGAGTTCCATACCGTCTTCGCGCTCGGACGCGATCGCGCCGGTTGACGATCCGTCTCCGGACCCGGGCCTTTCGATCGATGGAGCGCCACGACGTTACTGCAACCTCTCTTCAGCGACCCGGCCAGGGCGGGCTTGACTCAGGAGCCATGACGGATGTCCGATCAAACCCTTCCCCGCGGCGTGTTGCACCCGAAACATCCGGAAAGCGTGTGTTGGGGCTGCGACATGTACTGTCCGGCCGGCGACCTGCGTTGCGGCAGCGGCCATATCCGCACACCCCACCCCATCGAGTTGTTCGGGGAAGATTGGTGCGAAGACGAACCCAAGGCCGAAGGCCAGGAGGCGGGCGGCGTTGATCGCCCGGAACCGATTCGACACCAGCCTTAGAAATCACGCCAACTGCCAAGCGCCCGGGTCAAGCGACAACGCCGTCCGGCTACGATCCCCTCGAATCCAGCCAACCACCAGTCCATGGAGGCGCGATCGCATAGCGGTCGGTCACAGAGACAGATGTGAACCTGCTCCGCCAGAAGCGGCGCGGGTTCCTTCTGGCAACGATTTTCTGGGGGTGCCGGCGACCTCGGTATTCGTTACGTGCGAGGGCTTTGAAACAAGTTTCCACTTGTTCCAGCCGACGGAACACGGAAGCGCCACTATTTTCCAGATTCCAGATGCCGCGCGACCGCGTTATGATCGGCCGGTATCCCCAAATCGCCATCAGCCGAAAGCGAATCGATGCCCCTTGCGATCTCGAAATCCAAGTACGTTACGGGACTCCAGTGCCTGAAATTGCTATGGACCCAGTACAACAACCGCGACGCGATCCCTCCGCCCGATGCCGCCACACAGGCCAAATTCGACACCGGCCACGCGGTCGGCGATCTGGCCAAGGACCTGTTTCCCGGGGGCATCGAAATCGCCTGGAGCGACGACCCGAACGGCCGCATGGACCGGACGGCCGCCGAGACAACAGAACTGCTGAAGAAGCGGGTCGCCCTCTACGAGGCCAGCTTCCTCGTCGATGGCTGCTACTGCCGGGCTGACCTGCTGGTACCGACAGCAGACGATGCCTGGGATCTGTACGAGGTCAAGAGCACCACTGGCGTCAAGGACGTCAACCTGCACGACGTCGCCTTTCAAGCCTGGGCCATCGAACGTTGCGGTGTCCGGCTCGACCGCCTTTACCTCGTTCACCTCGACAACACCTATGTGAGGCAAGGCCAAATCGACGTCCACGGACTATTCCACGCCGAGGACGTGACCGAGCGTGCGCGAGAGTTGATGCCCGACGTTCCGCGGAACGTTGAGAGCATGCTTGCCGTGATCGCCGGCGACCGTCCTGGTACGCCGATCGGAGAACACTGCTCCGATCCGTACGACTGCGATCTCTGGACCGCATGCTCCTCATTCCTGCCGCACGATAACGTCCTGGAACTCTATCGCGTTCGCAAACGTGATGCCTTCGCCATGATCGGCGACGGTGTCATGAGCATGGTCGATGTTCCATCAGCCGACCTGAATGCCAAGCAGCGGATTCAGCAGGAGGCGATCCGAACCGGCGCCACACACATCCAGGCCCAAGAGATCCACGCCTGGCTCGCAGGCTTGGAGTATCCGCTTCACTGCTTCGATTTCGAGACGATGATGCCGGCGATCCCCCTTTTCGACGGGGCACGCCCCTACCAGCAGATCCCCTTCCAGTTCTCATTGCACATCGTCGACGGTCCCGATTCCGAGCCGCGCCACGTCGAATTCCTGGCCGAGAATGCAACCGATCCGCGATCTGACCTGATCGAAGCCCTGAAAGCGATCGGTCCGGAAGGTACGATCCTGGCCTTCAACATGGGATTCGAGCAAGCCAGACTGCGCGAACTGGCAGCGGGCTTCCCCGCCGAGGCGGAGTTCCTGCTTGGATTGGTCGGCCGTTTCCAAGATCTGATTGTCCCGTTCCGGAACTTCTGGTGGCATGACGCCCGCCAGCGCGGCAGTTGTTCCCTGAAGTACGTACTGCCCGCAGTGACAGGCACGACGTACGATGGCATGGAGATCGCCGAGGGCGGGCAGGCCGCTCGGGAATTCATGCGGGTCGTGTTCGGGAATGCCGACGCGGCGGAGAAGGCACGCGTGCTCGCGGCGCTCCGGACCTATTGCGCTCAGGACACGCTCGCACTCGTGCAGGTGTTGCGCACCCTGAAAGATGCCAGCTGATGGATTTCCAATGTTCGAAAGGCGACAGAGATGGACGGGATCGAACGCGTTTTTGACCAACTCGACCGTTGGCGCTGTCTGCCTGATTACCAACTTGAACGGCGAGCGGATCTCTACTTCTCGCTGTATCTGCCCGAAGTACTTGAGGCTGTGTTGGGCGAACCGATCCGCCAGGACCTGGTGCCCGAGTTCCCCATCAAGCAGCTGGACTCTAATCGGTCGGACAAGGTGGACTATCTCGCCGCGACTGCGGACGGGACAACGCTGGTATTCGTCGAATTGAAAACCGACTGCAATTCCACCCGGCTGGAACAGTTCGAGTATCTTTGCCGCGGTGCTCAGAAGACCGGTGTCGAGCTGTTCGATGACCTCAGCACGATCCGGAAGGCATCGAAAGCTCGGCCCAAGTACGATGCTTTGATCGCCGCGACACAGGCGATGGGATTGCCGGAGATTCGAGAGAGGGCGATCGGCGAGAATCACCCAGTCGTCCTGATCTCACCGCTCGAGGAATTCAAAGGCCGGGATGAGGCGATCAAGTTGTTCGAAACCGCCGGTGTCCCATTCCACGTCGTCACCTTCGAGCGATTTCGGGCATCGGTGCTCAAGCACCGCGATCCGTTGTCGGTTCGGTTCTCGGAGTCGTTGGACCACTGGTGGAAGAACCCTGTTTAAGCTCAGGACGCAGATATTCTTTGAGGCGCTGGCTCGTTCGGCCTAGGTGGACCGAGGAACGGCCGATCTCTGCTTCCCTTTTCTATTCAGGACGGGCAGCTCCGTTTGAATCAGGTGGTCTTCCACCTCGTACCGGCCCAAGCCTACCTCCATCCACGAGTACAGGGACCTCTCCAGGTAGGCATCGACCATCCTGTCATCCGCCTCGGTGAAAACTTTGTTCTTCTTGCCATTCTTGTCCTTGAGTTCGAGTCCGAGGATCACGCTGCCGACATGTCGTCGCAGGGCCGACATGTAGGTATTCGTGCTATGGGTCTTGTAGCGGTTTGCCAACTCGGAGCTCTCCCCAACATACAGAGGCGTCTCGTCCCCCTCCCCCCACAAGCCATAGAGTCCGGGAGCATCCGGCGGCGTCGCCTCGGTCCAGGGCACCATGGGGCGGGCCATGTATCGTTCGGCCCCCTCGGCCAGGAGATCGTGACAAGCCTCCTGAACCAGGCCCCACATCTCGCTCCCATACGAAGGATCGATCACCGGCCGCTTGTTCTTCTGGAACTTGTTGAGGCGGGTCGGGACGTTGACGATCCCGAAGTCCTCGATCTCCTTGCGGCCAAACCTCGTCGCCATGGTCTGAACCCGGAATTCGCCGATGTCCCTCGGAATGTCGGGGTCACTCACCAGGAACGTCTTGTAGAAGGTAGAACGGTTGGCGTCGAACTGGGTCTTCAGGCGTTGCCGGACATCCATCGCCTCACCGATATACACCGGCACCCCATCCAGCGAGATCAGGTAGTTGCCCGGCCCGTCCAGCGTCACTTGGTCGGACCGAAGGAAGGTTTGCGCCCGCAAGTGGTGGATACCTTCCGCCAGAATCCGGTCGGCGTGTTTCTGGACGAACTCCCAGCTGATGGGCGACGCCATGGCTCCCTCCTCGGTCTCAGTTCAGGTTGAGCCCAAAGGCCCTCGTCCCCAGCTTTTCCTTATACTGGGACTCGTGCTCCACGACCTCGGTCATCGTCAGAGACTTGGGAAGAGTCCGCAGAATCGAGAATCGTAGATTCTCTTTGGCGAAACGGCCCTCCTCGATCGCCTTCTGCAGTTCCGCATTGCAACCGTGCCCGGTCCGAGCATAGGTCATCCAGCGGCCCAGGATGCCGTCCTTCCCGTAGGCGGAACCGATGTACTGCAGGCCCGACGTCTCCTCGACGATGATGTAGATCCCCGCCACCGCCGCCAGGGCCTTGTGCCAGTCCTTGTTGGATGAGGGGTTCTCGCAGATGGTCTTGAGATCGGTGTAGGGGAGCACGAAATCCAGATACCCGGGGAATGGCCTGCGGCGCCCCTCCGGGAGGATCTCCACGACCGGCTTGTCGGTCATCCACTGGTGCCACGAAATGGCGTTGCCTCCCCAGTCGATGACCAGGCGGTCCTTGAAGTCCTCAAAGCCGGGCACCTCTTCCAGGTCGTAGATCACGTCCGTCTCGCCCACGAGATCCCGGCACGGCAGGTCGGCTATGTCCGCCGGCTGCACCTGCCGGTGCTCGCCCACCCGGTACACACCCAGCAGCCGGGCTTGCGTCCCGTCCATCCCCATGAACGAAACCACGTAGTCGCAGCTGAAGATGGGCGAACCCTGGATGCGCTGGTAGGTCTCGATGTGGCCTCCGCGCAGGAGCGCCTCCACGTCGACCCGCTTGTCCTTGTGGCGGACCAGTTTGATCGACTTGGGGCGCGAGCAGTCGAGGCCCTTGAGCGAAAGGAGGTCGACGAGGGAGAGCATGTGACAAACCCATCCTGTTGGTGAATAATGGCATTGATAGAGTTTTCGGATATTCCGGCACCGGTATTAGCAGCATTTGTGGGAGGCCCTGATGAAGTACCAGCTGAGGGAAGACCACCCTCTCTTTCGGGCGCTGGAAAACGACGACCCAGCGTGGTGGCAGAACCTCAAGAAGGACAAGGAAACCTACTGCGACATCCGCAAGGACAACACGATCAACATCTACTACAACGGCGGTTCGATCCTGCGGCTTTCCTACCGGGGAGGCTACCGAGCCGTCATCCACCCCGAGTACGTGCCTCTCAAGGGCGAGGGCGAGTATCTGCAGGTCCAGCTGAACGGTCCCAATGCTCACATCGACGATCCGGGGATCATTGAACTCCAGGATTTCGGACCAGGCGCCCTGGCACGCATCAAGAAGCGGGTCCGCAACCACTTTCCCCGCAACTCGGAGAAAGCCATCCAGGGCCGATACGTCACCGACCAGCTGAACTCGAAGCGCCGCGATGGCTTCTTCATCGATACCGAGTTCGAGTATTCCGTGCGCCAGAAGAACGGGAAATGGCGAATCGGTCGCATCGATCTCGTGTGGGTGGATCGCGACTCGCGGCAGATCGTCCTGGTCGAGTTGAAAACCCGCAACGACGCCCGCATCCAGCCCCAGAATGCCGGACGGCCCGGGAGCATAGAAGATCAACTCGGCGAGTACGGTCAGTTCCTCGGGGATGCGAAGAACCAAGCCGAGATCAGGACCCACTATGAGATGGTCTATCAGGTTAAGAAGAGGCTCGGCCTTTTGAAGGGATTCACGAAGCACCCCAGCTTGAAGGAATACACCGTGGCCGACAGGCCGGTCCTACTGGTCGGCGACGCGACGCAGGAATGGATTCGCACCCAGGCCGGCGGCCTGTATGACCGGATCGCTCCCCTGGTCATGGGGTTATTCTGCCAGGGGATCGGAACGAACAGCTTCAGGATTCCGAAGCGTGGGACGAGGCATACATTCGGATTCTAGGACTGGCATTTTGAATCGGCTGCGGCCGCCAGGTCCTCGTCAACCCCGGTACACCACTTCCTGGTGCCAGGCCAGACGTTCGCGGTCGGGTTGTTGGCCCATGGCAGCAGGAAGATAAATCGCGCCCCGCTCCCGCACCTTCGACTCGAGGTCATAGTACACGAGACCGTTGTCGAAATCCTCGCGCAGGGCCGAACTCACGCGAAACTCGTAGTCCGGCGTGACCGTCACGTAGCCCTTGTCGTACAGCCGGTGCAGGTCGGCGCGCAGCAGCACTCCGTTGCTCACCTCATGCGGGCCGCCGTCCGCGTATGGTTCGATGTGCGCGGAGTCAAGGACCGGCAGGCTGTGCTCGCCGGTCACCGCACAGGCCCGACCGTACGCGTCGGTAACCGCAAGCCGGAACGAGCCCTGACCGAGCCGCGGGCAGTAGATCTGCTCCTTGCCATAGCGCGGGGATTCATCCCGAACGACGGCCTCGGGCAGCGGCCGCCGGTACGCCTGAAGCCGCTCCACGCAGGCATCCCAGACACGCTGCCCTTCGCCCTCCGACAGGTCGTAGGTGCTCCCCTGGACGATGTTCTTGGACCAATCGCGAGGCGCGGGAATCCAGTCGTCCTGTGGAAAGAACGTCGGCTGCAGGATCATTCGGCAACCGACCGGAGGATCCACCACAAGGCCGGCACCTCTCTTGTATTTGCTGATCCGACGGGCCATCGTGTCCAAATCGGGAGCACCGTTTTTCTCGCCGAACGCTTCCCAAGCAAGAGACATTGGCACAGTCGAGATTGGACCGAGGAATCCGAAGCCACCAATGGCGTGATGCGGGCTCTTCAGCTTGAACAGGAACGGAGCACCGGGCGGTACTGTGTTGAGCGTTGCCTTGCCCGAAGGCGCCCAGAAGTTGACCTCGTCCAGATCGGGACGAGAAGACAAGAAGTTGAACCAGTCCTGGTCCGTGGTTGCTATGAAGCCACGCATAGTTGCGCATCCGTCCGGAAGTCACCCCCACTAACCGACTTTCCCTTCACAAGATTCACGCTCAGCCTCCGGTTTCATGGGAGTGACCTTGGAGGCCATATAGCCCCCACAATCAAGTAGATCCGCCAGCCGCCCCAGCACCGTTGAAGATATCGTCAATCGACCTTGCCACTCGGTATTCGGCAGGCGATTCTCCCACTGCAAGAGCCTTGAAGTGCGCCCTCCCGCACGTGATCTTCGCCCCCTCCCGGTCCCGCAAGTCGTCGGTAAAGAGACTGCTTTTGGTTTCCACCACCAAATAGAGCCGCTCCTCCCCATCCTGTTCTACAAGCACAGCCCAGTCAGGGTTGTAGCTGCCGAGCGGTGTCGGCACGGTGAACCACCCAGGCAGTTTGGCGTAGACCTTGATTGCGCTGTTCTTTTCCAATTGGTCAGCGAAGGCGGCTTCAACGCCAAAGTCGTATACGACTTTCTCATAGACTGACTTCTGGGCGTCCAGGAGGTTTCGTAAATATCCAGTCAGCTCCTCCTGTTCGAAGAGCTCCTGGGCGTAGTACTGATCGTCGCCGAGTCGCAGGTACTTGATGCCGTCAACCACCGCGAGGCGCTTGCAGCGATTGATGGCCTCCCCAGCCAACTCGATGAATGCCTGTGGGTTGCGCTTGAACTCGGCGAGTCGTCCGCTGCCGGTCAGAACCCGGTGGATCGTGCGGCGTGTCAGCTGAGTGCGATCCTGCAACTCCGTCAGGATGTCAGGCAGCTCGATATCGGTCTCGTCGAGTCCGACCGGCGCCGCGGCCTCTCTCTCGGTCGCCTCAACACCGGCCTTGCCGATGGCGATGTCGGCCTTGCGCCATTGGAGCCGGGTCTTGGGGATCGGGGGCGCTTCCCTCATGGCCCTGACGCAGCTCTCGACCAGCTTCTCGTTGTCAAACTGAACGCGGTAGGTGGTCTTGTGCTTGATGCGATCCCAAAGAGCCTTGAATTCTGGACTGTGAAGGACCGCTTGTCGCGGGCGTACCTGGCGGCGTTCGTCAGCATTCTTGATCTCCAGTCGTCCGGCCAGTTTGCGCAGGATCTCACCGATCTGGGCGGCCTGCCCGGCCATCGCATCGGGCAGCACGAGCGTCTTGTCCTTGAGAGCCGTCCTCAGCTTGTCCTGCACTTTACCCTTCGCGTCGATGTAGTCGTGAGCCTTGAGATGCTCCCAGAGTTCCGTGGACTTCTCGAGACCCAGCGGAACGGCGCTGCCGTCCGCACCGGTCACGTTCACTGCGGCGAACTGGTGCGGCTCAACGATGCCGAAGCGGATTCCCGTCTCGGCCTCGATCTCCTTCTGCAGATTCTCCGCGAACTGCTCATAGCTTTCCGTGGCGATGACGGTCAGCGTGTTCACCTCGAAGCCCCGCAGTCGCTGCCCGTCCTGGTTGACGCAGAGGCGCAAGCCCCGGCCAATGGTCTGGCGCCGCTCTCGCTCGGTCTGAATGTTTCTGAGGGTGCAGATCTGGAACACGTTGGGGTTGTCCCACCCCTCGCGCAATGCCGAATGCGAGAAGATAAACTTGAGCGGAGTTTCGAACGAAAGCAGCTTCTCTTTTTCCTTCATGATCAGGCTGTACGCCCTCTCGGCGCTGTCCCGGTTGGTCTGGTTGTTCTCCGCGGTGTCGGTCCAGCCGCCCTTCTTGTCGATGGAGAAGTACCCGTTGTGCACATCCTCAGGCGCCCGAGTCAGGTCCACTCCCTCGAAGAGCGTCCGGTAGTCGGGGTGATTCGCCAGCCGGCGGTACTCTTCTTCGAATATTCGCGCGTACGGCCCCTTCACGATGTTTCCGTCGGCGTCGTATTGGCGATACTTGGCCACCTCGTCGATGAAGAAGAGCGAGAGCACCTTGATGTCCTGGGGCCGCAAGCGCATTTCCTTGTCCAGGTGCTCCTTGATGGTGCGCCGGATCATCTCTCGCTGGACAGCGAGAGCGTCCACGTCACCGTACGCCTGGCCCAGGCGCAAGTAGTGCTCACCTCCCGGCACACGAAGCTCCAGGAACTCGTCGCCCTTCGCCACCCGGATCTCGCCGATCCGGCAGTTAGCGTAGACGGCACGGCCTGTGGTCAGTTCCAGGTTGTGGCCGTCCTCAACCGGGACTTCCTTCCGGCGCACGCCGGTCGGCGTCTCCACATCCAGAGCGACTTTCGCGCTGATCGTCCCGCGCTTGTTGCTCACCGACACCAGGCGGACATAGGGCTTGTTGTGGGCGTCCTCCACCGTGGCCGAGGCCACCTCGATCTGCTTGACCAAGCGTTGTTCGTAGGCATCGACCGCGTCGAGCCGATGGACCATGTGGTGCTTGTCCACGTGGGTGGCGGAATAGCGAAGGGTGCAGAGCGGATTCATGGCGTCGAGGGCTTCCTTGCCTCGGCCCTGCAGGCCGCCGTCCACGCTCTGCGGCTCGTCCACGATGACGATCGGCCGGGTCGCCTTGATCAGATCGATAGGCTTCTCGCCGCCGGTCTTCTCGCTGTCCTTGTAGAGGTTGTTGACGTCCTTCTTGTTGATGGCGCCGACGGTCACCACCATGATCTGGACCTGCGCGCTGGTGGCGAAATTGCGCACCTGGCCAAGCTTGGACGAATCGTAGAGGAAGTAGTCGAACGGAACGCCGGCGTATAGACCCTTGAAGTGGTCCTCAGTGATCTGGAGGGTCTTGTAGACGCCCTCCTTGATCGCGATCGACGGCACAACGATCACGAATTTGGTGAAGCCGTAACGCTTGTTGAGCTCGAAGATCGTGCGCAGGTAGACGTAGGTCTTGCCCGTGCCCGTCTCCATTTCGACCGTGAAATCTCCCGAAGCGAGCGTCGCCGACGGAGCGAGGCCGTTGCGGAGCTGAATGTCGGCGAGGTTCGCGAGCAGCTCGTCGTCGAGCAACGTCAGACGGTTGCCCAAACCAAGAGCACTGGAGTACAGGTCCTCCATCCCTTTCCCACGAGGCTTCGTAACGGTGAATTCCGTGCGACAGATCTCCTGGCCGCGAAACAGGTCGCTGACCGCTTCGATGGCCTGATGCTGGTAGTCAAGATTGGGTTCGAATTGCAGCTTCATCCGTTGGTCCCCTTCGGCCCCTTTTTCTTGCGCTTCGCAGGCAACTGCTGGGCAGCAGCCTCCAGGGATGCTTGCCGCGCTCGCTCGCCTTCCGCTTCCGCCAGGGCGCGGCGCCTTGCCTCGAACGCTTCGTACTCACCCTGGGCGTGAAGGTCAGCCGCGGATTTGCTCACCCTCCCCTTGTCAGGGAGTACGCGGCGCTCGTTGAACTGGAGGAACTCGTCAAGCTTCGTCTCCCAATCCCCGAGAAAGACCTGCCGCCGACGCCTTGCTTGGTCCTCGGCGAAGTCGAGCCACATCACCACGATCCGGTTGAGAGAGTCGATCTCATCCACCTGAAGGTAGTTCTTCGCGATGGTGACGTCGGCCTTGCGGACGACGTCGCCTTTCCAGGCCGTCAGCCCCATGTTCGGCCGGCTGCTGTCGGCGCGTTCGGAGATCAGCTCCGGCGCGGTCAGGCCTGTCGCTGCGAAGTGCAGCTTGTTCTGGATCTTCTGGAAGAATTCCGTCGTCCGCGAGCTGTTCGGGTCATAGTCGCCCGCCAACGCGAAAATCTCCCTCACCCGCAGGTACATCCGGCGCTCGCTGGCCCTGATGTCCCGGATCCGCTCGAGAAGCTCGTCGAAGTAGTCCGGAATCCCGAGTTCGGCGACCGGCGGGTTCTTCAGCCTCTCGTCGTCCATGGTGAAGCCCTTGACCAGGTACTCCCGCAGCCGCTCGGTTGCCCAGCGCCGGAACTGCGTGCCCCGGTCGGACCGCACGCGGTACCCGACCGCCAAAATCGCGTCGAGATTGTAGTGCTCGATGGCCCGGGTGACGCTCCTGGCGCCTTCGCGGCGAACTATTCGGAATTTCCGAACAGTTGCCTCCGGGTCCAGTTCGCCCTCTTCGAAGATGTTGGCCAGGTGGCCGTTCACCGTCGGCACGGATATCCGGAACAGCTCGGCGATCAAGGCCTGGCTGAGCCACAGGGACTCGTCGACGAAGCGACATTCCACCCGGGTGCGCCCGTCTTCAGCCTGATAGAGCACGATCTCACCGGATTGGACTCCCGGAACCAGCCCGTCATCCGGAGAAGTCGGATCGCGGTCGGTCATCACAGGCTCCTCACATTGGCGATCCCGTGCTGCTCCAGAATGGCGGCCATGTTCGTCTTGGCAACATCGTCGGCGAAGGCGCTGTCGCGGAAGACGCAGGTGGTGTCGCCGGCCGGAGAAAGCGCCTTGTGCCACTCGACGATGCCTTGAGCCAGAGTTTCCACTTCGTCGCGGCCGATCGCTTCGGAGAGGCACGCCATCAGCACGCCGCCGCCCACGGCGTGGACCTCCTTGCCGACGAGCGTGCGCTTCTCGATGGGCACGCATAGGTCTAGGCCGAGTTTGAGCAGCAGTTCGTAAAGGACGTCGGCCTCCGAGCGGCCGGGCTTCAGGTGTTCTACAGAGTCGAGCAGGGTCTGGTCGAGATTGTCTTGATCGGGGTCCCAGGTGCGGATGTTGCTGGAGTCGAGCTTGAAGGCGCGGAAACCGAGGTCACCAGCGAACAACGGATTATCGTCCTTGATTTTCTTCGCGGCACGGCGGAGGCGTTCCCTTGTAACATCCGCGATGCTATCGAACGACAATCCGTCTAGTGCCTCCGGCAGTTGGACCAGAACATAGCGCCTATCACCACCATCTCTGGAATTCAGTTGGTAAACGGCCTCTCCCGTAGTTCCGGAACCAGCGAAAAAATCAAGTACTATGTTGGCAGAATCCTGGGCGGTACCAATTTCCAACATTCGCGAAATCAGCTGCACAGGCTTGGGTGTATCGAATACATCAGCCTCTGGGAACAACGTCCGAAGTTCTCGTCGCGCGTCTTGATTGTCGCCAGCGAACTCTCTTGGCCACCAAGTGGAAGGCACGACGCCGTCATCAACATCGGCCCGATAGATTTTTAATCTCGGCATGTTATTTCCAGACGTGCCCCACCAAATTCTGCTCTCTGCTATTAGCTGCTCCATGACGGTGCGGTCATACGCCCATACTCTTGTTCTCTTAGGCCAGATCTCGCGCGAATTGTGGGGGTTGAGAATGGCATAGTACAAGTTTGGCCGCTCTGTAGAATTCTTATTACAGGTTAGGTCTGCAGACGTCCATTCGCCTCGGGGGTCGCTATCTCGGTTTTCATACCTCGCTTCCTGGCCGGCTTGTCGCTGAATTTTGTTGCGCCGCCACCCGCTATCATCATTTCGACTGCTCCGACTAATTTTTGCATAAACGATTACATGATCGTGCATATCTGAGATATTGATGGCATCGTTCTGTGGAGACTGCTTTTTCTGCCATACAACATTCGCTACGAAGTTTTCCTCTCCGAACAACTCATCTAAGATCGACCGAAGCCGCACAGCCTCTTGATCACCAATACTGACAAAGATTGCGCCGTCGTCTCGAAGCAGGGCACGCGCGAGCTGCAGCCTCGGGTACAACATATTCAGCCAATCAGTGTGAAATCTCCCACTGGCCTCTGTATTGCTGCTAATTTTCGCACTACCTTCCATCTGCCCAGTCAGCTCCAGGTAGTTCCTGACGTTGTCCTGGAAGTTGTCCGGGTACACGAAGTCTTTTCCGGTGTTGTAAGGCGGATCGATGTAGATTAGCTTCACCTTGCCCGCATAGCTCTTCTGCAGGAGCTTCAGGACCTCAAGATTGTCCCCCTCAATCATCAGATTCTGCGTTGTGTCCCAATCCACGCTATCCTCAGGGCAAGGCCGCAGCGTGCCGGCGGATGGCATGAGCGCGAGTTGGCGAGCCCGGCGCTTCCCATGCCAATTCAGACCGTACTTCTCGTCACAGTCGGTGACGGTCTTGTCGCCCACCAGGGACTTGAGCACGTCCACGTTGATCGCAAGTCCGTCCGGCCCTTCCGTGACCAACTCCGGGAACAACGCCTTGAGCCGCTCGATATTTTCGCCGACCTGGTCGGCGGAGCGGGTTTCGGGATCCGTGGCGTTCAACTTCTTCATCGCGGCGTTTCTCCTTACAATCTCGCCATGGCAGCGGCATGGGCCGCTTCAAGACGTTTGATTTCCAGGTTCAGTTCAACCTGCCGAGGTATTTGCTTTTCCTTGATGGCTGCGGCCTTCAGGCGATCCATCTCTGCCTCCAGGCGTTCGCACTCACGCAGTGCTTCGCGCCGGGCGGCCCGCTGGTCGACTCCACCAGGGACGACAAAGGAATGCGTGAGGCCCGCCGCCTGGAGAGCGAATAGAACCTCCACCCAGCCCTGATACAGGGCAAAGACCGAGCCCCGCGGTTGACGGTCTAGGGCCAGCGCCGACAGGAATTCGTCACGGATGGCCTCGCCAGCGGCGTCGGGGTCGACCGCCACGACATCGCCATCAAGCACCGTCTTGCCCCCCTCGCCCAGGGACCTGCGCTTGTGGGCGAGCGACACCGTGGCGCGACTATCCTGCTCGCAGACGGCAACCACCGGATACGGAACCGCCCGGTGCAACAGCTCGACCAGCCGGGCAGCCTTGGCGACGGGCCTCAACATCATCCGCAGCACGGCGATCTCCAGGTACTCGCGTTCGGAGTCCTGGTATGCAGCGACTCCGATCGTGTAGGGCTTGAGAGCCGCCACCCACCGCAACTGCTCGATTCCCTCGTTGATCCTGCGTTTGTCGGCGGCCGTCGGCGCTCCGTGTTCCAGGAGCAGCGTCTTCGGTACGCGTCGCTCCACCCTTGCTGAATCGGGCAGGCCGAGGGAGAGAACAACGCCGTCTCCATTCATGCACCCACCGCCGCATGTCGCGCCTCAAAGCTAGGAGCGAACGGCCCACCGCCGGCGTGCATTAAAAACGCACGCGTGCGTTGAATTCTGAGGCCGTGCGCTTCGGCGTGCGTTCGTCCTTTCGCATGCACCCGCGGTTCTTCCGCCGTCATGAGGCCATCCCTCCCTGCCGGTCGGATGTAGGCTCCGCCGGCAATATCACCAGGAACCCCACCACCTCGAAATCTCCGATACCGGCGAATTCACCCTTGAACGCATGGGTGCCACCGGGGATGAACAGGCTCTCTACCGCGCGCTCCTCGGTCTTGCCCACGATGGAGGCCACTGCCGCGGCCAACAAGCCTTGGGAGTGGCTCATGTCCTCGCCGCCCTTCGTGGCGCGGTCGAAATGCGCACAGGCGCCGGCGTCGGGCAAATCCCGACCGAGGCAAGTGCGCTTGAGCCGATCCAGGACCTGCTTGGCTTGCGTGTACCCCAACAACACGGCGCCGTCTTCGCCGACATGCACCAGATAATGGGGAGCCAAGGGATAGCCGCCATCCGGGATCCGTGCACCGGCTTCGTCCTCAGCACGCAGACAGAAAACGATGCCGGGAGGGATCTCCGCCTCTGG
>Ga0116152_10002122_pt1 | contig 16168 bp, 11 predicted proteins | sample AD_UKC119_MetaG_FD_89894 | JGI IMG/M metagenome (GOLD analysis project Ga0116152, IMG submission 89894) | Active sludge microbial communities of municipal wastewater-treating anaerobic digesters from Hong Kong - AD_UKC119_MetaG | ecosystem: Engineered > Bioreactor > Anaerobic > Digestate... | reverse complement strand
GTACCGATTTCTCGGCAAACACCTGCAGCTGGACCTGGAAGGTGTATCGACCAATGGCATCATCGATGAGACACCAAACCATATTTATGCGCCGGAAGAGCTCGCCGTATTCACCAGGGAGTACCCTCTCCCCGCCAATGCCCTGCATGGAAACGAACAAGTTATGCAGGTACTCGATGCATTTTAAAGAGTAAGTTGTAAATTCCCAGGAGCTATATATGGAACTGATGGGTATTTGTCGTTTAAACTTTTGGGATGGATTTAAAAATACATCGCATTGAATGGCCATATTAATTTGAAAAAACACTTGCTCCTGCGGTCCTTCAGCTTCAAGAAAGCGATTCAATCAGGGCTTCTGATCCTGGTCCTTTTACCATTTACCGCAACAGCCCAGTTTCAAATCAATGGTTCCGCCCGGCGGCTTGATAGCATATGCTACGAGCTGACTCAGGATGTCATGTTTGTCGCAGGGTCCATCTGGAATGTCAATCAGATTAATCTGAATGAGTCCTTCGAAGCCATCATGGATATATTCCTGGGCTGTACAGATGCCGATGGTGCGGATGGAGTCGTATTTGGATTCCAGCCGGTCAGCACATCCATCGGAGAAGCCGGCGAAGGATTGGGCTTTCAATTCGTTCGGCCATCCATTGGGATCGAATTTGATACCTGGCAAAATTTTAATCTTAGCGATCCTGCCTACGATCATATTGCAATAATCCGGAATGGTGACGTAGACCATGGCTCTAATAATACGCTGGCCGGTCCGGTGCAAGCTTTGGAAAATGACCCAAACATTGAAGATTGCCAGTATCATAATGTACGGGTCGTATGGGAAGCCCAGACCCACCGCCTGGAAGTCTATTTGGATTGTTCTCTGCGATTATCCTACCAGGGAGATATCGTCACCAATATATTTGGTGGTATCCCATTTGTTTACTAGGGTTTTACTTCCGCTACCGGCGGTTCGTCCAACGTGCAACAAATCTGCATGCGCTACACGACTTTCCTCAATGACATCCAGGACCAGGTCATCTGTCCGGGTGAGGCAATTCCCTTGAGATCAGGGATCATCCAGGATGTCTACTGGGAACCGGCCCTAGGTCTGAACAATCCTTTCAGCCCGAACCCGATTGCCCAGCCAACCCAAAGTACCACTTATACCCTGTATTTTCCAGATGCCTGTGATACGTTTGCCCTGGATGAGGTTCATGTTGAAGTACTTGATCGGAAGATCCCTTTTGATCTTGGCCCAGACACAGTCATTTGTGAGCAGGGCCTGACCATTAATCTGCCCTACCCGGAAGCTACCGCAGTCTGGAATAACCGGGATACGAGTTTATCTTATTCCATCACGCAGACCGGGACCTACCGGGTTGCCCTGCATCGGGTGGATACGGTATGTACGTTCACCGACACCATTGAAGTCGGGTTACCGGAACCGATTGAGCTTAATCTGGCATCGGATACCACCATCTGCGCCAGTGAATCCTGGGTCATAGACCTTCAGGATGGCCGGCTGAATTCATTTCGATGGAATACGGCGGACAGCCTAAACCCCGTCCAGACTATAGTTGCCGCTGGAACCTACGCGGTCACTGTCTCCGATGGCTGCGTCTCTACCGACCACGTCACCCAGGTGCGGTTGATCGAATGCGGAGGCGTGTTTATCCCCAATGTCTTTTCACCGAATGGTGACGCGGTTAATGACCTCTTTGAAATCATCCATGATGGATCCGTGGAGACTTTTGATTATTTCCGGATTTACGACCGGTGGGGCAATTTGATTTACGATGCCCCGGTTTCCGGAAGCAGCTCCCCCCAATGGAACGGCACCGCCTCCGGCAAAGAACTGGCTCCCGGTGTTTATGTCTATCAGGTAGGATACCAATTGTACGGAGGATTGCCACAGAACAAAGCAGGAACCGTCACCCTGATCCGGTAAGGACAAAAAATGCAGTGGTTTATTTTGGGTTAATAAAAAAGAGTATAAATTTGCATTCCCTTTTGGTGGAGCACCTTAAGGGCATATTTGAAGAATGGTACCTTAGCTCAGTTGGTAGAGCACAGGACTGAAAATCCTGGTGTCCCCAGTTCGACCCTGGGAGGTACCACCAAATCCTGAAATTATTTGTTGGATTTATGATTTATCCGATACATCATCACCATCATCACGTGCTGTTCCTGCGGGCAGCTGGTGAAGCGGTATGATGTAAGGTCATCTATGAAAAAACATCAAAGGCTTGCCAACTGCTTGGTAAGCCTTTTTTATTTTAACACCATACCATGGAACGATTAAAGATTGCTATTCAGAAGTCCGGAAGATTGTTGGAAGATTCCCTGGGTTTGCTCAACGACTGCTCGGTCAAAGTGGACAATGGCCGTGACCAGTTGCGCGCTCAGGCTAAGAACTTCCCGCTGGATGTACTTTATCTGCGCAATTCGGACATTCCGCAATATGTCGAAGACGGTGTTGCCGACGTCGGCATTATCGGAGAGAATTTATTGGTGGAGACCGGATGCCAACTGGATACCGTCCTTCCTCTCGGTTTTGCCAAATGCCGGCTTTCTCTGGCGGTCCCAAAGGGCCAGCCATACACAGGCATTCAAGATTTCCAGGGAAAAAAAATTGCCACTTCTTATCCCAACACCCTGCGTAACTACCTGCAGAGGAATCAAGTGGATGCGGAAATCCATGTCATTTCCGGATCCGTAGAGATCGCTCCTGCCATCGGACTGGCCGAAGGAATCTGTGATCTGGTCAGTTCGGGAAATACCCTCTTCCAAAACAACCTGGTGGAGAAAGAAGTGATCCTGCGCTCAGAGGCAGTGCTGGCCGCCACACCCCAAATGAGTGATGCCAAGAGAAGCATTCTGGAACAATTGGTTTTCCGGATGGAATCGGTGTTAAAAGCACAAAGCAACAAATACATCCTCCTCAATGCGCCTAACGAACGGCTTGAGGAGATCATCGCTATCCTGCCCGGCATGAAAAGTCCAACGGTATTACCACTAGCAGTGACCGGTTGGAGCTCCGTACATACCGTAATCCAGGAAGACAAATTCTGGGAAATCATTCACGAATTAAAGGCAAAGGGCGCCCAGGGAATCCTCGTCGTACCCATTCAAAAAATGATCATCTGATGCAACAATTCAATCAACCAGCCCGGGATCGCTGGCCTGATCTGGTCACCAGACCCGTCATGGATTGGTCGCAGATCACCGGTAAGGTCCAACCCATCCTGGATGCCGTACGAAAGGAAGGCGATGCCGCCCTTCGGCGCTTTACCGCCCAATTCGACGGCGTGGACCTGGATGTGCTTTTTGTCACAGAGCAGGAAATAAAAGCTGCCTACGCCCAGATCGACGGAACCCTGCTAGAGGCTATCCGGACTGCAGCAAAAAACATTGAGCGTTTTCACCGCCTGCAGAAGGATCCGGAACGAAAAATGGAGACATCACCTGGGGTCTCCTGCTGGCAAAAAAGTGTCCCCATTGAGAAAGTGGGTCTATACATCCCAGGAGGCACGGCGCCGCTCTTCTCAACCATCCTGATGCTGGCCATTCCGGCCCGGATTGCCGGTTGCAGGGAGATTATCCTATGCACACCCCCTGACAAAAACGGCAATCTGATTCCGGAAATGCTGGTCGCCGCCCATGAAGTAGGAGTCAGCAGAATCTTTAAAGCCGGGGGCGCTCAAGCCATAGCCGCGATGGCCTATGGTACTTCCTCCATACCGCGAGTATTCAAAATATTCGGACCCGGAAACCAGTATGTTACCGCTGCCAAACAACTGGTACAGCAACAAGGGGTTGCCATTGACCTGCCAGCAGGTCCTTCGGAAGTCCTCGTTTGGGCCGGAAAAGGGAGCATGCCTGCTTTTCTGGCTTCCGACCTGCTTTCCCAGGCCGAACATGGTGTTGATTCCCAGGTGGTATTGGTTGCAGATGATCAAGCCCTGATAGCAGCCACGCTGATGGAAGTGGATCGCCAATGCGCATTGCTCCCCAGAAAGGAGCTGGCTCTTGGAGCATTGGCCAACAGCAAAGCAATTATCCTCCGGGAAGAGCAAGACATGATTGATTTTGTTAATGCGTACGCTCCTGAACATTTAATCATTACCGGAGAAAATGCCGACCAAAGAGCCAACCAGGTTGTTAACGCCGGATCGGTATTTATCGGCGATTTTACGCCGGAATCGGCTGGAGACTACGCCTCCGGAACCAATCACACCTTGCCTACCAATGGGTATGCCCGTTCATACAGCGGCGTGAACCTCGACGCTTATCTGAAAAAAATAACCTTCCAGAAAATCACTACGGAAGGACTACAAAACCTGGGACCTGCAATTGTGGCTATGGCAAAAGCGGAACAACTCGAAGCACATGCCAGGGCCGTATCCATCCGATTACAAAATATCAACGATCAGCCATCATGAATCTGGAAAAACTGGTACGTCCCAATATCTGGCGACTTACGCCTTACTCCTCGGCAAGACACGATTTTGAAGGTACTGGTGGCATCCACCTCGATGCCAATGAGAACCCTTATGAAACCGGCCTGAACCGGTATCCGGATCCCCATCATGGTCTGGTAAGGGAAAAGATCGCAGCCATTAAGGGAGTGCCCCCTGAATTCATTGCATTGGGTAATGGAAGCGATGAGATCATCGATCTGCTGATCCGGATATTCTGCCAGCCGGGCATCGATCAAATCATGACATTGGATCCAACCTATGGTATGTACCGGGTGGCGGCGGATATCTGCGACGTGCAGACTGTAGCCGTAAGTCTTGACACGGAATACCAACCGGTTCCGGAGGCTATCGCTAAGGCCACTACCCCTCACACCAAGCTGCTGTTCCTTTGTCACCCCAATAACCCGACAGCCAATGCGCTGGATCAAAATCTTGTTCACCGCATTGTGGAGGCTTTTCCCGGCATTGTCGTCATCGATGAGGCCTATATCGACTTTTGTCCCGACAAAACCTTTGTTCCCTGGATCAAACGCTACCCCAATCTGGTGATCATGCAAACATTCTCCAAAGCCTGGGGATTGGCAGGAATACGACTCGGCATGGCATTTTCTTCACCGGAAATCATCAAACTTATTTATAAAGTCAAACCACCCTATAATATAAGTACGTATACCCAGGAGCAAGCCCTGCAGTCCATTCGCAATAAAAACCAGAAGGACTGGTGGGTCCAAAAGATCCTGGATCAGCGTCAGTGGCTGACTGTTGAACTGGAAAAACTACCTATGGTCGAAAGGGTCTATCCTTCGGACACCAATTTTATTCTGGTCCGGGTAGATGATGCGAAAAAATGGTACGATCATCTGCGCCAGGAAGGCATCATCATCCGCAACCGGTCCAACGTGCACCTTTGCGATGGCTGTTTGCGTATCACCGTAGGCACAGCACTGGAAAATGATGCATTGATACAAGCTTTAAAAAATGCCTGATCATGGGAAAAAAAGTTTTATTTATTGACCGGGATGGGACACTGATTAAAGAGCCCTTTGATTACCAGGTGGATAGCCTGGAAAAACTAGTTTTTGTTCCCGGGGTATTTACCTGGCTGGGTCGTATAGCCCGTGAATTGGACTTTGAGCTGGTTATGATCACCAATCAGGACGGGTTGGGCACGCCGTCATTCCCGGAATCAGATTTCTGGCCAGCACAGCAAAAAATGCTTGAAGCAATAGCCGGCGAAGGCATTCATTTTGATGCGATATTTATCGACCGCACGCTGCCAGAGGAAAATGCACCTACCCGCAAACCCGGCACCGCTTTATTGACTGGCTATCTCACCGGTGATTACGATCTGAGCCATTCATTTGTCATCGGTGACCGGGAGACGGATCTAATGCTGGCTCGCAATCTGGGTTGTCAGGGTATCCACATCCGGCCGCTGGATCCTGTACTGAAAGACATCACACTGGAGACCATTACCGCGTTGACCACCGACTCCTGGGAGGCCATCTACCGGCTGCTAAAACTTGGAACACGTACTGTCGAAATACGCCGCACCACCAAAGAAACCGATGTATTGATCCAGCTCAACCTGGATGGCTCCGGCAAGAGTGTCATCGCCACTGGGCTGGGTTTCTTTGATCACATGCTGGACCAGATCGCCAGGCACGCCGGCATAGATCTTACCGTTAAAGTCGACGGAGATCTGGAAGTGGATGAACACCATACGATCGAAGACACGGCATTGGCATTGGGTGAAGCCTTCCGTAAGACGTTGGGCGACAAGAAAGGCTTGCAGCGCTATGGTTTTTACCTGCCCATGGACGACAGCCTGGCGCATGTAGGCATAGATTTCGGAGGGAGACCATGGCTCGTTTGGGATGCTGAATTCCGCCGTGAACGGATCGGTGATGTACCCACCGAACTCTTCTTTCATTTTTTCAAGTCCTTTACCGATACGGCGGCCTGCAATCTCAACATTCGTTGTACCGGTGACAACGAACACCATAAGATCGAATCCATCTTTAAAGCATTTGCCCGGGCGATAAGGATGGCCATTCGCCGGGACCCGGCCGATGATTCGTTACCCACCACAAAAGGAACGTTATGAAAGATATAGTCATCATTCAGTACAATGCAGGTAATGTACGTTCGGTCCTTTTTGCATTGGAACGCATGGGAGTACATGCCACTCTTACCGGCGATCATGACTGTATCCGGCAAGCCGATAAAGTTATTTTCCCGGGTGTGGGAGAAGCCAGTTCGACCATGGCATATCTGCGCCGCCACGGATTGGATGAGGTTATACGTAGCCTGACCCAACCGGTCCTGGGCGTTTGCCTCGGTATGCAGTTGCTTTGCACGCACTCGGAAGAAAACGATACCGAATGCCTGGGCATCATACCGCAGCAGGTGAAACGTTTCGTACCAAAAAATCAATCCGAACATAAGGTGCCTCATATGGGTTGGAATGCAATCCACCGCGAACCGGGAAGTTTTCTGCCCGAATCCGTAGAGGGAGAATACGTCTATTTTGTACACAGCTATTATGCCGAGCAAGGCCCCTATACGGCAGCCACCTGCAATTATATTGAGCCCTTTTCGGCGGCGATGCAAAAAGACAACTTTGTGGCTACGCAATTTCACCCGGAAAAGTCAGGCCCGGTAGGCGCCCGGATTCTGGAACAATTTGTAAAAGGATAAACCATGCTGATATTTCCTGCCATCGATATGCTTGGTGGTCAATGTGTACGACTGTTTCAGGGCGATTACAGTCAGGAGACCGTTTATGCCAATGATCCGGTGGCTATGGCACAAACCCTGGAGAATGCCGGATTTACCCACCTGCATCTGGTGGATCTGGAAGGAGCAAAAGCAAAAAAAGTAATCCACTGGAACCAGGTGGAAGGAATCCTGAAGCGCACCCGGCTCATCGTCGATTTTGGCGGAGGGATTCGTAACCGCGAAGAGGTGGAACGCCTTTTTGAGCTGGGAGTGGACAAAGTCAATATCGGCAGTCTGGCTTACCGCGAACCGGAGCTATTCACCTCCTGGATCGAGGTTTTCGGCGCGGACCGTATCATTCTTTCTGCGGATGTCCGTGACAATTACATTGCCACCCATGGATGGCAGGCCACGGAGTCAACCTTGTTGTCCGACTACATAGCGGATATGGAATCGCGAGGCATCAACTGGCTCACCGTGACCGATATCTCAAAGGATGGAGCCATGTCGGGTCCGGCGACCGAATTGTACCGCTCCGTATGCCAGACATTCCCGGGCCAAAAGCTGATCGCCAGCGGCGGGATAAGGAACCTTGACGATGTCATGGCCGTCGACGATGCCGGTTGCCGGGGAGCCATCATCGGTAAGGCCATTTACGAAAAGACCATCGATCTGACCGCTCTGGTCCAACTTCAAACCAGCTGATATGTTAGCAAAACGCATCATTCCCTGCCTCGATGTCAAAGACGGACGCACCGTCAAAGGGATCAACTTTGTCAACCTGCGGGATGCCGGCGACCCGGTAGAACTGGGAGCCGCTTACAGTCGTCAGGGTGCTGATGAGCTGGTCTTCCTGGATATCACCGCTACGCATGAGAAGCGAAAGACCCTGGCAGAGCTTGCACGTCATGTAGCCGCCGAGCTCAATATTCCATTTACGATTGGCGGAGGCATCAGCTCTGTTGCAGATGTTGGGGTACTCCTGGAATCGGGGGCCGACAAGGTATCGATCAATTCTGCTGCGGTGCGTAATCCTGACCTCATTGATGCTTTGAGCAAGGAATTCGGCAGCCAGTGTATCGTCCTTGCTATCGATGCCAAACAGATGGAGCAGGGCTGGTATGTGCACCTGAACGGAGGACGCATCCCGACTGAACTGGAACTTTTCAGCTGGGCGCAGGAAGGTACCGACCGCGGCGCGGGTGAGATCCTGTTCACCTCCATGGACCACGATGGGACCAAACAGGGATTTGCCCTGGAAGCCACGGCGCGACTATCGGATCTGTTGCCAATTCCCATCATTGCTTCGGGTGGTGCAGGAAGTATGGAACATTTCAAAGAGGTGTTCACCACCGGAAAAGCCGATGCCGGACTTGCAGCCAGCATCTTTCACTTTGGTGAAATACCCATACCTTCATTAAAAAATTATTTAGCGGGTCAAGGTATTACCATGCGAATCATATAAGTAATTATCTTTATGCGTATGTTGAATCAAGCCACAATCGAAAAACTGGACTTTGCCAAGGGCGACGGACTCATCCCGGTGATCATCCAGGACAATCAATCCGAAGCCGTCCTGATGCTTGGCTATATGGACAAAGAGGCGTTGCAGCAAACGCTGGCGACCAAGATGGTTACCTTTTACAGCCGCAGTAAAGACCGGCTATGGACCAAGGGCGAAACCAGCGGAAATTTCCTGCATCTGAAGTCCGTCCAGGTAGATTGTGACAACGACACCTTACTCATGCGCGTCAAGCCGGACGGACCGGTATGCCATACCGGTGACGACACCTGTTTTGGAGACATCAACGAAAGAAAATTTTTCCTCCATAAACTGGGCAAGATCATTCGTCAGCGCAAAGAAGAAGGAGACCCCACCAGTTATACCAATAAACTGCTCAACCGGGGCATCAACAAGATCGCCCAGAAAGTGGGTGAGGAAGCTGTCGAGCTGGTCATCGAAGCCAAGGACAGCAACCGCCGGCTTTTTGTAGGCGAGGCTGCGGACCTGCTCTATCACTTCATGGTCCTTCTCGAAGCCAAAGAAATACGGCTCAAAGAAATCGAACAGGAGCTGGAAAGAAGGCACCTGGTGAAGACGAAGGGAAGACCTTGAGAAAGGTTGAATGTTGAAGGTTGAATGGTGAATGGTGAATGGTGAATGGGAAGGAAATGTATAACTGGCTTCCGTGCGAATAGGGAAAGGCGAATAGCGAAAAGCGTAAAGCATTTTACCACTAAGGCACATAGGTCACTGAGGTACACTAAGACTTGTGTTAATGTGTTGACGTGTTCGCGTGTTTTCGTGTTAATAACTAAAGGCGAACTTTCAAGATATTCCTCGACATACCCACCCCTTTTATTCCCCTCCCAGGAGGGGACTTACTCATTCCTTTGTTGGTCTTAGCTCCAATAGCACATTGCATCCAAATCAATTCGTGGTAATTTGTGTAATTCGTGGCAGATAATGTGTTGACGTGTTGCCGTGCGAGTTGCGAGTTGCGAACAGCGAACAGCGCAAAGCATTTTACCACTAAGGCACATAGGGCACTGAGGCACACTAAGACTTGTGTTAATGTGTTGACGTGTTTAGGTTTTTCCGTGCGAACAGCGAAAGGTAAACTTTCAAGATATTCCTCGACATACCCACCCCTTTTATTCCCCTCCCAGGAGGGGACTTACTCGTTCCTTTTTTTGTCTTAGCTCCAATAGCATATTGCATCCAAATCAATTCGTGGTAATTTGTGTAATTCGTGGCAGATAATTTGTTGACGTGTTGACGTGTTCGCGTGTTTTTGTGCGAATAGCGAAAGGCGAATAGCGTAAAGCGTAAAGCAATTAACCACTAAGACACATAGGGCACTAAGAAGCAATAAGAATTGAGTTAATGTGTTTACATGTTTCCGTGTTTAGGTTTTTCCGTGCGAATAGCGAAAGGCGAATAGCGTACAGCGTACAGCATTTTACCACTAAGACACAAAGGGCACCGAGGTACACTAAGACTTGTGTTAATGTGTTGACGTGTTCGCGTGTTTTCGTGCGAATAGCGAAAGGTAAACCTTCAAGTTATTCCTCAATATACCCACCCCTTTTATTCCCCTCCCAGGAGGGGACTTACTCGTTCCTTTGTTGGTCTTAGCTCCAATAGCATATTGCATCCAAATCAATTCGTGGTAATTTGTGTAATTCGTGGCAGATAATGTGTTGACGTGTTTCCGTGCGAGTTGCGAAAGGCGAATAGCGAACAGCGTACAGCATTTTACCACTAAGGCATAAAGGGCACTGAGGCACACTAAGAATTGTGTTAATGTGTTGACGTGTTCGCGTGTTTTCGTGCGAATAGCGAAAGGTAAACCTTCAAGTTATTCCTCAATATACCCACCCTTTTATTCCCCCCCCAGGAGGGGACTTACTCGTTCCTTTGTTAGTCTTAGCTCCAATAGCACATTGCATCCAAATCTATTCGTGGTAATTTGTGTAATTCGTGGCAGATAATGTGTTGATGTATTTTCGTGTTTTCGACCGAATAGCGAAAGGTGAGCTGCGAAAAGCCCATCGCATAATACGTACAGCCAGGTAAGGATTCAATTGCTAATCGCTTCATAATCAAGCTGCTTTAGAGCCTCCTCCCAATCCCATTCATTCAGCGGTTATTCCTGTTCAGCCAGATTTTGTGTGTTATTTCGACGAAATGATGGTATTTCGAAGTGGTCGAACAAACACCATCAACCATGAGAAAAGCCTTACCAATTTTATGCTTACTATCCTTGACGCTCACTTTGAGCCACACCCAGGACACCCTGGCCTTTCAGGCCATACTGAGCGGGTACCAGCAATCCGTACCTGTTCCAACAACCGGAAACGGCCAGGTAGAAGCCACCCTGATCGGCGATACGCTGACAGTGAGTGGAACATTTTCCGGTCTCACCAGCGCCTTTAATCCCAATGTCGCCGGGGGAGCACACATCCATCTGGGTCTTCCCGGCAATAACGGAGGAATCATATTTCCACTTAAGACAACGCTGAATACCGATGAGAAATCCGGTGCTTTCCCGGCTGATAGCAACCAATTTATTGTAGACTCTGCACAACGCGCGCAACTCACTGGCCAGCTATTGTACGTTAATATCCACACCGTGCGGTATGCCGGCGGAGAAATACGGGGCCAGCTATTGGCCGCTGCCGACAATTATTTCATCGCCCGGCTGTTCGGTTCCAATGTGCCGGTGCCGGTTGCCTCTACCGGAGGCGGGGTATTGCTGTTTTCTCTGCAGGGAGATCAGCTGTCTGCCGTCGGATCAGTCGCCAATCTGATGGGAGGGATCGATACGACCATCGCCGGTGGCGCTCATATTCACAATGGATTAGCCGGTCAGTCGGGAAGTATTGCTTTCCCGCTAACCTTTGACTTTAGTGATTCAACAGGAAGGGGTGCATCCCTGCGTCCGGGTCAGCGCTTTTCGTTGGATGCCAGCCAACAACAGCGATTATTCGATCAGGGGTACTATGTGAACATCCACACCACGCAGGTTCCCAGCGGCGAGATACGCGGACAGTTATTGCCGCTGGGCTCAACCTTGTTCCGGGCTTATCTCACCGGGGCTTCCCAACCAACCCAGGTACTCACCCGCGGTGGAGGCATGTTGAGCCTGGTGTATCAGGACTCTACCCTGACGGTGACCGGATCTTTCTCCGATCTGACCTCTGCACTGCAAACCAGCCTTAACGGCGGTTTACACATTCACGGCGGCATGGCAGGAGCCAATGGAGGGATCGTTTTCCCATTATCAGCAGAAACCGATTCTGCAACCAGTACCTCGGGAACATTGAACGCCGGGGCAAACACCTTTAAACTGGATTCCGCGCAAATTGCGACTTTGTTTTCAAGAGGCTTTTATATCAATGTCCATTCCGCCAATTTCCCGGGAGGTGAGCTGCGCGGCCAGATTCTTCCACAAAGCAACGCCTTCTTCCAGGGCGTCTTAAACGGAATGCAACAAACGACTCCGGTCTACTCACCCGGCACTGGGCAGCTGGCCCTGGAGATTAGGGGTACCACTGCCACTCTTTCCGGTAGCTTCAACAACCTGTCCAGCACCGTAATGACCTCGTTATTTGGAGGCGCACACCTGCACATTGCCGCGCTGGGTGCCAATGGACCGATCGCCACACCCATCGTACCAACCCTGAACAGCGACTCCACCGGTGGTATCTTTGCTGCCGACCTGAATACCGTTACCATCCGGCAGGGCCTGATCGATACACTGATGATGCGCTGGGTCTACGCCAATATTCACACCGCCAATCATGCCGGCGGAGAACTACGCGCTCAAATGGTCCCGGAATCCAGAGCCTACTTCCTGGCATTCCCCAGTGGTGGGTCGGCAACTATACCGGTCACCACGGCAGGTCGCGGCCGGATGATGGGCGAATACACCGGCAACAAACTTATCCTTCATGGTTCTTTCAATCAATTGTCAGGAAAAGTGAATACGGCCATTGCCGGCGGGGCTCATTTGCATGCAGCGCTGGCCGGAAGCAACGGTCCCATCGTTTATCCACTCTCCATGGCATTTGCTGCGGATTCCACCGGAGGCCTTTTCCCCGCTGCACAGAATGTTTTCACGATCTCAGGCTCAGCTTTCGATACACTGGTAAAACGTATGATCTATCTGAATATCCATACCACCTATGCCGGAAGCGGAGAAATTCGCGGCCAATTATTGCCCATAGCCCAAGCCTATTTGGAAACCAACCTGTCTGCGAAGAATGCTTCCCAGCTGAACCCAAGCAATGCCTCGGGAAAGGTAATTTTGGAATTGAACGGCAGTAATGGAACCGTCAGCGGTTCATTCAACAATCTGACAAGCCCCCTGGCCGTCAATATCGCCGGAGGAGCACACATTCATGACGCGCCGCTTGCGCAAAACGGTCCGATTGCCATTCCACTCCGGGCCACCCTAGCTGCGGACGCACTAAGTGGCGTCTTTCCCTCCGATAGCAACAAGACCACCTCAATAGCCGCCGATGTCCTTGAAAATGTATTAGCAGGAAACTCCTATGTGAACATCCACAGCCTTGAATTCCCTTCCGGGGAAATTCGCGGTCAGCTGTTACCCATACTGAATCAGGCTCCCGCCACCGTGCCTGGCTTTCTTGTCCCTATGATCAATGATACAGTGATGGTGGCCAAGGACTCAGTATTTTATCAGACCTGGCAGGATACCCTGGCAGTTGCGTGGGAGCAATCGATTGACCCGGATGCGAATGCGATCTCTTATACTTACCAATCTTCCCTGATTCCCAATTTTGACCTTCCCTTGCTCACCTTTTCAACCGGTACCCATCCAACTTTTGCCATCCCTGCGATTCTATTGGACACTTTTCTGAACATCCTCGGTGTCACCCCCGGAACAACCATCCCCTACTTTCACAAAGTTGAGGCGAATGATGGAAGCCTGAGCAGCTCGTCGCTCACAGGTACGGTATTCCTGACCCGCGAAGTGACATCTTCCATTCTGCAATGGCCGGAAACCGTACAAAGCCTTCAGGCCTATCCGAGTCCGGCGGTCAACCAATTGACCATAACAATGGTCGCCAATGAATCCGGTCCCGTCGATTTTTACACCTACGGCCTGGATGGCCAACTACTCTTACATAAAACATTCCCGGGAAATGCCGGAGCCCAATCCTTTGAGCTACCCGTGCAGGATCTTAATCCCGGTATTTACATCACTTGGGTGTGCATTAACCATAAGACGGCAGCAAGCATTAAGTGGATAAAAGGTTGATGAGCAATTGCTGATCGTCGGCGGAGGGGGAATCCATCAAGATTCTCCCTTTGTTTTTTAAGAGACATTGTACTGTCAAATTAACATCCGCTTGACCCGCTTGAAAGGAAACGCAGGTTCAGTCTCGATAAGTCCTCCCATTGCCAAACTAAATTCAGCATCAACACGGCCTGATGCCCCTAGGCCAGGACACCTTCTGCCATGACGCTGTGCCTAAAACCAACGAATTACCAGATTTACCAACCAGGTTTTCCAGGCCCGGGCAGGCGGAAATATCAAATCGATCAAGCTGTAGCGGAAGACCTGATCGTAGACTGCTTTTTGATTGGTGAATTCCAGAAAACCGAAGTATCCATGACTCGCTCCTATCCCACTGGTATTTACTCCCCCGAAGGGCAAATCACTATTGTAAAAGTGCAGGGCGCTGTTATTGATGCAAACATTCCCGCTGTTGGTTTGGCGAAGGATTTTTTCTTCGATCACGCGTGAATTGGTATAAACATATAAGGTGAGTGGCTTCGGGTCGCTATTGATTTTTCGGATGACATCATCGATATCGCCGTATTTGTGCACCGGCAAAATCGGGCCAAAAATTTCACCTTTCATCAGACTGGAATCCAATGAGACTTCACTAAGCAATGTGGGCTGCATGTAGCGTTCTTCCTCATCCATTTGACCGCCGTAACGAATGCGAGCACCGTTCCCCACCGCTTCCTCCATTCCGGATTTCAAACGCTGGAACTGATACCCATTCACCAAGCGGGCATAACTGGAGCTATCTGCCGGCTCTTTGCCAAACATCGACTCGATGACATCCTGTAAGCACTGCATGAATGGCTCAAAAACCTGTTCGTGGACATACAAATGATCGGGTGAAATGCATATCTGGCCGGCGTTGGAAAATTTCGCCGCTACAATCCGACGAGCCGCCTGGGGAAGATGTGCGGATGCGTCCACAATGGTTGGTGTCTTCCCGCCCAGTTCCAGCGTCACGGAGGTAAGATGCTCGGCAGCTGCTTTCATAACGACCTTACCGACTCGCTCAGAGCCGGTGAAAAAGACATGATGGAACGGTAATTCCATCAGGGTACCGGAAGTGTCTGCCCCTCCTTGAACGACGACTACCTCCTCCGGTGGAAAGACTTCGGAAATAATTTTTTCGAGCATCAAAGCCGTATGGGGTACATTTTCAGACGGCTTTACAATGGCTGTATTTCCGGCCGCTATGGCGCTGACTAAAGGGATGATGGACAGATTGACCGGAAAATTCCACGGAGAAATGATCAGCACAACGCCTTTTGCTTCGGGTAAGATATAAGACCTGGATCCGATGAAAGGCAAAGCGGTAGGTACCTTTCTGCGTCGTGTCCAGTCCCGCAAATTTCTGCGTGCGTGGCGGATCTCATGGAGAATGGGATAGATTTCAATCATATCCGTCTCGCCGATGGGCTTTCTAAAATCATTGTACAAAGCCTCCTGAATCGCTGTCTGATACTTGAGGATGGCTTTTGCCAATGCTTTCAGGCGTCGGCTGCGCTCCCTCCATCCTGACACTGACAGGCGCTGCCTGTTGGCACTTTGTGCATGAAATAGTGCTCTGATTTTTTCAGGCGGGGTATTTATTAGCTCCATACGATTGCATACTGTCCTTTCGTAAAGGTATCTATTTTGATTACTTTGCGTGCATCTATGCAGTCCATTGGCAAGGAGAAAAATAACGTGAAAAAAGTCCTGGTCATCCGCTTCAGCGCATTGGGTGACCTGGTTTTGATAACACCGGTCCTACGAGTACTTAAGCTCCAGGCCGGCATGGAAATCCATGTCATTACCAAAGATGCATTTCGTCCTTTGCTCCAGCCAAACCCTTTTGTGGACCAAGTATGGACCATCCGGAATGGTTTAAAGGAAGTCATTCCGGCACTGAAAGCTGAAAGATTTGACCACATTCTGGATTTGCATAAAAATCTCAGGAGTCTCCGAATCCGGCTAGCTTTGTGGACGGTGCCGGCTTCTGGTTACTTCAAAGCCAACTGGGCAAAATGGCTCATGGTGCACTTAAAGATTGACCGACTGCCCGGAAATCATATCGTCGACCGGTATCTGGGTGCTGCCCGCGCGCTGGCGGTTCAACCGGATGGCCGGGGTTTGGATTTTTTCATCCCGGAGGAACACCAGGTC
>Ga0116152_10002121_pt1 | contig 16170 bp, 23 predicted proteins | sample AD_UKC119_MetaG_FD_89894 | JGI IMG/M metagenome (GOLD analysis project Ga0116152, IMG submission 89894) | Active sludge microbial communities of municipal wastewater-treating anaerobic digesters from Hong Kong - AD_UKC119_MetaG | ecosystem: Engineered > Bioreactor > Anaerobic > Digestate... | reverse complement strand
TGCAGTCTTTGAACGCATACTGCCACGAGGTGTACCCTATCGCCGTGATTCGTGCAGGAAGATATGCCGATACGAGCTTGACGTTTTCGAATGCGTAGCGGTCTATATTCAGTCCAACGCTGCCGCCTTCGATATACAAACTGATGCCGCTGCCGCTAATCCCGTAGTTGTAAAATGCAGACGACCCAATGGACGATACCGTGGCAGGAATCCTTAATTCGCCGTTGGCGTACCGGAATACGTCATTCAAAAAACTGGTACCGATGGTATCCACGCCGCTCGGTATCACGATTTTGCGCGTGAACCAGCTGCCGCTCACGCCAAGCCCATACAGGACTTGCCGCAACGTGGTGACCGCAGGAAACACGATGTCCTTGGTGTTATCCTGATTGCAGAGCTGAGTTACAATGCTCGGTATCGCTGCGATCCTATCCGGTATGTCTTGGTGATCAATAGGCGCCGTTGTATAGTCTTTTGCCCGTATTGCGTCGCAAATGCCAGTAAACAGGCTCGATACACTTTCAAACATTACGATGCACCCTCTAATATAACCGTATTAACATAGTTGTTTAGGTAGCTTTCCATCGTTGCGATGTCAGCCGCCGTCCAGTAGTCAGTGCCACGGACAGGTGTATATCCTGCCGCCCCTGTGTCGCCCTTGAGCCCTTTCTCCGCAATTTGCTGCCAATGCGATGTATCGGTGACGGGCACACCCGCCGCGGGCGTGGAGTTGATGTACATGTATGAGCCGCCATTTGCGCTCACAACTTTATATTTTTTATATACTGTTTCAGGATTATAAACACCACCAGCGGACAAGCTGACGGCACCCAAATTAGTTATTCCCATTAGATTGATACCTCCAATTCACCAGTTTCATCATTGATTAAGAATGTCGGGCCGGTGTAACCGTCCGGGGTTGTCATCATTAACTCGCCCGTGTCGATGTCAAACGTCGCGAACATGACATTGCCTATCGGTCCCTGCGCCCCGGTATCACCCTTATCGCCCTTATCACCCTTCTCACCCTTTGCGCCGCCTTCGATCAATTGTACATTTATTTGTAACTCGGCATCATCAACGATTCCAATTAAATCAGTCATACGTCACCTCGCCGCAAACTTCAAAAACCGATGGAGGGACGATGGTCTTGACCCTTCCCGTGCTGGAAGTCCACTGCACGTCGTATGTGTACGTGCCGTAGTTCCACTCCTTTGTGTCGATAGGGCCAATATTGATATGCGCCTTGCCATCATCAAATGTCGTGATCACTTTTTGCAGCAAAATTTCCTCAGTGTATATCGATTTTTTAACAGTAAAATAAATAGTGTCACCCTCGACTAAGGGCTTTAATTCCCCATCTTCCGTTGTGACGTGGACCAAGATGCCTTCACTATCGCCGCGGATCATTCTGATATTATTCCCGTTCAATTTCACGATGCCACCTTCCTTTCTTAAAATATTGTGCTGAGCAAAAAGCCCGTTGCACTCCAATCCGCATCAAGCGTGAGCTGGGCTTCGATGTATTCCACATTCCCAGTCGTGATGGTGGATTGCGTGTAAGCAAGCGTGTTTTTCGCTACGGTAAAAGCTAATGCCCTCATATGAGCCTCCTATAGTGTGATTACGACATAGACATCGCCAATACTGATGGCACGTACGTCCTCCCACCATGCAAGGGCGAGTCCATAGTCGCGCAGATTCGCAAACTGAGCCGTGTCTATCGTATATGACCGATACTCGCCGCCGACATCCGTGCTTGCACCTTCCCATGTCGATTCGACCCTGTTGGTGGTAAAAATCGAATATCCGAGCTGTAAAACACCGTTTGGGATTGCAGATGACAGCACCGAGCGGTAAAAATGCACGGAGTACGTTATATTTGAGTATCCGACTATGCGCTGTACATATAGCGTGATTGCCGTGACGCGGTCGGCATTGATGTGGTCGAGGTCGAAGGTGTAGTGACTGCCGTATCGGTCTGCCGATGCACCGCCAGCCGCATATGCGCTCGGACTGCTCTGCAAGTATAACTTGGTGGTTGTATTGCCCGAACGGTAGAAATCGCGTGCGCTGTAATGCACCGTGTACTCCCCGATAGCCGCAGAGTTTACAGCAAGCCTTCGCGCCATCCTCATGATAACGCTCCTGCCAGTAGCCAAGTGTTGGTGTCGAGCTTTTTGAGTGCGACCACACCATACTGCCCCGATATGCTCACCGCTGAGTCGAGCGATAGCAACGTTACACCGCTTGCCGCTGCGATGGTCACCGCACCTGTGCCGTATCGAACAATCTCGATTTCGGTCATGTTCACAATCGCAACACTTGCGTAAGTCGGAATCGTCACCGTAACATCGCTTGAGCCGCCAACGAGTAGCGTTCGTCCTGCGTGAGTCGTGGCAAGGGTGAACGATGAGGTGAGAGTCGTTAGCATGGATGTAAGCTGAACGGGAAGCACTCTAAGATTGGAGTCGAGTCCTGCCGCACCGATTGCTGACGGGGTGACTGCGTCCGCGCCGTTTGCACCGTGAGTCGATGCGTGTGTGGGAACGGTAGTGTTCTGTAAAAGCTCCGTGATGAGCGTTCCGAGCGTTGTCGCCGTCCAATGCGATGCCGTCCATGCCTCGGCTGTCGTGATAGCGGTAGTGCATCGGTAAATCTTACCCGAACGTGAGCAGATAGCACCGAGCGCGTAGGTACTCGATGCGGAGTAGTTCGCCGCCAAAGTCGCAAGTGTCGCAGACACCACGGGGAGCATGAGGACGCAAGTCGATATGCTGATGCCCGATAGCGTCACCCTGTAGATTTCCTCTTGATGAGAGGTCGCACCCTCAAGGATGTTGCCTGTCGTTAGCGTGGGAGCGGACGGAGTACTTGCCGATGCTGTGCCTTGCACAACCGCAAGAGTCATTGACTCCACGCCGTTTGAAAGCGTGTACTGCGCAACAATCGAGTCGATGCGGTTATAGCCAAGCGTTCCCGATGCGATTGTGAGAGCCGCCGTGTCCGCATACGCTATCCGCGCATGGGTGCCTTGGATGATGATATCTCCTGCACCGAGCGTGATATTGTTGTTGTCTACCACGGTTGCTCTCAACGTACCCTCGCCGATATCGAGTACGCACGAAGTCGCTCCGAAAGTCGAAGCGAACCGCGCCCTATCATCTGCGCTTGCAACGTGAGCCGTGCCTGTCGAGCCTGTTATAAGTTTAAGTCCCATTAGGTTGCTAAACCTCCAATCGTATAATCTTGAGTTACTCGTCCGTCCTGTATTTTAACGATGATGTTTGTCACCGCGCCCTTCATGGTCATGCCTGTTATGCGGTCTCTCGCCGCCACGATATCGTCTATGAGGATGCCGAGGTCATCGATACGGATTTCAAACTCCGATGAGTTTGCAGTTTCGTCCATTCTCTTATTGCCGCTGTTAAGCAGTTCGGCTTCGCTCTCGGCGTTCGGGTAGTCGAGAACTGCGGCGACCTCATCAACCCCTGTATAGTACTTGGTCGTCCCTGTCGTACCATCCGCTTGGCGGTAGAGATGCCGCACCATGCGGTCAACAAGCTCACCGCTCCCCAAACAAACAAGGTGGTTGAGCGTTGCGTCCTGCTCGATGAGCCGGAACTGCAAGCCGCCGTCCTGCGAGTATTCCACCGACCCCGAATAGTCGTTGATGGCGTGGTAAGACAGCACGATGCCGTCCGAACACGTCAGACCAAGCGACAGACCGAGCGACTTCGCCGCCTTGGTGAGAGTCTTGTACAACGTGGCATAGCGGTCAACTTGAAAGCTCGACAACGCTGTGGTGTTGGTTTCGCAACTGCACAACGATGAGATGCCGAATCCCGAAAGCAAGGTCGAAGTGACGCCGCTCATCGTTCCGGTCAGCGTTCGATAAGCACTCCCCGATGGCGGTTCAACGATGTAACTGTCGAGTATTCCGCGCCATGTTCGCCCTGTGTAGGTCACGATGTTACTCTCGCTGTCGATTTGCCGCGAGTCGATTTTGCCGCCATACTCCGTATCGGGAATGTACCAGTAATAGCCTAAACCAAGGATTACATCTTTCGCGGAGAGTTTAAGCTCAAAATCCATCTCGCCAGCGACATCTTGGTCGAGGGTGAAGTCCTGCAACATCCCGACCTCAACCATTGAGGAATCCAAATAAATCAAGTCCATTCGGGTTCGCTCCTGTCTATCAAAAGCGTGATTTGCACGTCAAACGTGCCGTTCCAACTCAAACTGCTCACGCCGCTCGGAATCTTCGCGAAGATGTCGTTTGCTTTGTCTCGCGTTGAGAAGATGTTGGTAGTCGCTCCGCTTGATGAGGTGTAGACGAGCGTCCGCGCCTTGGTGTCGAGCGTGACATAACCGCCCGATGGGATGGTGTAGGTGAACTTGTGAACATCCGACCCAATAGTGATGGTAGGCGCTGCCGTGCCGCTCCCACCCGATATCACAGCGATGAAGTCAACCGCCGCGAAGAACGGGTTGGTGATTGTCGAAGATGCACCCGTTGACCCAGCGCGAGTATAGTCATGAGCGTAGTCATAGCTGTAATCGCGAGTCGCGGCAGACGAGCCACTCCCACTTGTGTACTGATAGAGCGTGGTGACTTCTTTCGTCCACACAGCCGAGTCGCTCACGATTTTGGCGGTGACTGCAAGATATGTCGCATCAACGAGGTAATCCGTCTTTTTGGTCGAGTAGATGTAGCATCGGAAATAGTAATCTCCGACCACGAACTTACCGGGCTTTGCGGCTATGATGTCCTTTTCGGTGGTCGCGAAAAAGGCATTCTTGTATGCCGCCGCAAGCGTTGAGTCCGTGCATTTGATGAGAATCGGAAGTGATTTCTCCGTCACCGACCGCCGAAAGTTGACGACCTTGCTAAACTCCGTGGAGTATGTCCAAGCGTAATCGCGAAGGTCGTTATAGTTGGCATAGTAAATGCTTCCGAACTGTATCTCCTCGCCGAGATGGTTAACGTATTTCATTGAGTCAAGCATATGTCCGCACCATCCTCCCAAACTCGCGCTTGTCGATGTCGATTTTCACACCGTCAACGAGCGCACTCACAATGTTGTCGTACATCTCGTCATTGCCTTGACGGAGCAGAGCAACGATTGTTTCAAGTAGCGTAATCTGCTTTTCGTTCCCGACCGCTTCCGCGATGTAACGTTGTAGCGTGTCGATTGGTGCAATCGCTTCGGGTCCTGCTTCTCCTCCTGCCATCGCCGAGCCGCTTTGCGGATTGATTCCGAACAAAGTCGGGTCGAGCATAACACCGCCCTGTTTGTACCATTCAACCGCGATTTTCGGAGTTCCCTCGGATGCCCAGTTGAGCGGATTGAGCGAACCCGAAAATGTGAAGTGTGGGGTCTTGAAAAGCGATTTGATGGTGTCGAACACACCTTGGAAGAAGGTCTTTACTGCGCTAAACGCACCCACGATGCCGTCCCATGCTTTCGTAAAAACCCCTGTGAAAAACGATGCGACGCCGTTGTAAATGCCCTTGATGGTTGTCCAAGCATTTTTGAAGAATCCGACAAAGCCGTCAATCGCATTTTTCGCCGAGGTCTTGACGGATGTCCAGATATTGCTGAAGAACGCCGCGAACGGAGTCCACGCCGATTTGATGGTCTGCCATGCTTTTACGAACCATTCGGCGACAGCTTGCACACCGACCGCAATCGCCGACAGCGCAGGAGCAAGAACTTCCTCAACGACCCAAGCGATGCCCGGAAGTATGAGGTCGAGCAAGTCAAGAAGCGGCTGAATGAGCGCAAGCACAAGCTCCAAAATCGGAGCAAGCAACCCAAGGAGCGGCTCAAGAATCGGCAAGAGCGCATCAAGCAGACTAACCACCACAGGCAGGACTGCCTCGATGAGCTGAATCAGCACGGGCATGATTGAACCGAGCAGATTAACGAACACAGGCAGGATGCCCTCAAACAGCGTGGAGATGAGCGGCAGGAGCGACTCCACCAGTTGCACAATCATCGGCAAAATCGCCGTGACGAGTTGCATGAGTGGCGGCAGTAGGGTGGCAAGGAGCTGTTGCAGAATCGGAGCAAGCGTATCGAACATACTCTGTATCAAAGGCATATTGTCGATAATCAGTTGCACAAACTGGTTGAGAATCGGCATCAAAGCACCGCCGAGGTTGTTTTTCAACGCTTCAAAACTGCGCTTCATGGTGTCGATACTATCGGTAAGCTCGACTCCTGCGTCTATCACATCATCACCGAGGACAAGACCGAGGTCGTTGGCGGCTTGCCGAAGCTCTTCCATGCTCCCCGCGCCCGAATTGAACAAGGGAGCGAGTTCGGATGCCGACTTGCCAAAGAGGCCGTTCGCGATTGCCGCCCTTTCGGTCTCGTTCTCCATGCTCTGCAAGGCTGAAATCGTGTCATAGAAAACATCCTCTTGGCTTCTCAGACTACCGTCCGAGTTGGTCACCGCCACGCCGAGAGCCGCAAACGCGCTCTTTGCGGATTCCGTACCGCTCTGAGCATCGGACATCTGATTGACGAGCGTTTTCATGCTCGTTTGGAGCTGGTTCACATCCATGCCGTTTTGAGAGAGGATATAGTCAAGCTCTTGATAAGCTTGGCGCGATATGCCTATCTTTTGGGACATTTTGTCAATCTCATCGGCTGCGGATGCTGAATCTGTGGCAAGAGCAACTATGCCTGTTACGGCAGCCGCTCCTGCTGCGACTATCGCCGCGCCCCATTTGGCAGCGGTCTTAACCCCACTCGCAAGCGTTTGCCCAACGTCTTTAGCCTTGGAGTCGGTCTTAGCGATAGAGGAGTTTGCCTCGTCGGTATCGACAAATATCGAGCCGACGAGCTTAAATATCTGCATTCTTCTTTTGCTCCTCCTTGAACATATTTTCTATTTCATCAACCTCGGCAAGGATTTCTGCGCTTGAGCGTCGGTCGATGTTAGAGCCTGTAACTTGCGCTTTGTAGTCCGCAAAGCTAACTTTGGTAAACGGCATGATGGCACACCATTGGCGATGCACCCACTCGTCCAACTCTGCCGTTCGCGCCTTGATGATGAGGTCGAGTCCTACACTAAGCGGCAAGTCAAATACTGCGTCCACACTCCCATATCGATGCAGGAGCAAGTCGTAAAGCTCTACTTCATCGAGCGCAACGCAGAGCCGAAAAAACCCGCGAGGTCGTTTTCCTCCGCAAGCTGTTTGATAGCGGCGAAAAGGTCAGCGATGTCCATATCAGCCACCGCTTCGGCATCCATCTCAAAAGGACCCGAAAGAAACGTGTAAATGTACTGTTCGCCGTTCTCCTCGGTCGCTTTATCGAAAAGGTCATAGACGAGGTCAAAACCCTTGTCCCAAGCGTCTTTCTTGGCGGCTTCGGGGTTCTGAGCAATCGCCTTGATTTCGTCCTTGATGCCGATAGCCTTCAAGCAACGGCACAGCACAGGGACATCGCGTGTCTTTAGTTTTCTCATTTTTTAGCTCCTTTCAAAATTGCGGGAGCGGTCAACGCCGCCCCCTGTGAGTTATACTACCGTAGAAAGTCCGGGATACAAATCGGCGATGTTCGTGAGCCATTGCAGAGCCGTGAGCTTGAGCTTCGGTCTGCCGCCCTCCTGCACAATTCTGCCCTTGACTGCGCCGGGGTCGCCGTCAGCGTTGATTTCGCGGTATTCGCGTTCAACCGTGAATGAACCGCCGCCGCGAGTCAGCGCGACCCTGTTTGTTGCGGTTGTTCCTGCCGTCCCGATATAGAACGCACCCGAACCGAGGACTATCTCGGACGAGGTTGCGGTCTGCGCTCCATCGGCGAGGAGTATCGTCCAAGGCTCTTTTGCCGTTCCTGCGGTCAGAGCGGAATCCTCATAAACGCCCTCAAACTCGATTTCGGGGCAAACATCGTCCTTCTCGGCGAAAGTCCACTCGACGTTGCCCTTGTTGATTGCTTGGAGCATCTCGATGGTTATCGCCGTTCCTGCCTTGGTCTTGCCCACCCACTTAACGGCTTTGTAGTCTGTAGTAGCTACAGTAAGTGAGCCTGTGTATGTTGTTGCTGCCATTTTCTTACGTCCTTTCGTAATTTTGGATGTAGTATGTCATTTGGATGTGGCGAATCGCCGTATCATCCTCTTGCACAGGGTATCGGCTCTGCCTCCAAATCGTTGGGAGTATCGCCGCAGTTGGGAAGTTCGCACCGTTGAACAATGCTTCGATATCGTCGCAAATGTCCTCGATTGACCGTTCGGACGTTGCTTTGTTCCAAACATCAACGCACAGCTCGATATCGTCACGGCTCAAATCGCCGAGGTCAACCGACTGGAACGAGAACACGGCATATGGAAACGTTGCTTTCGCCGAAGCTGAAACATAGTACGTTTTGCCGTCCATGATGGTGTCGAGCTTGGTTTTGATGAGCTTTCGCAGCTCTCCTGTTTTGCTCAATCGTCTGCACCTCCCTCATAATCGTTTTCATCGCAAATCGCCGCCGCCGATTCAGCTTCTTGGCTGAGAGCGGATAGGTATTGCGCTTCGATTTCTCGGATTTTGTCGAGGTTGTCATATGTTGAATTTCGCAAAATCCCGCGCTTCGGTTGTCTGCGAGTGCCAAGCTCCTGCTGTTCGCCGTACCAAGTGCCATGCTTAATCCCGACTTGCAAATCGCCATCTCGCTTGCGCACCCAGTATTGGAACGCTGATGATTTACCGCGCACACGGCGACTTCTTTTCATGCCAGGAAGCTTTTGTGCCGCTTGGTTGCATACTCGCGATATGTACTTCCCGACATCGCGTAATGCCGCTCTCGTCAGCTCGGTGATGAGATATTCGGCTTGGTCAACGTTGCTTATGTACTCGATTTCGGTCTTGCCCTGTTTCGTTTTGAGTTTGACAACGCTCTTCGGGAGTCCCATTAGCTGTTAACCTGAGTGTAGCACGTTAGCTCAATGCTTCGCCCCTTGCGATAGGTGCGGAGTACCGTATAGCGCACATCGTTGTAGTCGAGGTATTTCTGCCCATCGTAGTCGTAATAGTCGGACAAAACGAACTTTATTTCGGGCTTCAGACCCGAAGCCGAAGCTTGATAGAACTCCGACTGCGAGATGCTCTTGACCATGCAGTAGCGTTCCTGTGATGATTCGGTGATGGCTGGGTCGCCGTATGCGTCAACGGTCTGAGTCTGAGTAATGAGCGTCAAAACGTCATGTAACACTTGTCGCACCTCCGTACCCATCTGCCATCATCAGCGTACCCTTGTACTGGTCGTATCTGCTCTTGAACGCCATCATCTCGGTGGTATCGTCCGCATAATGAGAGCGACACCACAACCGTATCGCCGCGAAGATGCCTGTGTCCGCTTCGGTCAGCGTCCCGATTGCTCCGCAGATGGTCAGATCCTTGACGCACTCATCGATTTGGTGCGAAATGTCCATATCGAGCTTGGTGGTGGTGATACGCAAGTCGTCCTTGACTTTGCTGATTGTTTCATACGCTGCCATTGCTTTGAGCCTCCCTATAGTGCCTGTACGTTTCTTCGCTTACAACAACACGCCCGACATGACCGATTTTTACACGGCTGTCGCAAAACAGCTTGTAGCCGAGTTTCTTGGCGCGGATGCAGAAGCTGATGTCCTCGCCGTAACCGGGTAGCGGTTGGAACGCTGTCCGATTCTCCTGCAACACCGCTTTGAGCATCTCGGTTTTTACGAGGACGCAAGCGAAACCGCAAGCGTCTATCTCAAAGAGCGAATCCGATGGATAGTCATCGTATTCTTCGACCACCGACTCATCGGGTAGCCCCATGCGAATCCGTTTGTAAATCGAGGGATTAAACGGTGCGCGGCGACGAAAGCACAGACCGGTTACGAAGTCTTTCCCTGTCGCAAGCAAGTCGATGAGCGTGTCAGCGGGAAAAACCATGTCGGAATCCAGCCAAAGCACATAATCGGACTTTTCAAGTACGGCGACTTCCGCAAGCGTGTCGCGGCTTGCGTATACAAGCGAACTCGGATTGAGTGCCAAGCTCGTTTCACCTCTACGCTCCAACGCATAGAGTGAGCGGACAAAGTCCACATCAAGAGAATCCATACAAGGCACGGCTATGATGATTTTCATTTCTTGGCTCCTTTCGCGGCTCCTAAAATATTCAGAGGAGAGCGGGGAGCCGACCGCCCTCCTCCCATCAAGCCTTGTTACGCAGTAGCGACAAGACGAACGATGGCATCAGTCTTCGCGGGCTTGCTGTCAAAAGCAGCGTAGCCGCGATAGTTGATAGTCGCGCTCATGAAGCCCGAACTCTCGTCACGCTCAACGTTTACGCCCTCGGAGAGATTGCCGACAACGTCAGTCCAGTTGCCGAGGTACAATGCGTTGTTCGCGGTGGTGACATAGTCATCCACCAATACAGGGTAGCCGAGCAAACGACCGCCGGGTCCTCCTGCGATGTCGGGGACGAAGATGGGATTGCCCGAGCTGTTGACGATTGAAGCAATCGAACCCCAAAGCGTCTTCTTATTCACAAGGAACTTCGCGGTTGAGTCGTAGGCGGCAGGCAAGAGCGCAATCAAGTCGCAGATGTTGCCATAGGTGTAACCCGTGGTGGCGGTGTTGAGGATTTGGTTGGTGCTGGTGGTATAGGTGATTGCGGCGATGCCGTTGGTCGAGTTGGTGATGATATAGTTATCAATCGCCCTCGCGATGTCGCCAGCGAGGAGATTAACGAGCCATGCCTCAAAAGCGTCAACGTTCTGATTCGCCGCCGCCTTCGATATCCCGATAACCTTCATGAACTCCTTCGCTCCGAGGGTTACGGTGACAACGGTGTCAGCCGCCGCAGATACTGCCGTGTTTTCCGTATGAACCGCAGCCACATTGCGAGTGCCTTGGGTCACGAACTTCAGATTTCCTGCGACACGCATGAGCGTGATTTCGGAGAGCATCGGTGCGAGTTTGACCATCTTCTCAAACATCTTGTCAGCGACAAGCGTGGGGATAGCGTTGTGGGTATCGGCTGAAGCGTAAGCTCTCTGCTCAACCTCGTTAAGCTTCGCGCCCTGTAAGTTCTTCAGCCATGCGCTGCGATATTCGACGGAGTCGATGCCGTAAGTAGTGTTTTCCATGTATTTTTCCTCTCTTCTCTTTCTTTCGATAATGTCCGCAGGAACTTTGCCCTGCGCAATGTCGCTGCGAAGCTGCTGCTTTTTAGCGGCTTCGGCTTCGATGGCTTTGCGCTCATCGGCAAGGCTTCTTACCTCTGCTTCAAACGCTGTGAGTTCATCGCCCTGTGCGCTGTCAACTTTGCCGTCGATTTCCGCAAGGCGAGATGCGATTTCTTCTATCCTGTCCATTCTTTAACCCTCCATGAGTAGTTTAATGCGCAGTTTCCTGCGTCTATCTTCAAGCTCTGCTTCACTCCGAGCCGCTGCGCCAATCACTCCGTCGACCCAGCTACGAGCATTGATTTCTGTGTTTTTGTTGGCGGGTATGCTGACCGCCGAGATGTCATAGATTTTCCTCACCGAATGATGGAGGATGGTGCGCGTTTTCGGAACGTATTCGTAATCGCCGAGCGCAAACCGCCAACTCGCTTTAGTTATCATTTCAGCTTTGAAATCTGCGTACAGCTCCCTCGCCGCTTTCGTCCTCGATAGGTCTGCCGCGAAGAACAAGCCAACATCGTCCACTCCGACAAGCAGAGTGCCGTTGCTGTTCCGAGCGTAAACTCTTCCGGCATGGTCAAACAGCATGATAATGTCGCTCATATCACAGCCATCAAAGCAATTGCGGTCAAACTGTTCGTAAACGGGACCGTCTACATCCTCATACAGGATATAGGGCGCGAATTTCGCCGCGTAACCCTCGACATAGTAGTCGCTCTCAAGCTTTTTCTCCGTTTCGATTGACTTGAGCAAGGTCAAGCTTCGGCTTTGCGAAGAGTCCTTAAACTTGATTTTTTCATCGGGTGTTGCCATGTTTCGTTCCTCCATTGCGGTCTGCACCGCTCTTTCCGGTTGCTTTATCGGCTCATCATCGCCATGCTTCTCAAACCACTCGCGGATGATGCGCTCCCATTCGTCTTTGTCGGGTCTTTGCTCGTCCCTTTGGAGTCGAGCCAAGCACTCTTCCATGCTCACATCACACTTGATATACTCCACATTCTCAAACTCGTTGACTTCGTCCATGAGTCGCTGCGAGGGATAGTCCGTCAGCAAAATGCACTGGTCGATGTCCTCGACCGCTTCCTCGTTATACGGCGATGAGAGCTGATATAGTAACTCGCGCCGAAGCGTTCGCACGATAGGCGATGCAGGATTGTCCACCGCTTCGTGATTCTCTTGATTCGTCATCGCCCGAAGCACTCTGTCGTGGTCCCACAGTATCGATGCCGATGTCATTTTCTTCTTCGCAAGTGTGGTTTTCCCCGAACACGGTGCGCCATAGATTACTCTAATTTTCATCGCTGACCTCCTCAACTTGCTTCGCTCCAATCTCCATGTACTCCTTGCGAATCCACCGTTGTTCGCCGCCCTCAACGTGCGGTAGATTCCAAATGTCCATGACATTGTTCAGCGAAAGTATGCCACGGTCGAACATCTGCGAACTCACACTAAGCTTGTCTTGGTTCGTCATATACTGAAGCCGACTCGCCGACCAAACAATAGCGTTGTTTCGCGCACGTTCGATTGCCGAGAAGCTCATCTCGGTCATGGCTTGCGAGAGCTGAATCGCGAAAGGTTCGATTTTGCCTTCGTAATAAGCCGCCCAACTGTCACCGAAGCTCTTGTTCTGCAAAACCTCCTCGTTCGTGCCGAAGTAATTCATCACTCGGTCTTGGATGATTTTCATTTGTTCGGGGTCAACGATTTCAGCCGAGCTGTTGACTTGCTGAACGTTGGTGTATGTGTTGGGGAACAGCAACAGCCCACCCGCATCGCTCCCGAAGTTTTCGTCAACGAAACGTGAACGCTCTTTGGCGAGGTCGGTGGCTTTTGCGAAGTTGTTGACGGTCGCCATGAAGCGGAAGGACGCGCTATTCTTGATACCCTCGGTTATGCCTTGGTTCTGAGTGTTCAGCAACTGCATCGTGGGATTCAAAGCTCGGTTGCTCTCGCCAACAAGGTCGCTCTTGTAAAGGTATTTGCTCACGATGCCACACCGCGCAAGCTCCATCGCGGCGACATCGCCCGACGGGAAGGTATAGCGCAAGTACGGGATGCCGTTCACGTCCACTATCTCCGTTTTGCTCGGCAAACACGGATAGTACCCGACAAGTCTGTCGTAGATGTCGAGAATCGGAACGATAAAACAAGTGTTCTGCGCATCGTAAATCGTTGCCACCTTGTACAAGAACTGCGATGAGGTCATCAACGGGTTCGGTTTGCCTTCGAGAAGTGCCTTGAGCCGCCTTAAATCCGCGCCCTCGACATTGGGCTGAAGCTTGCTACAATGATTCGCGAACGCATGAATGCAGGAGCGTGTAAGCTCCATTTCATACACGCCGCCATCGTAAGATGTGAAGACCGGCAAATAGCCGTTGAGCATCTTGAAGTAGCTGTGTAGCTCATTCACTTTTGCCTTCTTCGGGAAAATTAAGTCGAAAAGTCCCATTATGCCTCCTCGTTAGAGAGTTGATAGCCGATTTGCTCCGTCCATTTTTGCCGAACGGTCAGAGCGTCTATTACCGACAACGCGCCATCAACGTGCGCATCTCGGCTGATTTTGATGGGCATACAGCGGCGACTTTCGGTGTCCACCTTTTTCGCAACGTTCAAAAAGTGCGCTTTCAAAAGGTTATTCGCACCAAGCCGCAGCCGCTTGTCCTTGATTAGCCCCTCGGTTTCCTGTACGACAGGAGTCAGATTGAACCCTTGATAAACATCGTCCATGTGGAATCCGAACTGCTTCATATCCTGCACAAGGTACTGGCTTGAGTATCGGTCATACCCGACTTGCAACGGCAGGATTTCGTATTCCTGCACAAGCTTCAAAAACCAGTCGTACACATCGTGATAATCCACATAGTTTTCACCGCTTGGAGTGAGCCAACCTTGCCGCTCATAAATCTGATATGGCACTCGTTCGCGCTCCTGTAGCTCGGTGATTTTGTTTGCCGGCATGAAAAACTGTGCGAACACATACAACAGACCCTTGCGCTCGATTACGATTGACGCCGCTGTGAGGTCGGTGGTCTGCGAAAGGTCGATGCCGCCAACGCAGTACGACCCACGGAAGTCGGCGAGGTCGAGAGGTTCGCCGCAAACTGCATCAATGTCCTCATACGATAGCCATGCGGTTGCGCTACTCTGTTTCACATTGCCGTACTTCGTGAGAAACTCGGCTTTTTTCGACAGACTGCCCTCGGCGATGGCGATTTCCTCTCGGTAGAAGTCCTCGGTAACGGATACGCCCATATTCGGGCTTGCTTTGCGCAGTTCTTCGATGTCGTTCCATTTCGATGCATCGTCAATGACGTACAACAGCGGGAGCAAGCGACGTTCACGACTGCCGCCCTTCAAGACAGCCGTACTGCGCTTGATGAGTTCATCGTAGATGCCGTCGTTTGCGTACCCCGCCGTTGATATCGACAGGATTAGCGGTTGAGTTCGCGCACCCAAAGCGGATTTCATGACCTCATACTGCTTGAGTCCTCGGTCGCCTTCCCAGCTCGCTATCTCGTCGCACACGGTCAAGGACGGATTAAAGCCGTCCGCTTTCTTCGCCGAAAACGGCAACGCTTTGATGGTCGTGTTGCTCTCGGCAAGGTAAATATCCGACCTTCGCTTTTTTGCGATAATGGAAAGTTCAGGCTCTTTTTGAACCATCTGATAGAACGCATCAAAGACCTTGGCGGCTTGCTCAAGTTTCGGGGCGATGCAGTAAATGTTTGCCCCGTACTCGCCGTCAGCGTATGCCATGTACGCACATATCGCCGAAGCAAGGAGTGACTTGCCGTTCTTCCGCGCTACAACGACTACGACCTCGCGGTAAATCCGCACCCCGCAGTCATCGACCACGCCGAAGATGGCAGCGACCGCAGCCTTTTGCCACAGCTCAAGCTTGAGAAGCTGCGGAGCAAGTTCGCCCTCGCAATGGCGGCAAAAGTTCTCGATGAACTTAATGGCGCGATTCGCCTTCTTGCCATCGTAAAAATACTCCCCCCGTTCGATGCCGTTGACGATGAGCGTGTAAGCTCTTCGGATGAGTTCCCCAACGACAACGTTCCCCGCGCAAATCGCATTGTAATACTCAAATACCCAGTTCATTCGTCGTTCAAAAATGCCGCAAGTCGGCTCTCTTGCCTCCGTTCGGGTGGGGTCATGTCGAGGAGCTGTTTGATGATGGAGGTCAGATTCTTCGTCAAGCTGACGTGGGTGTCGGCAGCGGCAGAGCGTTTGACTCCGTATTGGGTCGCTCCGTTCTGGTACTTTTCCGTCCAACCTTGCTGGTTAATCTCAGTTTCCAAGTCCTGCAAGCTGATGGTCAGAAACGCCGCCCTGTCGATGAGCGAAGTCGCCACCGCAAGCTTGTTTGCGTCCACTTCTGCGAATACGTTCAGTAATCGCCCCTTTTCCTTGGTTATCCTCGTTTTGATGTCCACTACACGGTTCTCCCTTCACTTTCGGTGGATTTCCGAACTGCCCCATCGGTCCTCACCGGATTTGCCCTCATAATCCGATGGGGGGACTATGCTCCCATCATCTGAGATGCGATATCTAAAGCTGCGCTCTCCTGCCATGTGTATCTTGTTATGGCAGGCGTGGCAGACGTAAGATAAGTTGTCAAGACCGAGGAGCCTGTCGATGTCGCCCATGCTCTGCGGTGTAAGCTCTGCCTTGTGATGGACAATCTTGCCGAGCTGGTCGTGGCACATCTCGCAGATGCCGCCATCGATTGCCACGCGCTCCGAGATGTAAGCCGCTCTCGCTTTGCTCCATGCTGATGATTTGTAGAATCCTTGCGTAAACGCTTTTGCCATAGCCACCTCAATACAAATCGAGCGAGCCACAACAGCTCGCCCGAAATGCGGAGTAGAACAATGAAATGAGGAGATTCATGCGGATTAAGGTGGGGTATTCCTCTTGACTTCCACACTACCATTTTACACCCCTTTTTTTATAACTTTTTATAGTCTTTCAAATTCGGGAATTTTTATTTCGAATATTGCTTTG
>Ga0116152_10002120_pt1 | contig 16175 bp, 17 predicted proteins | sample AD_UKC119_MetaG_FD_89894 | JGI IMG/M metagenome (GOLD analysis project Ga0116152, IMG submission 89894) | Active sludge microbial communities of municipal wastewater-treating anaerobic digesters from Hong Kong - AD_UKC119_MetaG | ecosystem: Engineered > Bioreactor > Anaerobic > Digestate... | reverse complement strand
TTGCGTTTGCGTTCGGGATCGGTTATACCTGCAAGTTTTGTCAAAAACTGTTCTTCCGCATGAACTACAACAAGGTTGAATCCCCTTTCTTCTTTGAAAGTTTTTATTATCTGCTCGGTCTCGTTTTTTCTCATAAGACCGTGGTCAACATATACGCACACAAGCTGACTGCCTACCGCTTTATGCACAAGCGTTGCCGCAACGGCAGAATCCACTCCTCCCGAAAGCGCACACAAAACTTTGCCTGCGCCTACTTTTTCACGTATTTCATTTACCGTAATATCAATAAAATTTCCCAGATACCAATCGCCTTTTATCTGAGCGATTTTCAAAAAGTTTTCAAGTATTTTTTCGCCGTATTCACAATTTACGACTTCGGGGTGAAATTGCACAGCGTAAATTTTTTGTTTTTTGCATTCATAAGCCGCGACAGTACAATCTCTGGTAACAGCCGTTGCCAAAAAACCTTCGGGTAATTTTTGCACCGAATCAAAATGACTCATCCATACGTTAAATTTTTTGGGAATACCCTTAAAAATCTCACCGCCACGAGTATTAAGTTCCGTTCCGCCAAATTCGCCTACTGCACCCTGACTTACTATACCGCCGTTAATGCGGGCAAGATAATGCATTCCGTAACATATCCCAAGCATCGGAACACCCAAATCAAAGACCCGTTCGTCCAAAGCAGGACTGTTTTCACGGTAAGTCGAGTCGTTGCCCCCCGAAAGTATAATGGCGTCGGGTTTGTATTCCACTATTTTTTCATAATCCGCACGCCAAGAAAATACTTCGCAATAAACGTGTTTTTTCCTTATTATTTTGGCGATAAGCTGTACCGTCTGACCGCCAAAGTCGATAATCAATACTTTTTTCATATTTTATAAATTACTTATTTTTATGCTGTAATTTGGAGCTTCTTTTGTTATGTTGATGTCATGCGGATGGCTTTCAATTAGTCCTGCATTTGTTATTCTGACAAATTTCGCATTTTTTCTCATGTTATCGATAGTCGCTTGTCCTGCGTATCCCATCGCCGAGCGTACGCCTCCTACAAGCTGGAATATCATATCTCCAAGACTGCCTCTGCAAGGCACTCTGCCCTCTACCCCTTCGGGAACGTATTTTATGCTGTCTTCTTGGAAATATCTGTCTTTGCCGCCGCACGCCATAGCCCCCATTGAGCCCATACCACGGTAAACTTTAAAACTTCTGCCTTGATATATTTCCGTCGTTCCAGGTGACTCATTCGTACCCGCAAACAAACTTCCTATCATAACGGCAGATGAACCTGCTACAATAGCTTTTGCAATATCGCCCGAATACTTCACGCCGCCGTCGCCGATTACTCTTTTACCCATTTTGTCAGCTTGTTCCGCACAATCCATAATAGCGGTTACTTGAGGCACCCCTACGCCTGCCACTACTCTCGTTGTGCAAATTGAGCCCGGTCCGATACCTATTTTTACTATATCTGCACCAGCCTCAATCAAAGCTTTCGTTGCTTCTTTGGTCGCAACGTTACCCGCTATTACGGGAACTGACGGATATTTTGCTTTTATCAAAGCAACTTGCTCTATAACTCTTTTGCTGTGTCCGTGAGACGAATCCACAGCGATAATGTCCGCTTTGCTTTTTACCAATTCCTCAACTCTTTCCATAGTGTCACGTGCTAGTCCCACCGCAGCGCCTGCAAGCAATCTGCCGTTACTGTCACGGGCGGAATTCGGGTACTGAATAGCCTTTTCTATATCTTTTATTGTAATAAGACCTTTTAATATGTAATTTTTGTCAACTATTGGCAATTTTTCAATACGGTGTTTGCCCAAGATTTTTTGCGCTTCGTCTAATGTTGTGCCGACTGCCGCCGTGACAAGATTTGTTTTTGTCATAACATCGTTTATCGGTTGCTCGAAATTTGTTTCAAAACGCAAGTCTCTGTTTGTCAAAATTCCCACAAGCTTTTTGTTGTCGTCTACTATCGGTACGCCGCTTATTTTGTATCTTGCCATTAACGCCAACGCTTCGGAAACTTTGTTTTGCGGATGAAGGTAAAACGGGTCGGTAATAACGCCGTGTTCGCTGCGTTTTACTTTGTCAACGTGTTCCGCTTGTTCGGCAATAGATAAATTTTTATGTATAATGCCGATACCGCCTTCACGAGCCATTGCAATGGCAAGCTGATATTCCGTTACCGTATCCATAGCCGCCGACAACAAAGGAATGTTCAGTTTGATATTTTTTGTCAGTTCAACAGACAAATCCACGTTTTTAGGCATAATATCTGACGCCCCCGGTATTATCAAAACGTCGTCAAAAGTCAGCCCTTCATACACAATCTTGTTCATTATATTTACTCCTTTACCAAATTAATTTTTTTTTATAAAAAAATTGCCTACCTATATTTAAGCAAGCAATCATACATCAAAAAACACGGAATGAGTCGGTCAAAACACCTGTTTTGATTTTTTCACGCTGTAAATTTAGTTGACCGAAACATCTCATAAAAAATTTATCCTTAAAAAAATATTTTATTTACTTTAACACATTTAAAGGTGAAAGTAAACCGTTTTTTAGTGAAGAAACACATACAATTATCTATTTTGAATAATTGTTTTGACCTTCATCAACCGTACAATGGACGCTCTTTCGTTTTCGTCAAGCTTCATTTTTATATATTTTATAGTTTCTTTTGTTTGCGGTATCAACACGTTTTCAAGTGCGTTTACACGGCGTTTGTTTTTTTCTATTTCGTCCGCAAGCATATTTGTGGTTTTTTCAACTTCCGCAAGTTTTATTAGTTTTGTGAGTAGTTGGTTCATAACCGAAACGGAGCTATCCATCTCGCTTGTCACCGACAAAAAGCTGTAAGGATAAATATCTCTGCCTTTTTCACTTATTTCTATAACGGGTATTGGAACGTTCATAAGCGTTTTTTTGGAACAGGAAAGTGAAACAACACGGGCGGGCATCATCAATGCTTCTTCCGCAACGGTAGTGTCCGTCATTGCTTTTGCAAACATAAAGGTACGCAAAGCGTCGCCGAGTTCTGCCTCGACTTGTTCACGCAAATCTTTGTTTTGCTTTGCTATGGCCACAAAACGGCGTACCATTTCGTCGGTTTTATCTTTGAGCAATTTGTGTCCCCTTACCGCAGTTTTCAAACGCTCTTTAAGGCGTTTTAGTTCCATACGGGTGGGATTTACTCTCATTACAGCCATTCTTATTCTTCTTCCTTGTCTTCTTTTTGAGCTACGTAATATTTGTCAAGCATTTTGTCTGAAATACGCTTTAATTCGCTTCTGGGCAATATTCCAAGCAAGTTCCAGCCCAAATCCAATGTTTCTTCAATGGTTCTGTTTGTTTCATAACCTTGTGAAACATATTCTTCCTCAAATCTGTCGGCAAATTTTGCATAAAGTTTGTCCACATCCGTAAGTGCAGATTCGCCCAAAATAGTTGCCAATTCTTTTGATTCTTTGCCGTGCGCATAGCAAGCGAACAGCTGGTTCATAGTTGGAGCGTGGTCTTCTCTTGTTTTGCCTACGCCTATGCCTTTGTCTTTCAAACGAGAAAGACTTGGCAAAACGTCGATAGGCGGATTGACGCCTTTTTTATGCAAAGCTCTGGACAAAATTATCTGTCCTTCGGTAATATAACCCGTAAGGTCGGGTATCGGGTGAGTTTTGTCGTCTTCGGGCATCGACAAAATGGGTATTTGAGTGATACTTCCGCCGTTGCCTTTTATTCTGCCCGCTCTTTCGTACATTGACGCAAGGTCGGTATATAAATATCCTGGGTATCCTCTTCTTCCAGGCACTTCTTTTCTTGCGGCACTGACTTCACGCAATGCTTCGGCATAGTTTGTTATGTCTGTCATAATAACAAGCACTTGCATTCCCATTTCAAAAGCCAAATACTCCGCAGCAGTCAACGCCATACGGGGAGTGGAAATTCTTTCGATAGCGGGATCGTTTGCCAAATTCATAAACAAAACCGCTCTTTCTATTGCGCCAGTCCGCTTGAAATCTGAAATAAAGTAATCCGCTTCTTCATAAGTAATACCGATAGCGGCAAACACTACGGCAAATTTGTCCGAGCCTTTTAATACTTTTGCTTGACGTGCAATCTGCGCCGCTAGCTGAGCGTGCGGTAAACCGCTTGCACTAAATACGGGTAATTTTTGTCCCCTTACAAGAGTATTAAGTCCGTCTATTGCTGAAACGCCTGTTTGGATAAATTCGTTTGGGTAATCCCGTGAATATGGATTTATAGGTGTGCCGTTTATGTCCATACGCTTTTCAGCGATAATATTTGGTCCGTTGTCGATTGGAGTGCCAAGACCATTGAAAACTCTGCCCAGCATATCTGCGGAAACACCGAGTTCCAAACTGTGACCAAGAAATTTTGCCTTGCTTGTTGAAATTTTTAGACCTTGACTGCCTTCAAAAAGCTGCACTAAGGCAGTGTCATCTTTGACTTCCAACACTTTGCCTCTACGCACTTCGCCGCTGGCCTGTTCTATTTCAACAAGTTCGTTATATTTTACACCGCTTACGTCGGTTACCAGCATAAGCGGTCCAACTACTTCTCTTACTGTTTTGTATTCTTTAAGCATCACAAACCCCCTTTGTTTACAAGCGTGTCCATCTGATGTTTTAGAGCCTTACTAATATCGTCAAGTTTATTTATTTCGCTTTCGGGAATATATTTCGCTCTGCCAATCTGCTCTCTTACGGGTAACGCCAGTATATCGCTGAGTTCCACATCTTTTTTGAGAGCTTCAAGACCTAGTGAATAGCAGTCCAAAATAAGTTTCATTATTTTGTATTGCTTAATCATACCCGTGTAAGTGTCGACTTCATCAAAAGCGTTTTGGTGCAAAAAGTCCTCACGGACGGATTTTGCCGTTTCCATAGTGAGTCTGTCGTGATACGAGAGAGCGTCCATACCGACAAGTCGAACTATTTCGTCAAGTCTGCTTTCGTCTTGAAGTACAGCCATTAGTTTTTGTTTTAGTTTTGTAAAATCGGGCGCAACGTTTTCGTCATACCATTTTGCCAGTTTGTCATCGTAAAGCGAGTAACTTTGAATCCAGTCGATTGCAGGGAAGTGCCTGCGATAAGCAAGTTCCGCCGACAAACCCCAAAACACTTTTACAATACGCAGTGTGCTTTGAACGACGGGTTCCGACAAATCGCCGCCCGGAGGTGATACCGCTCCTATTGCGGTAATAACCCCTTTTTGCTCTTTACTGCCGAGCACCCTAACCATTCCCGCTCTTTCGTAATATTCCGCTATACGGCTTGATAAGTATGCAGGATAACCTTCTTCACCAGGCATTTCTTCAAGTCGTCCCGACATTTCACGCAAAGCCTCCGCCCAGCGTGAGGTACTGTCAGCCATTATGGCAATACTGTAACCCATATCTCGGAAATACTCTGCGATTGTTATCCCCGTATATATTGACGCTTCACGAGCCGCAACGGGCATATCGGAAGTGTTTGCAATAAGCACTGTTCTTTTCATCAATGGGTCGCCTGTGCGTGGGTCCACTAGTTCGGGAAACTCGTTTAATACGTCCGTCATTTCGTTTCCACGTTCTCCGCAACCTACAAAAATAATGATATCTGCGTCAGCCCATTTTGCCAACTGATGCTGTACTACGGTTTTTCCGCTTCCAAATGGTCCGGGTACTGCCGCAGTGCCGCCTTTTGCAATCGGAAACAGCGTATCAATAACTCTTTGCCCGCTTATCATTGGCTCGCTTGGAGCGTATTTTTCTTTATAAGGTCTTCCTCGTCTGACAGGCCAGCGCTGAGTCATTGTAAGGTCGGTAACGCCGTTTTCGGTTTTTACTTTTGCGACAACCTTGTCAATGTTGTATTCACCTTTTTCTATAATAAAATCGATTACGCCTTTTACGCCGAATGGCACCAAAATTTTGTGTAAAACCGTTTTGGTTTCATTTACAGTACCTAATACGTCGCCGCAAACGACCTCGTCTCCTTTTTTTACAGTCGGGACAAACTCCCAAAGTTTTTCTCTGTCAAGCGGGGAAGCTTGAATACCTCTGGCGATACGGTCTCCCGACATTTTTTGTATAGTATTAAGCGGACGTTGAATACCGTCAAAAATGCTTTCAATAAGTCCCGGTCCGAGTTCTACAGACAACGGATGACCTGTTGAAACCACTGTGTCGCCCACGCCCAAACCGCTTGTTTCTTCATAAACCTGCACCGACGCTTTGTCGTTTCTCAGTTCGATTACTTCACCGATAAGTTTTTGTTCGCCAACCAAAACAACGTCATACATTTCGACATCTGCCATATTTTCCGCAACAATAAGCGGTCCGCTGACTTTTACTATTCTTCCTTGCATTCTTCTTCCTCTTTATTAAACAATATATCCATACCAATAGCTTTTTCCACGTCTTTTTTTATGCCTTTCATTCCATAACCTGTACCTTCGCCTTCCACGGGAATAGGCACAAGTACGGGATAAGGAGTTTTCTTACATTTTTCTATTACTTCGGGTATTTTTTCGGCAAGCGTCTCGGCAATAAAAATCACAGCAAAACCATCCGCTGTCAGATTTCTGATAAGCAAACGTGCTTGCTCGGGCGTGGTAGCATCAAATACTTCCACCCCGATCGCCCTAAAAGCAGCAACGCTGTCTTTATTTCCGATAACGCCTATTTTGTTATACATAAAGCTCCTTAATTCTGCTTTTAATAACGTCTTCTTTTACATTATTTTTGACGCAAACAAGTATCCAACGCAAATTTTCGATTTCCGTTTTTTTGCTCATAAAATAATTTACGAGAGGATAAACTGTTTCCATATCATTTTTATACGGAGTCAAAATTTTCTTTTTTATGTTGGCAAAATATATTTCTGCGTTTACTAGCGGTTTGTCTTGTCTAATATTTTCCGCACAAATATCGCCTAGTTTGCGGTACGGTGTTTCGTGCGTATAGGCAGTCAATCCATCCACGCCTTTGCCGTAAGCTTTTAATATCTCGCTCGAAACCAATGAACCGCCATCAATAAACATATGTGAATATTGTTGTTCGTCATAATGAACAACTACACATCTAAAAGCTGTCAAAATATTCATCATATCAATGTCGGCAACAAAGTATTCGGAAGCGTATTTACTTTTTGCGTATTTGAGATTTTCTAGTATATGAGCATATTTCGCCTTATCTAAAATCGTGTCGATAAGTTGCGGCGAGCCTTTGCCGTTTTCGTAAGCCTGGTCTATTTGCCGCATAGCTTCGCCCATAGGCTTTGGCAAGTCGTCATAATCTATGCTGCTTATAGCGTCTGCAAGAAAATCAACGTCAATATTGCCGAAATGACTTGTGTAATCTTTCGCATCCACTCCCATACGGCGGGCTTTTTGCAGTAATTTTGCATTGGTGTAGTCGTAACCCAGCGTAAAGCAGTCGGTCAAAAATTTATTAGAAGACATGGCTTTGAAAAAATCCAACGTCATTTCCAGCTCTTTATCTAAAAGCTGTTCGTAATCAATTGAGTTTGTCAAAGTCATACCGCCGCCAAAATTGCTTTCGTAAAGCATTTTTACAGCGTTTTCAAGCGAACTCGATTCGGCTAATCTATTAAGTTTTTCCCGTCCAATAAGCTTTGTGGTGAGTACTGCCACTCTGCCGCTTGCATAGAGGGTAATGTTGTCTGTCATAAATTTTCCTTAAACAATACCGATGCGACTTTGTTTTCCACACGCTCTCTGCTTTCGTCAAGCAAAACGTCCAAAGTCAAATTTTTTTCGTATTCGCCTTTGGCTAGAATTATTCCGCCGTCAAAATCTCCGAATTTATTTGACAATTTTAAATTTTTGTCAAATTTATTCAAGAAACTTTGAGTAATGCGTTTTGCGTCGTTTTTGCAAATAATAACGCTTTCGCCGTCCGACGCATATCTAGTGATCAGCTTTGAAATCATTTCCCCGTACGCTTTATCGTCCATTTTCACAACAGCGTTTCCTGCGTTTTCAAAAGCGGTTTCAATAAGCTTTTGTTTTGCGTGTAACTTGCTTTTTTTTGCATCCAAACCTGCCACAGACATTCTGCGACGCATTGTTTCTGCGGCGTCAGCAACACTTTTCAATTTCGCTTTGTCGTATTTGAGCGCTGCCGCTTCCTTTGCCTGCGTGCGAATACTGTCCGCACGTGCTGTAGCGTCGGATATTATTTCTTCCGCATGTGTTTGGGCATCGGATAATATTCTTTCTATTATCGCTTCTTTGCCGCTCATATTAAACAGCTACTCCAAGCCATACCATCAAGAATGATACAAGCAAACCAAAAATAGCATAGGTTTCAACAACGGCAACCATAGCAATACCTTTACCGCTCATATCGGGGTTTTTTCCTACCATTGCTATTGCGGATGCTCCGACTTTGCCTTGGAAAACAGCGCTGTAATATCCTACGATTGAAATGGGCAAAGCCCCTGCAATATACTGTAAACCTTGTTCAACAGTCAATGTAGCGATTGTTCCGCCGAGCACGCCAATACGTAAGCAAATTACGAAAGCAATAATAAATCCGTAAATACCTTGCGTTGCGGGCAAAAGCTGAATAACTTGCAATTTGGGATAAACATCGGGTTTTTCCGCTGCTACGCCTGCAACAGCTTGTCCGCCAAGCGTAACGCCTATTGTACTGCCAATACCTGCGGGTATAAATGCCAAAGCAGCAGCTACGAAAGCAAGTATTGCGCCCCATTGCAAAGGTTCAGCCACAGCGGTGCCGATTGTTACCGCATCCTCGAAAAAAGCCAAAAGACTTGTCAACATAAAAATTTCCTCCAATAAGTATCAGTTAGATATATAATTAGTCATTTAATAGTTTTGTATATTTTGTGTTACCTGCAAGCGGACTAAATCTCAATCCGTCGCCTGTATAAAACTTGCCAAAAAACTCGATATGCTGTAAACGGGCGTCGTGAACATACGCTCCAAGCAGATTTATTGCCAAATTTAATCCGTGTCCAAACAGCAGTACAACTACGCCCAGTAAAAAGAAATACGGACTGCCGAGTAATAATCCCGCCAGCGTATTAAACACCATACCGATGACGCCTGTCGTCAGCCCAAGACCAAAAAGTCTCAGGTAACTAAGTATATCGGAAACCAACCCGATAACGCCCCAAACTCCGCCAAGACCGCCTGTGATTTTGCCGAGACCTTTCTTTTTTCTGCCTGCGGTAAGTAGCACAACTACTAAAGCCACGACCATCATAATGAGTCCAATATTTGTAAATATAGATAAATTTTGTGCCGAACCCGTTAAAGACGCAAATCCGCCTATGATTGCTAATATCAAACCTATATCAAAAATAATCCATATAAACGCATCAAAAACAGCGTCCAAATAATGTTTCTGGCGGATTAAATTTATTGCGCGCATTATCATTGCGCTTATTATGTGAAGCGTTCCCAAAATAAGGCAAAGCTCTATCATGCCAAGAGGATTGGTCAGCGGGCTAAGCAATACGGGTGAAAAAATGCTGCCTTCGGGGAAAGAAATAGCAAACCAGCCGCCAAAAAGTATTCCCCAAATCAAAGTGGAAACCCCCGAATAGCCGATAATAAGAACAAGGTTTTTCATTCCGCCTTCGGGTTTTATAAATTTTACAAACAACGCCGCCACAAGCATCATAACAACGCCGTAGCCCACATCGCCCATCATAATGCCCATAAATAGCCAATAGAAAACAGCCACAAATACATTCGGGCTTGCTTCACGGTAATCGGGCAAAGAATACATTTCGATAATAGAATTGAAAGGAGCAAAAATCTTGTTTGTTTTTATGACTGTCGGCGGTTTTTCGTCGTCTGTCGGGTCTATATATTCTTCGGAACAAACGGTTGTGTTTTTTGCCACAACTTTTTTTATGGTTTCAACGTCTTCGGTTGCAACCCAGCCTTGCATCAAAAAAACTTTTTTTGTCTCGCAAATGCTGGTATCCGACTCGATAAGTTGGAGCGATATAGAATAGTAATCGTACAATAGTTTCAAATCGGGAAGATAATCCAAAAGTTTTTGACAACTAGTAAATAAAATTTCTTCTTTTTCTTTTTTTAGTCTTTCGATTTTGCCGTGGTGATGCCTAATCATTTCCATAGCAGTAACGTTAAAATCAAAATTTGATTGTGAGAAATTCCATTTTTGCAAAACTTCACGAATTTGTTCTTCGGTTTCTTTTAGTGTTATTGCCATTACTGCGGTATCCGTACCCTTTTCACCAATAAAAGCAAACTGGGTTTCGGGGTAATCTATGACCAAAGTTTCAAAATCTGATTTTTTGAAATTTTGCACAATGCCCAATAACGTCGCTGTGTGAGCAGTATCCTTTATATCAAAAAAGGCAATGTCCAGATTTTTGTATATTTCCAAGCTTTCAGCTTCTTGTCTAAATTTGGAGATTTCTCCGTCAATTTCAGTTATTCTGTGTTGATATTTTTCGGCTGTGTAAACGGCATTATCAAATAAACCTATTTCATGATCGGCTATTTGGTCAAATCTTGTATAGCCTACTTCCGCTTTTCTTCCTGTCGTTTTTATCGCAAATTTTGCTTTCTTGTCGCCCCTTGCACGCATTGCGGCTTGTTTTATGTCCATTGCGTTTTTCATAAAACTAATAGCGCCGTCAATTTGATTCATCTTTTTTATCAAAATGTCAGTTTTTTCAACATTGAGATTTCTAGATGTATCTTCAATTTCTTCCATATTGATAAGATGAACTTTTTTTGTGCGAGATAAAGCGGTGAAAAGGTTTTCCTTTTCACTGATAAGCCCCATTAGCGTAAATTTTTTCATCTGTAATATAGGCATTAGTCCAATAAACTCTCCAAAATAACTTTTACCGCATCATCCATATTTTTATTGGATTTTTCAACAAACAAAATATCAGCGGCTTTGTTTTCCGCCAAAAAATCAGCGGCTTTCTTTTCGGCTTTTTCTGTTGCGGTTTTTGTTTCGTCCGCAAAAAGCTGTCTTATATCTTTAGCGCTTTGTTCGGATATTTTTTCAGCGTCGACGGAGGCCAAAGAAATAATTTCACCTGCTTTTTCACGAGCAAGCTCAATTATATTTTCCGCCTTGTTTTCAGCTTCTACGATAGATTTTACAACCTCTTTTACCATTTTTCCTTTGTTAGCCCTCTTTTCTTTCTATTTCGGCGATTTTTTCCAAACGTCTTAAATGCCTGCCCTCTTCAAATATTGTGTTGAGAAAAATTTCGGCAAGCTCTATCATTTTGTCGTCCGATATTACTCGTGCGCCCATAGCTAAAATGTTTGAGTTGTTGTGACGACGAGTCATTTCTGCGGAAAAGCTGTCCGAACAAGCGGCACATCGAATACCCTTTACTTTGTTTGCGGCGATTGACATGCCTATGCCTGTTCCGCAAATCAAAATTCCTCTGTCGCATTGTCCGCTTTGAACACTTTTTGCGACAGCATAAGCAAAATCAGGATAATCGCAAGAATCCGACGTGTATGTTCCAAAATCTTTGCATTTGTAGCCCCTTTGCTCCAAATAAGCGATAAGTTTTTGTTTGGCATCCAAACCTGCGTGGTCGCAACCCAAAGCTATCATCGTTATTCCCTCCGCAAAATATTTTTGAATTTGAATTAGTTTAACTATATATTTTGTAATTTAGCTATATAATATTGCCGCCGACAGACTTTGTCATTCTGTTTAGAACTGAAAAACCTTCTTCAGTTTTCGGGCAAAACATTTCTATGATATAGTCGTAATTTTTTTCACATTCTCTTAGTGCTAAGAAAAATTTGTTTGCAGCGTCTTTTTCTGTCTTGCCAAGCGAATACACATTTTTGCCCGAAAATATATTTGTATATTCTTCAAGACAAAGTATAACCGCTTTTTGTCCATTTGACATTAGTTTGTCGTAAAAATTTAAAACTTTTTTTACATCGCCTGTCATTTCCAAAGCTGCGGGTATGGTTGGCGCATAATGGCGGTAACGTATGCCAGGTGAATTAACTTTGCGATTTTGGTCAGAATAGGTATTTACTTTTTTACCCAAAACTTTTTCGATTTGCTCAATAGTTATAATACCTGGACGCAATATCGTTGGCTCAGTAGTCATATCAAGCACGGTCGACTCTATACCGACTTCGCAATCATTTCCCGCAAGAATAAGCGGAATTTTGCCGTTCATGTCTTCGAAAACAGCCTTGAAAATAGTGGGGCTTGGACGAGAACTCAAATTTGCACTTGGTGCGGCAATAGGCACGCCGCAAGCGGAAATAAAGGCTCTGGCTTCAGCAGACGACGGCATACGGATTGCTACTGTATCAAGATTTGCGGTCACTATATCGGGTACGCTTTTTTGTTTACGCAAAACCACTGTCAAACTGCCCGGCATAAAGTGCTCGATAATTTTTTTTGCGTCAGCAGAAATATCGGTCGCCAAAAGTTTTATCGTTTCAAAATCTGCAACGTGGGCTATGAGCGGATTGTCGCTTGGTCTGCCTTTTGCTTCAAAAATTTTTTTTACCGCTTTTTCATCAAAAACATTAGCGCCGAGTCCGTAAACAGTCTCGGTTGGGAAAGCGACAATTTCACCTTCCAAAATCAATTTTTTTGCCAAATTCAAAGATTTGGCGTTTATTTTTTCGACTTTGGTTTGCATAAAATAATAATAACATATCGGGTTTTTTATGTAAAGTTTATAAGGGTCGTAAAAACAACCCTTATAAAAAATTTGATAAAATATTAATCAACAAAAATTTATTTACTCGTCAAATTTATCGACAAGTATCGCCCGAGTTGGCGAACCGTCGCAACCCGCAATATTGAGCGGCTGTGCAAATAAATAATAAACTCCTTGCGACACATTAACCAGTCTTATTCCTTCCAGCGGTATGATTTTTTCTTCAAGCAAAATTTTATGCACAGGCATCGGTGCAAGGCTGTCACCAACGCTTTGACTTTCTGTGCCAATGAGTATCACGCCTATTTTTGCCAAAGCTCTCGCTCCGCTATTCGTCAGTACCCCATTGCCTTTGACTAGCAAGCGTTTTGCTTTTAAATCCATAGTTTCAATGACGGTTTCATTGATTTCACCGTCAAGCTCCACTACCTGCGCTTTACCTACAAAATAAGTCAAAGGCAATTCGTCTACCGCTTTGCCATCGGGTAGAAAATGTTTCGGCGCATCGATATGCGTTCCGTTGTGTACACACATAGTTAGATTGGTCAAATTATATCCATCATTGACAATGTTTTTTACATTAGTTATTTTTGGAGCAATGTCGCCGTCATAAACTTCACAGCTTGTTAATTCTTGCGAAATATCATATATTTTCATAAGATTTTCCTTTTATCGGTATAATATATCCGTCGGTGCGATTTGTCAAATTGATTGGTAACGCTGTTGACACTTGGGTGCAAATATGGCATTATTTATGTATGGATAAAGATAAATATGGTATGGAAGAATTACCTAGAAATTTAAGCAATTTTGTCAAAGACCGCAAAATTTTTATCGGCGTCAAAAATGACCCCGAACAAAGAAAAATTGTTATCGGATACGGTATTGCTTCTTGTCTGTGGGCTGTGGCGGCTTTTTTGGTTGGGTATCTTAGTTTTGTCGGTGCAGATGCGCTCATAAATTCAAACGCAAGCATTTACATAACTTGGATTTCAATACCGCTTTATATTGTCGCATTCGTTTTCCCTTTGTATGCTTTCACCGAGGGAATTATTGGAGCGGTAAGACAAATACAGCTTGACAAAAAACTGTTCGGCATTATGGGAGCGGTTTTAAATCCCGTTGCGATAACGGCAGCGTATTACTTGATTTTGACAAATATTATTTAGGGGAATTTGATGACAAAAATAGGCATTTTTTCCGACACTCACGGAAATTTTTTCGCGCTAAAAGCGATATATGACGAATTTACAAAAAGTAACTGTGACGAAATAATTCATACGGGCGATATTGTTTCCATAGGACCTATGAGCGGCGAATGTTTGGATTTTATGTTTTCGCACGAAATTACGCTGATTAACGGAAATCACGACATAAATTATATCAACGACGATGTTTTACCGCCCGCAATGTCGCACGTTCCGTCGGAACACAAGCGGTATGTTTTTGACACACTCGGAGATTCTTACCGTGAGCGTATGCGTTACTTGCCTTTGATTGTAAGGCGTAATATCTACGGACACAAATTTGCTTTCTTGCATTATGGACTGGCAAAAAACGACATTTACAAAAAACATACTTTCGAACAAATAAACCCCTATCCAACCGTCGAATTTTTTGACAAAATGTTTTTTGGTATTGATGCCGACGCTGTGTTTTTCGGACACAAACATGAGAGCATTGACCTAACTGGCGAACGCATTTACTGCGATGTTGGCAGCGTCGGTTGTCACGAAAAAAGCGAAGCTCACGGAATAATATTGACTGTTTCACCCGAAGGATTTTCATATGAACGCATTGCCGTACCGTATGAACGGGAAGCAGTAAAAAAAGAAATTGAAAAAAGGAATGTCCCTTGCGGAAAAGAACTGTTTGAGTTTTATTTTAAAGAAAAATTAAATAAATAAGTCAACTTCAAAAATCAAAAAAAATCAGCGTAAAACAAGACGAAAGAGCAAAAAAACAGTTGACACAAAGCCCAAACCGTTGTATCATAGACTTCGCTAAAAAGATATTCCTCGTTAGCTCAGCGGTAGAGCATCCGGCTGTTAACCGGAGGGTCGTCTGTTCAAACCAGACACGGGGAGCCATAAAAAAATCCGTAATCTCTTACGATTACGGCTTTTTTGTTTTTCTTTTTTCGCTCAAACTACTTTTTAAACTATTTCATAAATCAATTTTGATTTCATTTAATTTAAAGTTATCATCGGATATTAATCTTGTTAAATCTACTACTTGCCAATCGAAAGTTTTTTCAAGTATTAGTTTTATTACTTCATCTTTTGTTATCTCTGGGTTTTTTAATAAAATTTCGTTAATTTTCTTTTCAGTATATTCTGTTAATTTATTTTTTGCTTCTCTATAATTTTTTCTATTAATCTTTTCACATGCATTTTTTATAATTTTAATATTTTCTTTACTACAATTTAGTCCACAAATAATTCTAGTTATTTTTAGTCCTAAATCCATTAAATCGTGTAAGCTTCCTTCAGATTTGTCATTTTTAGAATAAGAAATTATGCGATGTTCTTTTTCATATGCCCAACATTCATTTTTGTAATAAAACATAGGAGATAGTTTGTAAGAAAATATAGCCTCTTCATTATGTCCTTGGATTAATCTTTCTTTACTATCATAAAAATCTTTAAAAATTTGAGTAATATTTGGACGTTTTTTAATATATTCAATTGGAAATTCTTTATCATTTAAAATGTGAAATATTGGCTGAAATTCAATACAATAACCCCTATGTCCATCTCCATAATGAGACCACATTAATAAATTAAATGGATCCGTTGTTAGACATAAGACCTCTTTTGTTTCTTGAAGTTCAGATAAATAGTCATAATAAGATTGTTCATTATCACTATAAATAAATTTAGCCAAAATTAAATCAAATGGGTCATTTAATTTTTTTCTTTTAGACATCCATATTTTTCCTTTTATAATTTGATTTAATCTTTTTTTAGTCTCTCTTTTATTAGAAAATCTAAAATATTTATATAATTTTTTTGATCTAAATCCGTTTATGTAATCATCTGCTAGTAGCTTTTTCATATCATTACAAAAATTTGGGTTTTCTAGAATATTTATGTATTCTTTCCATGTAAATTTATTTATTTTTTAATTTTACTATAATAATAAAGGATTTACAATAGGATAATTGGTTCTTGAAAAAAAGTTATGTTTGTGCGATAATAAAGCGAAGGAAAGATTTTTTATGAAAAGCTATTACACACAATCGAGTTTCGGCAAAATGCTCATAATCGAAAACGGAAATTTGACTCTCGGCATTACGACCGAATACGGCATAAGAATAAGCCGTATCGGCGCTTTTGGATTTGACAATATTTGTTTTTTTGACGAAAAATTTACACAAAATAAAACTGTGAACGGCGTCAAGTGGCTTCAACTCGGCGGTCACAGGCTTTGGCGTTCTCCCGAATGCGATGAATGCTATCTCTA